>Ga0210393_10003052_pt1 | contig 13552 bp, 17 predicted proteins | sample IncBWC27OmetaG_FD_160068 | JGI IMG/M metagenome (GOLD analysis project Ga0210393, IMG submission 160068) | Forest soil microbial communities from Barre Woods Harvard Forest LTER site, Petersham, Massachusetts, United States - Inc-BW-C-27-O ... | reverse complement strand
CCAGCACGATTTCCTCGACCGCTTCGGCCGCGCGATTGAAGCGCTTCGCCCACCGCGCCGCCGCCTCGATAAATTCGAGCGCCATGTCCTTGTTGTAGCCGATATACCATCCGTCAATTCCCGCCCGCCCGCTGGTCGCCGCCCCCAGCGCCCGATCTGCAGCCTCGGTCCACGTAATTCCAATCCGCCGCGACTTCTCGCTGACCTTGACCTGCGACTGATCGGCCAGCCATCGCCGTTGGTAAGGTAGTAGTATTGAAAGAGGTTCGTTCATTACTCAGTTGCCGACTCTCTGTTCTGTTCCTACCCTCTCCCTATCGAACGCGCGATTTTTTCGCGCGCGACCCAAGATTCTGCCCCCTGCGGCCTTCTCAACATTCTGTTCTCTGCGTGCCTTGTCTTTCATTTTCCTCATCGCAACACTTCGCTCATGCATTCGATCGAATCAGCGTGGCAAAACGCTCGCAGATTGCGTCGTGAGCAAACCGACGCCGAACGAATCTTGTGGCGGCATCTGTGCAGTCGCCGCACACGAGGGGTGAAGTTCCGACGTCAGCATCCGATTGGACCGTATTTTACGGACTTCTGTTCGATCGAACGGCGCCTTGTCATTGAGCTCGACGGCGGCCAACATGCCGACCGACTGCTGGAAGATGAAGTCCGCACCTCCTTTTTGCGCTCGCGCGGCTATCGCGTACTTCGATTTTGGAACGATCAAGTGTTCGCCGATGTGGACGAAGTGCTCGAGGCAATCGAACGGCTGTTGGCGGAGCCTCAAACGGAATGAGCAAAAGCAGAAGCTTATGTCGCGCGCGAAACAAATCGCGCGCTGTTTAAGGATCCTCACCTTCATCCTCTCCCTTTCAGGGAGAGGGGATATGGCCCGTTTTAGCTCAGTGTCCATTTTCTAAATCTCCAACAACACAGCGCGAATCGCAGGATTGAAAGGTTCGTTCATTAGTCAGTCGCCGTCTCTGTGTTCTGTTTTTCCCCTCTCCCTGTAAGGGAGAGGATGAAGGTGAGGGTCCTTTGACAGCGCCCTGCGCGATTCAAGATTCCGCTTCCTCTCTCTCCTTTCCTCCTCCCCTCACCTCTCAATCTCCAACAACACCGCCCGAATCTGATCCGCCGCATCCGGACTCAGCCCCTTGCCCCGCGCTTCCTCGATCTTTTTCTCCGCCTCCGCGACTCCCGCCCGCGCCCTCTCCGCCCACTTCCGATGCTCCGTTTCCGCCCGCGCCAGGCCCGACACACTCCGCGCCAGCGCCGTGATATTCACCGGCGCAATCGTCGCGCCCTCTTTCGCAGTCCCCTTCTCTCTTTCGTTCGTCGACCCGAGCACCTCGAACAGTCGCGTCTGCACCATCCTCATCAGCGCGCCATGCATCTGCTCGTCATCGTCGTTCTTGAATCGTTCGCAAACGATCCGCGCCTGTTCTGTCGCCAGCCGAATTGCATCGAGCCGCCGCTCGAACTTCTGTCCATACTTGTGAATCGCCGCGTGCGAGATCTCGAACCCATTGTCCCCCAGCCACTTCGACAATTGCCGGCAGCTGTGCAGCGTGCCCTCGGTGAACATCCTGTCGAGCTCTTCCTTCAAATCCGGCGGCAGCTTCTTGATTTTCCAGGTCTTGAACGGAATCGGATCAATCGGCACCCGGTTTGGATGTCTCTTCTCTATCTCCTTGGAGGACGAAGCTGAGGATGGACTTAGGATGTCGCCTTGCGCGCGATTGTCTGTCTCCTCTCCCTGTGAGGGAGAGGATGAAGGTGAGGGTCCTTGTACAGCACGCGATTCCTTTCGCGCGCGATTCAAGATTCTTTTTTTTCCCATTTCCTCGCTCACCAATACTTCCGCGGGCGCGCGACTCCCGCCGGTGACGGAAAATTGTACTCGACGACGTCGACGCCGCTCGCGGTCAGCTTGGCGAACCACGTCTCGCCCCCCTCGCCTTCGAGTTCGAGCAACCCGAGGTCGCGCAGGTACGCGAGCTCGCGCCGCACGGTGTTCAGCGACAGAGACAGCTTGATATCGGCGAGCACGCGCCAGATTATCTGCTCGGACACCGCTATCGGCCGGCCGGCGTCGACGACGCGCAGCATGCGCCAGCGCGCTTCCTCGCGATTCTTTTGTTCGAGATCAATTCCGTCCGGCATAAAGCCTCTTCTTAACCTCTGCGATTTCTTCACGCATTTCTTCGCGCATCGCGTCCAGCTTGGCGTCGAGCGTGCCGCTGAATCGAATCCAGTCTTCGCGCCGCACATATTCGAGCGGAATGTGCACCCGCAGTTCGATCACCTGCTTCTCCAGATCGTCGACGCGGGATGAGTCGCGCTGATGTTGGTCGTCGCGCCTCTTCAGTAGCCACTGAATCGTGCTCGCATTCACCGCGACGAAGCCGATGAAGGCCGCGACCCATCCCGCTGCATTGCCTAATTCCAAACGGCCACCGCTCTACTGATGCGCCGGCGTTCCGAGTCCGATTGCGACCGAGGCCGCCGCGCTGGCGTTCACCTGGATCTGAACGATTCCACTGAGCATGCCGGCGGTGACGGTGACCTGGGCCGCCTGCGTGACGGTCAACTTGCCGGTCGCCTTGATCACGCACGAGCTGCCTTCGGTACTGGGAGCGAGCGCGAGCGTGCAGTCAGGATCGACCGATGACCAAGCGGGAGTGACGCCAGCGGGCGCAACTGCCGGATTGCCTTCATCATCGACATACGAAACGAGGGCAGTAACAACCTGGTCGTCGAGCAGAATAAAATTCGATGCCATTTCTCTCAGTCCTTCTTGCTCGGAATCCCGAGCGTGATGATCAGTTTCCAGGCCGTCGGTCTCCTCGCGGGCCACATCCGCTTTCGTTCTTTGATAAGCCGCAACTTTTCTTTTCTTCTAAGCCGCCGAGACATTTTCTCAACTCCGTCTGTCTCCACTTCCTTCCCTCACCGACCGACACTGTGATTCCGTCGACTCGTCACTTCCCCACCGTCAATGCGCGCACGCCCGCCCCTGCCCGATGCAGTTCCACTCCCGACGCAACCATTTGGCGCAAAGTGCTGACCGGAATCCTCGTCGTGTCGAGGCCTTCCTCTGCGATCGCAGCGACCGCCATCGACTGGATATCCATCCACGCCGCGTCGCTCTCGAGCACATCGCCGGGATGCTCAGTCGCGTAAATCGCAACGGCGATTCCGATCTTCGATTTGACCGTCGCGTAAATCTCGGCGCTGAAGGCCGGCATCGCGCGCATCAGGTTCGCCGCCACCGCCACTTCGACGTCGATCGCCGGCGGCACCACCTTGACCGTGTTGGACGGAATCGACGCGAGCAGTTTCTGAATCTCCGGCGCGAGCGCACCAATGATCACCGGCGCCGCTCTTTCGATCGCGTCGAGCGCAAGTCCCGTCACTACTCCGCTGGCCATCGGCCTAACTCTTGGCCGCCGCTGCCGGCGTTCCGGACGGCGCGACGATCGGCGCGGGCGCCGTGCCGGTCGGGCAATTTCCCAGCGTCACGGTCTGCGGCACAATCAGCTGATTGCTCGAGTTCGTGTAGCCGTACACCTGGCACGAGAACTGGCTGGTCTCGGTTTGATAGGTGGTGCTGATCGACAGCGGCAGCGTGGGCGTTTTGCCTTCGCAGTAGAGCACCAGACCGGCGTAATCGACCTGCGCCTGCGCGTTGCAGAAGTTCGTCGCTTCCATACTCAGCGCGGCGGCGCTCGGGACGATCGTGTTTTTCCCGCTGATGATTTCCTTCGGTGTCGGCTGCAGCAGCCCGCCACCCTGTTGCGCGCATCCGGCGAGCAGCAACAGCGAAGCCACAGAACACAGAAAACGGTCAAGGAAATTTCGAATCTTCATCTCGGTAACACCTCTTGATTTGCGGGCACCTTGTTGGCGGACGTGATTTGAATTTTTTACGGCACGTAGCTGACGTGGCTCGCGGCCGTGCTCAGCGGCGTTGAGAGCTGGCTCAGCCCCGTGTCGACCGGAGTTTCGACCGTCATCGTGACGACGCCCGCGCTGTCGCATCGGGCGATCGCGCGATGCGGTGCGAACAACAGTGGAATAGGGCTGGTCGAAACATCGAACGCCATCGCCGTCCCGGGCTGGAGCTCGCCCGGCAGCGGCGTGCGTCCAATCGCGCAGTCGACCGTGAACATCCGCTGGTTGACCTGCGCGCATCCGGCAAAACTCGCCAGCACGATAAGCGCGGCGAATAATTTAGTTGCCCGTCGCATGCTTCACCGCCTTCTCGTATGCGTCGCGGCAGTAGTCGCGATCGTCGTGCAGCAGTGTGAAACGCCGCTGCCGGATGCCTTCCTGCCCGGGCGTAAAGCACGCGACGAAGCCCGATCCGGCGGGACACGACGTGAGCGATTTGTCGACGTCGGGCAATTGCGGCGCCGGCCTCAGCGGATCCAATTCGACCGCCGCCGAACCGTCGATGTGCGCCGCGTCGATCTGCGGCGCATAGGTCGGCGCGCACGCCGCAATCATCGACCCCATCGCGAGGTTAATTGCCGCGATCAGCATCAGCCGGTACTTCGATGTTGGGTACATCTGCTTTTGCATCCTCCGTTCGATCGCTGAGCGAGAGCGGTGAACCGGCGACCACGCGGCCATAAACGGCCAGCCCGCCGGTGCCGATCGCCAGGATCGCGTCAGACGAAACGTGGCCGGTGGTGAAAATTATCGAGAGCCCGGTGAGGATCGAGCCGAGCCCGCCCCAGAAACCCTTGCTCTTCCAGAAAGCCTTTCTAGTCACTTGGGAAACCTCTGAATGCGGACGTGGGTGCGGCTTCGCGTCGGCTCACGCATACGCGCGATTGAGCCAACCTTTGAGAAATACCTGGTCGCGGTTCTGCTTCGCAGCGACGAGTCGGTAATGCGCGGCGAATTCCGATCGCATCGCCGACATCAGCGCGGCGGGGTCGGCGCGCTCGGCGGCCGTCACGGTCGCGGGCCCCATCGCGCCGTCTTCGGTGACCGGCGCTCCCGATGCGCGCAGCGCGCGCTGAAGACATTCGATTGCGTTGCTCGCGCCCATGTTGACCGCAAGATTGAACGTCTTGGCGGCGACCGCAGCCGGCAGTTGCGCAAACCCAAAGCGCACCCACCATTCGTCCCAGTAAATTTTCACCGCCGCGTCGCGCGTGAGTGTCGCGATATCAACTCCCGGATGAGCTCGGGCGGAAATTCCGAACCGGGTAGCGCCGCCGGCGTCGGCAAGATTCGACGAGTCGCCGCCTTCGTCGGCCAGCACGCGCTGGACGGCGATTAAAAATTCCACGCTGTACGCGTCAGACGCGCTGGTTGTCGATTGGTCCACGTTTCAATCGGTCGGCGATCGGCGCGGACGTTGTCACTCCTGCGGCGGACGGTTCGAGGACGCGGCACAACGCGAGGACTTTGTAGACGTAACGTTCGGTGCATCCGAGCTTCAGCGCGATGCGCGAGATGCTGACGTGGTCAGCGCGCATCGCGACGATTCGCGCGCGGCGGCGTAGATGCGTGCTGGTGACGGGAATCAGCAGGCGGTCACTGCCGAACACCCGCGCCATCGCGAGCGCCGAGATGAGACCAATCGAGCGCGTAATCAGATCGCCGGGCCCCGGCGCGAGCGGGATATACAAACGCCGCCCGCCAAAATCCGCGATAAGCTTGTCGGCGGCGTCGCCACCGATGGAATGCGCGATCTGATCGTAGACTGTGGTACGAGCGGCCACCGCCAACGGATTGAAGCGCGGCGGCAACGAAGGCGCGCAGCCGAGCGCAGGCATCCGGTCGGCGAGTGCGTTCATAATCCGTATGCGAGACGGAGATTGGAGGGGATCGCGCCGATGCGGCGATCGCGATCGTAAACGAGGCGCCAACTCACCTCAACGTTGTCGTGAACGCAGCTGGAGCAAAGGCCGTGATTGCGTATCACGTCGGCTTGGGTCGTGAGCTCGTGACACCACAGGCAAGTGGCGAGGCGACTAGGGAGCGTGGGGCGAATCGGCGAGGTCGCGGGTTCCATAAATCCTCCGCGCGAATTTGGTGGGCGTGAGACAATGAGTGGACAAGCGGCGTAGAAAGGCGGGAATGAACGGGCCGGACAATCCGAAAGTGGCAGCGGGCGTCGGGTCGCGAACTAAGCTAAAAGTGTGTAGTCGGTAAGAGCGATTGAGGGGGAGTGTTAAGGGGTGAGCATTCGGCGGTAACACGCTGCGAGACAGGGCTCGCGGCGGCGGGGGTTTAGGTTTGAGCTGAGAGTGTTTGGCTTGTGGTGAGATCATGCGCTTTATGAATCTTATTTCACGTTAGGAGATTTATGTCAACCACACTAGTTGACTCTGCATTTCGATCCAGGCTGACGCAGGTGATTCATTCGTTCGGATCGGTGGTCGCGCTGGCGACCGCCGTCGGGGTATCGGACAACGCGATCTACAAATGGCTGGCGGGCCGAGGCCAGCCAAGCGTGGCGAACCTGGTGGCGCTGGCGCGCGTGGGGCGCGTGTCGGTGGAATGGCTGGCGACCGGAACAGAGCCGGCGCGCGGTGCGTATGCGGCGGCGCGGGCGGGAGTGCAAGGCGATTTTATTTTCATGCCGCGCAACCGGATTCGATTCGCGAGCGGGCGTGACGGAATCCTAAGCAGCGAGCAGGTGGTTGATTCGATCGCGTTTCGCGCTGAGTGGGTGAAGCAGACACTCAAGGCGGACCCGCGCGATTTGATTCTGATCGAAGCGGTAGGCGATTCGATGGCGCCGACGGTCGAGGATGCGGACTTGATCCTCGCGAATCTCTCGGAGCCGCGTTTTCGCCAGGACGGAATCTATCTTTTTCGGAACGAGAGCGGGCTGGTCGTAAAGCGAATCCAGCGGCGGCCCGATGGCAAACTGCTGATGCGCAGCGACAATCCGAAGTACGAAGCGATGGTGGTGTCGAATGTAAGTATCATCGGGCGCGTGATTTGGATTGGCGGCCGCGTGTGAGCGTATTCAACGGGCAGCCTCGGGGGTCACGCCTAGCTGAGTGATGAAGAGTGCGCATGCGATCATCGCGAGGCCTTTGAGAAACATCGAGATGTTGACGGCGCGCATCACGGGATCTGGCAGCGTAAACATCGCGGTGCCGTGCACGACGATTGTCACCGGGACGAGAAAGAGCACGATAATCCATGCGCCGAGGCGCGGGCGGTAGTTGAACAGAATCATCGCGGCGCCGATCAGCTCAACGACCGCGGAAATCAAGACCCAGAACGCGCGAAATGGAATGGGCGCCGGCATCAGGTCGATGTAACTCTGCATCGAGGTGAAATGCGTGATGCCGGAGAGAAAGAAGATCAGCGTAAACAGGATGCGCGCGGTGATGCCGATGGCGGGACTGGTGATCTTGAGATCGTCGATTTCCATGGTCGTCGAAACATAGTCGATCGGCGCGGGCGGTAGAAGAGTTTTTCTCTTCACGCGCATCCGGGCTATGTTGCGCACGTGGGGTCGGGAACTAAAGACATCGAAAGCGTGCGTGCGGATCTGGCGGAGGTGCTCGAGCGGCACGAGGTCGGGCTCGACGCGGCGCGGCCCGACGCGGTGGCGCGCCGGCGTAAGACCGGGCAACGGACGGCGCGCGAGAATATCGACGAGCTGTGCGACCCGGGAACGTTCGTCGAGTACGGGCCGACTGTCGTGGCGGCGCAGCGGCGCCGGCGCACAGAGGACGACCTGATCAAAAACACGCCGGCCGACGGCCTCGTCACCGGGCTTGCGACTATCAATGGAAATCTGTTCGGCGCCGACCAGGCGCGCGCCGTCGTCATGTCGTACGACTACACGGTGTTGGCCGGCACGCAGGGCCATCAAAACCATCGCAAGAACGATCGAATGTTTCAGATTGCGCGCGAGTTACGATTGCCGTTGGTGCTGTTCGCCGAGGGTGGCGGCGGGCGGCCGGGCGACACTGACGGTGGCTTTCACAATTCGCGATCGTTCCACGATTTTCCGAGGCTGAGCGGGCTTGTGCCGCTGGTCGGGATAACGTCGGGCCGGTGCTTCGCGGGCAACGCGTCTTTCCTTGGATGCTGCGACGTAGTGATCGCGACGGCGCGCTCGAATATCGGGATGGGCGGGCCGGCAATGATCGAAGGCGGCGGCCTCGGCATTTTTCGTCCTGAAGAAATCGGGCCGTTGGACGTACAGATGGCCAGCGGCGTCGTCGATATCGCGGTGGCGGACGAAGCCGAAGCGGTGCACGTCGCGCGCAAATATCTTTCGTACTTTCAGGGCGCCGTGAGCGAGTGGGCCTGCGCCGATCAGCGGATGCTGCGCAACATCATTCCGGAGAACCGGTTGCGGGTTTACGACGTGCGCACGGTGATCGAGACGATGGCGGATACGGGATCGATGCTCGAGATTCGGCGCGACTTCGGGCTGACGATGATCGCGGCGTTCATCCGGATCGAGGGGCATCCGTTTGGCGTGGTCGCGAATAACCCGAAGCATCTGGCGGGCGCAATCGACAGCGACGGGGCAGACAAGGGCGCGCGCTTTATCCAATTGTGCGACGCCTTCGACATCCCAATTTTGTTTTTGTGTGACACTCCCGGAATCATGGTCGGCCCGGAGATCGAGAAAACGGCGCTGGTGCGGCATTCGTCGCGGATGTTTCTGACGGCGGCGAATGCGACGGTGCCGTTTTTTACGATCGTGCTGCGCAAGGCTTACGGCTTGGGCGGGATCGCGATGGCCGGCGGCAGTTACGACGCGCCACTGTTCACGGTGGCGTGGCCGACGGGCGAGTTCGGGCCGATGGGGCTTGAGGGCGCCGTGAAGCTGGGCTATCGCAACGAACTCGCTGCGATCAGCGATCCGGCGGCGCGCAAGCAGCGGTTCGACGAGATGGTCGCGACGATGTATCAGCGCGGGAAGGCTATCAACAACGCATCGCACTTCGGCGTTGACGACGTGATCGATCCGGCTGAGTCGAGAAGATGGATCGCGGCGGGACTGCGCTCGAGCGCGCCGCCGGCGCTGCGCACGGGCAAGAAGTATCCGTACATCGATAGCTGGTAGGAAGGGTAAATCACTATTCAACGTGAAACCTCGGTGGTTTCACACTTCCTCGGCAGGGGTGACCCCTGCACCCGATAGTAAGAACGATGGGAGGTAAGCGATGGTTGTTACTGTTTTCAAAAACCGGCTTCGGCCCGGGGTTGAAAGAGAATACGGGGCGCACGTGTCGAAGCTGCTCGAAATCGCGCAGAGGATGCCCGGTTTCGTAGCGATCAAGGGATACGCGGCCGAGGACGGCGAGCAATTGATTCTGGTCGAGTTCGAAACCGAGCGGGATCTCGCCGCGTGGCGCCAACATCCGGAACATCTGATCGCGCAGGAACTCGGGCGCAACAAGTATTACGCGGACTACAAGGTCCAGGTCTGCAACACCATCCGCGAGTACAGCTTCAAGCCGCCCGCCAATTCGTGACGTGAAGCGAACCTCAATCGCGAGGTGGCGGATATTCGACGTACTTTGGCAGATCGTCAGCGATCTCGTGCCACGGCGCTTTGGATCTCACGAAGATGTGATACGTCGCGCGAATGCCCGGATCGCCGTCGAGCGCGCCCGCAGGAACCACGATGAAATCGCGCGCCGGAACTGCGCGCGGCATCGGACTGCCGCAGATTCGGCAGAACGCGTTCCCAAACCTTTGCGCAGACGGCAGCCGGTAGGTTACCAGCTGATCGTCGCCTCGCAGCCAACGGAAATCCGCGGGTCGAACATAGATGTTGGCGGCGTAGTCCGCTCCGCGAGCTTTGCGGCATCGCGAGCAGTGGCAGTTACGGAACTCGATCTGATCATTCGCCTCGAACGCTACTGCGCCGCAAAGACAACTTCCTCGTATCATCTCGAACGCCCTTCCTTGAACGTAACCGTTGAAGAACCGATAGCTGGTAGGAAGGGTAAATCACTTTAATTTGATGTGAAACCACGGTGGTTTCACACTTCCTCGGCAGGGGTGACCCCTGCACCCAATGGTTCGAATCAAGCACTCAGCTCGTCGAGCAGCGCCTTGGCGTCCTTCAAGTCGGCGGTGTCGAAGCCTTCGGTGAACCAGCCGTAGATTTCTGCGAGCATCGCGCGAGCTTCGTCGCGATGACCCTGCTTCGCGAGCAGCCGCGCGAGACTGATGGTCGCGAGCAGTTCGAACGATCTGGCTTCCTCGCTGCGCGCAATCCGGATCGCGTCGCGGAAGAGGTCCTCGGCCTCGCGCTCGGTGCAGCGTCCGGCTTCCAGCTGTAACTCACCCCGGACGCGCTTCACAGCAGAGGAGAACCTCGGCGTCCAGGTGGTCTGGTCCAACAGGGCCAGCGCTTCATCGAATCGGCGCAGTTTCCTGTACGCCTCGAATACATCGAAAAGGGCACCGCCACCCGCCAAGCCCATCGCGCGTCGCGCGGCCAATGATCGCTGAACCTCGTTGAGCCCTTCCTCGACGGTGCCATTTTTCACCAGGCACCAAGCGCGCCAGTAAGTTCCCTCGTCTCGGTAGAACCCGAACCCGTGCTCATCCGCCAGCACGCGCATCTCATTCGCCGCTTCCTCAAGCGTAGAGACTTCGCCGCGATATCGGCAGACCGTACAGACGCCCGAATACGCTGAGCATAACGGAAAGGGCCTCCCGAGGTTGCGCGCCAGCGTCAGCGCTTCGCGGCAACGCTCAAGAGCCTGGTCCGGAAAACCGAGGCACCAAAGAATTTCGCCGAGAACGTCGAGGGCCGTAATGCGCGGATCGGCAACCGGAAAAACCGTGTACTCCGCAATAGCGGGAATGAGAGCGACGGCTTTCTCGAGATGCGCGCGGGCGTCACGGTGCCTGCCCTGGTATTCGAGGCTTTCTCCAAGCGCGCTGTTCGCCCATAGCAGCCTTGCGGGGCTGGGTTCACGCTCGGCCAGCGCAACGAGCTGTTGCGAAGTCTCGAGGTCCTTCTGCCATTGGCTCTTCAAATTGTAGAAGAACCTGAGGCCCAGCAGCACGCGGAAGGTCCGCCGGGTCTCGCCCAGCTGCGTGCAGAGATCCCGGGCTCGCGCGAACGCCGCGCCCATCTCGTCATCGGCGAGACCTCTAGCGGCGGCTGCAGCCTCCGCAAACGTGATTTGCAGGCTCGCTTCCTCGCGACGGTGCTCGTCGTCCTCGGGCAGGCTCTTCAGCAATTGGAGTGCGGCGTTCAGATGAGCGATTGCTTCGCCGTGGGCCAAGCGCTGATGAGCCTGTCGGCCGGCCAGGCGCAGGTAGTCGAGCGCCTTTCGAACGTTGGCGCTGCGGCCGTAGTGGTACGCGAGCTGGCTCAGATGGCCGTCGATTGATTGAGGGAATGACGCTTCGATGGCGGAACCGATTCGTTCGTGCAGCAGCTTTCTGCGCTCGATCAGCAGCGAGTTGTAGGCGACATCGTGGGTGAGCGCGTGCTTGAAGGTGTACTCGACGTCCCCCACCGCGGGCTGCTCGTAGATGAACTCGGCCAGCTGCAAATCGCTGAGAGTCTTGTTGAGATCGTCGTCGGGCTTCCTGGTGATCTCGCGTACCAGAGCGAGCGGAAAGTCTTTTCCTATCACGGCCAGGGTTTGCAACAGCTCCTTCTCAGCCGCGGGCAGGCGGTCGATCCGCGCCGCCAGTATGCCCTGCACGGTGGGAGGAATCTTTAGCTCGTTGAGCGACTTGGTGACCTTGATCGCCGCCGCGTCGCGCACGAGTGCACCCTCGTCGAGCAGCACCTGCACCGTCTCTTCCATGAAGAACGGATTGCCCTCGGTCCGTTCGATGATCACTCGCTTGAGCGGCGCCATTTCGGCGCCATCGCCGAGCAGCGCTGTCAGCATCTCGGCGGCGGATTCCTTGCCCAGCGGGTCGAGCCGCAATTGCGTGTAATAGGTCTTCGAGTTCCACTGATGCGAGTACTCGGGGCGATAATTCACCAGCAGCAGAATCTTCGCATTGGCGATTGAATCGGCGAGCAGATTCAGCAGCGCTTGGGTCTCCTCGTCGATCCAGTGCAAGTCCTCGAAGATCACGATCAAAGGCTGATTGAGCGATTCGCGCAGCAGAATGCGTTTGATCGCATCGAGCGTGCGCCGCTTTTTGACCTGGCCGTCCATCTGCGCGAGTGGATCGTCGCCCTCGACAATCCCGAGCAGCGCGAACAGGTACGGCAGCGTGTCCTCCTGCGCTCGATCGAGCATCAGAACCTTGCCGCCGATCTTCTCGCGGCGCGCACGCGCGTCGTCGTCGCCACTGATTTTGAAGTAACCGTGCAGCAGGTCGAGCACCGGCAGGTACGCCGACGCCTTGCCATGCGAGACCGAGAAGGTCTCCAGCACCATCCAGCCGGATTGATTCTTGACCTTGAACTCGTAGAACAGGCGCGATTTGCCGGTGCCTGCCTCCGCCATCGCGGCTACGATCTGCCCACGCCCGGCCCTAGCCTGCTCGGCCGCGCGCTTGAGCGCGTCCATCTCGGCATTCCGCCCCACGAACTTAGACAGTCCGCGGCCGGCAGAGCGCTGCAGCCGCGTCCGCAGCGGCCCGAGTCCTGTCACCTCATAAACGCTGACCGGCTCGCTCACGCCTTTGACCCTGGTCGGACCCAGCGGCTTGAGCTCGAAGTATCCTTCCACCAGTTTGCGGGCCTGCTCGCTGATCGCGATCGAGCCGGTCGGTGCGAGCGCCTGCATCCGCGATGCGAGATTGGCGGTGTGGCCGATCGGTGTGTACTCGGTATGTCCTTCGCCGGTGGTGATCGATCGAATGACCACCTCGCCCGTGTTCACGCCGACGCGTGCTTCGAGCGGCAGGTTGCCGGCCTCGCGCAATCGCGCCGAGTAGCGCTTCAGGTCCTCTTGCATCCGAAGAGCCGCGTAGAGTGCGCGCTGCGGATGATCCTCGTGCGCGACGGGCGCGCCGAACAGCGCGAAGACGCCGTCGCCGGTGCTCTGCACCACGTAGCCGTCGTAGCGCCGCACCGCGTCGATCATCAGCTTGAGCGCAGGATCGACGATCGCGCGCGCTTCCTCGGGGTCGAGGTCCTGCTCCAGTTCAGTCGAGCCCTTGATGTCCGCGAACAGCGCCGTGACCGTTTTGCGCTCGCCTTCGAGATTTTCAGAGGCGGATGAGTCAGCTACTCGAATCGGCGCATCGTTCGGTTTCTTTGACGACGCGGCGGCAGGCGCTGCCAACGGGGCGCCGCAGTCCTCGCAGAACTTCGCCGTCAGGGCGCTTTCGGCTCCGCACTTCGCGCAGCGATTGGCGAATGGAGTGCCGCACTCCGCGCAGAATTTTCTGCTGGAGGTGCTTTCAGTCCCGCATTTCGAGCAGCGCATCGGGGGTCCCCACCTTTCCGATGGCTGAGTATCGCCCTTGTCCGCAACTAATTATAGAGCCGGAAATCGCAAGTAGCAGTTGTGCAGAGAGATCGAGGCGTTTGTACTGATAATGCTGACTGAGGTATTCGATCCGGCAGGGGCGACTTTGCACTCAATGTCCGGTTGCAAGTTGGCCGGTCGCGAGAGAG
>Ga0210393_10003050_pt1 | contig 13553 bp, 5 predicted proteins | sample IncBWC27OmetaG_FD_160068 | JGI IMG/M metagenome (GOLD analysis project Ga0210393, IMG submission 160068) | Forest soil microbial communities from Barre Woods Harvard Forest LTER site, Petersham, Massachusetts, United States - Inc-BW-C-27-O ... | reverse complement strand
TCTACGGCCTAATCTCTACGACGCGGCGCAGAATATCGACGACCTTGGCGCGGTGTCCGCGCAGCTTGCGATTCTTGCGGAGGTGCTGATCAAGATTGCGCAGGACCTGCGCCTGCTGTCGTCGGGGCCGAACGGCGGCTTCGGCGAAATCATTCTGCCTGCGGTTCAGGAAGGCTCGTCAGTCTTTCCGGGAAAAATCAATCCCGTGATTCCAGAGACGATGATCCAATGCTGCTTCCAAGTGCTGGGATGCGAACGCGCGACGCGACTTGCGCTGGAACGCGGCGAGCTCAACTTGAACGTCTTCGAGGGCGCGGCAGCAGTGAACATCTTCGATGCGATCGAAATGATGCAACGATCGATAGCGCTGTTCGCCGACCGATGCGTCAGCGGAATCGTCGCAAACAAAAAACGATGCCGCGAACTCGCATCGCGGGCGCGCTATTAATCAAAGGTTGTTCTTGTAGTCTTGCTCGATCGCCCGATCGACTTGCTGAGCAAGTTCTTCTCCACCGCCAACTTTCGCGCTCAAGATTTTCCCGAAGGAAATCTTCTGGCGCTCGGCCCATGTCTCCGGCTTCCAGAGCTGCGATCGGATGAAAGCCTTGGCGCAGTGGAAGAAACATTCCCGCACGGTAACTCGAATCGCGAGCAGCGCCGGTGCGCCGCGAGCACTCAGTCGAACGAGCAGTTCGGGATCGGCGCTCAACGTTGCGGTCCCGTTGACACGGAAAGTCTCGTCGGTGCCGGGCACCAGAAAAATAATTCCGACATTCGGATTGGCCAGAATGTTCCTGAGACTGAACATCAGCCGATTGCCTTTGCGTTCGGGAATCAGAAGCGTGTGTTCGTCTTCTATCGCAACGAAGCCCGGACCGTCGCCTTTCGGTGAAGCGTCCTCGTTGCCCAGTGCGTCGGCAGTTGCGAGCACAAGAAATGGGGACCTCCGAATGAAATCCATTGCGGCTTCGTCGAGCGCGGAGAGAAGCTTTTTCGGAGTCATCGGATTCGGCTCTCCGAGCAGCGCCTGGAGTTGTGCGACTGTCTCAATTCGATGGTCACGAGATTCCACTTTGATAATCCTCCGAATAGTCAGTCGCCGATTGGCTGGTGCTCTCGATTCCAGGCTTCGATCGACTGCGCGATTCCGTTTTCCAGCGTCGAGAAAGATTCCGTGTAGCCTGAACTTCTCAGCGCCGAGACGTCTGCTTGCGTGAAGCTCTGATACCTGCCCGCCAGGCTCTCGGGAAATGGTACATAGTCAATCGAGCCTGCGCCAAGCCGCGCGATCAGCATTCTCGCGACGTCGTTGAAGCTGCGCGCTTCTCCAGTGCCGACGTTGAACACGCCGCTGCGAACAGAACCTTCGGCCAGAGCCAGGTTCACGTTGACAATATCGTTCACAAAAACAAAATCGCGCCGCTGGTCTCCGTCGGCGTATCCAGCGGTGCCCTCGAACAGTCGCGCACGCCCGTCGGTCTTCAACTGCCGGTAGAGTTGATACACCATCGACGCCATTTTGCCCTTGTAGGATTCGCGCGGACCGTAGACGTTGAAATATCGAAGACCGGCGACGGTACTCTCGAATTTGGACGCGACGCTGCGGACGTGATTGTCGAACGCGAGTTTGGACAATCCGTAGAGATTTAGTGGCCGCTCGTTTTCGCGCGACGGCGCGAACGCGGTCGACGAGCCGTACACCGCTGCGCTCGACGCATACACCAAAGGAACTTTTCTTGAGAGAGCGAAATGCAGAATCAACTTCGAGAACGTGAAGTTGTTTTCGATCATATAGCGGCCATCGATGCAGGTGGTGTCGGCGCATGCGCCCTGATGAAAGATCGCTTCGATTCGATCAGGAAGCGACTTGCGTTCGATGGCGCGGGCGAATTCGTCGGGCTGCATGAAGTCCGAGAACTGCAGATCACGGAGGTTGCGGAAGTTGTCGCCACGACGATCAACTACGAGGACATTGGTGAAGCCCTTGGCATTCAGTGCGCTGAGCAGGTTGCTGCCGATGAAACCTGCACCGCCGGTTAAAATGATCATTGCTTGATACTCGCGCCGCGGACCACAAATTCAATTGTCTGCAGCGCGTGTTCCGAGTCGCGAGCTATAGAAAGAGTGTGCGCGCCGGGCGACGGAGTCCAGAGCAGCGTGCCTCGAACCGGTGCGAGCGCGCGTCCGTCGAGGATCCAACGAGAATCGCGAGCGCCTCGGCTGGCCTCGAAACCGACACGCTGCGCGGCCTCGGGGATGTCGGGATCAAGCGCGATGATCGTCCCCGCCGCGGGCGAAAGAATCTGTTGGTTGGAGTCGTCGAGGCTGTTTGGCGATATCGTCGGCATTGTATCCGCGACGAACCATTCTTGCCGCGGCGGCTCAACGGCGCCGGGGAAGCTTACCTCGCTTAGAGTCATATCAGGCGGTCGCACAATTTGACCGCTTCCGAAACGATCATGGAGATAGTTCATCACGTTTAGCCAGGTGGGGGCAGCGCCTGTAATTCCGGTCACGTCGCGCATCGGCGCGCCGAACGAATTGCCGACCCAAACCCCTACCGTGAACTTGTCTGTATAACCGACGCACCAGTTGTCGCGCATGTCCTTGCTGGTTCCAGTCTTGACTGCGCTCCAGTAGCGGGTCGCGAGGCTGTTCTCCAGGCCGAACGTAGTACTGCGGCTGGCTCGATCGGATAGTACGTCGGAAATCACGAACGACGCTTCAGGTGAGTAAATCTGGGTCGCCGTGTGAGTATCGGCATCAGTAGTCAGTCGAAGTTCTGAGTATCTGCCGCCATTAGCCAGTGTGCGATAGGCATTCACCAACTGCCAGAGCGTTACGTCGGCGGATCCAAGTGCCAACGCCGCGCCGTAGTACTCGCCCTCCTCGACCAGACCGCTGAAACCAAGTCGGCGCAGACGGTCCGCGAAGACTTCGACGCCGACCATGTCCGTAGTGCGCACGGCCGGAACATTCAGCGACGACGCGAGCGCGGTGCGCATCGAGACCAGGCCTCTGAACTGGCGATCGTAGTCGAGGGGGCGGTAGATCCCGCGCTGCTCGGGCAACTCGAGCGGCGTGTCGTTTATCAACGAGGCAGCAGTCAGCAAGTGCTTGTCCACCGCCAGGGCGTAGAGGAACGGCTTGAGAGTCGATCCCGGTTGGCGCGGCGCGCGGATGGCGTCGAAGTCCGGCGCATTCGATAAATAGCCCGCGCCTCCGACATACGCCCACACTTCGCCAGTGGAGTTTTCGACCACAATGACTGCGCCATCATCGACGCGCCGATCGCGAACATCGACGATCTGGCGATGCAGTGTGTCGATGACGAAGCGTTGGAGTTCGCGGTCGAGCGTGCATCGCGCGGATCCACTTTCGCCGTGTAGCAAACGCTCCGCGAGATGGGGCGCGAGCGCGATTCGCGCATAGTTGCTGCCGTGGATCGCGAATGCGCTCTCGAGCGCCGGATCTATCGCGACCTGCGATGGACCGGACGATCCGAGCGCGCGGCTCAGTGCGTTCGCTCGAATCGCGACAGATTCGCGGCGCGCATTCGGAGCCCGGATCAATGCGGCCAGCACGACGGCTTCGGCTGAATCGATCCCGTGTGGCAGTTTGCCGAACATCACGCGCGACGCGGCGGCGACCCCCTGCAACTCTCCGCGGTAGGTGATGAGGTTCAGGTAAGCTTCGAGGATTTCCGGTTTTGACCATCGTCGTTCGATCGCGAGTGCGGCAAGAATTTGCCTGAACTTTCGAAGGACCGTTTTGCGCGCCTGCGATCTTCCGAGCGATGGATCGACGATCGACGCGAGTTGCATCGTGATCGTGCTTGCGCCACGGCTCCGTCCGCCAACAAAAGCGCGCGCCGCGGAAGTCGTGAGCGCGATCACGTCGACGCCGTGATGGCTCCAGAAGCGGTGATCCTCGGAGGCTACGATCGCTTCCGTGAGCGCTGGCGAGATTTCATCGAGCGACGTCCACGCAAACCGCCGGCCGTACGGATCGATTCTCAGTTCGTGAACCGGATCGCCATTGCGATCGAGGAGTTGTGCTTCCGACGGATGCCACCGAGCGCGCACCTCGGCGAAAGTCGGCGGCGGCGGTCGAGTGACCGCCAGCATCAGCACTGCGGTTACCGCGATCGAGAGGCCGAACATTGCAAGGCGGCGCAACATCTATGGCGCGACCTCGAACGGGGTGTTTGGAAGATCGCCGTACATATCCGGTTCGTAAAGCGCACCGACGTGCGTCGCGGGAAGCTGGAAGGTGCCGGACTGATTGAGACGAATCGTGTACTCGATGTCGAACGTCCCTTTCGGCACGTAGTCATAGTAAGCGCGGAACGCGTCGAAAGCGCGCTCGGAGTAAATCGGCCACACGAAACTCTCGGTGTCGATTTTTTCGCCGGAGGTTGCGATCGCCGAATCGCGTCCAAGGCCGGTGCCGAGATGTGACGCGCCTGCGGGAATCGGATCGTCGACGATAACCCAGGTCATGTCGGTTTGCGCTTCAACTTTAAGATGCACTCGCACCAGGTCGCCGCGTTTCCAACCATGAGGATTCGCATTCTCGACCGGTAGCAGAGTACGCGTGATCCTGTAGCCGCTGGAAAAGGGTTGCGTGAATGGAACTGCCGCGAGCACTCGAATCTGAGCCCAGGGATGGCCGCTTCCAGAATGATCGATCTTCAGATCTGCTTCGCTGGCTGGCCAGTCGAAGGGGAGATTTCCGCCCTTCGGATCTTTCGCCCAATTCAGCTTCTGCGTCGCCATCTGAATCGACGCGCTGGTAATGCCCGCGACCGGAGTCGATTCGAAAGCGGCTGCAAACTTCTTGACGGCCAGTGTGCCCCACGCGTTGGTGATCGTTTCGCGCCATGCGCCGTGCGCCTGGAGCGCCAGCGCGCCGCGCATCACGAGCGGCAGGTCGTCATGCCACAGGTTATTGTCGAGCAGCAGCAGCGCGAGCTTCACCAGGTTGCAATCGGGCGAGACCATCAGCCACCACATATCGTTTCGCGGGTCGCTCGATAGGTGCATCGCCGTGCCTTGTTCATTCAGCCGCGCGCGAATGATTTGTTCCGCGTCCTTGAGGCGGTGCTCGCGATCTGGAATCTGCGGAACGCGCAGCAGGATACTCCACCAATCGATCACCGCAGAATCGGGCCACAGATTCGGATCGATCGTAATGCTGCCGAGCATCGCGGGATCGGCGTGACCTGCACGAGCGAGCGCGTCGATTGCGGCAAGTTTGCGCAATGGCAGGTCGGCAGCCTGGATCGGCCCGTCGCGCACGATCCTGCCCTCGACGAAGTCGGTCAGGCCTTTCTCCAGCGTCGCCTCCGACTCGGCGGGGATAGTCAATCCGGCTTCGTGGGCGATCGAAATGAAATAGGCAGTAAGTACGTCGCTGCCATTAACCATGATGGGAAAATATTTGAGCAGTCCATCCGAGTCGGTATATGATGGCAAGTCCGCGATGATTGCGCTCCACAACTTTGGATCGCCAAGAGCGATTGCAACCGATACGCGCTGCTCGAGGCATCCGTACGGATATTGGCGCATCCAATCGCGCACTCCGTCGAGTCCCGCGGCGAGCGAAGGGCTGAGTGACACTTGCACGCCGCCCACGCCGGCGAGCGCGTCGGCCGGCCGCGCGACAGGCTGGACGATTGGTTTGTCGAGTTGCAACAGCGTCGCCTGAAGCGCACGCACCGGCACCGCTGGAATCACGCGCTGCGTGATCAACAAATGATCGGACGGTCCGTGATCGACGTTCGCATCGACGTGATACTTGAGTTCGCGCGCGACAGCGGGCACCTCGACGTTCCACGAGATAGTCGAGCCCTGGCCGGGTGCGAGTGTGAGCTTTTGCGGCAGCGGTACCTGCGCGAGGCCGTCGATCTTCGCATTCACCGTCGCGTCGAAGGCGCGCTCCGACGCGTTGCGCACGGTAAACTCGGCGGCAAATGAATCGCCGTTTCGAATGATTGGCGACACGCCGGACAGCAACATCAGATCCTGAGTCGATCGAATGCTCGCGAATCCGGTTCCAAATTGATCGGGGCCGGAATCGGCAATCGCGACGATTCGGAAACTGGTCAGTGAATCGTTGAGCGGCACTTCGATCGTCGCGTCGCCGTTCGAATCGAGTGCGACTGACGCTTTCCACAGCAGCAGCGTGTCGAAAAGCTCGCGCGTGATCTGGTGGCCTCCGCCGCCGCCCGGCGGAATTGCTTTGATTCCGAAGTGGCGCTTGCCGACGACTTGCATTTCTGCGGTCGAAGTTTCGACCTGATACGCGCGCCGACCCATCATCGCGTCGAGCAGTTTCCAGCTGTCGTTGGCGCGCAGCTCGAGCAAGCCCTCGTCAACCGCGGCGACTGCGATCGTGCTACCGGACGAGGGCGCCTTGCCGTCATAGGTCCTCACCGAAATATTGACGAGCGCCTTATCGCGCACGTGATAGACGGATTTTTCCGGCGCGACTTTTACGTTCAGCCGATGGTCTCGCCATCCGACGCGTATCTCAGCGATCCCAAGCTTGAACGCCGGTTTCCCGAGATCCAGCATCGCAGTCGGCTGCACGCCGGCGATTCTGCCGCGAACCACCAGCGCGGACACGAAAACGTTGGGAGCCCAGTCGCGCACGGGCAGCGTGATGACGGGATTGCGTCCCATAAGATGCACGATCGACGCGGCCAGTACGCCTTCGCGCTCGACGGTGACGAGGGCAGTCGCGTCCGCAAACGGCATCCGAACCTGGAAGCGCGCGACATCGCCGGGCTCGTAAGCAGGCTTCTCGGGGAGAAGGTCCATGCGGTCGTCGTCGCGGCCCGCGAACCACTCGCGTTCATTGTTCGGAATAAAGATTTCGCTGTTGGCGGAGCTCGAGTTGCCAGCGTCGTCGGTCACCATAGCCTGCAGAATTGCCTGGCCGGTCACCGGCGGTATTACTTCGCACGAGAGTCGTCCGCGATCGTCGGTAACGCCCGAGCACAATTCGCCGGCGAGTTTCGTTTCCTGCGTATTTTCGTATGCGTAAAACCCGCCGATCAGCCGCTTGCGATACGAATATTGGAGGCGGCTGAAAATATCCACGCGCACCGGCACGTGCGCGACTGGTTTGCCCGCATCGTCGACAACTGCGAGATGCGCGCGAATCAAGCCAGGCGACGACGCCCAATCCTCGAGCTGGATTCCGACCAGCCGCTTCGACGGCCAAATCATCGCGTTGTTCGACACCGTCTGGCTCTCGCCGTTGGGGTCGCGATATTCGAGCTCCGCATGAACTTCGACCGGCGTCGGCGCGCGCGGGATGTCGCTGATATCGGTGCGCGCGCCGCCCGCGCCGTCAAGGGTGAGGTCCTTGCGCTGATGCACGCCGGGATTCTGTTCGGCCTCGCCGCCTTCCGAGAATCCTTCGCTGTGTACGATTCCCGCCTGCACGTTGCCATTGGCGAAAACGTAATCGTCGAAGTCGGCGAACTGGGGCGACGCGTTTTTGTTGATCTGACTGCGGAGCGTCACTGGAAGACCTTTAGCAGCACCGCCAGACAGGTACTCGGCGCTCAGGTCGATCGGAATGTCGGTTACAGCCACAAGAGGCTGCGCCGGAATTCCGATCGCGGCTTTCATCAACGGAATTCGGAATTCCTCGACGCGAAAATTCCCTGTGGTGATTTCCTGGGTTGATTGATCGCCCATATCGGCGCCGGGTGTCGGACTCGGCGTGACAGTTTTGCGCCGCGACATCGTGACGTTGTAGGTGCCGAGCTTTGCAGCTCGCGGAATCTGCCAATCATTTTCGGCGCTGCCTGAATCGTTCCACTTGAGATCGAAATCGTAGTGCTGATCGCCACCGGAAAAGGTAATTGAAAGCGTGTCGGGGAGACCTTCTTTTGGTACCAGCGACAAGCCATCCACGGTCTTGGCGCGGATGAAGTGCTTCATATGAACCGTCTCGCCCGCGCGCAACAGCGTCCGATCGAAAACCGTGTCGGCGATGTACGGCGACGGCTGATATTCCGTCGGCAGATGAAAGCGCCATGCTTCGATTCCCTGTTGCCAACTCGAATGTACGAAGCTGAAGTCCTCACCCGACTGCGCGGTGACGAGCAGACCGCGATTCAGCCCGCTGAGCGCTTCGACCTGGTTGGTGAAATAGTCGCTCCCGTGATCCGTCTGCGTGGAATCGCACTGAGGAAGATTGGCGAACGCCGACGACGTAGGAACCATCGCGAGGCCGCGCGCGTCGGTGCGGCCAGTCCACAATTCGGTGCCGTGACAATCCGCAATCGCGACGTCGGCGCCAGTGACTGGACGCCCACTCTCGAGCGCTGTCACCCACACTAGCGAGTTCGCCTGCCCCTGTTTGAAGTGCACCGCGAGATTGGTGACGAGCGCCGCGGTCGGGACGTACATCGGTTTGGGTGCGTCGAGCAAAACGGTGCCGAGGCGAGCGCTCTTCAGTTCGACGATGTAGAATCCGGGCCGCTTGAGCGGAATTCCCATCACTTCGAATGCATTGGGGCCGTTGGGCTTCGGCATCGCGAATTGGCTCGCGCCGTCCGCATTTTCGCCGCTGAATACCGACCCCGCACGCTTTGCCTCGGCGACGCGGTTGAGCCACGAAAGAACGTCCCCGGCCTTGGGCGTCGGGACGCGCCAAAGCGTCGCCTCGATGCGAGTCAGAAGAGAACTTTCGGCGTCGCCGCCAAGCTTCAGTTGAGTTCCGGCGATTTGCGCCTCAAGATTTCTCACCGTGACCGGCAGCACGGGATCGGCCTGCTCGATAATTCCGAAGCGCGCGGAAAACTTGGCGAGCGGCGGAAACTCTCCGGTCTCGACCGTCATCGGAAAGCGCAACGCGTTCGCCAGTTCGCGCCCGGAGCCGTCGACGAGCTTCGGCGGAATCTCGATCTTGTACTGCGACGACTCTTTGAACGGACCGTTGAACGAGAGCGATGAGGTCTCGCCCGGATCGCTTGGTACGGCGAAACGCCTCGCACCGTCCGGACCGGCCAGCGCGATTTGCTTTGCCTGCTCTGCCGAAATTGCGGCGGAGAACGAGAGTGTGATCGGCGTCAACGGGATGCATCCGGCCTTCGCGCTTTCGCGCTCGCAACGTATCGCCGCTTCGAAAAGTTTGCGGGTCTTGTAGCCGATCGTTTGATCCTGATCGGTTGCGATTCCGCTTTTCGATTTGATGCCCTTGCCCCAGATCAGTGTCACCGCCGTGTTGTTCGGAAAACGCTGCCTGGCCTGAAGGATGACGACTGTCTTCTTGGCCGTCAGATCTGCAAATCGCTTCAACAGGGTCTCACGGTCGGGTCCGCTCATGATCGTCGCGCCAATCGTCTGCGGCATTCCTTCGATCGAAAAGCTGACGTGATCAAGAATCGACGCTGGATCCGGCTCTGCGTCGAGGATCAGGACGAACGCCTGCTCCTCATCTATATCCGTGTCCCCGGACCACGGACGCTGGTCGACGATCGAAGGTCCTCCCGTGTCGAAGTCGAACGCGCGGAGATCGCTGAAGGCGTTGCCCGCCAGCGACTTCAAACCCGCGCGCAGTTTGAAACTGCACCGCAGGCCCGCCGGCAGATCGTGCTCGAAGTCGTACGACCAGTTGCGACTATCGATCCATCGGCCCGCGCCCTTCGCCGGACAATCGATCTCGAACGGTGCGGTCGTGTCGCGCGGATCGCCGAGCGGAACCATCGGCTCGGAAAATCGCGCGGTCACTTGCCGGACCTGCTTCACGGTTCCTTGCGGCGAGAAGTGCACCAGCGACGGCGATCCCGCAGCGGCCTGCGCTGGTATGGCGAAGAACAAAATAGAGAGGCAGATGTGCGAAATGAAAAATGTGGATTGAATCAGCCGACGAGTATCCGATCGCGAGCTATTGATAGGAGTTCCTCCCCACAACACGGCTACAAATGGGCTGCCGATATACTGTTGCACAAGCCAATCTGTCGTCAGAATGACCCGCGCGTCGGTTACCTGCAAGCGCGCTTAACCGACACGGTAAAGCCGCGCCGCTTTCGCGTGACGTTGCGCGATTTCCTTGCGCAACGCGGCGGGCTTGAGCACCTCGATCCACGGTCCCATGCTCATGATCCAGTTCGCCAACTCGGTGGTGCCCTTGACGGTCATCGTCATGATCGTCGTGCCGTCGCGGCGATGAGCGAAATGCTGGCTGCGATGAATCGTGCGCGATCGCACGTACGCTTCGGTTTGTTCGCTAAGAATCTTCAACTCGACTTTGGTCTCGGGCCCGTCGACGATTCCGAAAGTCCCTTCGGTGTGTGCTGCCGGATCGAAGTTGCGCGGAAAAATGAAACGCGTCGGAGTGCCGTCGGGTTCGCGAATGAACTCGACCGAGCGGATTCGCTCCACCGCTAGATAAGTTATCGCGCTGCGCCGTTGGCTGTGGCCGAGCAGGTAGAGGCCGCCGCGATATGCAATCAGCGAGTAGGGGTCGAAGTCGTGCTGATGACCCTCGCCGGTCAGACCGGCGTAATCGACTTTGAGCCGGCCCTGATCGAGCAGCGCGCGCAAGATCACGTCGAGTTGTTCGCTGAAATCAGTGTAGTCTTTGGGGGCGTATGGGACGGCGTAAAACTTACGGTCGAGGCCGGACAGCCGCGTCTGCTGGGTCAAGCTCAAGTTCTGAAAAACCTTCTCCCAGAGCCCTTCGACGCCCTCCTTCAGCACTGTGCCTTCCAGGAACTTGAGCACCGTGAGCGAGAAATATAGCAGCGCGACCTGGTACGACGACGCCTCCGCGGCTTTCATCGAGCTGACGAGGCGGAGCTTGCGATCGCCGCCGGTGCCGACAACTTCGACGAGCGGGCCGCCATGCCAGTCGGGCAGATCGCTGCGCAGCACCGCCACGTATCGTGCGAGCGTGCGCTCGGAAATCTCGAGAGTCTCGGCGATTGATTTGAAACTCCAGCCGTAGGGCCGCGAGAACAATCCCGCGGTGATTCGCGCCAGCCGAATCGCGGCGCCGTAGGTAGGCTTGCGTCGAAGTTTCTTCATGCTCACATCCAATCATCTCATTAGTTGGATGACAACGGTTGTCAGCGCGCCGATGTAGGTTTCTAAATGCTGACCCTCGATCCATAGTTGTGCCGCGATGATTCGTCTTCATTACTCAAACAGACTGGAAAATCTGATCGCGCCGCTGGCCAATGCCGTGGCGGAGCATCAGAGACGCGATCCGCTCGAGCGGGTTTCGATTGTCGTGCCCAACCGCGTCGTCGAGCAATTCGTTCGCCATCGGCTGGCTGAATCGATCGGAGTCGCTGCAAACTTGAATTTCCCGTTCCTGCGGCGCCACCTGGCCGATCTTCTCGAATCGGCCGACAAGAATCTCAGGATCCTGGAAGCCGACGAACTTCAGCTTGTCCTCTTCGAGTGCCTTCGAAGTTCCAGCCATCGCGACGACTCGGAATTGAAAGCGGCACGCGACTACATCCATGGGGGATCCAAAACCGACGCCGATGTCGAGCTCAGAACGCTGCTGCTTGCTGCTCAGCTGGCGCGACTGTTTCGCGAATACTCGATTTCGCGGCGGCGCATGATCGGGAAATGGCGCGCTGCTCGACGTAGCGAGATCGACGCGATGAGCGAGACCGAGCGATGGCAGCGGCATTTGTGGCAGTTGGTTTTCGATTCGCATGGCCGCGTACGCGAAGAATGGCTGCTGCATCGCGAGACGCGGCTGATGTTGCTGCCCGACGCGTTCGAGGCGATCGACGACCGGCAACTCAAGGCTGCGATGCTCGACACACTTCACGTGTTCGGTTCGTCGTACGCCGGAAATGCGTATGCGGATATTTTCGCGAGACTCGGTGCGCTCGGCGACATCAGGATCTACGCGCTCAATCCGTGCCGTGAGTTCTGGGAGGACGTCGACACCTCACGCCGCAGCGCATTGGCCGGCTGGGCTCGTCGGGCGGACAGAGTCGGCGGTCAGCTCGCTGAATCCGAAGATCCGTTCTCACTGAATGGAGCTTCCGACCCGCCGGCGCTCAGGCTCTGGGGGCGGCCGGGCCGTGAATACGTCCGCCTGCTCAACGAACTGTCGCAATGCGATTTCGCGCCACTGTTTTCCGATCCGGTTTCCAGCAATCCGCCGACGGTGCTCGAGCTGCTTCAGCAAAGCATCCTCGATCGCGAACCGCAGCGCGCGAACGTCGAGGACGACAAAGGCAATCCATCCGAAACGCGAATCAGTTTTCTCGCCTGCCCGGGAATTCGACGCGAAGCCGAAATCGTCGCGAACGAAATCTGGTCGATTGTTCGCAACAACGAAAGAATCGCCGCCCAGGGCAAGGCCGCGCGCATTCGCTTCCACGAAATTGCCGTGCTGATTCCCGACGCGTCGGTTGACGACTACGTCGCGCAGATCGATAGCGTCTTTCGAAAGCAGCACCAAATCCCGATCGATCTTGTCAGCCGTAGCATCTATGGCGCGAGTCGCGTGGCCGAGGCCATTGACCTGCTCCTGCAATTGCCCAGCGGGCGTTTCTCGCGCGCAGAAATGATCCGGCTGCTGACGCATCCCGCATTGAACAACGATGGCGAAAGCGGAATCGAAATCGAGAAGTGGCGGCGTTGGAGCGAGGCGCTGGGAATTTTCTTCGGTGCGGACGACGACGATCTAAAGGACACCTACATTCCGCGCGGCCTCTACCATTGGGATCAGGCGATAAAACGCCTCGCGCTGGGGACGATGATGACAGGCCAGCGTGGCGGCGATGGCGATCCTGCATTTTATGCCGCTGGAGCAACGGGGCCTAACTACCTGCCGGGTGAAGTCGCGCAGGACGAACTCGAGACGGCCGCGCGATTCATGCACACGGCGCGGACGTTGATCGCCGATGCTATCTCGATCCGCGACGCGCGCCTGACGCCGCGAGAATGGTCGCGGATGCTGAGCGAATTCGTGAGTGCGTACATTCGGCCGGAGGGCGCGATCGACGAGCAGGTCAGGGACAGGTTCCTTGAAGCCATCGAGGCGATTTGCGATTCAAAACTGAGCGTCGGTCCGATGTCGTTCGAGTCGGCGCGCGAGATAGTCGCGGCGCGAGTCACCGACCTCGAATCGCGTCGCGGACAATATTCGGAGCGCGGCGTCGCGATCGGATCGCTCACGTCACTGCGATCGATTCCATTCAAAGTGATTTTCGTGCTCGGGCTGAACGACGCAATCTTTCCCGAGCGCGAGCATAGCGAGCCGCTTGATTTGCGGACGCTCAAACGCGTCGCCGGCGACGTCTCTCCGGCTGAGCGCGACCGTTATCTGTTCCTCGAGACGATTCTCGCTGCGCGCGAGCGGATTTACTTCTCTTACATTGCCCGCAACGCCAAGACTGGCGACGACCTCGAAGCTTCGCCAGTGATTCGCGAGCTGCAGAGCATGCTGCGCGGATTCGTCGACGAGGCGACGCTCAAGAACCTGACAGTGAACCATCCGAGCAGCCGTTACGATTTGAAATATTTTCAGGAATTTGAGGCACGCAGTTCATCAGGCTG
>Ga0210393_10003048_pt1 | contig 13565 bp, 15 predicted proteins | sample IncBWC27OmetaG_FD_160068 | JGI IMG/M metagenome (GOLD analysis project Ga0210393, IMG submission 160068) | Forest soil microbial communities from Barre Woods Harvard Forest LTER site, Petersham, Massachusetts, United States - Inc-BW-C-27-O ... | reverse complement strand
TGGATTCACGCGGCCGACGGTTGGGCATGGGCGGCGGATTCTATGATCGAGCGCTGGAGTTCCGCCGCCGCCGCGTCCGCTGGCGGGGACCCCTCCTGGTCGGACTCGCGTTCGATTGCCAGCGCATCGACGCGAGTTTCGCTGAAGCCTGGGACGTGAAGCTCGATGCACTGGCGACGGAATCAGGACTCAAGCACTACTCGAGGGCAACCCATGAACCATTGGCTTCTGAAATCGGAACCTGAGAGCTTCAGCATCGACGCCCTGAAGGCGGCGCCCAAACAGACGACCGCGTGGGATGGCGTGCGCAATTATCAGGCGCGCAACATGCTGCGGGACTCCATGAAAAAGGGCGATCTAGCGTTTTTTTATCATTCCGGGTGCGATGTTCCCGGCATCGTCGGCATCGTCGCCATCGCAAAGGAGGGCTATCCGGACAAGACGGCCTTCGACCCCAAGCATCATCACTACGACGCCGATTCCAAGGCCGATGCCCCTCGTTGGTTCGTCGTGGACGTGAAGTTCGTGCGCAAGTTCCAGCGCATCATCACGCTCGATGAGTTGCGCCAGCATGCGGCGAAAGCGCTGAAGGATTTTGTTTTACTGCGTCGTGGGAATCGTCTGTCGGTGATGCCTGTGTCGCAGAAGGACTGGGAGTTTGTCCTCGCTCTCGAGTGAGGATCGTTGAGTGAAGTCGTTCACATCGCTACCACATTCGCGGTCGAGAAGCGCGACGGCGCTTGTAAATTAATTATTCGTGTATATACTCGGACCCCGGACTAACCCGATAACGGAGTTTCTATCATGGCAGCGAAAGCAAAGAAGGCGAAGAAGAAGGTAGCTAAGAAAAAGGCCGCTAAGAAAAAGTAAGCCTTCGAAAGTAATCAACTGTGCCCGCGTAAGCGGGCACAGTTGTTTCTGAGGGTAGGTAATTTCGTGTCATCAGTGGAAAAGAAACGTCGTGCGGCCGAGGCCGCTCTCGCCTACATCGAAAGCGGCATGCTGCTCGGCATCGGCACCGGTTCCACGGTGACCGAGCTCATAGAAGCGCTGAAAGTCCGCAAAATACAGCTTTCGGGCGCTGTTTCGAGCTCGCGCCGGACATCGGAGAGCTTGCGCGCCGCAGGCATTCCGGAACTGGATCTCAATTCCGCCGGACCGTTGCCTCTCTACATCGACGGCGCCGACGAGGCCACCGCCCGCGGCGTGCTGATCAAGGGCGGGGGCGCGGCGCTCACCCGCGAGAAGGTCGTCGCCGCCGCCTCGGCCAGATTCGTCTGCATCATCGACGACAGCAAGCTGGTCGACGTGCTCGGCAAGTTCCCTCTCCCGGTCGAAGTGATTCCGATGGCGCGCTCCTATGTGGCGCGCCAGCTCGTGAAGATGGGGGGGCAGCCGGTCTGGCGCGACGGCGTGGTCACCGACAACGGCAATGTCATCCTGGACGTCCACAACCTCGAGCTCGATGACCCGGCGGCCTTTGAATCCAGCTTGAATCAAATCGCCGGGGTGGTGACGGTCGGTCTGTTCGCCCTGCGCCGTGCCGACATCCTGATCGTGGCGGGCGATGACGGCGTGAAGACCATCGATTGCCGGACGGCCTCGGAACCCTAGATTTCCAGGCGGGTCCCGATTTCAATCACACGGTTCGGCGGCAGTCCGTAATAGTCGGCGATCACCTGTGCGCTGCGCGCCATCTGCATGAAGGCGCGGCGCCGCAACGGCGATAGATCCGAGCGCTGTCCCGGCAGCAATTCTTCGCGGCTGAGGAAGAAGGTGGTGTGCTCGGGCTCGTATGCCACGCCGTGCGCTTCGGCCTCGCGCAGAATCTCCGTGATGCTCGGTTTCTCCATGAATCCGACCTGCGCCACCACCCGCACGATGCCTTCGCAAACCGGGGTCACGGTCAAGCGCTTCGATGAGGCGATTCGCGGCTGCTCGCGGGTCACAACCGTCAACAGCACCACCCGCTCGTGAATCACGCGGTTGAACTTGATGTTGTTGAGCAGGGCGCGCGGGATGCCCGAGGCCTTCGCATCCAGGAATATGGCGCTACCCGTCACCCGCACCGGCGGATCGCGCTTCAAGTCGTCGAGAAAGTCGCGGACCGGCTTCTGCTCGCGCAGCAGGCGCGCCATGACCGAGGCGCGTCCGCTCTGCCAGGATTGCATGAGCCAATAGATGATCAGCCCGGATGCCAGGGGCAGCCAACCGCCCTCCTCGAGCTTGGTCAAATTCGCCAACAGAAAGGCGACGTCGATGATGAACAGCAGCGACAGGCCCGCCCGCAATACCCGGCTCTCCTTCCCGGTCCGCGACTTGATCAGGCTCAAGGTGAGCGGCGTCACGATGGTCATGGCGCCGGAGACTGCCAGGCCGTACGCGCCCGCCAACGCCGCCGAGCTGCCGAAGCTCACCACCAACCCGAGCGCGGCGACCATCAATATCCAATTCATGGTCGGCACATAGATCTGACCGGCGTTGTCCGCGGAGGAATGCTGGATGCGCAAGCGCGGCAGCAATCCCAAGCTCACCGCCTGAGTGGTCACGGAGAAAACTCCCGAGATCACCGCCTGCGATGCGATGACCGTTGCCGCGGTCGCAATCATGACCAGGGGATACAGCGACCACGCGGGCGCCATCAGGTAGAAGGGGTTGCTGATGGCCGCCGGATTCTCGATCAGCAACGCGCCTTGTCCAAAATAATTCATGACCAGCGCCGGCATGACGACTGAGGTCCAGCCGAGGCGGATCGGCGCTTTGCCGAAATGGCCCATGTCGGCATACAGCGCCTCGCCGCCGGTGACGCACAGGAAGACGCCGGCAAGCACCGCGAGCGAGCCGACCTGGTGTTGCCCCAACAGGCGCAGTCCGCGCGACGGATCGAGCGCCTGCAGCACGGCGGGTTCCCGCACGATCCAACCGACTCCCATCACCGCCAATATCGCGAACCAACCCAACATCACCGGACCGAAAACTTTGCCGACCGAGCCGGTACCGTGCCGTTGAATCAAGAACAATCCCACCAACACCACGACGGTGATCGGCAGAACCGGAATTTGCGCCTCGGGCGCCGCCACATGCAGGCCCTCCACGGCGCTCAACACGGAAATCGCCGGGGTGATCGCGCCGTCCGCAAAGAACAGCGAGGCGCCCAAGATGCCCAGCATCCCGTAGATCCTGCGCCGCGGACTTTCACGCGCGGTGTTGATCACCAGCGCGGTGAGGGCCAGCACTCCGCCCTCGCCTTTGTTGTCGGCGTTCAATACCACGCCGACGTACTTGAGCAGGATGACCAGCACCAAGGACCAGAAGATCAGCGATAGCACGCCGAGTACATGCTCCGGCGTGACGGCGATTCCGGGGCCGGTGAAACAGGCCGACACGGCGTAGAGAGGACTCGTGCCGATGTCGCCGAACACGACGCCGAGTGCCGCGAGCGCCATCGGCGCCAGCCGTCCACTCGAATTTCGTTCGCCCGACATTTTTACCCGTGCTAGGTCAGAAAAGGCCCACCTTAGTGGGCCTCAAATTTGGCTGGGGGACTAGGATTCGAACCTAGGTAAACGGTGTCAGAGACCGTTGTCCTACCACTAGACGATCCCCCAAAACCGACCCGTTCCCGCGATCAGCGTTTGGAGAACTGCGTGCCGCGACGCGCCTTACGGCGACCGACCTTCTTGCGTTCGACTTCACGCGCATCGCGAGTCACGAAACCCGCCTTGCGCAAGGGTGAGCGGAGCGTCTCGTCGTAAGCCATCAGCGCGCGCGTGATGCCGTGGCGGATCGCGCCGGCTTGACCGGTGATTCCGCCGCCTTCGACGTGCGCGTCGACGTCGAATTTCCCGCCGAGTTGTACCGCACCGAAGGGCTGCTGCACGATCATCCGGCCCGTCTCCCGGCCGAAGAACTCATCGAGGGTGCGACCGTTGATCGATACCTTGCCCGTGCCTTGACGCAGATAAACCCGTGCGCTCGAGGTCTTGCGGCGGCCGGTGCCGTAAAAGGAATTGACGGCTGTCTTTGATGCCATTGTTGTCTGTCCTCGAGAACTCTTAGATTTCCAGCGCTTTGGGCTGCTGAGCTTGATGGGGATGATCTTTGCCGCCGAACACGTGCAGTTTCTTGTACATGCGTCGGCCCAACGGACCCTTGGGCAGCATACCCTTCACCGCGAACTCGATGGCGCGCTCCGGGTGCTCTTTCAGCAGCTTGCCGAGAGAGATGCTCTTCAGGTTTCCGACGTATCCGGTGTGTTGATGGTAGAACTTGTCCGTGAGCTTCGCTCCCGTGACCCGCACGGTGCCGGCGTTGATGACCACGATGTGATCGCCCAGGTCTTGATGCGGCGCATAGTTCGGCTTGTGCTTGCCCTTCAAGCGATGCGCGATCTCCGAGGCCAATCGCCCCAGCGTTTTGCCTGCCGCATCGACCAGGAACCAGTCGCCGCGGGATTCTGCAGGCTTCGAAAATACGGTATACATGAAAATACTCAGCTGTTTCAGGTCGTTAACGAAAGGCGCGAAAGTGTACAGAACGGCGGGCAGAGACGCCAGTCCTCACGCGGCCGGGCGGCGTCTATAATATAGTGTTCGCATGCAGACTCGGAGTTTTAGCCCCATCGATCGTTTTTTTGGTGAAATAGACAAGGCAATCAAGGTCTTAACCACTCCGGCACATGCCTCCCGCGCACCCGCGGCCGGCCCCGAGGCCGCCGCCCTCGGCGAGCCGCAGCGCTGCGAGTCGGTGCGCCTGATGCGGGTCAACCATGCCGGCGAGGTCGCCGCGCAGGCCCTCTACCAGGGACAGGCATTGACCGCCCGCGATACGGAAGTCGCGGCTGCCATGCGCCACGCCGCCGCCGAGGAGAACGACCATCTCGCCTGGTGCGAGCTGCGCCTGGGCGAACTCAAGGGCCGTACCAGCGCCCTGAACCCGCTGTGGTATGCCGGCTCATTCGCCATCGGCGCGCTGGCGGGAGCCCTTGGGAATGGCCCGAGCCTGGGGTTCGTTGCCGAGACCGAACGCCAGGTGGAATTACATTTACGCGGCCATATGCAGCGCCTGGGCGGTGCCGACCCGCGCAGCCGCGCCATCCTCGAGCAGATGACGCACGATGAGGTGCGGCACGGCGCCCACGCAGCCTCGCTGGGAGGCGAGGCGCTGCCGATTCCGATCAGGGCGGGGATGCGCCTCACCTCCCGGCTCATGACTCTGGGTTCGTATTGGATGTAACCTAGTGGGGCGGGTTTTGACCCGCTCCCCGCCGGTTAGCGCTTGCGATTCCGGGACTTATGTAATAAAACGTGCGCCAGCGCAGGCGTTTCACAGACCTACAAAACCTTTGGGAGAGACCATGGAAGAAGGGGCAAAAGCCTTAAGCGATATCCCAGCGATCAATCGTTTCTTGAGCTACTGCCGAATTCGGACAGTCCCTTCCAAGACCGTGATCATTCACGCCGGCGATTTGCCGGACATTTTGTACTACATCATCTCCGGCTCGGTCGAGGTCATGATCGAGGACGAAGACGGCAATGAAATGGTGCTGGCCTATCTCAACAAGGGCCAGTTTTTCGGGGAAATGGGCCTGTTCTACGAACAGCCGACGCGCAGCGCCTGGGTGCGCACCCGGCAGCAGTCCGAACTCGCCGAGATGACCTATCCGCGTTTTCGGCAGATCGCCGCCGAAAGCCCCGGGTTGATCTTCGAACTGGCCACGCAGCTCGCGACCCGGCTCGATCGCACCAATCGCAAGCTCGGCGATCTGGCCTTCGTCGACGTCACCGGCCGCGTCGCCCACGCCATCATGGATTTATGCGGCGAGCCCGATGCGATGACGCACCCCGAAGGCATGCAGATCAAGGTCAGCCGCCAGGAGCTGTCCCGACTGGTCGGCTGCTCGCGCGAAATGGCGGGACGCGTGCTCAAGGTTTTGGAAGAGCAAGGCTTGTTGCGCGCGACCGGGAAAACCATCGTCGTTTTCAATGCCCGCCCGAAGGTGAAGACACGGCCGCTGATCGTGCCGGTGAAAGCCGGCGCCGGCAGCGGAGCGGCTGCCGCCAAGACCACGCGCACCGAGACGCACGACGATGATGACGATGACGACGAGGACGACGAATAGCGTCTCAACCTGACTTGGCCCCGATCTCGATCTGCGCGCGCATCGCCTTGATGGTGCTCGCGTAGTCGCCGCTGCCGAATATCGCGGAACCGGCGACAAACGTGTCCGCGCCGGCTCTGGCGATCTCAGCCGCATTATCCACTTTGACGCCGCCGTCGATTTCCAGGCGGATGTCGCGTTTGGCGGACTTGATGCGGGCGCGCGCCTCGGCGAGTTTGGGCAATGCCTGCGGGATGAATTTCTGACCGCCGAAGCCGGGATTCACCGACATCACCAGGATGAGATCGAGCTTCTCGATCACGTAATCCAGCCAGTTCAACGGCGTCGCCGGATTGAATACGAGGCCCGGCCTGCATCCGCAATCGCGAATGAGCTGGATCGTGCGATCCACGTGCTGGGTCGCCTCCGGATGAAAGCTGATGTAGCTCGCACCGGCCTTCGCGAAGTCCGGCACGAGTTGATCCACCGGCGAGATCATCAAATGCACGTCGATCGGCGCTTTGACTCCCGCCCGCCGCAGCGCTTCGCAAACCAGAGGGCCGATGGTGAGGTTCGGGACGTAGTGATTGTCCATGACGTCGAAGTGGATCCAATCGGCGCCGGCGCCGAGTACGGAGTTCACCTCCTCGCCCAAGCGGGCGAAATCGGCGGACAATATCGAGGGCGAAATAATGATCGTCATGGTCGCTCCTTCAGCGCATGCCGCGCGCCGCGCGTATCCCCTCATAAGCTTCCTGGATGCGCTGGGTTTTCTCCTTCGCCATCTGCGCCATCGACTCCGGCAGTCCATTGGCCACCAGTTTATCAGGATGATGGCGGCTCATTTGCCGCCGATAGGCCTTGGTCACTTCTTGATCAGTGATGTTGGCGTCGACTTCCAACTCGGCATAGCACTCCGCCAGCGAGCCTGCGGCGGCGCCATGGCGTCCGGAGCCGGCCGACGAGGCGCCGCGCGCGCGTTGCCGCGCCCGCAGCGAGGCCTCCATATAGGCGAATTCGAGACCGGACATGCCGAGCCGCTCCGCCACCCGCATCAACACCGCCCGCGCGGGCGGCGACAGGCCGTTGCCGGCAAGCGCCGCACGCAATTGCAATTCCATGAAGGCGCGCTTGAGATCGTAGCGCTGTCCACACGCGTCGCTCAGGCGCTCGACGCCGAGTTCGGCGTCATAAGCCGCGGCCTTGCCGGCCCGAAAGCAGGCGATGGCGGCGCTGATCTCGCGCTCGCCCAGGTTCATCTCGCCCATCAGGCGGCGGGCTGCGTCGATCTCCGCCTCGGTCACCCGGCCGTCGGATTTGGCGACATGTCCCATCAATTCGAAGGTCGTGCGGAAGAACTCGTCGGGAATCGATAGCGAGGGCCCCGCCCGGCCTGCGCCGGGCCCCGCCCGTACGCCCGCGCCCTGGTCGAACAGGAGCCCGATGATGGCGCCGATGACGGCTCCCCATGCCCTCTGCGTGATCAAGAGACCGACCAGGGCCCCGGAGAAAACACCTTTCCACATCATTCGCGTTGACCTATCCGCCTCGTCCCGCCACAATCGCCGACCTTCCACTCCCCAATGTTAGCAGTCGGCAGGCCGCTTAAACGTGCAACAGCTTTCGCAATCGGCACCGCTTTTCGAGTCACATTTACGCGGCCTCAAGAAGATCCACCAAGGCAAGGTGCGCGATATCTACGACGTGGATGCCGAGCATCTCCTGATCGTCACGACCGATCGATTGTCGGCCTTCGACGTGGTGCTGCCGGACCCGATCCCGTTCAAGGGGCAGGTCCTCACGCAAATCTCCCTGTTCTGGTTTGCGAAGACGCAGTCCATCGTCGCGAATCATCTGTCCGCGCTCAAGGTCGAGGATGTCGTCGACCACAGGGAAGAACGCGCGCAACTGGCCGGGCGGGCGATGGTGGTGAAGAAGCTCACGCCGCTGCCGATCGAGGCGGTGGTGCGCGGCTATCTGATCGGTTCAGGGTTCAAGGATTACCAACTGCACGGTTCGGTATGCGGCATTCCACTACCGGGCGGATTGCGCATGGCGGATCAGTTGCCGGAGCCCTTGTTCACCCCGGCCTCGAAGGCTCCCGCCGGATCTGACGACGAAAACATCGATTTCGACGCCATGGTGAAATTGGTCGGGCGCGACTACGCCGACGGCGTCCGGCGCATCGCGCTCGCGATCTACCGATTCGCCGCAGAGCATGCCCGCGCACGACAGATCATCATCGCCGATACCAAATTCGAGTTCGGCGTCGACAAGTCCGGACGCCTCATGCTCATCGATGAAGCGTTGACGCCCGACTCCTCGCGCTTCTGGCCGATGGCATCGTACAAGCCCGGCATCAGTCCGCCGAGTTTCGACAAGCAATTCGTGCGCGACTACCTGGAATCGCTGCACTGGAACAAGAAGCCTCCGGCGCCGCATCTGCCGCCGGACGTCCTGACGCGCACCAGCGATAATTACCGCGAGGCGCTGCGGCTTCTGACCGCACAGTCCTGAGCGACCTTTCGCCGCGAACGGCCAAGCCCATGCCCAATTGGATCGACCGTCTGGAAGACGGATTGTTTCAAAAATCGCGCGACATGGGTCCGCCCTGGGGCGCGCCGCTGCGCTGGCTGCGCTACCCGGCGGCGCTGCTGCGCGACTGGTTGGGCGGCGAGATCAGCGTGCGGGCCATGAGCCTGGCCTACACCACGCTGCTGTCGCTCGTGCCGCTGATGGTGTTCAGCTTTGCGATTCTCAAAGGTCTCGGCGCGCACGGCGACCTGAAGCTCATCGTCCATGAATTCTTCCGGCCCGTGGGCGCTGCGGCGACGCAGCTGACCGAGAGCGTGATGCAATTCGTCGGCAACATGCGCGGCGAACTGCTCGGCTCGATCGGCCTGGCATTTCTCGTGTACACCGTGGTCACCACCATTCAAAAAGTCGAGGGAAGCTTCAACTTCGTCTGGCGCGTGCAGCGCCCGCGAAGTTTTGGCCGGCGCTTCACCGAATATTTGAGCGTCATGATCTTGGGGCCCATCCTGCTCGCCGTCGCGATCGGCCTCCTCGGTTCGGCGGAGCACAGCCCGTTCGCGCAGTGGCTGCAGGCCGTCGCACCGCTCGCCGGAATCTTGGGCGTTTTGAGCCAGATCGTGCCCTATGTCATCGTCACCGTCGTCTTCACGTTCATGTACTCGTTCATTCCCAACACGCACGTGCAGTTTCGAGCGGCGCTCATCGGCGGCGTGACCGCGGGTGTGATCTGGGCGCTCGTCGGCAAGGTGTTCACCGCCGTCATCGTGTATTCCTCGCAATTGGTGGCGGTCTATACCGGTTTCGCCATCGTGCTGACGACGCTGATCTGGGTGTACCTGAGCTGGCTCATACTGCTCATCGGCGCGCAGCTCGCATTCTACGTGCAGTTTCCCCAGTATCTGCGCCACGGCCAGGAGAGCATCGAACTCAGCGGCATCGATTGCGAGCAGATGGGTCTGTCGATCATGTATTTGATCGGGCGTGATTATGCGACGGGCAGCGTCCAGTGGGATGCGGGCCGGCTCGCGGCCGAACTCGACCTCCCGGGCATCGCGCTTGCGCCGGTGCTCGCGCGCCTGGAGCTCGGCGGCTTGATCGTCGCGACCGAAAAAGAGCAATACGTTCCCGGCCGCGATCCCGCGGGCATCCTGCTGGCCGACATCCTGGAAGCGGTGCGCACCCTGCAAATCGGGCGGCTGAAGATCGAGAGTCATCGGGTGACGGCCGGGGCCCGGGTCGTGCGCGACGTGGAAGCCGCCATTCGAGAGCAGCTGGGTGGGCGATCGCTCAAGGATTTGATCGCCGCCGAAACGCAGAAGCCTGCCTAAAGTATTCCGCCCTGTCCGAATTTCAATCGCCGGCGATGGTCATTTCCTGCAGCAGGATCGACCCGACGCGCGTGCCGCCGCGGACATCGACGTCGTCGCCCACGGCCGCTATGCCTTTGAGCATGGCGCGCAAGTTTCCGGCGATCGTGATCTCGGCCACCGGGTACTGAACCGCGCCGTTCTCGACCCAGAAGCCGGCGGCGCCGCGCGAGTAATCACCGGTCACCATGTTGACCCCCTGCCCCATGAGTTCGGTCACCAATAATCCGGTGCCGAGCCGCGACAGCAACACGTCCATGCCGCCGGCGAGAGTCGGCGCGACAATGAGGTTGTGAGCGCCTCCGGCATTGCCGGTGGTCTGGAGTCCGAGCTTGCGCGCCGAGTAACTGGAAAGAATGTAGCCCGTGAGGACACCGTCGGCGACGAGCTCACGGTCGCGGGTCTCGACGCCTTCATCATCGAATGGTGCGCTGCCCATGGCCTTCGGGATGTGCGGCCGCTCGGCAATCGAGAATCCGGCTGGAAACACTTGCTGACCCGCTGAATTCAGCAAAAACGAGGATTGCCGGTATTGGCTGCTGCCGCGAATCGCGGCGACGAAATGCCCAATCAGGCCGCGCGCAATCTCCGGCACGAACAGCACCGGCGCGCGGCGCGTGCTCAGCTTGCGCGGACCCAGACGCGCGATCGTGCGCCGTGCACTCTCCCTGCCGATGGCCTCGGCCTGCTCGAGTTCGCGCCAATCGCGGGAACTGCTGTACCAGTAGTCGCGCTGCATGTCTTCCCCGGTGCCGGCAAGCACCACGCAACTCAAGGTATGCGAGGTGGTCGGATAGCCGCCGACGAAGCCATGGGTATTGCCGTAGACGTGCAGCCCCTGGTGCGTGCCGAGCGAAGCGCCCTCGGAATTATTGATGCGCGCGTCGAATTTAAGCGCCGCCGCCTCGCAGGCTTTGGCGATCTCGATCGCACGGTCCGCGCTGACACTCCAGGGATGCGCGAGATCGAGATCCATGGGGGCGCTCGTCATCAGAGCCGCCTCCGCAAGCCCCGCACAGGCATCCTCCGCCGTGAAGCGGGCGATACTGCAGGCCTTGGCCACCGTCGCCCGGACCGCCTCCAGCGAGAAGTCCGCGGTGCTGGCCGAACCCTTGCGCTGCCCGAAATAGACCGTGATCCCCATGCTGCGGTCGCGTTGGTGTTCCAGGGTTTCGACCTCGCCGAGTCGCACACCAACCGAAAGACCCGTATCCTGGCTGACGGCCGCCTCGGCTTGCGAGGCGCCTCGAACGCGCGCTTCTTCCAGGGCGCGCTCGATGATCGATTCAAGGTCTCCCTGGGCGAGGCGGACAGGGTTGGTGGACACGGCCATCAATATCTCCAAAACTCTCTTTGCGGATTCCGAGCGGCGATTCTACCGGTCTTGAGTGATAGCATGGGCCCTACTATGAAGAGCGAGAACGACAGCACCGACACCTCCGGCGAAACCGAAGAGCAGCGCCTGAGCAAGAGCGCCCGCAAACGGGAGGCGGCTTCTCTGCAGGAGTTGGGCATGAAATTATCGGCCCTTCCCGACCAGGAGATCAAAGCCCTGGACCTGCCGGACAATCTGTTCGTTGCACTGCGTGATCTGCGCCGTTTGCCCTCGCACGGAGCGCAGATCAGGCAACGGCAGTATATCGGCAAATTGATGCGCGATATCGACCCGCAGCCGGTGCTCGCCAAGCTGGCCGAGCGCAAGCAGCGCCATGACCTCGAGATTCGGCACTTCCAGGAGATCGAGCGCTGGCGCGATCGGCTGCTGTCCGAGCCGCACACCGGACTCGACGAACTGCTGCGGGAGTACCCGCAAGCGGACCGGACGAGCCTGATCAGACTGCTGGAAAAAGCCGAGAAGGAGCGCCTGGAACAACGCTCGCCGGTCGGCGCCAGGGAGCTTTTCGCGTTTCTGCGCGAGTTGCTCGGGTAGGAGCCTCGGCTTTGCTAGACTAGCGGCCAATGAAAGCCCTGGTCGGAATCATTATGGGATCGGCTTCCGACTGGGAAACCATGCAGGGCGCCGCCGACATGCTCGATTCCCTCGGTATCGCCCACGAAGTACGGGTGGTTTCGGCCCACCGCACGCCCGATTTGCTGTTCGAGTACGCGGCCAGCGCGCGCGCGCGCGGCCTCAAGGCCATCATCGCCGGCGCGGGTGGTGCAGCGCATTTGCCGGGCATGACCGCGGCCAAGACGTCGGTACCGGTGCTGGGCGTGCCGGTTCAATCCAAAGTCTTGAACGGTCTCGACTCGTTGCTGTCGATCGCTCAGATGCCGACCGGCATCCCGGTCGCCACCTTCGCCATCGGCGCCGCAGGCGCAAAGAACGCGGCGCTGTTCGCGGCCGCGATTCTGGCCAATGAGAATGGCGACGTACGCACGGCCCTGGACGCCTTCCGCCAGGCGCAGACCGCCGCCGTGCTCGCCAAACCGGATCCCCGCGGCTCTTGACGCTGTCGCGGGTCGGCATCGTCGGTGCGGGTCAATTGGGGCGCATGCTTGCGCTCGCCGGCTACCCGCTCGGAATACGCTGTCTGTTTCTCGACCGCAGCGCCACGGCCCCGGCCGCACAAGTCGCACCGATATTGATCGGTGACCTCGAGGATGCGGCGCAACTCGAAGCATTGGCCGCGGGCAGCGACGTCCTTACCTTTGACTGGGAAAATATCCCAGGGAAGGCGCTCGCGCCGCTCGAGAAACTGACCTGCGTGCGCCCGCCTCGAGCGGCGCTGGAAGTTTCGCAAGATCGCGTGGCGGAAAAGGCGCTGTTCACCCGGTTGCGAATTCCCGTTGCCGCGCATGCCGCAATCGACAGCCGGGAGCAGCTGATCCGGGCGACGCGCAAACTGGGCCTTCCCGGCGTGCTAAAGACGCGCCGCATGGGATATGACGGCAAGGGCCAGGTCGTCGTACGCGATGCGGCCCAACTCGATGAGGCGTGGGCGGCGATCGGCGGTTCAGGCTTGATCTACGAGAGATTTCAGGAATTCTCGCGCGAAGTTTCCCTCATCGGGGCGCGCTCCGCGGCCGGCAGGATCGTGTTCTATCCACTCTCGGCCAACAGCCACGGCGGTGGAATTTTGCGCTACGGCGTTGCACCTTTTACAAACCGGGCGCTGGAGCAGGCGGCGCGACGCTGCATGCAACGCGTGATGCACGCACTCGACTACGTCGGCGTGCTCGCCATCGAATTTTTCGTGGTGAAGGGTCGATTGATCGCCAATGAAATGGCGCCTCGAGTGCATAATTCCGGGCATTGGACCATCGAAGGCTGCGTGACCAGCCAATTCGAAAATCATCTGCGCGCCATCTGCGGTCTGCCCCTCGGCAGCACACGCGCCTTGGGACATACCGCCATGGTCAATTTCCTTGGAAAAATGCCGGACCGCGAACGCCTGTTGGCCATCGATGGATTGGCGTTCCACGACTACGGCAAGGAGCCGCGCCCGGGGCGCAAACTCGGCCACTGCACCATCCTGAAAAGCCGCGCTGCCGAGCGCGATGCGGCGCTTGCGGAAACCTTGAAATTAGTTCAATGGCTTTGAACGGTCGTTTCACCGGGC
>Ga0210393_10003046_pt1 | contig 13566 bp, 13 predicted proteins | sample IncBWC27OmetaG_FD_160068 | JGI IMG/M metagenome (GOLD analysis project Ga0210393, IMG submission 160068) | Forest soil microbial communities from Barre Woods Harvard Forest LTER site, Petersham, Massachusetts, United States - Inc-BW-C-27-O ... | reverse complement strand
CCTCAGCGGCGTCGTCGCCATTCCGAGCCGTGACGAGGGAATGTTCTTGAATGTCCAGTGGCCAAGGCGACTGTCGGCTCAGTTCATTGCGGATCTCCTTTTTCCATGTGATCCACGTCTGGAAATTTTGGCCGTATGGATGAAGGAACAGAATTTGTTTCGGCTGAGCGGCAGGCTCGTCAGAGTTGGGCTGCGCGGCCGTCTCGCCAATTGAAACCAAAAGAACGACGGCGGCGGTGACCCATATATAAACGAGCCGCCTCAACGGTGAGGCGCGCGACACGGCGAAACGGCGTCCATGGGCCGCGACCCGTCGGCTCAGGATTTCCCAACATCCGACTAGACCATCCAAGGAAGCTGCCTCATAGGGCTCCATGACTGCGCCCTACCAGTACATGACCACGTTAGCCAGCAAATTGAGGTCACTCCCCGTCTGCGGCGTATAGATCACCGGTGTGGGGTTGTTCGTGTAGCCGAGGCCGATGCCCGCGCGAATGCCAGGCGCAATGGATGCACTATAGGCCGCGGTGATCGAAAAATTACCCCTATGCGCGAGTTGGCCACTCTGCAAGACGGCATCGACCACATAGTTGCTAAAGACGTTTCGGGAGACAACCAAGGATATCATATCCGCCGGCCGGGACGGCAGAAGACCTATCCCGTAGAGGCGTAGCTCGTAATACTGGCTGATGCGATTGAACTCCGGCGGCGCGTACATTGCGCTGACGCCCGCGTACCATCCTCTTGCAGCCTGACCTACCGCCGGGGCCAGTTGGACAAATTGTTGATCCGCCAGAACGTAACCCGCGTAATTCCCGGTATTCCGCCCGCCAAATTCAAAATCGACGTATCTGCTGGTGTTGATGATCGGCGCGGCACGCACCCAGGTCGCAAGCTGGTCGGGGGATGCCTCCTTGCGATAACCAAACTCGTCGATGACAAGAACCCCGCTGTTCGGCGTAGCCCAGTCCAAGCCGGCTGGGTTGGCGGCCTTTTCAGCGAGGGGACCATCCGGATTACTCGCGACCTGCACGCCGAATTTGTTGTAAAGGCCGTCAGGACCATTGACCTTGATGTTGACCGCCGGTTTCGTAAAAGCATAAGCGCTAAGGCCAGCCTCGACCAGAATTGATCCGCTCGGTCCAAAGATGCTGGACGACAAATTACCTGCCGGAAAAGGCCCGGAATACTCAAAGTAATTGCTGAGATATCCAACCTTCAATTCAACCTGCTTGTTCAAAAAGGTCTGATAATAGCTGAGGGTTGCGAGGCCCAATGCGTTCGGACCGCCGGGGTCCCACGTATCATAATTGTAGATGCCGCCGACCACGATCTGCCCATCGGGTATTCCGTATCGGCTGAGGTCGTAAGTGAACTGCATCACGTTATTCGTGAGGAAGGTTGGCTTCTGACCGCTATAGACCTGCTGGCCGAATGTGGTCCGTTCTGCGGGCAACATGTTGTCGAAAAAGTTGTTGCTGCTGTAGCCGATGTATCCGATCCCGAGGGCTGCAAGACTTGATCGAATGCCCGCGAAATCGGGGTCGATGGTATCCTGCGGGCCGGGCAGCGCTATGGTGAGCCCTTTGATCCGAAGCGCCTCGAAATCCGGCGTTGGCGTGCCTGTCGTGGGGACGAACGCTGTATTCTCCAGCTCTCCTGCATGACAAGTCGCCTGCAGAAGGAACGCGGCACAAATCGATAACGCGACTGCCTTCAACATAGTGGCCCAGTCGGGACGACATTGGAATTTGGTCACGAACGAAAAATAGTGGGCTCAATTCTTTCTAAGCTTGCGGGCCGTCAGCTCCGGACCCCCTTGAACCGCAATTTAAATATTGCAACCACTAAGCCTTGAGATAGATCGGAGACCCTTTGACATAGATCAAAGTCCCTCCAATGGGCCGAACCCACGTCCGCGGTGTTACCACCAATTTTTATGATCCTGTTTCGCTCTCTTGGCAATTGGCATGACGCACTTGGCCGATTGCTTCTCAGCGCGGCTTGAGTGTCAGGAATTATGGGCTTTGCTGTCCGGGGATGGCAGAGCCAGCAGGTCCGTTTCGAACACTCCGTCGTGTAAAGCTGGCTGTCGGTCAACTGGGTGATCGGCGCTCCACCACAATCGACGCTTTGAACAGGCCGACCATCGAGCCGGTCGATAATCTCGCGCGCGCAGGTAGGTCGCCCTGTTCAGCGCGGTCGAGTAGCCGGTCAGCATCCTGCGCAAAGCAAGGGGACGGCTGTGAAAGCGCGAGGTTGAGCGCCTACCGGAATGGCTTGTCTCGGTTCGGGCTTCCGATCGGGCGTCTCATGGGGTTGAAGGGCATTTTGGCACACCTAGGCTCATGGCCGGCCAGCAAGCCAGCACACGCACCCCGATGCCCGCCTATAGAAAAAGCCGAATTAGGTTAGGGTGCGCTTAATTTGACGAGTCTTAATGCTGCCGCCCGATCTTCCTGGTCTGCGCCGCACGGGGAGTTACCTGACCGGATTGAGTAGAGCGGGCCGTCGTTGCATGCGCAGAACCGGATGATGCGGGCGTTGAACGTTGACTGACGTTCCCCGGAACAAGACGGCTGCGAACACCGCCACCGTCATTGCGGCCAAGAAAATTATGAACAATTCGATCCGACGACTGTCTTCCGTTGCGCGCATGATATCGAGGTCCGTTCGAGACCTTGGCAGCCGTTCATCAATGAAAAAACACGACGTAGCCAACCATGCCGAAGCTGAGGACTATCGTCGCGAACCTGACCGCTTCGATGAAGTCTGATCGTCTTGGGCCAAATGCCATGGGCCAACTCGGTTAAAAAGCGGCCCCAGCCTTGAGGGGGGACTGGGGCCGAAGATGAAGGGAGGAATTCGATGTCTCAGAACGGCGGTATCCTAACCAAAAACCAGCTAAGGGATAGTGTCCCGAGGTGCATTGTCCGGAGGTGCAGGGGCGTTGAAGGCTGGCGGCGGGCGCGGTCTAAAAGATCGGCCCCAGCCTCTGGGGAGGGGCGGGGCCTCAGGGGCTGGGGGTTCGATATACCATGGTGGTCCTTGGTACCAAGGCATCCAAGCGCAAAAAAGGGCTTGGCGGTAGTGTCCCGAGGTACATTGTCCCGAAGTGCCATGTTGAGACGGGCGAGGTGCCAGGAGGGACCTCGCCCTGCGCGACGGAAACAGGACGCCGGGGTTGAGCCTTCGGAACATTATGCACCGTCGCCCGCGCCAACACCCTTGGAAACTCGATCTTGCCGTCATGCTCGATCAACCCGCTGACGTCGGGCGCGCCGACGTCAGGCCGAACTCGCCCGCAAAACGCAACACGTCATCTGCGGCATCGGCGCGAGCTGCTGCGAACACTGCCTCCACTGGTGGTGACCAGAAGACCGCGCGTGCGCTCTTCGCAGTCCGCCAGCGGCCGATGAGCACGCGCGGCATCGGGCGATCGTCTGTAGCGCGATGGTGGTCACGATCGTGCCTCCCTTTCGGAGCGGATCGATGATATGCTGCGCCATCTCGCCAAGCGTAAAGGGGAGAGTATCGTGCACAGCGGAAATGGAAGTTAGGCAGAACCCGCGGCCGCAGACCCCACAAATTTGTGGGCCGAATACGTCAACAATTTGGTTCACCAATCGACGATGGACCTTCTGCACGACGTCGCGGACGAATTCACCAAGCTGGTCGATGGCGTTAACGAAGACTTCAACAAAAGCTTCGACATTTTTGACGCCTAGATCAAAGCAGCTATCGCGCTCCTCTGCCGAGATGCGCTCCAATGTCCCGGCCATGATCGACGAGGCGGTCGCCAAGCACGTCGCGCAGGCGATGGCGAACATCCGTCAGCCGTCGGATGGCGCGCCGGTCCTGCCGGGCCGGCCGGCAAATTGGAGATCGTGAAGGACTATATCGAGGGGCGAGTCTATTACGACCGCGATCTCGTCGTCGGAAATGATGGCGCGCTGTATCAGGCCGACCGAGACACCGCAGCAACTCCACCACATACAGACTGGCGCTGCGTCACGCGCGCTGGCCGCGATGGCGCAGATGCGGTCAAGTTCCGCATCGAAGGCACCTACGATCCCGACGCGAAATATCGTCAGCTCTCGATCGTGATGTTGAATGGGTCGAGCTTTGTGGCGCGTCACGACGATCCAGGGCCGTGCCCTGGTGACGGCTGGCAACTGTTTACTTCCGTTGGCAAGCGCGGCCAGCAAGGTCCAAAGGGTGAGCGTGGCGAGCGCGGTCTCACGGGCCCACTCGCGACTGCGCCTCGCATCGCCAGCACCGAAATCGACGCTGACTATAACTTGGTCATCCGGCACTCGGACAATTCTTGCGACACCATTCCGCTTCGCCCGGCGTTCGAGCAATTCCTGATGGAGGCCGTACGAACATGAAGCACGATGCAATCCAGCCTTTCCATCCCGACGACCTGAAGCGCGTCAGAGAGCTAACCTATCTCCGGGCATCCACGGAGGCCTATTTCCTACTTGGAGTCAAAGGCTGGAAATTCGACCACGCCACGTTTCGCCTGACGCCGGTCCTGCTCGACGGTAGCGAGGGTCCGGCCGCGGAATTGCGAGAGATGTGCGAACGTTTCAGCGCGCGCAACGGCGGCTGATCGCTTAGTCATCACTGTGCGATCGAATACGCGCACACGCGGCGAGAATTCGAGGTCTTGTTGGCACTGCGGTCGCATGGCGATTCAATGCGAGGCATTCACGGTGGCTACTCGCGCTTCGCGTGGCCTCTTAAGGTCCCCAGAAGTTCTTCGGCCGAGAAGGGTTTGATCAAGACAGAGATATCTTGCGCCGCAATCGAGTCCAACGTTTGCGATCTAGTGTCGCCCGTCATCACGGTAGCCGGTACGTTCCGGCCAAGCGCGGCACGCACGTGCCTGATGGTCTCGATACCATCCGGCGAGCCACGTAGGTTGTAGTCACACAGCAGAACGTCCGGACGCAGGCCCTGCTCTCTGACCAGAGTCAAAGCGTCCGTCGCCGTTGCAACAATGGTGGCGTCAACCCCTTTCTTCTTCAACAGTCTCCCCAGCGCCGAACGCACGGACGCCTCGTCCTCGATCGCAAGAACGCTGCCCAGGAAGGCATCACTATGAGGGTGCACCGGCGGCGCTGCTTCCGGCACCTTGACACTAGATCGACTACGCGGAACCTGTATGAAAAACCCGGTACCTTTCCGTGGTAGTGAGCGGACCTCGACCCTGTGATCCAGAATCTTCCCAAGGCGCTTCACGATCGCAAGGCCCAACCCAAAGCCACCTCGCTCCGTGCCGCCGGTCCCCTGGTAGTACTCATGGAATATGTGCGGCAGTTGGTCTTCGGTGATACCGATGCCACTGTCCCAGACTTCAATGCGAACATTGTCGCCGGCTCGCCGGCATCCAAGTAGAATTCGTCCCCGGTCGGTGTATCGGACCGCATTCGACAGCAGGTTGCGGATCATCTCCGCGAGCATGCGTCTGTCGCTACGGATGACGAGCTCGGAGCGGACGATGCAAAGCCGGAGCCCTCTGCCTTGCACAAGGACGCCGAAGTCTCGAGCGAGCGGCTCGAGGATTTCGTTCAGCGAAAACTCGCTCACGGATGGTCGCAGGTTTCCGGATTCCAGCCTGTTCACGTCGAGCAGGCTGGAGAGGATGCTGGTCATGGTGTCCAGCGACTGCCCGATTCCAGCGACAAGTTTGCGTGCCTCGCCGCTTCGGTGGTGCGGTTCAAGCGCTGCCTGCAGGAATTTCAGGGTTTGCAACGGCTGTCGCAAATCATGGCTTGCAGCGGCCAGAAAGCTCGATTTGGCGCGATTGGCCATTTCTGCTGATTTCCACGCGAGCGAAAGCTCCTCGTCAAAACGTTTGCGCTCGGTAACATCTGTCGTGAGCCCGTTGATACGCGTAGGCTTTCCGCTTGAAACGAACTGAGTGATCGCAATCTGTTCCAGCCAGACTTCACCGCCATCCGGCCGTCGATAGCGGAATACGACCGAATGCGAGGATTGGTCCTGACGAGCACTGTCGAGGCAGGATGCCATCAGCGGGCGATCTTCAGGATGGATTTGCTTAAGCCATTCAGTCCCGCTGAGAACCCGTTCAGGATGGAGACCGAGGATATCAGGTGCATTTTGGCTGAACCGTACTTCGTCGGCAGACATGTCCCAATCGAAAGCCATGACGCTGCCGGCCCGCAGCGCGTCCTGTAATCGGGTTTCGTGAAGCCTCCGCTCGCTAAACAGGGCCGCAAGAACCAGGGCGCCCAGGGAGATCGCCAGGATGGTAGCTTGGGCCCCCAATACCCGCTCTGCGATCGACAGGTGCAAGTCCCCGAAAATGCCGATGGCGAAAATTGTCGTCCAGACAATCGTGATCGCAACGATGAACGCGGCAACCGCGGTGAACGCTGGACGAAGGCGAGACGCGGTCCAGAGCAGCAGTGGGCAGAGCGCGCCAATCGCCAGCACCGCGGTCCAGGGCTCATTGGGCAAGAACACCAGCAACGCGCATACGAGGGACACCAAAGCAAGCGCTAAAACGCCTTCCACGATCTCGCGCCGCGGCGGGAAGTTGTGCACCAACGACGCCAGCCCAATCGCGAGGGGCGCCACCGCGATGGTCCCGATCGCATCAGATGAGAACCAGTGAAGCCAGATCACCGGTGTTGACGCGGTTGACCCGTGAAACAGCACAAAACCTGTAGTACCGGCAACGCCGGAGAGGCTCGTTCCTGCAACAATCGCGGCAAATAGTGCCAGCACCCTTCGCAGTTCGTTCAACTCGAATGGAGAGCCGCAAAAGCGATGGACCAGCCCTGCGACGATGACGGCCTCACCCGCGTTCGCGACAGCAGAGAACACCGAACTCCCGATGTTGCGATCGCCCAGCAGATTGGCCACGATCGTTGCGGCTACCACCCCGACGACAACAGACCACCGAGCGGTAGAACCAAGGGCGATCAAAATCCCTGAAGCCACTCCTGCAGCCGGCCAGAATACGGCAACACCATCGACCGGCGCTCGCAATGCAAGGCTCAGCCGCGCAGCGAAAAAATAAGCGAGTGCGACTCCGACGGTCAAAATAAAGTTTGCCCCGCTTGCGAGCGGGGGGCGAGCCAAAATGACCGTCTGTTTTGCGGCGGTGCCCAGTGTCTCCTCCACTCCTCTGGACCAAAATCCCTAACGCGCAAAGCCTTGCGCCGTCGCCGTAATATCGCTGATGCGGCGGCTCTACCGACTATAGGCCGCATTTCTGCTCGAGCCACCATGTTGCGGTGCATTATTCTCCTTGTGGCACATTCTGAGACACACAGACTTACTGCAAGAATGTCCGTTTATGGGGAGGACCAGCAGTAGGCCGCGCCTCGATGCAAAAAAGAGCGCCACCCGGACCGCGTTGCTGCGACGGCAGGTACGCTTCCGGGCGCTAAAATACGGGCACTCGATCGACGCGTAGCCTGTCGGCGACCAAGGCGCAGCCTTTGGTGTAGCGCGCCAGATGCGTCTCGGCGCATCCGCCGTGCCGGGACGCCACGAATGTTGCGTCGCGCTCGCATGCGTAGGCCCAGCCGACACGATTGAACGCCAGCAAGACCGGCTCGAGATCGGCGAGATAAAGCGGCCAGGAAATCACCGCCTCGCACATCGTCACTTGTCGATAGGACGGTTGCAATCGCACGCGGTTCTGCTCGTGCTGTGTCGTTTCTAACTCGCCGTGCTCCTGTTGCGCGATCAGATCCTCCCATTCATAGGCATAGGCGGGCCACGCATTGCCGAATCCGCGTGGCGCGCCTTTCAAGGGAATAAGCCCCAACGTCTTTAGGCCATCGATCCAGCGCCGCGATACCCAATCACCACACCATTTCAGCGGCGTATGATCCTCGTCGAGCAAATCGAAATCTGAAAGCGGAGTGAGTGAGCTGGTCTAACGATTGCGGCGGAACCTTGAGCATCGGTTTTCATCCGGGCCAATGCGGGCGCGGCGTCAGGACAAATTCGTCCGCAGGGAGCGAGCTACTCTATGCCTAATTGCGGTGCCAGGCGCCTTGCGTTATTGCTGCTAGATCACGCCTCAGTTCGTGGCACAACGAAACACGATCGGGCTCGCACAAATCGGACGTGAAGATGGCTCGCACATGCTCAACTACTTTGGAAGAAGCGTCGCGCCGAGCCACATCGGATCCGCTGTCGTCGCGTGCATCGGTTCGACCACCGGTGCTTTATACCGACCCGGACCAGTTTAGTGGCATGTTGCCGGGCGTCAGGCGTCGACATCTACCCATCACGCGCGAGAGCACATTCCTTCAGTCGGTGCTGCAAATCGGATACATCCGGCTTGCCGTCGTAAAGCGGCCACCATGCGCTTCGGAAGCGTCTCTCAAACAAGGTCAGATCGGCATCGCGCTGCCAATATGCGAGTCTCCTGGGCTGAAACTCAACGGGCTGCGAGCAGATCGACCGTTGTTGTTTACCCATGGGTTGACCATACCTCACCGTATTTTTCAGCCGAGTGAATTGACTATTGGAGCGGTTTTCATTCCGGCAGGTCAAGGTGACCGCGAATGGCCCGCGCCGACTCAAACCGCCAGGATTGATTACGTTCAACCAGTGGCTCTCAAACGCCTGCGATCCATGATACGGAACGTTTTGGATCTGGCGTCGAATGATCCGCAGCTATTCTCACGGGATGAGGCGCAGCTGGGCATGCAGGAAAGCCTGCTTAGCGCAATCGATCATGCGTTCATAACGGCCCAATTGGAGAAGCCGACTTGCCTGGCAACGGGAAGATACGTCCAAATCTGCAATATGGCTGATGAGTTCATCCGGTCTCATACAACAAAATCTCCAAGCAGAGCCGAAATAGCGGCAGCTGTCGGCGTTACCACCAGAACACTGCACAACGCGATGGTTTCCGTTAATGGTATGAGCCCACTGAAGTTCATCACCCTCAACCGACTATGGGCCACGCGCGCTGCCCTGCTGCGCGCGGATCCTGGAAGACTTATAAAGACAATCGCGCTGGACCACGGCTTTTGGCATGTTGGACGTTTTTCACAGGCCTACCGCAGCTTATTCGGTGAGCCCCCTTCGGTCACTCTAGCTGGCAAGGCGGCTTGACTTCGCGACAAGGCGGATGCTCGTGAAATCGGATGTCGCGAGGCAAACCAGAAGGGACTACAGCCGCTGCAGCCCACTCACTGGTGCGTTAGAGCGCGTCGCCGCTGTTGGGGTGCCTGCCAGCTCTCTTGAGCGACTCCATCAGCTCCTGCGCGGAGAACGGTTTTGTTAGAAAGGCGATGCATCCAGAGGCGAGCGCGGCCTCGCGAACGGCGGGGTCGTCATTTCCGGTTATGTAGATAACCGGCACGGAAACGCCTGCAGCTTTGAGACGATGCCTGAGATCGATGCCCGATCCGTCGGTCAGGTTGATGTCAAGAATGACGCAAACCGTCTGTTCAAAATCAGTATGGTTTTTAAAAGCGTTTGCAGACGAAAACAGGATGGGTTCGTACGCGTGAAGCTGGAGCAGCCGCTGGAGTCCCTCAAGTATTCCTGGGTCGTCATCGACGACTAATACGAGGTTCCGATCTAGCAAGTACGATATCTCCGAATTGTCCGACGACAAGTCGATCGGAGCCAAGTGTTTCTAATGTGAGTTCGGCGCATCATCCACGCACCACAGCATCCGTCCAGCAGATTGGACGTTGGTTCACATTCGTGAATGTGCCGCCGAAATTCCCCCTCGGGCCACCAACAAACAAGGTCGATCGCGGTGCCGCAAGCGGACCGTGACCAAAAACGATATCCATTTTTGGAAAATCTTTCCTCGATACCCGGCATTGTAGATCGAATCAATGTAGCTCAGGCGTCGGTTCACTGGCGGTTACGAAGCGCGGAGGGGTGCATTCAATTGAGTATGTCGGAATACATTGCTGCACTATCTGAGGTGAAGAGTGAGGTGATGCAATTCCGCCGCTTCGTCGGATATTTACGGGCCTCGGATCTATCGCGCAGGCTTTTCGCATTGGCGATTGAGATTGAGCGGCTCGCGCAAGAAATGGACAGCGCGAAGGCACTTGAGGTTGTGGCCGCTGACCTATTGGACGCTGCCCGCAAGATCCCGCCGGGGTCAGAGCGCCACAACGTATTAAGGCAGGTCGGGAAGTTGCGTATTAAGTTGGACGCCCTGGTGTCGGAACAGAAAAAGCTACCACTTTGTCCGAGTTGCGATCGCGGGCATGAAATCTGACTACTACATCGTCACCTTTCAGACGAACTCCGACCTCCAATCTTGGCACTGGGAATTCCGCCGTTCCCGTAGCCCGATGGGCGTCAAGGTCACAGAGGGCGGTTATCAAACGCAAAAGGCGGCAGAGTATGCGGGCAAGCGAGAGCTGGCACAATTTTTGGAAATGCTGGCGAAAGAAGAAAGTCGACAGCGATAAGGCGGTGAACTCGAACTGGATCCGTGCCGCGGCACGTTCTGACAGGTGACAATCGATGCGGTTCGCGCGCCAAAGCGGCCCCGTCCGTCGGCAATACCAATCATCAAGAACAGGGCCACCCCGCGCCGGCCGTTACTGAGACGCAACGAGTGCGCGAATCACGACGCACAAACTGAGCTTGCTCATAAAGGGTAATACAACCGGTACAAACGCCCGTCATTGTCGCGATGGCATGCGCAGTTTTCGATTGCTGATGCACCGCCGCCACGCAATGGGCAGCAGTGCAGACCAATCACACCGGCGTCGGCAATCAAGTCGGTGCGAACCCTCCTTGCTGTCGGCATCAACGCGCCACAGCCCGCGGCGTGAGTTCGTCGGAAAAAGTGGAGCTGGTCGTGCGCGAGAGGTGCCGCCTGCGGGGCGAGAATCTCGAAAGGTCTTTCCTGGCGTATCGGAGAAGCCGAAACCAGGCTCCTTCCGGCGGCTAGGAGCGCCAGCAGGAATGCTGTGGCGGCCATAAGGTCGAACACGCCGTCGATGGCGAAGCGTCCCATCACGCTCGTGCCGATGATAGGCCCGAGTACTGACCCAAGTCCGCTCACTAGAATGAGGCGGCCGCTCACTGCGACGACCCTATCGGCTGGCATGCGGTCGAGCGCGTCGGCAACGCAAACAGGGTAAAGGGTCGACATGAAGCCACCGAGTAGAGCGGCGGTCGGCAGGATCACCGGAAGCGTGCGCGGAAGGTGGACCAAGGCGACTGCCGCGCCGGCGAAGCCGACGCCGAGCGCAGCCAGCACGATGTGCCGGTCGAAGCGGTCTGACAGCCGGCCAACCGGCACCTGGAACGCCAGGCCGCCAAGCACGGCCGCGAGCATGAACAGCCCGATTGTCCCGCGGTCGATGCCCTTGCTTTCCATCCATGCCGGAACAAGCGCGTAGAACGTGCTGGCGATGAGTCCGCTCAGTGCGGCGCCGACGACTGCGACGGGTGCCGCCCGGGAAAGCTCGCCGTAAGGCACGGTAGCAGTGGCGGTCGCTTGGGGCGGCTCGGCTCGGGTTGTACTCACCATCACCAGCGCCACGGCGAAAAGGGCAATGATGGCGTTGAACGGCGCCGCCGTTTCGATCCGTGCCCGGCCGATCAGGAGCTGTCCGAGTGCAAGGGCAATGAACGTGCCGACCATGTAGACCGAGAAGATACGTCCCCGCTCCGACGGCTGGGCCTTGGCATTAAGCCAACTCTCGGTCGTGACGAAGATCCCGGCGCAGCCGAACCCGACGATCGCGCGTAGGACCAGCCAGGGCAGCGGTGCTACTAAGAGCGGCATCGCCGCTGTCGCAGCGACAACCAGGCCTGCGAAGGCGGCATAGGCGCGGATGTGGCCAATCCGCTCGATAATCCGTCCGCTTCGCACCGCGCCGACCGTAAACCCTGCAAAAAAGCTGCTGAGCACCAGGCCGGCCAGAGTCGTGTCAAAGCCCTCAAGTGCTACGCGCAAGGAAATGAAGGTTCCGAAGAACCCGTTCGCAAGCTGGACGCCGCTCGTCGCGATGATGAGGGTTCGAATTTGCGTGTGAATCGATCCGCTCGACCGCATCGGATTTTCCAAACTTGGAGTTGTCCTTATCGGAAAGGCAGGCACGATCGAGAACGTTTGGGCTTCGAATGTCGATCAAAGGTCATGACGGAAGACGGCCGGTCTCGATCATCAAGTTAACGGAGAACTAGACCTTCGCATCGGCTGCGCTGCCCAGTAGCGCGCGATTCTTTCAGATCATTCCAATTACAATGAAAAGAGCGATTTCTGTCAGGAAAGCGACGCTAGTGGTCGCGACGGTAAGGAACACGTCGTTCGCTGAGAGAAGGTTCATGAGTGCCTCGCACCTTCCAAAGCCCCTGTGAGTATCAATCCGCCCCCAGAGTGATCGGCTTTTGCCCAAGGAGGATCGCGTGGAGGCTACGAAGCCGTCTTGATTTAGATCAATGAATGTCTGGGTCAAAAGCTGACTTGACGGCCCGTAAGTCGGACTTCCGCTTTACCCTAAGCAGATGAGGTGGATGGCTCCCGCTCACGGCATCTAGGTGCCAAGGTGTGAATGCCATCAGGCGTTCACGAGCAAAAGGGAGCCATCCGCCATGCAGATTACCACGATCGGCCTCGACTTGGCCAAGAGCATTTTTCAAGTCCACGGCGTTGATGCGACCGGTCAGGTTGTGGTTCGCAAGTCGCTTCGTCGGTCGCAGATGCTGGCATTTTTTACGAAGTTGCCTCCATGCCTGGTCGGCATCGAGGCGTGCGGCACGTCGCACCACTGGGCGCGCGAGCTTATCAAGCTCGGCCATGAGGTGCGGCTGATGCCACCTGCTTACGTCAAAGCGTATGTGAAGCGCGGGAAGACCGACGCTGCCGATGCGGAAGCGGTTTGCGAGGCGGTGGCGCGACCGACAATGCGGTTCGTCCCCGTCAAGTCACCCCAGCAGCAGGCGGCACTGTCGATGCACCGGACGCGCGATTTGCTGGTCAAGCAGCGTACGCAGTTGATCAACATGATCCGCAATCTGCTCGCCGAGTTTGGCGTCGACATCCCCAAAGGACTCGAACGAGCGCTTCTGATGGCGCGACAGATCGTCGATGGTAAAGCACCGGATGTGCCGATTGAAGCTGCGAAGATCCTTGGCACATTGTCACAGCAGGTACTCACCACCCACGTTCGGCTTCGCGAGATCGATCGCGATCTGGCCGTTTTGCTACGAGGCAACGAGGTTGCACGTCGTCTTATGACCATCCCTGGCATCGGGCCGGTCGGCGCGACGGCACTTGCCGCATCGGTCACCGATCCGCATCAATTCCGCTCGGGGCGGCAATTCGCTGCCTGGCTGGGACTGACGCCACTTCAGAAGTCGAGCGGTGGCAAAGAGCGGCTCGGTCGTATCACCAAGATGGGCGACAAGTACCTACGCAAGCTACTCATTGTCGGCATGACGTCACTTGTGCGCCGTGCAAAATACAATCCCGGCAAGATCGATCCACGCCTGGCGGATCTGCTCACCCGCAAGCCCACGAGGGTCGCCACCGTCGCGATGGCGAACAAGACCGCGCGGATCATCTGGGCGATCATG
>Ga0210393_10003043_pt1 | contig 13570 bp, 14 predicted proteins | sample IncBWC27OmetaG_FD_160068 | JGI IMG/M metagenome (GOLD analysis project Ga0210393, IMG submission 160068) | Forest soil microbial communities from Barre Woods Harvard Forest LTER site, Petersham, Massachusetts, United States - Inc-BW-C-27-O ... | reverse complement strand
ATGATGTGATATCCGCCGTCAATATACATGACGTTTCCGGTGATGAGCTTGGCACCGTCGAGCGCGAGGAACGCTGTCGCAGCTCCGACGTCATCGATGCTCACAAGGCTGCGGGTCGGCGCCTTGGACTGCGCCTTGTCCATCAGTTCGTCAAACTCGGGGATTCCGGACGCAGCGCGCGTCGCGAGTGGACCCGGCGAAATTGCATGCACCCGGATGCCCTTCGGCCCGACTTCCGCGGCGATGTAGCGGACCGCAGCCTCCAGCGCGGCCTTGGCGACACCCATGATGTTATAGTTCTGCACCACCATCTGGCTGCCGTAATAGGTCATCGTGAACATCGTGCCGCCGCGCTTCATCAGTGGCTCGGCAAGGTGAGCCATATGCATGAACGACCAGCAGGACACCTCCATGGTCTTCAGGAATCCATCACGCCCCACGTCGATAACCCTGCCATGCAGCGCGTCCTTCGGTGAAAACGCAATTGAATGGAGCAGGAAGTCCAGTTGCCCCCAGTCCTTCGTGATGCGCTCGAAAACCTGCTCGGTCTGGCCCTCGGTGTTCACATCGAGCGGCATGAAGATCGGCGCTTCCAATTCCCTGGCCAGCGGCTCGACATGTTTTTTCGCGCGCTCATTCAGATAGGTAACGGCCAATTCCGCCCCAAGGGCACGGAATGCCTTGGCGCAGCCCCAGGCGATCGACTGGTCGTTCGCGATGCCGACTATCAGGCCCTTTCGTCCCTTGAGTGCGACCTTGGTCTCGGGAAATACAGGGATGTTCATGATGCTCTCTCTTTTTCCTGCACGGACGGACGCGCGCTCCACAACAACGACATCGTATGCTCGGCGATCATCAGCTCTTCATCGGTCGGCACGACATAGACAGGCAGCGTTTCGGAGCGCGAGATCCGCAACGAATGGCGAGCGTTCTCCGCGGGATCAAGCGCGACCCCGAGCCATCCAAGCCGTTCCGCGATCCTGGCGCGGACGCTCACCGAGTTTTCGCCAATGCCGGCCGTGAAAACGAAAGCGTCGACACCCTGCAGTGCCGCGGCCAGCATCCCGGCATTCAACGAGACGCGGTGGACAAAATACTCGACTGCAAATGCAGCGTTTGGATCGTCGCTGGCTTGCAGCTCGCGCATGTCGCTGCCGACACCGGATAATCCCTTCAGCCCACATTCCCCGTAGAGAAAATCCTGCACCTCGGAGGGCGGCATACCTTTCACCGACATCAAATACAGGAGCACGCCGGGATCGATCTGTCCGGGCCGCGTGCCCATGGGCAGACCGTCAAGCGCGGTAAATCCCATGGTGCTCTCGACGCTTCGCCCGCCATGGAGCGCGCACATGGAGGCACCGTTGCCGAGATGAGCGACAATGACCCGGCCAGTTGCAATTTCGGGCGCAACCTTGGGCAAGGTTTTTGCGATGTGTTCGTAGGACAACCCGTGAAAGCCGTAGCGGCGCACGCCTTCGTCGTGAAGGAAACGGGGGATCGCGTAGTGGTCGGCCAGTCTGTCGTGATCGCGGTGAAACGCGGTATCGAAGCAGGCGACCTGCGGAAGGCTTGGAAAATTTTCCAGGAGCGCGCGGATCGGCGCCAGGTTGTGAGGCTGATGCAGCGGCGCCAGCGCCGCATAGCGCTCCAGCCGGCTCACCACGTTATGGTCGATCAGCACCGGCCGGTCGTAGTCGGGACCGCCGTGGACCACCCGATGTCCGACGGCATGTGGGGTGACGTTGCACTCACCCCTCAGCCAGTCAGCCGCCACGCGAAGCGCTGCCGGCACATCCTCGACGCTTTCGATCGGATAGGCCCGCTCAGCCAGCTTTTCGCCCGTTGCGCCGCTCGCGCGCAAACGTGGACGGCTGCCAACGCCGTCTATCTGTCCCTTGATCAGCCGGAGCAACCCGCCTTCACCATCGACCGCGAAGACCTGGAACTTGACGCTCGAAGATCCCGCATTGACGGTCAGGATGGTATCCATGGCAGTCACGCCGCCATGGTCATCGCCCGGCGGCGCCGCGCGTCGGCATAAAGGGTTGCCACCGCACAAGAAGCCAGCCGTGCCCGGAGCGAATCCGCACGCGACGTCAGCACGATCGGGACGCGCGCGCCGAGCACGATGCCGGCACCATCTGCTTTGGCAAAATAGGCTAGGTTCTTGGCCAGCATGTTGCCGGCTTCGAGATCCGGAACCACGAGAATCTGCGCCCGCCCCGCAACTTCGGATTTGACTCCCTTGATCCTCGCCGCTTCGATGTCGATCGCGTTGTCAAAAGCGAGTGGACCATCCAGCAGTCCGCCCGTGATCTGGCCACGGTCCGCCATTTTACAAAGCGCCGCGGCTTCGATAGTGGACGGTATCTTTGGCGTCACCGTTTCGACTGCCGACAGGATCGCAACTCTGGGCAATGGACCGAAGCCTGCCTGGATGAACAGATCGATCGCGTTCTGGATGATGTCACGCTTGCAATCGAGGTCGGGGAAGATGTTGATTGCGGCATCGGTGACAAGCAGAGTCTCGGCATAGGCCGGGACGTCCATCACGAAGACATGGCTGATGCGCCGCTCCGTGCGCAGGCCCGTCTTCGCCGTCACGCTTCGCATCAGCTCGTCGGTGTGCAGGCTGCCCTTCATCAGCATTTCGCCCTTGGCCTCATGGATCAGTTCCACCGCCTTGGCCGCCGCAGCCTCGCTGTGCGGCGCATCGGCGATTTCAAAGGCTGCGATGTCGATGCCGTATCTGGACGCGACCTCCTTTATCTTCTGCACCGGGCCGACCAAAGTCGGGGTGATAAGGCCGACCGCAGCGGCCTCGACGACGCCGCGCAACGAACTTTCATCGCAGGGATGCACCACGAGAGTGGCCGCCGGCGGAATCGACTTCGCAGCTGCGATCAGGCGGTCATACTTGCTGTGGGATCGCCCTTCGCCCGTACTTGCTGCTTGCTCGTTCATCGTCGAGCTCCTTGGTCCCTGGGAAGTTCACGATGCTTTGGACCGCGGACTGAAGTGGCTGGTGCTCCGGTCTGTCACTTCCGGGTCGACGCCAAATAGCCGTGCGACATAGTCGAGGCGCTTCGCGGTTTCGCTGGAAATCTTGCCGCCGGCCGATAACACTTCACGGATAACGTCGAAGGCCGCGCGGCGTTGTTCCATGTCGTGCGGCAGCATTTCGGGAATGGCCGCGAGACTGGCTCCCTGATCGAGCAGCAGCATGAAAAATTGCTCACGCACCAGCATCTTGAACTCTGAAAGGCTCATACGTGACGCTGCATCTTCCCTTCGCATCCGACGCAGCGCCTCGAGGCCTCGCTCGTCGGCCATGCCGCGAGCCATCCCCACGTAAAGCAGAGCCCGGATTCCGCATTCCCTGAGGCCGCCGCTTCCGATCCTGGATCTCAACTCGGTAATGCGCGCTTCAAGGCGCTTGCGATGTTCATCCGACATTTCCGGCCGCGGCGACGGATCACCTTTCGGGTCGATGCCGACGGCCGCCTGCAACGCCGGCGACCCGTAGACGGCGAGGAAGAGGGATTCGCTCAGGGCTTCCTGCGCATCTCGCCATTTGTCGAGCGCGTTGACGACGCCTTTCGAGATGGTTTCCTGCACCTTGAGGAACGGGTTATCCGCAGCAGCAGGCCTTCTGTGCTGGCGAACTGCCTCGGCTTCTACCGCCACCGCTTTCATTGCCGGCGTCTGGCGGCCGAAAGCTTCATATCCCATCCGTAGCGGATGCAAATTTCGGGTCCGCCCGGCGATTTGTGGCGTCGTGATCGCGCGAACCCAGGGCTGAACGAACTTGCGGTAGTTGGCGAGATTGATTTCCGACACGCGATTGGCCGTCGCGAACCTCCGTTGGTCTTCAGGGGAGTTGCCGCCCATCGCGCGGAGATCATCAAGCGTCCGCTGTTCACAGCGCATGATCCACTCGCCGCCGGCGAGATCGGCATTCGCAGTATTTCCGGACTTCGCTTCGAAGGTCGCCTCATAGAGACCAGGCGGCAGCACATCGATCAGGTCTATGTTGCTGGAGAATTCGCGGTGCTCCTTCTTGGCAACGCCGCCGGAGACGAAAATTCCGAGATGACCCACGGTCTCATGAACCGTGTAAACGATCGTCTGCCCGTAATACCTTATCTCGTCGACATCGCGGTAAAGATCGAGAATCCAGCCGAGCGCCTGCTGCGGTGGCGTGATGTTGTCGCCCTTGGAACAGAACACCACGATGGGAGACCGTATCTTGCGCAGATCGACCACCTCGCCATCCGAGGTTTTGATCCGCCCGGCAGACAGATTATTGCCGATGAACAGTTCATCGACAATGAACTGGATCTCCTCGGCGTTCAGGTTGACGTGGCCGCCCCACCAGCGCTCGAATTCAAGATAGCGTTCGGCCTCGGTGTCGACCTTGGAATAGACGTTATACTGCTTGCTCCAGAGCGTGTTCGACGGATTCATGTTTTCGAAATTCTGCACCAGCCACGCGCCATCGAACTTGCCGCCGCCGAGATCGCTGGTGAGCGCAGTCAGCCAGCTCCCGCCTAGCAAACCGCCCGAATAGCGCATGGGGTTCTTGCCGCGGACGCCTGCCCAGTAGGAAAGAGGGGCGCCGGCGATGATCATCGGTCCGAACAACTCCGGCCGCAGTGATGCCAGGATCATCACCGCCCAGCCCGCCTGACAATTGCCGATCACGCAGGGCTTGCCATCTGCCTCCGGATGGAGCGCGATGACTTTCTCGATAAAGGCGCCTTCCGCGCGCGCGATATCCTCGATAGTTTGACCGGGGATTGGCTCCGGCGTGAAGCCGATGAAATAGCAGGGATGACCGGCTTTCATGGCGACGCCGATCTCGCTGTCGGCCTTGAAACCGCCGATGCCGGGCCCGTGACCTGCACGAGGATCGATCACCACAAAGGGACGCCGGGTAAGATCGATCTCCACACCGGCGGGCGGCCTGACGCGCACCAGCCCGTAGTTCACCGGCCGATCCAGAGTCCTGCCGTCGGCGATCAGCTCGATCTCGTAATTGAGGACGTGCGGGACGGTCTCAGACAGATGTTCGCGGTACTGATCGCCACGCCGACGCATCACGTCCATGAACAACACGCTGCGCTGACCGGCGTCCACGAGGTATTCGAGGGCAGATGCGAAAAGACCAGGCATCGCATTGCGGGGAAGCTCCGGCTTTTCCATCATGGCTTCTCATCCTTAGCCTGCCCGCTCCACATCGCCCGCACAGGCGCGCGGACTCTTGATCTAGGTCAAGGCTCCAATGAGCCGGCACTATCACGGGAGATGTCGGCCGGCTCGTCGCGACTCCAGGCCATCAGCAATTCCCAGGCGACCGCCAGGATAATCGGGCCGACGAACAGACCGACAATCCCATGGGCGAGCGTTCCACCCAGCACGCCCATGAAAATGACGAGCACAGGCGTAGACAGCCCGCGCCCCATCAGAAGCGGCTTCATCACGTTATCGGACAGACCAACGAGGACGAGATAAATCGTGATCAGCACAGCAGCACCGGCTTCCTTGGCCATCCAGACCCAGATGATGACAGGGAACAAGATTGGCGCCGATCCGATCTGGACGATACCGAGCACCAGCACAGCGAAGGCCAGCACGCCCGCGTGAGGGACGCCGGCAACCTTCAGGCCCGCTCCGGCAAGCAACGATTGCAGCACAGCGACTCCGATCACGCCCTGGGCGACGGTGCGGATGGTGGCACCAGCCAGCGCCATGAAATCCTTGCTTCGCTCCGGGACGATCCGCGCGAGATTGTTCCGGATCGTCGCGGCGAACCGCGGGCCCGGAACGAAAAGGAAGCCTGCCACAATGACGGACAGAATGAACTTGATCGTTCCCGTCCCCGCGCTACCGGCGATCGCGAGAACGGGTCCAGCCAATGGCTTCAGATACGGCGCGATACCCCGGAGGGCGGTCTGGAGATTGATCGAGGCGCTGTTCCAGAATTCGTAAAGTTGCTTCCCGATCAGCGGCCAGTCCCGCACGCCATCCGGCGGAGCAGGAAGCACCAGATCCCCCGAAGTCAGTTGATCGGAGATGTCTCTCAGGCCGTCGACCAATCCGATACCGAGCCAGGTCGCCGGAGCCAGGAAAACGGCGAGTACGATGAGCGTGGTAAGGATCGCCGCGGTACGCGGGCGATGGCCCAGACGTGACGACAGCCAATCGAAAACGGGGTACAGCGCGACCGCGAGCACAACGCTCCAGACCAGGATCGGAATGAACGGGCGGAGCAGGACGAACGACCAATAGATGAGAGTGGCCAGCAATCCCAGGCGAATGGCAATCTGTACCACGGCATCGCCGGACCGGCCTGACAGTTCTCTCGTTTGCCCGTCATTGATGTTCATTCGAACTGTATTTGGTCCCGGCTCTCCCATCATCTTGATCCAGATCAATTCGCAGCTGGCCGCGCAGCTCATGCAATTCTTTTCTTTAATGGTCGCTTAGCTAATCGAATTTGCAGATCGTGACGAATTCGACGCCGGCTCCTCAGCTGCGCCCGAGGTCGAGCGTAACTTTGAAAGCTCCGCCGCGGTCTCCATGATCAGGTCGATGCGGCGCTGAAGCTTGGTTTGCAGGTCCGGGATATTGACCTTGTCAGTCACGCGATAGGCGTTGCCGATGCGCTCGACATAGCCCTGCTTGATCATTTCCTGGAGCCGCCGGTTAACTGTCGCCTTCGGCAGCTTCAAGGTCTGCGCAATCGTGCCGGCACGCACAGGCGTGCACATCAGGGTACGGAAAAAGACGTAAATCCCGATGGTCCGCAGCGTACAGCTGTCGCTGTTGGCGGCGAATTCGGCGCCATAGTCATCATGAAGGCTGCGGATGAGACACACGTACAACCGGGAGAGGAGTAAACGTTCACGAGCTTGCATGATCCGCGGCGGAGGACGCACCCCATCGATCATGATGAAATCCGGCTCTTCCGCTGGCCGTTCAGTGGGTACCGCGGCGGGACGATCGATCATGGGGCGCTGGATCTCCGTGGCTTAGTCGCCGCCGGAAGTACGGCCGAACCGTTGGCGCCGCGACCGATGGCGACCTCAAATTTCCTCACTAACTTCCGGGCGACCAGATTGATCTAGATCAAGCCTGCTCATCCCTGCACAAAGAAATATCCGAAACGAACCCGCGCTGGCCGTGCCGGCCGGATCGCACGATGGCCGTGAGGACAATCATGACAACATTGTCAGGCTTTACGCAAAAACTACCGGGTGGCGCCGACACCGCCCCGCTACGGGCCAAGTGGGGTTGGATCGTCGGCTTGGGCGTGGTCTATGTCATTGCAGGCTTCGTTGCACTCGGCAGCGTGATGATGGCCACGGTCGCGAGTGTCTTCGTGGTCGGTGTCATGATGATCGTCGCCGGCATTGCCGAAATCATCAATGCCTTCCAGCTCAAGGGATGGGGCAAGTTCCTGATCTGGGCTCTGCTGGGCGTACTCTACATCGTCGCCGGCTTTGCGACCTTTGAAAATCCATTGCTTGCGGCGGCGCTGCTCACGCTGATATTGGGCGCGGCCCTGATCGCTTCCGGCCTCATGCGAATATTCCTCGCCTTCAGCATGAAGCGCGAAAGTCCGTGGGTATGGGTCTTGCTATCGAGTCTCGTGACGCTGCTGCTCGGCCTCCTGATCCTCGCACATTGGCCCATTAGCAGTGTCTACGTACTCGGCATATTCCTGGGTGTTGACCTCGTTATGGCGGGTGCGGCCTGGATCGGTCTCGGCTTTGCCCTGCGCGGCGGCACACATGCGACGGCGACGACGTCGGCCGGATAACGACGCGGTCGCTATCCTTCTCCGGCGTCTCCAGGTTGCGGCGCGGATTTGATCGATCTTGGCAGGATCATCCGAACGATCGTCCCGGTTCCGGGATCGCTGGAAAGTGTCAATCGTCCTTCGAGGCGACCGACGACCATGCTGTGCACGATGTGCAGACCGAGGCCGGTTGCACCCTCGTGACGACGGGTGGTGAAGAACGGATCGAACGCGTGGCGCCGAATCTGCGGGCTGATGCCGCAACCGTCGTCGGAAATCACGATCTCCACTTCATCGTCGCCGACAGCGCGCGCGTTGAAGGTGATCGTTCCGGTCCTGCCGTCGGGGAACGCATGCATGACCGAATTGAGCACCAGGTTGCGCAGCACCAGTCCATACGGACCCGGCAGACTATCCATGACGAGATTGGGTTCGCACGTCAGCTCGAGTGCGAGTCCCCTTTTGCGCAGTTGAGGCCGCAATCCGACGAGCACCTGCTCGGTGAGCTCGCCGACCTCGAAACGCCGCCTGTCCGGACAATCGCGATCGGCGGCCACCTGCTTGAACGATTGGACAAGTTCGGAGGCGCGATTAAGGTTCACAATCAACTGGGCGGCGGCGTCCCTCACCTTGTCGACAAACTCGTTTAGGGTTGATCGTTTGAGCGACCCTCGCCCGATCTCGGCGGCGAAGACTTCGTACCGGCGCTGTAGCGAGGACGCGACCGTCAAACTGCTCCCGACAGGGCCATTGATTTCGTGCGCGACGCCCGCAACCAAACGGCCGAGTGCCGCGAGTTTTTCTGCTTCGATCAGGGAAGCCTGTGTTTCGCGCAAACGTTTCAATGCCGCTTCCGCGGCTTCTCTGGCGCGCCGCATTGCTCGCTCGCTGCGCTTGCGCTCGGTGATTTCTTCCGCCGCTACGTTCACGGCGACGATTTCGCCGTTCGGCGCCCGCAGCGGGTGCCAATAGGTGATCCACGAACGCTCTTCCCGCTGATCGGCGCGCTGGCCGGCGACTTCAATACCGGTTACGGGTTCACCGGTCTCGATGATCGACCGCACGATCTGCTCGACTGAATCCGCAAGCGCCGGGACACAATCCCTGACCGAGCGCCCAAGATGATCTTCGACCGAGATGCCGCATATCTCCGTCAAGCGCTGGTTGATTTGGAGGTAACGGCAATCCGGCGACAGGCAGGCAAGACCGATCGGCGCCGTATCATAGATGAGTTGCAGCGCCGGCTGCGGAAACAATAACACTTCCGATTTGAGGGCAGCGGACTGGCTGCCCGTGCTCTTAATCACCGAGTGCCTCGCTGTACCATCCCATCGGCGGGCGGTTATACGCGGGTCAGGCTAACACCTTGTGATCACCTGTCCATAGGCATTGGTTGTCTGGACACAGCCCGGCCTGGCCACGTATGCGCCGGCGGCCACTCCAACTGTCGCGGCTGCAGCCGCCGTGCCATAGACAGCGCGGCGCGTCGTCCGGCGGGCAACGCCGGCATAGCTCATCGGCGTCAGCGGACGTCCGATCCGTGCTTCAGAAGCTGAAACAAGGCCGTGCTCGACATCGACTTTTCCGTTCCAAAACAGGGCCGCGCAGAAAGCCATAACGGCAGCGGCAATGAGGGTTGTCTTTCGCATCGAGAGGATCATTTCTTTGCTCCTGCGGTTGTTCCCACCGGGACCTCGTCGAACTCCATCATGACGTCTGAATCGAGACTTACCTTGGTTGCACCTTCCGGAGGCTTGAACGCGAAAGCCTCGGCGTCTGCGATCGGATCTGTCTTCCAATCCTTGATCCGCAGGGTGTATTGCGGCGCGCCCGTGAGGGTCTTGCTCGTGATCACATATTTGCGCGGGATCGGCTGCGCGCCGGTCTGGATCCAAATCTGCCAGTCCGTGTCGTGGCCGCGAAACGCGAGGTGCTCACATTCGACGCCGTCGACAACGCCTTGGCCAACGTGTTCGCCAACCTCGACGTCAGACGTCAGCACGTCGAACGCGTTGGAGAGCAACAAATCGGCGCCTGACATCGCCGCGCCCGTCTTTTCCTGCATCGTGTCGACCAGCTGGTCTACGGTGCCCGGAAGATCTGCCTGCACATAGGCCTTGGCGTTGTTGCCATAGAGCGAGACGGTCTTGCCGTCGTAGACCAGGTCGACATCAGCGTAGCCGCCAGTGCGGCGGACGCGAAGCTTGTCGGGCCGCGCCAGCTTCAACTGTCCGGAACTCGTGAACTGAATTTTCTGCAGTTCGGACGTGACCACCTCGATGTCGCTATCGAAAGTCGCCGAAATGGATTTCTGTGCGGCAGTATAGTCCGCCATGGCCTTGAGCAGCGCGACGGAATCGTCCGCGCGCGCGCCAGGACTTGCCGCAGCCGACAAAATGGCAACCGAGGAAGCCGTTGCCGTAATACGGACCAAGTTGCGAAGACTTATTTTCTTCATCGGTTCCTCCATTGAGCGGCGAAACCCTGCGCGTCCCTCCGGAGGCCAGCTTGACATAGATCAAAGGAGGACCATGGCTGTTGAAGCGCGCTGACGGGTAACTTCCATTGTTGCATCAAGAGACACCCATCATGTCAGCAGCCAGCTATTGCGCCCAAGAGCAACTCCGCGACGGGCGGCCAGTCAAAATCCGGGCGCTGCGGCCGGACGATGAGACCAGCATGCTCGCTGCCATCGACCGCACCGGCCCCGAGTCGCTGAAGCGCCGCTTCTTCGTCACCAAACGAGAATTCTCGGACATGGAAACGGCATTCTTCATGAACATCGATTTCGTCAATCACGTTGCGCTCGTCGCCGAGATCGACGAAGACGGCAAGACCGCGATCGTTGGCGGCGGTCGCTACGTCGTTGTCGAATCCGGCCACGCCGAGGTAGCGTTCATCGTCGTCGACGCATATCAGCGGCATGGAATCGGAGCGATCTTGGTGCGTCACATCGTGGGGCTAGCTCGTGCCGCCGGACTGAAGCAATTGGCGGCCGATGTTCTGCCCGAGAACATCGCGATGCTCAACGTTCTCGGTAAACTCGGCTTTCAGATTCGCGGCGTGGATCCGCAGGTCATCCATCTGAGGCTGACGCTTATCTAGAAAATGAAAACTACCGCTGTATCCGATCCAAGCGTCGGCCCACTTCTTGGACGGGACAGATCGGACTGAGCACACTTGGTCTGGATTAATGACGCGTCTAACCAATCAATGATGCAACGTGGATGGGCAGCGTAATAGACCGGCACGGACCGCTTGCGCGACGGCCCCTCTCGTCCACCTTCGTGTTCACCGTTTGCAAAGAAAAACGACCCCGGCTCGGGTGGGAGAACCGGGGTCGCTCGTCATGTATCCGCGCCCGATGTCGGGGGTCGACTGGTGAGCGCGTGCGCAATTCAAAACAATATGGCTGGCAGGCGCAATTGTCCCAAGGTGCAATGCCTCTTATCCTGCGACAAGTTCAGTAGCACTTCCGATCGAGGACGATGATGACGGTTAAACCGCCATCATCTCTCCGCACTTCATCGCCTACTAATAATAATATGCCCGGCGCCAGCCGTAATACGGGCGGTAGGGGCCATAGTAACCGGCGTAACTGCCATAGTAGCCGGGATATCCGCCATTGTAGCCCGGATATCCATAGTATCCGTAGCCAGCATACGGCGCCCCGTAATAGGAGGGATAGTAACCGCCATAGTAATATGGCGCCGCGAGCGCGCTTCCGATCAGGGCTCCGGCGACGAATCCGCCCGCACCCCAGCCCCAACCTCCCCATCCGCCACGCCAGCCGCCCCAACCACCACGCCAGCCGCCCCATCCGCCGTAGCGAACCTCTAACGTATTGGCGTTCGCGCTGGCAGGCTTCGCCACTAGGGACTGCGCTATCAAGGGAGCGCTTTGAGCCGGCAACTGGGCCGCCAGCAACGCTATGCCGGCGGCTGAAAGCACAACAGCGATCTTGTTTGACATGCTGAAGTCCTCCTTTCGCATTTTCTCGAGAATGTCAGTTGCGCCGCCGTCCTCTTGCTGCACGCAGCGCCATCGCATCGTTGCCGGGCGCAGAGCTTGCCTATTGATCAAGATCAAGGCCCGCGCGCGATAATCCAGATCACCTCTCGGTATTTGGGCGTCCCGACGACGGCATAGGTTGGTTTGATCTAGGTCAAAGCAGCCCGCGAGGTCGGCTGGAGAGTAGCCGGAAGACCGAAAGAGAGAATTTGCGATGCGCCAACTGGCTGCGGAGTTGCCGGAGAGATGTCATTGCTAAACGGATGAGGCTGTTCGATCCGGACCAGACCTGGAAGAAGGTCGATGTGGACACGTCGGCTAAGAAATAGGTGGCTGCGAAACGTCCGTGTGAGCAGCGGCAGTATTGAGCATCAGCTTTCGCATACCACACCGCGGAGATGACTATGAAGAAGTGTAGGCTTGTTGGCAGTGCGCTCTTTCTGTTCATCCTGCTCGCAGGGAGTGGCGCCAACGCCGCAGGCGGATGCGGTGCCGGTTTGTACCGCGACCACAATGGCCGATGTCGATTCTATCGAGCCGTACAGCCGGAAAGCCAAGCCTGCGCGGTCGGTTTCATCTGGCGCAATGGACGCTGTCGCCAGAATGTCGGAAACGATCCATTCGTCTCAACCTGGCCCAATGCTCCGCGCTAGTTGTAGAAAAGCGCCAAGACCAGCAGCAACACGGGCAACATGGCGATCGCGATCATACCTACACGGTACCAAATTTCTTTGCCCATCCGTCTTACGTACCGGAGTGGGGCGACGATTCCAACGCGAGGGACGGCAAGCCAGATAGGCGTTTGCTCTGTCAGGAAAACTACGGGGTTTGGACCGGTCCACCGACACTGGAGCTCAAATACGGACGACAGTACCGCCGGAACGCTGCGCTTGCGGGGCCAATACCGCGAACTCTGCGCCCCCGATCTTCCCATGAGGGTAGCGGAAGACTGCGGAGGGGGCCGTGGTGCCCAGGGGCGGGATGGCCCACACCGTCAACAAATCTTGTTATTTCAAATACTTACAGACCCGTCAAGTTTAGGCTTTGTACCACAATCTTGTGCCAGTTCAATCGTGCTTATAGCGCGATTCGACCACGGGCAAAGCAAAGAGCACCAAGCCAATAACTGCAATTCCTCGCGGGACTCTTATGCGCTGCAGTACAGTCACGGCGAAGCCAGCACGAAACTAAGAAGGATCGCCAAAGCAACCCGGACAACGCCCAGGAAATCGCCGCTGGTTTCATCGAACGCCACAAACGCCATCGCGCGCGCGTAATCGAGTTGGGTCAGCCGGGCAGGAACGGATGGCTGAACTCCTTGATCGAATCGAAAAAGCGAAGCCGCAGATCTTCCTTGCTGCCGTTCTGCAACAGATCAAGGACCAGCGGCTCGTCGGCGGCGCGAACCGGCCGGACGAAAACCTTCTAGCCGTCGCCGAGGACGAGATGCCTTTCCCATTGCGGGGATAGGGCCGGCTTTCTGCTTCGGCCAAGGCGGGGCCTCCAATGGTCGGCTGTATTTAGCCACAACCGAATGTCCGATCACTGGGGTTGCATCCGATCGGTCGCCTTCAGGTATGTTTTCGCGTAAGCGACGAGTTGCGGATCGCTCGGGTGGTCGACCGTCTCGATTCCGGCGATGATTTTAGTCAGTGCGGGATCGTGCAGGCGAATGTGGTCGACGAATTCGGTTTTTGCATTTGCAGGTCCGGTAACGAGGACGGCACCGGCGTCTGCAACCGATTCGGCCAC
>Ga0210393_10003041_pt1 | contig 13580 bp, 11 predicted proteins | sample IncBWC27OmetaG_FD_160068 | JGI IMG/M metagenome (GOLD analysis project Ga0210393, IMG submission 160068) | Forest soil microbial communities from Barre Woods Harvard Forest LTER site, Petersham, Massachusetts, United States - Inc-BW-C-27-O ... | reverse complement strand
CTTGCCGAGTCGCTGGGGGCGGCCGACTTGCATCTCATTCCGCTCGCGGCGGGCGCGGCGGGATGCCTGGTGCCGAGCAAGATTTACGGAATTCTGGCGGCGGGCCGGCCGTTCATCGCGATGATGGAAGAAACCGCCGAGGTTGCGCAAATCGCTCGCGATGACGCAGTGGGGTTTGTCGTGCGGCCGGGCAGCGTCGAGGCTCTGACCGGCGCGATTCGAGAAGCCGTCGATACGCCGGAACGTCTCAAGCAGATGGGTTCGAGGGCGCGGCGTCTGGCGGAAATGAGGTTCGATCGGATCAAAGTAACCAGCATGTTCGGCTCGATGCTGGCGGACGTCACGACATAGAATTAAACTGGTGGGAGAAAAATGAATCGAGCGAGAAAGCCGGTGCAGATCGTGCCTAAGGGATGGGGACGCGAGGTATGGATCGCGAACGGCGATCTCTACTGCGGGAAAATCCTGGAAATACGCAAGGGCAAGAAATGCTCGCTGCATTACCACAAGCTCAAGACCGAATCGTTCTACCTGCGCAGCGGCAAATTGCTGGTGCGCGTCAAGGAGTCGCCGGAGAGCGCCACGCTCGAGGAATTTGAGCTGGTGGCCGGCGAATGCATGGATGTCCCGATCGGACTGGTGCATCAGATGGAAGCGATCGAGGACGCGGAGCTGTTCGAATTTTCCACCCAGCATTTTGACAGCGATTCGCATCGTCTGGTGCCCGGCGACTGAATCCGGGATGGCTGGCAGGTTGCGTGCAGAGGCGCGGCGAAATATGCCGCGCCTTTTTTGTTTGTGCGGGGTTGGTTTTTGCACTCGGAAGTACGTGGTATATTTTGCTCTTACCGGGCGACTCGAAATCTAGATGGCACAAATAGCATTAATAACCGGAGTGACCGGACAGGATGGTTCGTACCTCGCCGAGTTTCTGTTGAAGAAGGGCTACGAAGTGCACGGCATGGTGCGCCGCACTTCAAGTTTCGCGACTGGACGGATCGATCATCTGCGCAAAGGCTTCGGGCCGGGTTCCGAAGGCTTGCAACTGCACTACGGCGATCTCGGCGACGGCACCGGCCTCAGAAGGATCATCGAGCAGGTGCGTCCCGACGAGGTTTACAATCTCGCCGCGCAATCGCACGTGCGCATCTCGTTCGACCAGCCTGAATACACGGCAGACGTCGTGGGCCTGGGGGCGCTGCGATTGCTCGAAGCGCTACGCGATCACAACAAGCGTCGCGGGCGCGCGTCGAAGCTGTATCAGGCGGGATCGTCTGAGATGTTCGGCAAAGTTGCAGAAAATCCGCAGAGTGAGACCACGCCGTTTCACCCGCGTAGCCCTTACGCGTGCGCCAAGGTTTATGCACACTGGCAGACGGTAAATTATCGCGAGGCTTACGGGCTGTACGCGTGCAACGGGATCCTTTTCAACCACGAATCGCCTCGTCGTGGCGAAAACTTCGTAACACGCAAGATCACGCGCAGTGCGACGCGAATCAAACTGGGCATCCAGGAGAAGCTCGCATTGGGAAACCTCGATGCGCGGCGCGACTGGGGATTTGCCGGCGACTACGTCGAGGCAATGTGGCTGATGTTGCAGCAGGCGCAGCCCGACGATTACGTAATCGCGACCGGCGAGACTCATTCGGTGCAGGAATTTCTCGAAGTCGTCTTCGATCGCCTGAAACTGAAATGGCAGGATCACGTCGAGATCGATCAGCGGTTCTTCCGTCCCGCGGAAGTCGATCTGCTGATCGGTGATGCGTCGAAGGCGAAGCGCCAACTTGGTTGGACGCCGAAAGTGAAGTTCGAGAAGCTCGCCGAATTGATGATCGAAGGGGATCTCGAATTGGCCGAGCGCGAACTACGCAGCAAGACGCTCTAAGATTCGCTCAAATAACTGGCTGGCGGTGCGCTTGGCGGCGGCGGGTCGAATTCGCGCTCGAGCCGCTCGATGTCGGCCGGTGAGAGGCTGAAATATTTCGCCTCCGGATGATGGAAGACGACCGCGCTGACTGCGCTCTCGGGATCCATCATGAAACCCTCGGTGAGTTGGACGCCGATTGCGTTCTTCTCGACCTCGAGCAGGCGGAACAGTTGCTCCTGATCTTCGAGGCGGGGGCAGGCCGGATAGCCGAACGAAAAGCGCTTGCCGTGGTAGTGCGCCTGCACGAGATCCTTGAGCGAGAGTCCCGGCGGATCGCCGATGTTCCACATCTGGCGAATCTTCACGTGCAGTAGCTCAGCGAACGCCTCGGCGCCTTCGAGTGCGAGTACCTGGAGAATGTGCGAGCGCAGATAGTCGCCCTTCTCTTTCCAATCCTCGGCGAGCGCGCGAACGCCAGTGCCGATGGTGGTGACGAACATGCAGAGATAGTCGGTGCGGCCGGAATCGCGCGACGCAATATAGTCGGCCAGGCACAAATGCGGCGCTTCACTCTGGCGGCCGAAGGTGAACGACTCGAGCACCGTCTTGCCGTCCGGTGAATAGATCATCACGTTGCGATCGCCGTCGGATTGCGCGCGGAAAAATCTGTAAACGGCGTTCGCGGAAATGTCGGTGCGCGCGAGAATTTGTTGCGCGACTTCCTCGACGCGATCGTGAAGGTCGCGCGCCTTCGGGTCGCCGGCCTCGAATGCCTCGACATAGTTCTGAAACCCGAGATGCTTAGAGTAGAGACTCTTGGGATTGATGTAGTCGAAGATCTCACCGAGATCGTAGTTGCGGATCACGTGAGTCTTGAGGTCGGGCGGCTTCGGAATCTCGAGGTCGCGACGCACCGATGAAGTGCGCGCCGTCGCGTCCGCGGGCGCATCGACGACCTTAGGCGCGGCCTCGAGCATTTTCTTCGACTGCTCGGCGAGCACGTGCTTGAGCGATTCGCGGCGCTCGAAATCCATGATCTGATTGGCTAGGTCCAGCCCGTTCATTGCGTCGTTGGCATAGGCGACGAGTCCGAGATACTCGGGCGCGATTTTCATGCGCGTGAACCGATTCGACAGCGCGGCGCCGCCGACCAGGATCGGACAATCGATTCCCGCGGTTTTCAAATCCTGCGCCGTCGCGACCATCATCTGCGCCGACTTGACGAGCAAGCCCGACAGTCCGATCGCGTCGGGCCCGTGCTCGCGGAACGCCTTGATCAGTTCCTCGGGCGGCACCTTGATGCCGAGATTGACGACACGGTAGCCGTTGTTGCTGAGGATGATCTCGACCAGGTTCTTGCCGATGTCGTGAACGTCGCCCTTGACCGTCGCGAGAATAATCTTGCCCTTGGTCGAGCTCTCGGACTTCTGCATGTGCGGTTCGAGATGCGCGACGGCGGCTTTCATCGCCTCGGCCGATTGCAGGACTTCGGCGACGATCATCTGGTTGGCGTTGAATAGCCGTCCGACCTCGTCCATGCCCTTCATCAACGGGCCGTTGATGATTTCGAGCGCACCCCGCGTCGTCAGCGCCTCGTTGAGGTCCGCTACCAGGCCGTCCTTGGAGCCCTCGAGGATGTAGCGCGCGAGGCGATCGTCGAGCGGCATCGACTTGCGATCCTCGGCGGTGACGGTGCTTTTGCGCTCGCGGAAGTGTGCGGCGAACGCCGCGATCGGATCGTCGCCGCGCCACCAGATCAGATCCTCGGCGAGTTTGCGTTCCTCTTCGGGAATCGACGGGTAGCGGTGCAGTTTTTCTGAATTAACGATCGCGAGATCGAGACCCGCCTGCACGCAATGATAGAGCATCACGGCGTTTAGAACTTCGCGGCCCGCCTCCGGCAGTCCGAACGACACATTGGAGATGCCGAGACTGGTCTTGCATCGGGGCATCGCCTCTTTGATCAGCCGAATGCCTTCGATGGTCTCGACGCCGGCGCCGATGTAGTTCTTGTCGCCGGTGCCGACCGGGAAGACGAGCGGATCGAAGATGATGTCCTCGGGCTCGACGCCGTACTTCTCGGTAAGCAGCTTGTACGAGCGCTCGGCGATTTGCAGCTTGCGCTGTCGGGTGACGGCCTGGGCCTGCAGCTTGTCCTCATCGATACACATGACGACGAGCGCCGCGCCGTAGCGGCGCGCCAGCCCAATCACGGCCTGGAAGCGTTCGGCCTCCTCGCCGTCTTCGAGGTTGATCGAATTGATCAACGACTTGCCCGGCGTGCGCTTGAGCGACTCTTCGATCACGCGATGATCGGTCGAATCGATCATCAGCGGGACTTTTACTTTTTTGACTTCGATTTCGAGAAAGCGCGTGACGTCAGTCATCTCGTCGCGATCCGGATCCTGCAGGCATACGTCGAGGATGTGCGCGCCGCGACGCACCTGCACGCGCCCTACTTCGGAGGCTTCCTCGACCTTGCCATCCGCGATCAGTCGCTTGAACTTGCGGCTGCCGAGCACGTTGGTCCGCTCGCCGATGATTACGGGCCGCGTGTCGTTGTCGATAACCAGAGTCTCGATTCCTGAAACGACCGAGCGCCTGAGCGTCGAGCGCTCTCGCGGACGCTTGCCGGCCACGGCTTGAACCAGCAAGCGGATGTGTTCGGGCGTCGTGCCGCAGCATCCGCCGACTAAATTAACCCATCCGTTTTCGGCGAAGCGCGCGATTTTTCCCGCTAACATCGCGGGCGTCTCATTGTAGTGCCCTTCTTCGTCGGGCAGGCCCGCGTTGGGCACGCACGCGACGAAGAATTTCGAGATGCCCGACAGAGTGCGGAGGTGATCGGTCATGAAGTCCGGGCCGGTCGCGCAGTTCAGGCCCATCCAGAGCAGGTCGCGATGCGCGAGCGAAGTGTAGAACGCCTCGATGTCCTGCCCGCTCAGCAGAGTGCCCATCGTCTCGATCGTTCCCGACACACAGACGGCGGGCGCGACGCCGAGCTTTGCAATCGCAGCTTCGATACCAACGAGGCCGGCCTTGCAGTTCAGCGTGTCGTTGACGGTCTCGAGAATCAGGATGTCGGCGCCGCCTTCGATCAGTCCTTCGGCCTGCAACTGGTAGCCGTCGCGCATCTGATCGAACGTGACGCCGCCGGTGACCGAGATACTCTTGGTCGTCGGGCCCATCGAGCCAGCCACGAAGCGCGGTTTGTCCGAGGTGCTGAATCGCGCGGCTTCCTCGCGTGCGAGCGTCGCAGCGATTCGGTTGAGCTCGTGCGTATCCTGTTCGAGACCGTATTCGGCGAGCACGATGGGACTCGCCTGGAAACTCGCGGTCTCGATAATGTCGGCGCCCACTTCGAGAAAGCCGTCGTGCATCCGCCGAATCAGCTCGGGCCGGGTGCGCACGACATTCTCGTTGCATCCTTCGTATTGAGCGCCGCCGTAATCCGCCGCACTCAGATTTTCGCCGAGCACGAAGGTGCCGAAGGCGCCGTCCAGAACGAGGATTCGTTCGGCGAGCAACTCCTTGAGGAGCTTGATCCTGTGCGCATCGGTGGTCATTGTTGGATGCCCGTAAAGGTGCGGGCGGTAACCAACTAAGTTATCCTAGCGATGCAGACCGCGCAATTTTGCCTCATTCGCGTGCGCTTCGCTTCATGAGCACAAATTCGCAATCGCAAACGCGGCTCGTGCTGGTGACAGGGGGCGCGGGATTCATCGGATCGCATCTGGTGGACGCACTAATCGCCGCAGGGTTGCGGGTGCGGACGATCGACAACTTTGCCACCGGCCGGCGCGAGGGTGTGAACCGCGCGGCCGAAGTCGTCGAGGCAGACATCCGCGATGCGTCCTCGATTGCGACTGCGTTCGAAGGCGTCGATACGGTCTTCCACGTCGCGGCGCAGCCACGGATTCCGCTTTCGATTGCGAAGCCGGTCGAGACTCATATGACCAACGTGGTCGGGACGCTGAACGTGCTGATCGCGGCGCGCGATCGCAAAGTCCGACGCGTCGTGTACTCGGGTTCGTCGTCGGTGTACGGCGAGCAGGCAACGATACCGCTGGTCGAATCGATGACGCCGAATCCGCTGAACCCGTACGCGCTGCAGAAATACGTCAGCGAGCAATACGCGCGCATGTTTCATCGGTTGTTCGGGATGCAGACGATCACGTTGCGCTACTTCGGCGTGTACGGTCCGCGCATGGCTCAGGAGGGATCGTACGTGCTGGCGATCGCGGCTTTTCTGAAGGCGCGGCGCGAGGGGCGTCCGCTCGAAATTTACGGTGACGGCGAACAGACGCGGGATTTTACGCATGTCAGCGACGTGGTGTCGGCGAACATGCTCGCGATGGACTGCGAAATTGCCGACGGGCGTGCGCTGAACATCGGGCGCGGCCAGAACGTCAGCCTGAATCGAATCGCAGCGATGATCGGAGGGCCGACGATTCATCACGAAGGACGCCCCGGCGACATGCGCGATACTCTGGCGGATCGCACGGAGGCTGATCGGGTGCTCGGATGGCGTCCGCGGGTGTCGATCGAAGAAGGTATCGCGGAGCTGCTGAAATGATGACGCCCAAGAGCGTCCGTAGGCCGATTCCGCGATAACTGATAAACTAGTTGTGTTTAATCGGCGAGGTGAAAAAGCATGGCGACCTACCTCGAATATCTGAACGCGGCTATGAAAAAGGCCCAATTCGAACGAATGGAAAACGGAGACTACTTCGGTAGCATCGCCGGATTCGACGGCCTATGGGCAAACGGACATACACGCGAAGAAGCAGAACGCGATCTGTATTCTGCCCTTGACGGCTGGATCGATGTTCATCTACGGGTGGGTAGGCAATCGATTCCAGCGATTGAAGGAGTGGATCTCAACAGTCTCCCCAGGTTGCTCGAGGATTAAAGTACTGGCCGCCAGCTATGCCCGGCCTGACGCGATGCAAACGTCGCGAGTTCATCCGCAAGCTAAGGGCGCTTCACTACGCCGGACCTTACAGCGGCGGCAATCACAGTTTCATGACCAAAACATCGGCAGTGGCTATTCCCGGCGCTGCTCAAACTATCAGAGTTCCGAACATGGACATCGACGTCGGATTGCTGAAGCGAATTTTACGAAACGCGGGCATTCCAGACGACGTCTTCATCAATGCTTAGGAACTGAAATGCGAGGGCCGATCGGAATTTCCGACCGGCCCTTTCTGATCCGAATTGAGCTTCGCGGTTAGTCGAACATCAGGACTGTGCGCGCTACTTCGCCGGCTTTCATGGCTCGGAAGGCTTCGTTGACGTCTTCGAGTTTGCCGCGGCGCGTGATCATGTCGTCGAGGTCGAGGCGGCCTTGCTGGTAGAGCTCGATGATGCGCGGCATATCGATGCGGAAGCGGTTGGAGCCCATGAAGCATCCCTGGATACGCTTCTCGAACAGGAGCGAGAAGCCGTCGACGTCGACCTTCTGGCCGAGCGGGACCATCCCGACAATGGTGGCGATGCCGCCGGGCGCGATCGATTCGTATGCTTGCTCGGCAGCGACCTTGAGGCCAATTGCTTCGAACGAATACTCGACGCCGCAGTTCGTGAGCTCGCGAATCTGTTGCACCGCGTCGCCCTTGGATGCGTCCACCGCGTGAGTCGCGCCAAGTTTTTTTGCGAGTTCGAGCTTGGCGGGGAATTTATCGACCGCGATGATCATTCTTGCGCCTGCGATTCGCGCACCCTGGATGATCGCGAGGCCGACGCCGCCGGCGCCGAATACTGCGACCGTCGAGCCCGGAGCGACTTTGGCGGTATTGAGTGCGGCGCCGACGCCGGTCATCACGCCGCATCCGATGAGCGCGGCGCGATCGAGCGGCACGTCGTCGGCAATTTTCACGAGAGCGTTTTCGTGCAGCAGCATTTTTTCGGCATAGCCCGACAGGTCGGCGAACTGATTAACCATCTTGCCCTTCTGCGAGAGGCGCGGCTTGTCGCTCGGTCCGCGCTGCGTGGCGGCCTTGTTCGAGCAGAGGTTCGGATGGCCGGACATACATTCTTCGCAGTAGCCGCAGAAGACCGACAGGCATGCGATGACGTGATCTCCGGGCTTCAAGTACGAGACCTGTGAGCCGACTTTCTCGACGACGCCGGCGGCCTCGTGGCCGAGAATGGCGGGCGTCGGCCACATATACAGGCCGTCCACGAAATGGAGATCGCTGTGGCACACGCCGCTTGCGACGGTGCGGACGACGACTTCGCGCTCTTTGGGTTCGTCGATATCGACTTGCTCGATGGTGAGTGGCTGACCGGGACCGTGGAAGACAGCAGCTTTCATCTTTTTTTACCTTCTATTTTTTTTCAGGGAAGCGTTCTAGTTGAACATAAGAACAGTGCGCGCGACTTCGCCGGCTTTCATTGCGCGGAAGGCGTCGTTGACGTCTTCGAGTTTGCGGCGCTGGCTGATCATGTCGTCGAGATTGAGGCGTCCCTGTAAATAGAAGTCGATGTATTTCGGCATGTCGATGCGGAAGCGGTTCGAGCCCATGTTAGAGCCTTGCAGTTTGCGCTCAGTGAGAAACATGTAGCCGTCGATCTCGACCTTCTGGCCGACGGGAATCATGCCGATCACGGTTGCGGTGCCGCCGGCCTTGAGGGAATTGAATGCCTGTTCGGCGACCTTCTTAAGTCCTATCGCTTCGAACGAATAGTCGACGCCGCCGCCGGTCATCTTGCGGATTTCATCGACCGGATCACTGTTCGACGCGTCGACGGTGTCGGTCGCGCCCATCCGCTTGGCCATCGCGAGCTTGCCCTCGAACATATCGACCGCGATTATTTTGCGCGCGCCCGCAATTCGCGCGCCCTGAATTGCGGCAAGTCCAACGCCGCCTGCGCCGAAGACCGCGACCGTCGAACCGGGCTCGATCTTCGCGGTGTTGAGCACCGCGCCGACGCCGGTGGTGACGCCACATCCGATGAGCGCGGCGCGATCGAGCGGCAGGTCCTCGCGAATTTTCACGACTGCGTTTTCATGGAGCAGCATCTTCTCGCAGTACGACGAGATGTCGAGGAACTGATTGACCGGCTTGCCCTTCTGCGAGATGCGCGGCTTGTCGGCGGGATTACGCTGCGTCGCGGATTTGTTCGAGCATCGATTGGGATGCCCCGACATGCACTGCTCGCAGTTGCCGCAGAATACCGAGAGGCAGCAGATGACGTGATCGCCTGGCTTCACGTAAGTCACCTGCTTGCCGACTTCCTCGATGATGCCGGCGGCCTCGTGACCTAGCACCGCGGGCGCGGGGTAGGGATAGAAGCCGTCGACGAAATGAAGATCGCTGTGGCATACGCCGCTCGCGACGGTTTTGATGAGGACTTCGCGGTCCTGCGGTTTATCGAGTTCGACGTCCTCGATACTGAGCGGCAAATTGGGCCCGTGGAAAACGGCGGCTTTCATCCTGAGTGCTCCTTAAGTGTGGCGATAGTGTCGGCTGCATGCGCGCGAACGATAACTTCGTTGCGCGTGCGCCGTGGCGATCACTTTACTACCATACTGACGGCGCATTGCCAGTGCGGAGAAGAATAATCGCCTGCGCGGCGGGCGGCATCGACACCGTCGCGGGGGGTGACCCCTGCACCCAGTGTAAAAGTGAGAAGCGCAAAGTTGCGCGCGACGCGCTACTTTGCTCTCACGGGCGGCGGCTCAACGGTTGCGGCGGTCGGCGGTTGAGAAGGAGTAGCTCTTCGGCGCGTGCTCTTTAAGCCAGGCGCGTAGCGAATCGAGACCATTGTCGCGAATCGTGGTTTTCCAGCCGCGCCCAGACCGCTCTTCGATCCACCATTGGTTAGTGGCCAACCTGATGTAGGCGATGATGTTGTTGCCGACCTCGGCGCTACCGCGACCGCCAAAATGGGTCAAACGCAGGCCGAACTCGTCGAACAGTTCATCCCAGTAGTTCCAATGCAGGCGAAAGGGTGTGGTCGGTGGGGCCTCAGCTACATCCTGCGCCTTGATGGCGTAACGCTCCATCAGCACCTTCTGTAAGCGGTGCGCGGTCTCTCGCTCTGCCGCCAAGGCTCCCTTATCGGAGCTGACCCTGCGCAACAGAGCAATCTTTCGCAGTGCGTCTTGGACCGTCATCGTTCCCCCCAGGATTGGCGATTGCGTTGGTCGGCAGTAAAGTTATCTATATCACGTATTAGATTCAAGAACCCCTCGATAATAGGTCTAACTTTCAATTTTTCTAGATTAGAAGGGTTGAGTTTACGGGAACCATGCGGGGCGGGCCGTGCCCTTGAATGGCACCCCGTCGAGACCGGCGGCAGGTGAATTTGCACGTGCGTAGAGCCGGGCAACGTCGTCGCTATAGATGAGGCGCCAATTTGCTTGAGAATCCATCAGTTTGGCGCCCGGCCAATCTCGCTTGACCAAAACGAAATCAGTCGGATACGCGGCGAGAGTATGTGCTCCGTCCGGCTTGCCTCTGTCCAATTCCAGGAAATCCGAGATCACTTGCGGCGGATAGCCGAGGTCGTAGCGGCTATCGATGAAGACTTTCGTGCCCGGCCCGCCGTGCCAGATTACGTACTCGCCCCAGGCGTAGTCAGGCAGCACGTTTCCAGAAAGCCGGTGGCTATTCATGAAGTTGAGGGCGTCGGCAGGACTGCCGGATGCGTTGATTCCGGGCTTCAGGATTCCGCTGTAGCGCGCGAATCCGATGGCGACGAGGGCGATCAGAATTTCGCCGACCCAACGGCCGGCAGGCGCAATCGCACGAGCGGTTGCAGCTGTTGCGACCCCGCGCGGTCGCAGCAGCAGGCCGAGGTGGTTGGCGAACACGGGGACGATCGCAATCGTGGCGATCGCGATATTGCGCTGGGCCGCGAACGCGGTTGCGAGCAGTACCGCGGCGACCGCAACCATCGGCGCGTCCAACGCCCTTGGTCTGAGAATCACCGATATGACTGCGGCGGCGAAAAAGAGAAGCACGAGCGCGAAATATTTCTGCTCGAGGCTCCCGGCGGGCGCGGTCGTGAGAGAGGCGATCAGCGGTTTCCAATCGACGATGTTGTTCTGCGTCGTCGGGTTCCGAATCGAGTAGATCAGTGTGTACCAGTTGTCGCGCGCCGGCGGGATCAGGAACGTGCACAACGTCGATGCGGCAGCGCCGGCGGTGATTGCAATGATGCCGAGTCCGCGACGCGTCCCGTCACCCTTCAAAATGTCGGTCACGATGGTCGCCGCACCGTACACGCCCATCGCGACCAAACCGATGAAGAATCCGCCGTGAAGATTGCACCAAATCGCCATGATCGGAATTACGATCCAGAGCGGCGCCGAACCGCGCCGGTGGTGACGGTAAAGCATCGCGACGATCGCGGACAGGAACAGGAAATCGAACATTTGCGGCCGGAACTGCATCGACGGTACGAAAATCAGCGACGCTACCAACAGGATTAACGCCTGCACGCTCGCGGGCGCGTCGGTTTCGGACTCGGCGAGAACGATAAAAGAAATGGTGCCGGCCGTGCACAGGAATTTGAGCAGCTTCAAACCGAACGGCCCGAACCGGTCGAAGATCGCGCTCATCACCACTTCGCTCAACCATTCATGGTGCAGCCAGCGGAAGTCCGGCGCGGAATACGAATAGATATTGTTTGGCGGCAGCGAACCATGAGCGAGCAGCTCGCGGCCCCACAGAACGTGTCCCCAGAGATCGGGATCGCTGAGCTGGCGCAGATCCGCGATTACAATTGCAAACAGGACGAGTGCCGGAGAGTAGCGCCAGAGCGAGACCCGCACGGGACCGTCGGCCACCGTGGCCTCCGCTATGCGCGCGCGTCGAAGCAGATCGCCTCGTTGTTGAGGCGCACGACGCCGGCGTCGGTCGCGTATTCGCGCGCGGACGTTACGATTGCGTCGCGCACCTGGCGGGCAACGTCGGCGGGCATCTTCGAGAGCGTCGCGCGGGTACCGCCGATTTCTCCGCGGAAGTCGGCGAATGCGTCCGGCGACGGATATTCGAAGGTGACGATCAGCCGCTCGATCGTCACGTCGTGGAAGCCTGCTGTGAGCAACGCGCGTTCGAGGATCGATGTGTCCGCCAGTTTCATCGGGCCGGGTGCATTTGGTGGCGGCGTAATCCCGGTGATTCGCTGTATCGCGTCACGCGCGAGTCCCAACATCGGCACCTTGTCCGCCACCGACCAGACTGCCGCAGCGAAGTGGCCGCCCGGCTTGAGCGCGCGATGCATCCCGCGCACCACGCCGTCGAGGTCGGGCATGAACATGAGACCCCAGCGGCACAAAACGGCGTCGAACGAATGCGGGTCGAGGCGGAGCGACTCGGCGTCCGACTCTACGAGATCGACGTTGGTCAAACCCGCCGCGTCGATTCGTTCGCGCGCGATCGCGAGCATCCCGGGCGACATGTCGACGGCGACGACTCTTCCCGATTGTCCAACGGCGCGCGCGGCCGTCAGTGCCGGCTCGCCGCTGCCGGTCGCGATATCGAGCACGCGATTGCCAGCACGCACGTTCGCCAGCGCGACCAATCGATCATTAACCACCTGGGCGGCGCGCTCGAAGGTCGGCCACCATTTTTTCCAGCCCTCGGCGCTGTCGTTCCACGCAGCCTTCTGCTGGCCCTTTATTTTCAAATCGTCGGGATTCTGATCGCTCATCGTAGTGTTACCTTCGCAGGACGGTTACGCCGCGCATCCGCGCGACCACATTCGGATAGTCCTTTTTATATGATTGCGTGGCGCCAGGCGCGAGGTTCTGATCGCCGAGAATCAACACGGCGGTCGGCGACGCCGACGGATCATAGCGAACCGCGCGCTCGAGTTGATCAGCTGGAAGATAGTATCGGAGCACTTCGATCGCGTACGTGGGGATAGCAGTCATCGTCTCGCCGGGTTTGAGCGCGGAATCAGCTGCGGCGATTGCTTCGCGATATTGTGCGTCGTGCTGTTTACGATCGTACGAAACGATATGGCCGATCGAAAATGCGATTGCGAGTGCGAGCGCTCCCGCGCGGAGGAGATCGCCGGGTAACTCGAATATTCCCAGAGCCACGAGGATGAAAAACGGAACGAAGCAGGACAATGCGTAGCGCTCGACGAACACCGGCGCAATCGCGTACGACGCAACGACCATCATCAGCGGCGGCGCCCACATCCACAGCAGCGCGAAAGCGATCGAGTCGCGCGCACCACGCTGCCATCCGCGGATCACGCCCCAGATCGCGAGCAGTGCGAGGATCGGAAATGCGAAGCTGCCGGTGGACTTGTTGAACAGCGCGAGCGGCTCGTAAAAAGCGGGAGCCTTGCGCCATCCGCCGACGCTTCCCGCCGAAGCTGCGTGGAGCGATGAAAAAAGTTTCGGCACGAGAATCAACCCTGCCGCCGCGAGCGCAATTGCAATTGCCCACGCGCGTCGCGCGGTCGCACTGTCGTGGCTCCATCGTGCGCGCGCTATCAGATAAACGAGCCACATGCCTTCGGTCGCGGGAATCAGTGAGGCTGCGAAGTTTGAGGCGATCGCAAGCGCTGTCAGAATCACGACGGCCGCGTAGTTTGCGACACCGCCGACGCGCAGCGCGCGAAGGAACATCGCCACTTGTGCGAGGATCGCAGCCAGCATCAGCGGATACATCCGCGCCTCGCGCGAGTATTTGATCGTGACGAGGTTCACGGCGAAGACCAGCGCACTGAGCCCTGCGACTATCTT
>Ga0210393_10003040_pt1 | contig 13581 bp, 14 predicted proteins | sample IncBWC27OmetaG_FD_160068 | JGI IMG/M metagenome (GOLD analysis project Ga0210393, IMG submission 160068) | Forest soil microbial communities from Barre Woods Harvard Forest LTER site, Petersham, Massachusetts, United States - Inc-BW-C-27-O ... | reverse complement strand
TCCTGTGCTCGTGGCGATACCTTTGAACACAGACTCGGCAACCGGGTCCTTGCCCTCCTGAAAGACGAACAACGGTACGCCGAGCTCCCTTGCCTTGCCGAGGACAAGGCCCTCGGATTCCTCAAACGCATCTCCGACGAATACCACCGCGGCGACGCCTTCTTTGGTGTTCTCGCGGAACACATGGGACAGAATTTTACCGATCTGGGTCATTCCGCCCATACAGACCAAGGATCGCATTGCCTTAGCCAATTGCCCGGGATTTGCCATCCAGTTCGAAGCCCGACATTCCTGGCCACGATAAAAGGCGAGCTGCACTTGTAGCGTGCCGAGATTCGCAACCTCAGCAAACATTTGCGCTTGCAGGTCACAAGCCATGTCCCAGGTCGGCTGCCTCGAGGCGGTCGCATCAAGCGCGAAGATCAATCGCGCCTGCACCGAAGTCTCCGCCCGCAACTGCACGAGGAGATCATCGAGCTCGCTCTGATTGGTCACTTTCATCTCGGAGCTGGTTTTGGTGATGTCGTTATCAGCCATCGTTTACCCCTGTCCCTCTTCTATTTCACCTTCTGTTCAGGTTCTGCGGCGGTTCGCGGCTGTTTGCTTAACTTTCTACTGAGGTGAGAAAATTTCGCAGATAGAAAAATGCGAAATAAATATAACGGTATAGAAATTCAGCTCGACCGCCGCGAACCGCCGCAAAGCGCTTCCCTGTCAGATCTTAACAAGGGAGTAGTGAGCTCTTTTTGTGTGCGAGTCCTGGCCTCTCACCAGCTGATAATCGCCAACGATACGACAGCTCTTGCGTAACCAATTGCCCAGACGTTCGGGCGAGATCTCATTGCGGTTTTTATCTCGCGCGATCCGCAACAGAAAGTCCCGGAGCGCCGGCGGATTGAACTTGCTCGGCGCATTGGCATCAGCGAGCTCGATGATGCGTGCGACCGTATAGGGCGTATTGAGAGGGATCCGGTAATCGAGCCAGAGCTGATGAAATTCGGCGATCAGCAGTAATTCCGGATTCTCGGCGCGAACCTCATCCATGCTCTGCCGCGGATCGCGTTCGCCTAGCCAGACCAGCGGCGAACGCACCATATTGGACCATGCGCCATAGGATCCTAGCGAATCACACACACGGGGTCTGCCGGCGGCGATATAGGCTCTTACGATCGTCAATGCGGCCGCAACGTAATCGGCCCGTCTGTTGTAGGCGAGTGCCAGCGTATCGCGCCTGAATTCTCGCAGTTCCGGCCGCTCGCTCAACGCCTTGAGCTCACAGATCAGCCCGCGCCTCAGCATGTCCCCGGCGAATCCGATGCCGTTGCCGGTCGCAAAAACGGCCGTATGACATTCGCAGACCGGCATTTCGGAACGGCCAAGAATTCGGACCGTTATCATGGAGCGCTCGGTCAGCTGATTTAGGATCTGACCTTCGAGGTCACGGGTACAGTTGTCGAACGAAAAGATCTGGGCGCCGGCGAGCACGAGGGCGCCGACACGCTTCTCATTCTCCTCGTCACTCGAAAGGGTCGTCACCGGGCAGAGCTGACCCGTGACGATCATAGAGATGACGTCGACCAGCAGGCTCTTGCCGACGCCTGGACCGTCGCCGCGCACGAGGCACACTGGCGCCGTCGGCAAGCTGCCGCGCAACAGCGCGGCCAGGAGTCCGGCGAGCGCAACCGAATGGTCGAGGTCCTTCCGTCTGAACGAAAACTCGCCGAACAGGTCCTTCAGCGTGTCCAGCTTCGCCTGCGCCTCCGCTCTGGTAGGCCTATCCGGAATCGGCGGCAGCGCAAGGCCGGGGACCAGGTAAAGTTCTGACCGCGGATCATACCCCGGCGTGCACAGGAGGGTCCCGTCAAACCGAAGCGTCGGGGTAGTAATGATCCCGCCGACAAGGGGGTATCCCCGCTGCCCCTCACGCGACAACAGCATTCGCACCAGTTCACGCGTCGGATCGGCGGCCACCCATGTCTTCAGCCGGCGGCTGTACTTTTCGAAGATCGCGGATTCAGCGACCGGCAGGGTGAGTGAATCGGCAGTGAACGTCGCAAGCTTCGCCTGCATCGTTTTGCGCCCGTCGGCGGTCGTGACGGATTGGTGGAATGCCGGGTAGACCAGGATTCCGGTCCCGGCGCGCGTGTAGACCTCGGCGCCGGAATCGAGCAGGGCCTGTTCAGTCTGTTTGAGGATATGCGGCAGTTGCCCGGCCTCGAGCCGAATCGTCGGAAGAACAGGCGGCTGCCGATTGGGCTGTGGACTAGACCCCGGTCCACCGGGGTACTGGGGTGGGGGTGGCGGCCGAGGGGGCGACTGCGACGAAGACGGGGTGCCCGCCGCCGTGCCGGGCGTTTTGCCATAGGACCGGCCGACTTCCTTCTCAAGCCGGTTCTGGTACTTTGCGCCTGCGCCATTCGGATAGCGTCTGAACAGTTCGATGATGTCCTCGACGCTCCAGCGCCGTTGCCCGAGCCGGCGCACCACGCTCTGAAATAGCGCCGATCGCGATTTGTCGTTGCCCCGGCCATTGCCGCCATTCTTGATGTCGGCCATGAGGTCGGCCGGTAGCGTTGATTCGTCCGGGCTGGTGTTGCTTCCGGTGCTGGTGCCGCCGGCGCTTGAGCCCGGAGCCATCGCGGCTGCCGGCGTGGCCGGACTCGAGAACGCGGCGAGGAGCTCGTCGGGGTCCCACAAGCGTCCAGTCTCCTCGATGATCCTGGTCGGCTCGACAGTTACTCTGCCGCGGGCCCGTTTCCTCGCATCCGGGTAATTCGGACTGCCACCAATGCGGTAGAATTGCGTAATGACGCGGGTATCGCCGTCGGCGCCGGAGCTTGCGCGCATCGCGTCGCCGATGACCTTGGCCTCGTCGGCGCTAGTCGCGCGCGAAAAGAAAAACCAAAAGTGATGGTTCCCGGGCGACGTCTCGACTGTCAGGCTGGGGCGCACAGAGAGATTGCAGGCCTTACCCTTGTCGGCGTCCGAGTCGACGACCAGAGCGAACACATAGCGGGTATCGTTGTGATTGCCGCGGCAGCCGCGGAGCCCGGGCCGCACGGTGCGGGTCTCGACATAGACGTTTAGATGTGCGGCGTCGGCCACCGCCGCCTCGATCATGTGCTTGGCGTCGTCGACCGCGAACGACTGCGTCAGCACCTTGTCGGAATCCAGCGGACTGATGCGGCAGAGATTGAGCACGCCGGGTGCGTTGGTGCCGGCCTTCTTGGTCAACTCCGCGCTATGCCCGCTGATGATCTTCAGGAACCGCTCGATCTCGCCGGCGTCAACAATTGCAGTCATATTTTGCCTCCGGCCCGGCGGTAGATCTTGAAAATCAGCGCCGTTTGCTTTTCCGAGAACGACTTGCTCGGCGCGTGCCGCATCTGAATGGCCATGTCTTCGATGAAGTTGCGCTCCCAGGAATTCAGCCGGCTCAGATTCTGGTGCGCGAACAACACGGCTGCCTCACAGGTCAGCTCGTCGCTGTCGGCCGCACCGAATCCGATCGCCGCGTTCCGCGGCATCTTCTTGCGCTCGTCCTCGGCGCCCCTGTTGTAACCGTCCAGCCACGCCTTTTTGTAGAACTCCGCGTTGGCGCCGGCGCCGTTGCCCTCCTCGAGCTTCTGGATCGAATCGGCGAGATCATGGATATCTGAGCCGCGCGATTTCAGCATCGCCCCGATCAGGCGGACGGCCGCCAAAACCTCGTCGTCCTGGTCGGAGGAGAGCCGACGGACAAGCTTGACCAGTTTGCTGCTCTTGTCTCCGCGGCCTTTGTCTTCGTCACTCATCTCCAGCACCTCCCCTTGTGCGGGCAGATGTTGCAGTGGAAGTTATTGCGATCGTTGGTGACGCGCGGCAGCAACTCGCCGGCACGGGTCGCGGCGATGATCAACGCCGCGCGGTCGGCCCAGTACTGTGCGGCCTGCGCATTGAAGGGGACAACGAAGTGCAGGAGCTCGCAGGTGTCCGCATTCGCCGCGCTGAACAATACCGGATTGATTCGATTCAAATGGCGCTGATAGACTGACACTTGCGCCGCATATTTCGGGAAGGTCTTCATAAGTCCATGTTTTGCGATGGCGCGCCAATTTTTGCCGTTGAGCGCCTTGCACTCCCAGAGGCAAGGGTAGGCGAGATGCGCGTCAGGCAGATCCGGGCCGGCGAGAATTAGCCCATCGGCGTGGCCGCGGAAATTGCCGTCGAGCGCCATGAATTCGAGGTCGGCCGGATTGGTCGAGAACTTGAATCCGGCTTCGATCAATTGCTCGCGCGTACGAAATTCGAAGAAGTGGCCACGCTCGAAAATTCTCCTGACGCGTGCCGCTAGCTCGGGCTTGCACCACCAGTCATATTGGATTCGCCTCGCGCAATCATCGCCGATAGCGCTTGCACCGAGATAGGGCCGCGGCAGTTCAGGCATGCTGGTGCGCTCGATCAAGACGTTGATCGCCACGTTGAAGGGCTGATCGGTCAGGTTGGCAATGTTGAAGTCGGGCATCTTACCGCGACCTTGTCTTACTGTGACTTTGGCGCGTAACGGATGGTCGACTTCGACGATGTTCGCCACGGCACCTTGCCCCACAGGAACCACGCGCTGTTTTCTTTCGGCGACTTGTTCTTGCCGGGCATGTCAAACCACTTGATGCGACTGGGCAGGATGATCTTGCCCGCGAACTTGGAACAACGACCGAACAGGCCTCGACGAGTCTTCGCTGAATCGAAATCGGCCGGCAGCAACATCGCCATAAAGCCGGAATTTATATGGACGAGACCAATCTCGATGAACGAGACGCCGAGCCGACCGCGGTGGCCCAGCGGCGGGTTCGTGACGACCGCATCGAAGTCTTCCGCGGCGCCGTTGAAGCGCGCATCGAGCTGAAACTCGAGCTGCGCCGACCGCGTAAAGTCGACCAGACCGTCAAGGTGCTCGTAGCCACGGTCCTCGATATCGGTCGCGTAGACCTCGGCGCCGGCGCCTTTCAACGCCTCGGCCATGCGGCCGTCGCCACACGCTGGCTCGAGAATGTGCAGGCCCTTGATATCGATGTGCTCGGTCAGCGCTTCGATCACCCACGCAGGGGTCGGGTAATAGTCACGTTCGATACGCCCATAACCGTTTTCGTGCTTACCCATGATGATGTCCTGGTCGATGACGTCCCCGGTCAAAACGGAATCTGGTCGTCCAGCTTGGGTTGCCTCCCGTGTCACGCCGCGGCCAGAGAGATCGCGGGCGCGCATTGCCGGCTCGATCAACTTGATTGCCTCGAGCAGAAACTTCGTAATGGTCGCTTTAGGCCACGCATTCAGGGGCACTGACCAATCGATCTCGGAGCAGACCTCGGCGAGCTCGGGCAGGATCGCGATGATCGCGCCGCCGTCCCACGGGTCTGGCGTGATATCCGTATTCCTAATCGTGCGCTCGGCCTCGATGCCCTCTGTGCTCGCCTGCTCCGCCCGCGTCGCAATCCAGCCAAAGATGATCGCCGCGGCGAAGTAACCCCATTCCTGATCGGAGAGCCGACCAATTGGCGTCGCCGGCGGAATCACGCCGCCGACAATCTTGCGCGCCTCGACGATGGCATTGGCGGTCGCCCGCCGTTGCCATGCGTCCTCGATGGCGCTCGCCGAAGGTTCGCGAAATTGAATCCTGGGCTTGCGCATGACGTCAGTCCTCCGCCCATTTGGGCTTCTGGACCGGCATCGGTGGCACGACCGCAGCGTTGGCCGGTGCCGCTGCCGGAGTCGCGGCTGACGGCGCAGACTGCACCTGGGCGATCGGACCGTATTTGCCCCAATCGGGGTGATCGTTCGTGATCACGCCGGCGAGCACGTTCTTCGGCGGAAAGGTATTGCCGTTCTCGGTCTTCTCGCCCTCGATGCCAGCGACCGCGATGAAGCGCAGGCCGTCGAAATCCTTGTAGTCACGGTCCCGCCTTGCGCGCGCCTCAGCGCTGGTCACGTCTTTCGGGTCGATGTTGAGGGCCGAGTCAAGAATGCTCTTGAGCTTGCCATGGCTGATGGCCATGGCTCTTTCCTTGGTCGGGTCGACAATGAAATTGTCGTAGAATACCTTTTGCACATGCTCGCCGCTCACCACCGTGAACTTGCACTTGAGCATCTCGGTGCCTGTGGTTGCACGCGAGAGCTCACCATGTTGACCGGCGCCGCCACTAATGACGCTCATCTGGACGATGACTGGCGCGTTGTCCGGGATCAGACTTTTGAATCCGTCGGACGCATCAGAGAAATTAATCGGCATTCTGTCCTCCATGGTCGATAAGAAGCTTGTCGAGTAACGCGCCTAAATCCGGCTTCTCGTACAGATCCAAGCGTCCCGAACGGTCTTTGCTCGGGTAGTTCCAGGGATTCGGTTGCTTGCAGATGAAAGCGCGTGTCGGCTTCCCGTCACCGAAATCGACGAAGTTCATGATGATCAATTCATCGATGATTGCCGGCAACTCGCGTCCGGTACGCGTACCCTCAATTTGCAATTCCCACGATGCGACGCCGAGATTGTCGACGACACGCTCGAGGACGCAGGTCATGATTACATTGCGCTTGCGTCCGCGCTGAATTTGCGCGAGCCAGCCGATCATTTGCCGTGCGTGCAGACCGTAAATTTGGCGAAGGTCTTTCTTGCCATGACTGTAGGAGTCGGGCTGAAGCTCGGCATGCGCAAATGAACGCCGCGAAACCTCGCCCAGTGAATCAATAACGATGGTTTCGCAGCCGGCGAGAGCCGCATATTCCGGCTTTGCAATGATGCTATCATGATGCTTCCGACTATAGGGCGCGTTATCGGGCATCGCCGGATTCGGCCCGCCGAGAGCGGCCGCAACGGCGATCGTCTCCTCCCAGGTCTCCGGAATCCAGATGGCGACCTTCACGTTAGCGATCGCCAGCAAGCCAGCCTCGTAATCGAGAACCCCAGTCTTCGGCAGACGCGGGCCTAGCGTCCGGACTTGCGAGGTTTTCCCGATAGCCGGCGGACCGACAAGACACAGGGTAACGCCCTGAGGCTGGCCTGATTTTTCTTCGGCAGAAAAATGCTGCACGTCAGTATCCTTTGGAGATCTGGTCTTCGAGTTCTTCTTGGCGCTCGTTCACCTCCGCAGCCTGAGCGATGGCAATCGCTTCCGGATGAAATTCTAGAAGGCGAAGACGCCGGAGTCGGCGGGGATCGACCACGATCTCGCTTTCGTTTCGATCGATGAACACTCCGAATACATGCCGCTTGTTTATCAGCGCGCTAACGAGTGTCGGAACGCTATTGCGGCAGCGTTTGCCCCTTGCGAATCCCTCGGCGACCTTGATGTCGACGGTCCACGACAGGCCGCGTTCCCGATAGCGTTGGCATCCGCGATAAATTTCAATTTCCGCCGGCAATGAATCGAACCACTCGCGCGCCTCCTCTGAGAGGTATTCTGCTAGCGAAACGTGCCGCAGCGTGTATCGCAGCCTCTCGGCGAGATAGGACCGCCATGGCCACGGCGCGTCGCAATAGTCCCAATGCGCCAGGAAGAGAGACAGCCGGTTATGATGATCTTTTTCCAGGATCATCTCCCCCAACAGGACTCCGGGCCGCTCATAACTGTCGCTGCGCATTAGCTTGTCATTTTTCCAGGGATCGAAGGGGGACTGTCCTGTAAAGCGGTTCAGCATTGCGACGACTCCCCGTTCTCGCGCAGCAACCGTCGCAACACAGCGCGATTTTCCTGGGCAGCGTTGCGGTTGGATGGCGATCTCGAAATGATCAGCGTGCACTTACGGCCAAATGCGTTGGTGAACCTGACTTTGTAATGAGGTGCGTTGTCATGGACCTCGGCGGCCAGGCCGGCCTCATTCAGGAAATTCAAGGCTTCTGCGACGAGCTGGTTCGTCATGAGCGCCTCCGTTCGAGGCGGGTGACATGCGCGCGCACACCGTCGCACGAAGTGACTTCGCACCACTCACGGCCTGCGATCAGCTCGCGCTCGATAATGCGCTGAGGACCGTTGATCCGGACCCTCGACCCGGTTTTTGCCGTCTGCAAGAACTTGATGACGTTGGGATTTTTAGGTGGGTTCGTTACGCGTCCGGTATGTTGGTCCGGGACGTCGGAAATAATCGCCCGGCGGCCGTTTTTCTGAAATGCGCGCTGCCGGCAGGCGGCCGAGCAGTACTTCTGTCGTCGGGAGGTGCGCGGAGTGATGCGGCCACACGTGGCGCATTTGACGGGATTATCGCGCCGTGGCGGCGTCTTGCGGGAGGTGTTATCGGGTGATATTTGAAGCATGAGGCAAAGTCCTCTCGTTGCCAGCAGCGTTGGCGCGCTGCCCAGCGGTTCAGTTTCACGGTTCTTGGATTGCAACGGCGGCTTCGGCCGCCGTTCGCATCTAGCTGGTGTCAGGTGATGTAGGCGACGCGTCGGTCATGTTCAGCCTCTTGACCATCGGAAGCCGCGAATCTCGTCTCCTGCCGCGGCCCCGGTCTGGGCTATAGTGTGGGTTGTGCTCGTCCAACGCGGACTGCCACGCCGTGATTTGATCGGCGAACCACACGCGCCGGTTCGGGCTAATATAGGTCCCCTTCGGAAATCGGCCCGCTCTCACCATGTGAAAGAGGGTGGTCCGACCGACCGGAACGATTTCCAGGACTTGGGCCTCGGTTAGCATACGCCGCGGTTCGTTTGAACGCGGCGCGCTGTCGGCTTTGAAAAGCTGTTCATCCATTGTCTGAGTCCGATGGTGTTCATCTGAACTGAGGCAAGCACAATGGTCGGGATTGAAGATAGAACCAGAAATGGCACAAATGACATAAATGACAAAAATCGCGAGTTATTCGTCCGTTCCGGATTGTTTCGGTCTCTTGGGAAGCACTTTCCAAACGATTTGGCGACGCCACGTGCGATCATCGATCGGGATTGGCCTGCCGTTGCGCAGCATCTTGTCTTTCAACAGCGAAATCGCGCTATTTTTTTTCAGGTCTTTGCCGCGTCTCTCGCGTTCCTTCTTGTTTTCGGTTTGAAGAAGCTTGATCGCCGCGGCGATCTCTTTATCCGATAGTTCGGGATCGCGCCCGCGCATGCTTTTGGACGGTTCGGCGATTGGCGGCGCGGCAACATGAGGCGGAATCAGGTCGTCCTGCTTCCCAAGCGGCGAGCCTCGCGTCCCGTGATTCCGTGCCTGCTTCGGCGGTCCAAGTGCCTCGATGTCCTCGCGTGCGACCGCGAGCCCTAGCAGGATGATGGAAGCGAGCCCCGCCGCCGTGCCTGGCGGCGCGGGAACCAACTTCGTCGCTGTGCACTGCTCGAAGTCGATGGACGGTGGTGAGCCCTGCCAGAAATTGTCGAGCAGCTCATCAGGAGGTCGCGTGGCTTTCGCCCGTGATCTCACCCGAGAATTTGCGATCTGCTCAGCGAGCCAAGGCCCGCATTGCGGTGACCCACAGATTTCGAGAACGATAGGGTAAATGTCCCGAACCCAAGTCCAGGTGATTGATGTAGACTGTTGATCAGCCTTCGCCATGGGTGCGATCCTTGGCGCGGGTTCAGGCTGACCAAGGTGGTGATGACACCTTGGTCAGCCGCTACGCTATCCTAAACGATGCCGCCCGAGTAAAAACGGTGCTGAGGTTGCCCCAGCGCCGTTGATCGTTCCCACGAGATCGTGCTCCTGGCGTCGATGATAAAAAACGCCAGCGGCCAGCGCCCAAACCTCTGCTGTTCTAAGATCTGCTCGAGAAATGTATCGAGCTGGCTCGGGCGCTTGTCGGTCGGAAGTTTTTCAGACATGCCTTTAGGCCTCCTTTTGATTCCGTTCCTTCCCCCACCCGGATTTCCCCGTCACACCCGTCACAGATGTCACACGACGTGACAGTTGTGACGGATGTGACGCCCTAATCGGAGGACGGGGTGATCAATCGCAAACGCCCACGTGCAGGCTTATCTTCGTCCTCGTCTGGTGTCGGACCGTGTTTCTTCAAAGCCTCCTCGAACTGGGCGCGCACGTAACCACGGCTTTGCTTCTTTTCTCCCGGTAGCCGAATTCTCATCGACTCAATTCCGACCTTCTTCAGCAGCGCAGCCTGCTCGTGCATTTCGATCGGATGGGGATAGTCGGAACTGCTGGGGCCGCGGTATTGAGTCCATCGCGCATCGGGCATATCGAGGTGTTTCAGGTCTTGGTTGAAGCGCGTGCTCTTAATCATTTCATTCGGCTCGAGTGCCTCGAAGATCGCGAGTCCGTGCTTGATCATTGTGATCTGTGGGCGTTCCGCTTGGTCGTCCTTGTATAGCTTCATCAAGGCCTCGCGCACGCGCTGCCCCCATTCCGGGCCGCAACTATCTGCAACCGAAATCAGTCCGCGAACGTTGTCGCCGGCCCGGCGCAACAGCTCCGGCGGCATCGATGGCTTGACATTGAGCTTCACCCTCGCAGCCCAGTTTCGGAGGAAGGAATAAACTTTGTCCAGATCGTCGAGGTCCGCATCCTCGCTCGCATTATAGTCGCAGTTCGGCCGCGTCTTATCGTCGTACGGCTCCATCCGAATCTTGAAGACCCGGCTCATTTGCGCCTGCTTCATGAAGTTGCCGATCCCGGCCGCAATCATGGGTGCGTAGAGGTCGAACACCTTGCGCTTCCCTCTGATCAGCAGCGCGATTTTTCCTTTTCGCATGCTGTGTCCGAGATTCCAGATCTTAAGCAGCGCTTGCGCGGCCTCTGGATCAACTTGATCGAGATCGTCGAGCATGACGGTGCCCGGGCCCTCGTCGATATACTCCCTGATCGCCGCGGCGGTGCCGAGCGCCTCCGGGTTCGGCCGCAACACCAAATGCGAGCCGACGTTCAGCGCCGTTGTCTTGCCGGAATCCGGATCATCGCTCACAAACGCCAACCGCGGCGCTATATTGAATTTGCGATAAACGTGCGAAAAGCAAATATACGCTGCAAAGACCGTGAGCAAATGCGGCCTCATTGTCACGTATTTTGCGACAACGCCTTCCACCAGGCTGATAGGCGTGTACTTCGGATTGTCGAACGGATGAGGCGCGTCGTCTCGCGGGTCCGATGGCGGTAAAGGCGAACGAGCGGCGTCATCGTCAGCAGCAGCTTGAACGATGATCGTGGAAATGTCGGCGCGCGTTTTGCCGTGTTTTTTGAGCCACGCATCCATTTTCCGTTCAGCAGTATCACGCTCCTTCTGTGGCGTGTTCTTGTGAACCCACATGTTGAAGATTGCGCGAAAAGTCTGTGCGGGTGTGGTCTTCGGCACATTGCACCTCCCAAAGTAGTGGGGCGTAATGTATCGTAACAATATAAAATATCAACTTGTGACAAGCTCGGGGGAGACTGGTCTTACGAAAATGTCATTGAAAATCCTCGAGACCCGGTAAATCCTTTAACTATGGTGCGCTCACTGCAAGTCCCAGGCACAACATTAGCGGTCAACCTGTGACCGTGTTGGGCGCGGCTTGGTTTAAAAATAGGTCGTTGAAATTCTTCGAGACCAGCTGACTCTTCCCGGTGCACCCACTAAGTTTATTTTGATGGCGACGTAATCTGACGGACGGACGAATGACAAAGCGGCCTAAGACACTGGATGTGACTGTGTGGACAAAGCAGCCTGGCGCTGGGAGGGCACTGTTGACGGCGTTTGAAGCCAAAGGCTGGTCGGAGCTTCGCAATTCAGGCGGAATCCGCGACCAGGAACGTTTGATTATGGACGAGGCCCACGCCAACATAGAGAGGGCGCGCAAGCAATGGCTCGCGGCGCTTATTAAATGGGAACAGGATTGGCACCGGCGCTTCGGAAACGGCAAGCCTGGACGGCGCGACCGGGAGGAACTGAGCTACATCATTAAAGAGCTGGGGAACCTGCGCCGCCTGCTCGGCGTCCCCCTGTCCGTGGAGGAAGGCCGCAAGCGGACGCGCGAACGCCAACGTCAATTTCGCGAACGCCAACGTCGCTCTGGCAGCAGTCCTTCGGACCGCCACTAAGCGAAAAGGGGATGTTGAGGCGGCGCTCGAGAGACTCGCCCCCCAACCCGAATTCGCCGTCACACCCGTCACAAACCTAGCCTCCGAAAAAGGAAACGGCGCCGTTATCTCCGGCGCCGTTCAGACTGTTCTTCGAAAGCGCGGCTTTAGGCGGCGACCTTCGCCTGCTTCGCCGGCCCGCCGACGATTTCGCGCAGCGCGGCTGCGACGCCGTCCAGGACGGCGCGCTTCTGCCGCATGCGCTTGGACTGGATGTAGACCTTGCCGGTGACGCTCGGCACCTTGACCTCTGCATTCTTGCCGGCAGCGTGATCGAGACAGCGGGCAATCCAGGCCTCGTCGAAGTCGAGATCGGCAGCCAACGTCGCGGCTGTGCGCCTCAGGTCGTGCGGCGTGAACGGCTCGAGCTTAAGCAGTGAGCAGATGCCCGGAGTCCTGACCGAACCATCCGGGTTCTTGGTACCGCGCAGAGCCGTCGACGTCGCCTTCCGCTGCAGTGGCGCTTCGTCACCGTACCGCCCGGCGAAGACGAAATCGCCGCCGCCGTCAGTGAGGGCCTCCTTGATGATCTCGACAGCGAGGCCGCTCAACGGCTGCTGGATCACGCGGCGTTTCTTCACGCGCTTCAGCGGGACGTCGAAACGCGGGTACTCGCCGTCGAGGTCGAATAACTCGTCGCGGTGCGCACCGATCAGCTCGCCACCCCGCAACATGGTGACCAACTCCAGCTTGAGCGCGAGCCGCGTGCCGCGATTCCATGGCAGGTCATCGCGGTCGAGGCCGCGCCACAGAATACGAATTTCGTCTTCCGTGAGAACACGGTTGCGCGGATGTTCCTGGGGCAGCTTCGGCAACTTCAGTGTCGGCTGGCAGGTCACCGGAACGTAGTTGCGGCCGGCCTCAGCGGCCCAATTGTACATGCCGGATACCGCCCGACGCATGTGCCGGGCGTTACTGACGGAGGCGACGCCGTGCTTACCGTCGACGATGTCGTTGGACAAGGCGGCGACGTCGTCGCGAGTGACGTCTACCGCGTGCTTCTTGCCGAGCCTCGGGCTTACCAGGCGGCGCAGATGGCTGGCGACGCTCTCCCAGGATTCGATGCGCGGACGCTTCTCGCCGTCGGCCTTCTTTTCCTCGGTCTTCATCCAGTCAATCCGTAGTGCGATCAGCTCATCGACCGTCAGGTTCTGCTTCGCCTTGAGTTCCTTCTGCCGACGGTCCTCTTCGAAGACGTTCTCGCCGGCGCCCATACGGGCCCTCAGGGCGTAGGCCCCGGCGCGAGCATCATCGGTGTTGAAAGTGGTGGGATTGTAGACGCCGAGCCACTTGCAGCGGGCCTTGCCAGAGAAGCGGTCCGTGACTTGAAGATAGAACGTGGCGACGCCGGCCGTGGTGACGCTGACGTACAACCCGGGGGCTTTGCGGTCGTAAATCTTGGTGCGTTTGGCGACGCGCTTCTCGCAGTGAGGGCTGGTCAAAACGACGGGTTCATTGCGCCTGCTTACGGCGGGCTCGGTAATGGTGACGGGGACCGGCTTCGTGGTATTCTCAAACATGAGGTTCTGACTCTGCACAGGGTTAGGGCTGCAGGCCC
>Ga0210393_10003038_pt1 | contig 13583 bp, 7 predicted proteins | sample IncBWC27OmetaG_FD_160068 | JGI IMG/M metagenome (GOLD analysis project Ga0210393, IMG submission 160068) | Forest soil microbial communities from Barre Woods Harvard Forest LTER site, Petersham, Massachusetts, United States - Inc-BW-C-27-O ... | reverse complement strand
GCAGCCATGCCGCATCGGCGTAGCCCGGCACGCGGTCGAACACCATGAACGGGGAAATGCCATCGATGCTGAAACGCACGGCCTTGCCATCGACCACCTTGGCCGCCAAGCGCTCGTGACTGTCTTGATCGCGCCATACGTAAGGGGCCGTTTCGACCCAGTGACGGGGCTTGCCGTTCAGTCCATTGAACGGCACCGCCAGTTCACCCTTGGCATCGACACCCGCCTTGGTCTGACCGAAGAGGCCGACCGCGGCCAGGAAGCTTGACTGCGAGCCGCGCGAATTTGCCCAGTGACCGTTGAGCAGGGCTGCATGTTCTGCCGAGGTTTTCGCATCGACTTTCGTGGCGCTGGTCTCCGCAACGGGAAAGTAACGATCGGCGAAGTCCTCGAACAGCGCGCCGCGCAGTCCGCCGACGGCGCCGGCCTTGCCGGGGGTATTGAAGGAGACATAGAAGCCGACGCCTTCCTTCAAGAACAAATGCAGGGAGGTGTGGAAGCACTGGGTATCACCCAGGTGCGCAATGACTTCGCGGCCATTGAGATTGGTTTCGAAGAAGCCCAGCTCCATTCGATTCAACGGCGGCAGGATGGTGAGCGGGCTGTTGTGCATCATCTCCGCTGTTTCGGCCTTGAGGATGCGATTGCCGTGATATTCACCGTTTTGCAGGTGCGCAATCATGAAGTGCGCCATGTCCTCGCCGGGCGACGACAACGATCCAGCGGGTGCAGGCCCGATGATCTCGAATTTTTTCGCCGGCTCGGATGCCAACGAATAGCACTGCGACATGAGCGGCTCGAGATCGGCCGGCAACGGCTGACGGAAAGTCGAATGCTTCATGTCGAGCGGCGCGAAGATGTGCTTATCGAGGTAGTCATCGAATGACTCGCCCGAGACCCGCTGCACGATGTAGCCGGCGAGTGATGCACCGTAGTTGGAATAGGCCGGCGTCGTGCCGGGCACGAACACGCGCTCGGGAACCCACTGCTTGAGCAGCGCTTCGAAATTCGGCGATTTGGGATCATCCGACATGATGCCCTTGGCCTGCTCTTCGAAACCTGCGACATGCTGCATCAGCTGGCGCATCGTGACCGGCTTGCCGTCGCGCGCGGGAATTTTGAAATCCAGATATTGATTCACATCGGCATCGAGATCGATCTTGCCCTGTTCGACCTGCTGCATCACCGCGGTCCACGTGAACAGCTTCGATACCGATCCCGGCCGGAACAAGGTCAATTTCGGATCCACCGGGGTGCGTTTTTCGACATCTGCATAGCCATAACCGCGCTCGGTGACGATTTGCCCGTCCTTGACGACGGCCACGACGGCGCCTGCGATGTCGCCGGTATGCAGGGCATACGGCATGTATCCGTCGAGCCAGGCATTGAGGTCATCTGCCGTCAATGCGGGGGCGGGCGTTGCGCCCGGCGACACGGCGGCTGGCGCTGCGCCCGGCGCAACGGTTGCTTGCGGCGCAGCCGCGGGCGCGGTCGTTGCGGGAGCCAGGCTAGGTGCGGGCGCGGTTTTGGTTTTCTGTGCGGTGGCCGTCAGCGTTCCCAAAGTGAGAAGCGCGGCCGCCAACAATGTGAATATACGCATGGATGCTCTTCTTGCGACTGGGTCGCTGTTATCTAAAATCACGCGAGACACTTGTCGACGAGTTTTTCCAACGCGGCCCCTGCGCGCATGGGGTCCGCGACGGGCACGCCGAGCCGTGCGCTCTCGGCTTCCAGCAATCGCGCCGCATCGCTCGGATCAAGCTTGGAGGTGTTCAGGCTGACGCCGGCGCAGCGGATCGCCGCATTGGTGCGGCGGCCGAGCCGCAGATTCAAATCAATGGTGTCGAAGACATCCGGCAGCAGGTAGCCGGGATGACCCAGCATTTCCTTGCGGTCAATGTCGTGGCACACGACGATGACATCCGGCTGGCTGCCGTGCAGCAGGCCGAGCGAAACGCCGGCGTAGGCCGGGTGGAACAACGAACCCTGACCTTCGATCACGTCCCAGTGTTGCGCGGGAGCCGCCGGGCTCAAGATTTCCGCGGCGCCTGCCTCGAAATCCGCGACCACCGCGTCCATCGGCATGCCGCCGCCTGCGATCAAGATTCCCGTCTGTCCCGTGGCACGAAAATCCGTGTCGAGTCCGCGCTCGCTGAATGCGCGCGCCAATGCCAGAGCGGTATATTTTTTGCCCACCGCGCAATCCGTGCCGACGGTCAGCAGGCGTTTGCCGCTGCGCTTGGCCCCGGTTGCAATCGGGATATTTTTCGGCGGCGTACGCACGTCGATGAGCCGGCGGCCGTGGCGCTCCGCGGCGGCTTTCAGCTGCGGCACGTTGCCGAGTTTGGCGTGCATGCCGCTGATGAGATCGAGTCCTGACTCGAGCGCCTCGAGGAGCGAGGGTATCCAGCTATCGCCGATCACGCCGCCGGTATTGGCCACGCCGATGACGAGTGCACGCGCGCCGCGCGCGCGCGCTTCCTTCGGCGTCAAGCGCAAAAGACCCGTGGTGACCGTCGCACCGGCGCACGACCATTCTCCAACGCAGCGGTCAGGCGCCCAGTCGCGCAGCCCGAATGCCGTCTTGGCGTAACCTTTCTCCGTGGTGTCGCCCAGAAAAAGCAGGTACGGGTGAGGTAAATCCAGCACCTGCGACATTCGGGCCTCCGCCGCGTGCAATTCGCGTTTCGTATTCATTCCCTAACCTTTTAAACTTTGTAGACAGTTTGCCGGCCATGTTTCATGGCCTTCCCCTAGGTCCAAGTAGAACCCAGCAGGCGACGGAAATTGCCGCCGAGGATCGCCTGAATATTCGCATCGCTGTAGCCGCGGCGGATCAATGCCGCGGTCAGGTCGTACACCTTGCGCGGATGGTCGAAGCCGTCGGTGTCGATCTTGTCGCGGAATGCATAGGAGGACTTGTAGCTGGCCTTGAGCTGCTTGTACTGGTCCGGCGGCATATGGTCGTATCCCATCAAGTCGGAGTCCGATCCGATGCCGACATGGTCGATGCCGACGAGCTTTACGACGTGATCGATGTGATCGACGATGTCTTCAACGGTCGTCGGTTCCTTGTCCTTGACGAACATGCGCACGCCGGTGATGCCCATGACGCCGCCCTTCGCCGCCAGCTTGCGAATCGCCTCGTCGGTTTTAAGACGCGGATGATTGTTCAGCGCGCGGCAATTCGAGTGCGTAAACGCGATGGGCTTGGGGGACAAGTCGATGGCGTCCAAGGTGGTCTTATCGCCGCTGTGCGAAACGTCGACGAGCATGCCCACTTCGTTCATTGCCTTGATGATCTGCTCGCCGTAATCGCTGATCCCGCCATCGACCCGCTCGGTGGAACCGCTGCCGAGCAGATTCTGCGTATTATAAGTCAGCTGTGCACAGCGCAGTCCTAATTCGTAGAACGCTTTGACGTCCTTCGGTTCGCGAAATTCGTCGGCATTCTGCAATCCCATGATGACGGCGATCTTCTGCTTGGCCTTCGCGGCATCCAGGTCGCCGGCGTTGCCCACGAGAGTAAAAACCTGCGTATTGCGCCCGACAAAGCCGCTCCACGCGGCGATGAATTCCAGCGCATCGTCGTAGGCGCTCGCGCCGCCGACCCCGACGGAGTTGTGGAATCCGGTGATGCCACACGTCCGAAACATGGCGGCCTCAGAATCGGTCAAGGGCAGAGCATAGGCTTCGGGACGAAAATCCAGTTTGAGCGGCGCGAGCATGTCGATCACGAGCGAGCGCTGCACCAGATCCAAAACTTTGGACGAATACTTATTCTTAGGGTCTTGAGCAGCCGCGCCTTGCGCGGCGTCCGCCAACGGCAGCGCGAATGCGGCCACGGCCCCCGCCATTGCTTGCAATGTGCGGCGGCGGGTCAAGCGGAGGGCAGAGTCGGACATCGTTTGCTTATCCTGATATCATGTCGCAACTAAGCCAGAATAATCCTGTATAGACAATTGTCAATAAAATTCTCTATTCAGGTCTGTTTGCTTCATATTTAAAAATTGTATGTTTAGCGGGCCTCGAATCGATTGACCTAGGAAATGCGCTAGGTATGCTGCGAGCGGCCAACGGAAACGACACTGCAAGGGCGGCTTAGATGGACACAAAAACGCGTCATCCCACGCTAGGAAGCTTGCTGCGCTCATTGCGCGCGCGCAATGGCTGGACTTTGAGCCAGATGAGTCAGCGTACCAGCATCCCGGTGTCCACCCTGTCCAAGGTGGAACACGATCGCCTGACCTTGAGCTACGACAAGCTGGTGCAATTGAGCCAGCGGCTGGAAATCCGCGTATCCGAGTTGTTCGCCGATCCGACCGACGCGGAGCCGGCGGTGACGGCGCGCCGCAGTATCGGCCACACCGAGGATGCGGTGCGGGTGAATACGAAAAACTATGACTATTACTACCTGTGCCCGGAGCTGCGCCGCAAACGCATGATCCCGATCTTGACGCGCATCCGCGCCAAGAGCGCAGAGGAGTTCGGCGAACTGGTGCGCCACTCGGGCGAGGAATATATCTATGTCCTCAAGGGCGCGATCAAGGTTCTCACCGAGTTTTACGACCCGGTGGTCTTGAATGGCGGCGAGTCGATCTATCTGGACAGCAATATGGGGCATGCCTACGTCACCGCAGAGGGATGCGACGAGGCGGTCGTGCTCGGAGTCTGCTCGAGCAACGACGAGGGGTTGATCCACTCCCTGATGTCCTTGCATGGCGAGCCTGAGGTGACTTTACCGCCGAATCTGCCGGAGCCGGCGCGCGCTCAGGTCAAGGCGGCCAAGAAGGCCAAGAGCCGTTAGGCTCCGGGGGGCCCTGATCCTGGGGCCTTGATCCCACCTGCGGGGCCCTAACCCCGATGTGGCTGGCCCAGCGGCACGTACAGCGTGCTGGGATGGGCCTTGTCATGCATGAGCGTCACCGTCACCGGCCGTGCGTCCGCCATGCTCTCGTCCGACACCGCTTTTCCCGAGTTGTAATTCTTTTGTGTATAGATCGAATTGATCGGACCGACCACCAAGCGCAGGCGGCTCCCCTGCGCCAATTGCCGCGAGACGAAGGTGAAACGCTTGAATTCGTACAGCAGCGGTTTGTGGGTCGTGACGAGAGCGGCAACCCGCAGACTTTCGCGATAGCGGGCGCGCATGCGGTCCGTTGTCAGCAAAATGCTGCGTCCGTTGGCGGTGATTTCATAGATCTGCGCCTGCAGATCGGTGTCGGGCTGGTCCAGCGCGATCCAGGCCGACAAGCGAAAGAAGCCCGAGACCTCGGTATTCTTCTCGAAGGGCTCTGAATGATAGACAAGCTCGGCACCCTCCTGGGCAAAGAGCATGCGCTGATCGGTCAGATCGCTGGGATCGATGCGCGACTCCAGTTCAGCCGTCGAGACGTCGCGCGGATCGTAGACGAAGTGATCGGATGACCCCAAGGCGCGCTTCGAGTCCTGCGTCTGCAGCATTCCCGAACGCAAAATATGGGTCGCATTGTCGGAAGAGTTGAGCAGCAGCGGCTGCGTCTCGGCAGTGACTTGCTCGAGGCTGCCGGCGTAACGCCATTCTTCGGCGCCCATAACGTAATAAGCGACCGCATCCTGGAGAAACTCGGGTTTCGCGCCGCCGGCCATGGTCCAGTGATACCAATCCAGATGCAGCTTGGGCAGGTCGACCAGACTCGCCGGCCCAAAATCGATGCCCCCGATCGGGGTACGCGGCGTGCGCGTCGCCGGATGATCCCAGGGACCGATGATCAAAAACTGCTTGGCGCGTTGCGCGGCCGGCGCCACGCGCATGTAATCCCGATAGTACTCGAGGGCCCCGGGCTGATCGTCATCGTAGCTTCCGGTAATCGTCAGGATGGGAATGTCCAAAGCCTTGAACTGTTCGGCCGTCGGCGTCATCTGGTCCAAATAGTCATCAACCGCCGGATGGCGCAGCCATTCACGCAGCGAGGTTTGCTCGCCGCCCAGCGCATGCTCGAGATTCGAAAAAGGCTGACCCGTGGTGAAGCGCTCGCGCCAGAGAGCCGGCCAAAACTGATCGTCCTCGAACAGCTTGGATTGCAATGCGTGCCCCGCCGTAAAGGTCAGCCACTGCATCAGGTATTGATACGAGATGTTGTTGCGCGCCGGAAAATCGACGCCGGGAAATGCCGCGGCGGCGGGGACTATGGTGGCCAAATGCGGCGGGCGATTTTTCGCCGTGGCCCACTGGTCGAAGCCGGCATAGGATCCGCCCCACATGGACACCTTGCCGTTGCAATAGGGCTGCTTCGCCAACCATTCCACGACGTCGTAGCCGTCGTTGACCTCTTGGGCAAACGGCGTGAATGTGCCCTCGGAATTACCGCGCCCGCGCACATCGACGAGCAGGAAAGGCAAGCCGTGCCCCGCGAAGTACATGGCGCGATCGTGATAACTGTCGCCGATATACGGAGTGAGCGTGAAAATGCAGGGCGCAGGCGCGCGCTGCTCTTTGGGGCGGTAGACGGTGGCGTTCAGCCCGATTCCATCCCGCAGCGGGATGCGAACCGACCAGTGAATATCGACGGGCCTCGAGGCTGCAGCTGCTCCGGCTTGTGCTGCGCCGAAGTCGCAGCACAAGCCGAAGAGCACGAGTGCCAATGCCGCCGCAGGCCGCATGGCTTGTTCGCCTAGAATTTGTACCCTACCTGTATGCCGATGGTGCGCGGCTGAATGAACGACACCTGCCCGGTTTGATTGGCGCCGCCCTGGTTGCTGTAATCGGTGATGCCTTTCGAGTTCCCGAGATTATTGCCGTACAGCTCCGCGTTGTAGTGTCCATTGTCCAGGCCGAGGTGCAGCTGGAACGTGTTGTACACCGGCAGCTTGACGTGCGGTTCGATCGGGGCAGACGGCGAGAAACCGGTGTAGCGGGTTCCGGTGTAGGTCTCCGAGCCGCCGACGAATGCGGACCAATCGGCAAACGCCGGCCACTTGTAGTCGACATTCAGCGTGTTACTGACGCTCGGCACATAGGGTAATTTTTCGCCCGAAAATGCGTCGAGCAACGGCGCATCCGCGGTTAGGTAGGCGTCAGTGTACGAGCCCAGCAAGGCGAGGGTGAGCCCCGAAATCGGCCGCCATGAAAAATTCCATTCGACGCCCTTGCTGGTCGCGCTGCCGGAATTGCCATTGATGCCCACTGGGCCTGCAGAGGTTTGCACTTCGCTTAAGATTTGGATGTCCTTCCAATCGATGTAGAACACCGCCATGTCGATCGAGAAGGTTTTATCGAACAGGTCCGTGCGCATGCCGATTTCGTAATTCTTGGTCGAATCCGATTTGAACGACGGCGGGTTCGGCAAGGTGGGTGTCGGCAGATTCGGGCCGCCGGGGCGGAAACCCGTTGCCACGCGTACGTAGGCGAGCGTGTCCTCGTTGATGTGCCAACGAGGCGCCACCGACCAAGTCGTGCTGTTCTGTTGCGTATATATCGCCGGAAAGGCCGTGGTCACGGGGCCGTAGAGAATGCAGCAGGCTGTGGTGACCTGCGAATTCTGCTTCACGTCCGTGTTGCGTCCGCCGAGTTCGAGGTCAAATGCGCTATTGAAGTGATACGTGATGTCGGCAAAGAAGGCGTGTTCCTGGTAGTCGCCCGGTACGATGGCGCCGCCGAGCGGAGGCGCCAGGACGGTGGATGTATCGGTCAGACTGGTCGCTTCGAGCGGCTGGGTGAGCGTAGTTTGCTCGTGCGTGAAAAAGCCGCCAATCTGCCAGTCAAATCCGTGGCCGAACAGCGTGTTGCCGGGATCGGAGGTGAGCCGCAGTTCTTGATTGAACTTGTGCACGAACTCGACTTGATCGCCGATGACTTGGATGGGCTGCCCGTAGGCCGCGCCGCCGAGATAAGTTGAGTACGTGAGACCCGGCGCCAAATTTGCGTTGGTCAGGTAATTGGTGGTGTTGAGATTGAAGCGTCCATAGCTGGTGGCCGACATCAAGGTCGCCCAGTGGAAATCGTAGGCCAAATTCAACGCGCCATACTTGAGAGAATTGTCCTCTTCAAGCGGAATGGCGGTGTTGTTGACGAGACCGTTGATGTTTTCAAACTGGTTGGCGGGCGGCGCCGCCGGGTTGGCCGCGGCACCCACCGCCTGCACGGTATTGTTGCCGGTAGTCCTCAAGTGCTGCTCGAACACCGTGACACGAGCGGTGAAATCGGAGATCGGCTGGACCAGCAACGAAGCGCGGATGCTGTAGCTGCTGCCGCTGTTGACGTTGCTCTCGCCCAGTTGGGGATTGTCGACCCAGCCCGGAATTTGCGATTCGACCGCACTGACACGCAGCGCGGCTTTGTTGTCCCAGAAAGGCAGATTGATCATGCCCTTGATGTTGCCCGCGGCGGAGCCGCCGTCGACGAACTGGCCGCCGAGCGAGACATCGCCTTCGACCTTATTGAGATTGGGCAAATTGGTCACGTACTTGATGATGCCGCCTTCGGCCGCGGCGCCGTACAGAGTGCCCTGCGGACCGCGCAGCACTTCGATGCGCTGCAGGTCATAGGTGTCGACATTGGCGCTGAAAAACGCGCCGTCGGCCTGTGCGCCTGACATGAAGAACGGAATGTCGTCCACGGTCGTGGCGACCTGTGCGCCCACGCTGCCGACATTTTCTCCGCGGATGATCAAGCGTGAAAAGGCAGGATCGCTGGTTTGCAACGACAGGCCGGGAACTTGGGCGGCCCAATCGAGAAATCCGGTTTCCTGCCGCAGGGCCAACTGGTCCGCGCCGATCGCGGTGACGCTCATCGCGACATCGTGCAATTTTTCGTCGCGCTTGCTCGCCGTCACGACGATTTCATCCAACGCGCCGCCCGTCGAAGTGTCGGCGGCGGCCGCCCAGACTGCAGCACTGGAGATGAGAAATCCCGCACCCGCGACCTTAACCACGAAATGTCGGATAGGCATTGCATTCCCCATTTTTGTTCACCCATTGAAGTCAGCGTCGAGAGCCGCACCCCACGATGCCATGCTCCCCAACAGTGGCTGCAATATATTTTTTATTATCCTGATTGGCAACTAGTTTCTGATTACGCCAAGTTTTGCCTAGTTTTTGAGCGGTGATATATCGAATTCCGTGCGGGCTGCAGGCCGGTCAGACCGCTCGGCGGGCCGATTTGCGGCTCGCGGAGAACCGGAATGGGCCGTTTTAGGCCTGCACTGCACGAGTTTGAGCGGCCCCAGCTTGTTTCGATGCCATGGGATCGTATCTTTCGCCGAGACGCTCCGGGATTCCCTCCCGGGAGCTGCGCCCGAGTTTTTCATTGTAGAAAATTTCTCTTAATGTAAACATCGCATTTGGCCGGCCCAGCTTCAAGGGGATCACGAATGTCTCGACAATGCGCATCGCTTCTCTCGATTTCCCTGTTTTTCTGCCTTTTCAGTGTCGCAAGCGCGGTCCGCGCAGCGCCCGCGGAGCCGGCCGTTGAGGCAAGTTCCAGTCCTCCTGCCGCTCATCCCCTCGAGCGTAGCGATCTCGAGCCCTGGCTCGACGGCTTGATGCCCTACGCGATCGAGCGCGGCGATGTTGCCGGTGCGGTGGTTGCCGTGGTCAAGAACGGCGAGGTGATATTCGCCAAGGGCTACGGATTCGCCGATGTGAAGAACCACAAGCCGGTGGACGCGGAGCGCACGATGTTCCGGCCGGGCTCGATTTCAAAGCTATTTACCTGGACAGCGGTGATGCAGCTGGTGGAGCAGGGCAAGCTGGACCTCGACCACGACGTCAACGACTACCTGGACTTCAAGATCCCGGCGCGCTCCGACGGGCCGATCACGTTGCGCAACATCATGACGCACACGCCGGGGTTCGAAGAGCAGATCAAAGCCCTGATCGTCTCCGACCCGAAGCAACTGGTGCCTCTGCAGGTTTATGCCCGGGAAAAGACGCCGGTGCGTATTTTCAAGGCCGGATCGACACCCGCGTATTCGAATTATGCGACTGCGCTCGCCGGCTACATCGTCGAACGCGTTTCAGGCCAGTCGTTCGATGATTACCTTGACGCCCATCTTTTCAAACCGCTGGAGATGTCGCATGCCACTTTCCGGCAGCCGCTGCCCGCGGCCTTCGAAGCCGACATGTCCAAAGGCTACGCGCTCGCCTCGCAGCCCGCGAAGCCCTATGAGATCGTGGTAGCGGCACCGGCGGGGAGCCTTGCGGCCAGCGGCGTCGACATGGCGCATTTCATGATTGCGCATCTGGAAGGCGGCGAGTACCACGGCGCGCGCATCCTCGGACCTGAAACGCTGAAAATGATGCACGAAACGCCGACCGACATGATCCCGCCGCTCAATCGAATGATGCTCGGATTCTACGAGCAGAACTACAACGGCCATCGGATCATCAGCCACGGCGGCGACACGGTGTACATGCACAGTTACCTGCATTTGCTGTTGGACGATCACGTCGGTCTGTTCGTGTCGGTGAACAGTCAGGGCCGCGAAGGCGCCGCGGGCGCGATTCGCGGCGCCTTGTTCGACGATTTTCTCGGCCGCTACTTTCCCGGCACGCCGGATGCGCACAGCGTCGATGCAAAGACTGCCGCGGAGCATGCCAAGCTGATGGTGGGCTACTACGAAAGCTCGCGGCGTGCCGAAACCTCGTTCATGAGCATCGGCAACTTTGCCAGCCCCTTCAAGCTCGTCGTGGACAAGGACGGCTTCCTGACAGCGTCCTCCTTTAAGGGCCGCAATGGCGCGCCACGCCGTTACCGCGAGGTCGCGCCTTTCGTGTGGCGCGACGTCGAGAGCGGCTGGCGGCTGGCCGCGAAAGTGGTCGATGGGCGGGTGCAGCGCTTCAGCATCGATGAAATTTCGCCCTTTACGGTATACGAACCCGCTCGCTGGTGGCGTTCGGCGAGTTGGCTGCTACCGGCGGTGGAGTTTTCCTTCGCCGCGCTCTTGCTGACCACGCTGCTGTGGCCGATCGCCGCGATCGTGCGCCGCCGAAACAATCTGAAGCTGGACCTCGTCGGACGCGATGAACGCGGCCGCCTGCTCTCGCGCGTCGCAGCGGTCGCCGTGACCGCGGTTTCGCTTGGATGGCTGGCCTTGTTTTCGGCGCTCAGCTCGAGAACGGCAATGCTCGGACCCGGCCTCGATCCGTGGCTATTTCTCCTGCACCTGGTCTCGATCGTGGGATTCGTGGGAGGAGCCATCGTACTCATCTGGGCCGCCGCGGTTGCGTGGACCGGCAAGCGAAGCTGGCAAGGCAAGGTTTGGACCTCGGTACTCGCCGTCTCCGCGGTGGTGATGCTGTGGATGGCCGTTGTCTACCACTTGACCTCATTCACCTCGAGGTACTGAGGTGACGCCTTGACGGTAGGCAGGTCGATGGGGCAGCGGACCAAGCTATTCGGCGCGATCATCGCCGCCGGCGCGAGTGTGGGTGTGGGCCTGCTGCTGCCGGCTGCTCAGGCCTTGGCGGCCGACCACCCGGTCCTCGAAAGGCAAGTTTACGATCGCGCGGCGCAATTTCTCGCGAGCAATCAAGACAAACTGGTCCTCAATGCTGCATTCACGCCGCATTGGCGCCGCGGATCGCAGGAGCGCTTTACCTACCGGCGCGAACTTGGCGATGGCAGAGCCGACTTCGTGGAGGTGTGGGCCGAGACGGGCAAGCGGGCGGCGGCGTTTGATCAAGCCATCGTGGCTGCGGGTCTGTCCAAGGCGCAAGGCAAGGTGATTGAAGCGCAGCGCCTGCCCTTCAGAGACTACGACGAAGTCGCTGTCGATAAGATCGGTTTCTCCGCCGACGGCAAGATCTGGAACTGTTCGACGCGCAGCCCCGCTTGTACTGACTTGCTCAATCCGGCAACCGATCCACTCGCCATTGCCTCGCCCGACGGACACTGGCTCGCCTTCATCGAGAATGGCAACCTGTGGATTCGTTCGGCGGACGGCAAAACCCGGTTCCCGCTCACCACCGATGCGCTGCCGCACTACGGCTACGCCGCGCCGGTCGAATACACGGCCGGCGTGATATCTACCGGTGCCGCCGGCCGCGCACTCGCGGTCAAAGATGGACATCCCCTGCCCGGTCCACCCGGGCCTCCGCCGAAACCCATCGTGCTCTGGTCGCCGGACTCGAAGTACCTGTTCACGCATCGACTGGACGAGCGCAACGTTCGTGAAATGACATTGGTGCAGTCCACGCCGACGGACGGCAGCGTCCGCCCCATTCCGAACCAGTGGCGCTATCCGATGCCGAATGACGCGGCTGTCCCGACGATGCAGCCTTGGATTTTCGATCTGACGCATCGAACCGGCCGGGCGGTTTCCGCCGCCGCACCATCCGTGTTCTTGACGCCGATCGAGGCGGGCGACGCGTGGTGGTCAACCGACAGCGCGCGCGTATACCTGATTGCCCGTTCGCGCTACGCCAAGAGCATGAGCCTCAATCTCATTGAAGCCAGCGACGGGACATCGCGACAACTGCTGTCGGAAACCGGCGCAACGTTTGTCGAGTCGGCGAGTCTGGGCGAATGCCCCATGGTCTATGTGCTCGCCAATCATGATGTGCTGTGGTTTTCGGAACGCGACGGCTTCGGTCATCTGTATCTTTATGATGGTTCGACCGGCCGTCTGAAGCGGCGTCTCACGGCGGGACCTTGGACGGTTCGCAACGTTTTGCATCTCGATCAAAAGAATGGCTTCATTTATATCGCCGCCAACGAGCGCGAACCGGGCATCGACCCCTATTACCGCCAGGTGTACCGAATCGGTTTGAACGATGGGAAAGTCCGTCTGCTGACGCCGGACGCGGCGGATCACGCGGTTCGTTCCGAGCAGGAAGCGGGTGTATTCGTGAGCAAGGCGCCGGATGCCGCGGGCAAACCCGAGGATTCCTACGGCTTCTCGCCCTCCGGGCGTTTCTTTATCGACACGTACAGCAGGACCGACTTAGCGCCCGTTACGGTGCTGCGCCGCTCGGATGGAAGCTTGATCGCCGAGATTGAGCGCGCCGACGTGTCGAGACTGACGGCCACAGGATTGGTTCTTCCGGAACGCTTCAGTGCGCTGGCCGCGGACGGAAAGACGATGCTGTACGGCAATCTGCTGCGGCCCTCGAACTTTGATCCGCACAAGCACTATCCGGTTTTGGATTCTCCCTATCCGGGCCCACAATCGCATCGCGCGCAGCCGAATTTCCTGGCGACCGTATTCGATCGGATGGGTGCGCAGGCCTACGCGGAATTAGGATTCATCGTCGTTCTGGTTGATGGGCGCGGCTCTCACGGCCGCTCCAAGCGCTTTCACGACGAATCGTACGGGGGCCTCGCCCAAGCGGGGCATCTCGACGATCACGTGGCGGTCCTGCGCGAACTCGGACGCCGCTACTCATACATGGATCTCGATCGAGTCGGAATCTATGGAACTTCGGGTGGCGGCTACGCGACGGTCCATGCGATGGCGATGTTTCCCGACTTCTTCAAAGCCGGGGTCGCAGATGCCGGCAATCACGACCAGCGCGGCTATATCGCGGTTTGGGGTGAAACCTACAATGGCCCGGAGTCCGGCGGCAACTACACCGACGCCGCCAACCCAACGTTGGTTGGCAAC
>Ga0210393_10003037_pt1 | contig 13587 bp, 11 predicted proteins | sample IncBWC27OmetaG_FD_160068 | JGI IMG/M metagenome (GOLD analysis project Ga0210393, IMG submission 160068) | Forest soil microbial communities from Barre Woods Harvard Forest LTER site, Petersham, Massachusetts, United States - Inc-BW-C-27-O ... | reverse complement strand
TTTCAGTCGACCCGGCCGGAAGTATTCTTCGGCGGCGATGCGGCCTTCGGCCCGAAGAACATCATTTGGTCGGTGGAGCATGGACATCAAGCCGCGATCTCGATTCACAAGTTCTGCCATGACGAAGCGATCGAGGAGCGCATGCCGCGGGGCATGACCTTGTCCAGCCGCAAGATGGGCATGCATGAGTGGGCCTACAAGAATGAATACAACGGCGTGGAGCGGCGGCTGGTGCCGCACGTCGGACTCGTTGAGCGCTTCAAGAAGATCAACATCGAAGTGGAGCTGGGGTTCACCGCCGAGGAGGCGGCTCTGGAAGTGCAGCGTTGCCTGAACTGCGATATGCAGACCGTGTTCGCCGCGAAACTGTGCATCGAATGCGATGCCTGCATCGACATCTGCCCCGTGGATTGCCTCACCATCACCCCGAACGGGCCTGAAGAGCAACTGCGCGCGCACTTGACGGCGCCGGCGACGAATCCTTCCCAGGCGCTGTATGTGTCGGCCGCGCTGCCGCAAACCGGGCGCGTCATGGTGAAGGATGAGGACGTGTGCGTGCATTGCGGACTGTGCGCGGAACGCTGCCCGACGGCGGCGTGGGATATGCAGAAGTCGACCATCCGGATTCCGCTCGCGATCGATGAGGAGGTTCGTGCATGCCCAGCCTGATTGCCGAAGCCAACCGTGTGAACGATTTCGTGGTGAAGTTCGCGAACGTGAACGGCACGGGATCCGCCAGCGCCAATTCGCTGATCATGAAGGCGATCTTTCGCATGGGTGTGCCGGTCACGGGCAAGAATTACTTCCCGTCCAACATTCAAGGCCTGCCGACCTGGTATGAGATTCGCGTGACCCGAGACGGCTACGCCGCGCGCGCCAGCCACGTCGACATCATGGTCGCGATGAACGCGGAAACCTATTCGAAGGATGTTCGCGAATTGCGTTCCGGCGGCTATTTGATCTATGACTCGACCTGGCCGCGCAGCGCGCTGTTGCAGCGCGGGGACATCACGGTGATCCCGGTGCCGCTCGCCAAACTGGTGAATGAGAATTTCGACGGCGTGCGCAATCGGATCCTGCTGAAAAATATCGCCTATGCCGGTGTCCTGGCCGCACTGCTCGATGTGGACCTCGAGGTGATCAGCGGCCTGTTGAGCGAGAGCTACGGCAAGAAACCGAAATTGCTCGATTCGAACACCAGGGCCCTGCGGCTGGGATACGACTACGTCAAGGAACAATTGAGCTCGCCGCTGCCGCTGCGCGTGGAGCACATGGACAAGACCCGCGGCCACATCATGATCGACGGCAACACGGCAGCCGGCTTGGGGTGCGTCTATGCCGGTGCAACCGTGGGCGCGTGGTATCCCATCACGCCGTCGACGTCGTTGATGGACGCCTTCAAGGGCTTTTGCGAGCGCTATCGCGTCGATCCACAAACCGGCGAACGAAATTTCGCCGTGCTGCAGGCCGAAGACGAATTGGCGGCCGTCGGCATGGTGCTCGGGGCGTCTTGGAACGGCGCGCGCGCGTTCACGCCCACCAGCGGACCGGGCATTTCCCTGATGAATGAATTCATCGGATTGTCCTACTACGCCGAGGTGCCCTGCGTCATTTTCGACGTGCAGCGCGTGGGGCCCTCCACGGGCATGCCGACGCGGACCCAGCAGGGCGACATCATGCTCTGTGCCTACGCTTCGCACGGCGACACGCGTCACGTGCTGCTGTTCCCCGCCAACCCGGAAGAATGCTTCTACATGGCCGCGCAGGCCTTCGATCTCGCCGAACGGCTGCAGACGCCGGTCTTCGTGCTCTCCGATCTGGACATCGGCATGAACGATTGGATGTGTCCGGATCTCAAGTGGGACGATGCCTACCAGCCCGATCGAGGCAAGGTGTTGTCGAAGCAGGACCTGGACGGCCTGGAGAAATTCTATCGCTACCTGGATCGCGACGATGATGCGATTCCGTACCGAACGCTGCCGGGCACGAGTTCCAAGGGGGCCTATTTCACGCGCGGCTCGGGCCACAACCAGTATGGCGCGTACACCGAGGACTCCGCGGAATATCAGCTGGTGCTCGACCGCTTGAAGCGCAAGTTCGCGACGGCGGCGAAGTACGTTCCGAAACCGGTGTTGATCGGCAAGGGGACCCACGCCGTCGGCATCGTGAGCATCGGCAGTTGCGACGGCGCCATCCGTGAGGCGCTCGACGTTCTGAAGCAGCAAAAAATCGATGTGGATTATCTGCGCGTAAAGGCTTTTCCGTTCAACACCGACGTGGAAGCGTTTTTAAAATCGCACTCCACGATATTCGTGGTGGAACAAAATCGCGACGGGCAGCTCAAATCCTTGCTGACGCTCGAAACCGCGGTGGAGAAGGCCAAACTGCATTCGATCCTGAGCTACAGCGGGCTGCCCATTTCAGCCCAACCCATCGTCGATGAAATCCGCGCCAAACTCGCCGAGGCGCCGCGGCTGGCCGCGGTTCCGCGCTGAAAACGAGAGTTCCATGTCATACATCAACAAACCCAAAGTCGGCCACCCCTCGCTGCCCACCAATTCATTGGGGCTCACCCGGCGCCAATACGAAGGCAGCATGTCGACGCTGTGCGCCGGATGCGGCCACGACTCGGTGACCGCGGCCATCGTCGAGGCGTGCTGGGGGCTGTCATTGCAGCCGGAGCAGCTGGTCAAGCTGTCCGGCATCGGCTGTTCCTCGAAGACCACGGCGTATTTCGTCAGCGGCTCGCATGGCTTCAATTCGGTCCACGGCCGCATGCCCTCGATTGCCAGCGGCGCGAACGCCGCCAATCGCGGACTCACCTATGTGGGGGTGTCGGGCGACGGCGATTCACTCTCCATCGGCATCGGCCAGTTGGTGCACGCCATCCGGCGCAACGTGAACATGCTGTACCTGATCGAAAACAACGGCGTCTACGGATTGACCAAGGGCCAGTTCTCCGCCTCCGCCGATATCGGCAGCAAGGCGAAGCGCGGCGAGACCAATTCCTCGCCGCCGATCGATCCGGTGCTGCTGGCGCTGACGCTCGGCGCGACCTTCGTTGCGCGCAGCTTCTCAGGCGACAAGGCGCAACTCGTGCCGCTGATTCAAGCCGGCATGCGCCACAATGGATTCGCCTTGATCGACGTGCTCTCGCCGTGCGTGACCTTCAATGATCATGAGGGCTCGACCAAGAGCTACGGATTTACCCGCGAGCACTATCATGCGGCGGTGGAAGCGGATTTCGTGCCGCGCGCCGAGGAAATCTCGGTGGATTATCCGGCGGGCGAGGCCATCCCGGTCAGTTTGCATGACGGCAGCCGCGTGGTGCTGCGCAAGCTCGATCCGTCCTACGACCCGACCGACCGCGGCGCCGCGTACAACTACATCGAAAACAAGCTGAAGCAGAATGAATACGTGACGGGGCTCATTCACATCGATGAAGCGGACAACACCGAGTTCCACAACTTGAACCGCACCTCGAAGATGCCTCTGAACAGCATCCCATTCGAGAAGCTTTCACCCGGCAGCGCGGCGCTCGACAAGCTGATGTCGAGGTATCGCTAGCAGCCGCGGCCGGCCGCTCTCAATCGACCTGCCGCCGCAAATGCGTGGCGGCCAAAAACCTACGCACGGTCTCGCCCAGCATTTCATAGACCGCGGCGTGGGAGCGCAGCAGCGCATCGGGGCCCGGCAAGTAGCGATAGATGCCGACGTCCCGATCCGCCAGGATCCCGACCGGCGCAGGAACGACCTCGAGCCCGGTATCCTTGAACTCTTGCACGGAGCGCGCCATGTGAGTGGCGCGCGTCACCAGTACGATGCGGCGCACGCCGGCGGCTTTGAGCAGCAGCGCGGAGTTGTGCGCATTTTGAAAGGTGTCGTAGGCGCGGTCGTCGATCCAGCGCGTCTCGATGCCGAAGTTCCGCTCCAAGGTGTCGTGCATGGCGTGGGCCTCGATCCTGAACCCGGTGACCAGTACGGGCAGACCGGTCTTTCGGGCGAGGTACGCGCCATAGCTCAATCTCTCCAGCAAGAGAGGCTCTGCCGCGGGTCCCGCGTACTCGGGAGCCAGGCCGCGCTGGCCTCCGCCGCCCAAAATCACGATGGCCTGCGCGCCCGCGGCCTGCTCGAGGTCCACGGGCGGATAGCGTTCCACCAGGCGCGTGATCGCGTCCGAGACGACCGGGGTGGACAGCAACCACAGCGACCCTAAGCCTGCGATCAGGCAGACGCGCGCCAGCACCGCTCGACGCCTGAGCAGCAGTAAGCCGAGCCATGCCAGCAACAGAGGCCCGGCTGGGGGGAGGATGAACTCCTTCAGCACCGTTTTGAGCTGCAGTAACCACATCACGAGCGGGCAGTCCCCTTCAATGGGCCGGAGCGATTATTTAACATATTGTCATTGGACCTGGGGAGCGAATCACAGCACCGTCCGACGGGTAAGGTAATATCCCGCTGGTAACGTTTATTGCAAAGGACTGGAACCGAATGTTGAAGTTAATTGCAGCGCTTATCCTGTCGATCTCGAGCGTGGGCACCGTGGTCTTTATCGCGCCTCCGTCATTTTTGCAAAGCGAGCAGGACGGCAATCCTCGTCACGCTTTCGCGGCGCCGGAAATGGACGCGTCATCGGCCATGGGCGCACTGACCTTGCTGGTGGGCGGCGTGCTGGTCTTGCGCAGGCGCGTTGCCACGAAGCGCTAAGCTTTACCACAGTTGCCACTGATCCAAGCACAGAACTTGGAGGGCAACCAGCGTGTTTGTCGTCGCGTGAGCGGCGACCGACTCGCCGATCTTGCCGGTCTTCACGGCCACTGCGCCATAGGCCAGTCCCGTAACAATCCCTGGAAACCATAGGCTGCCGTGCATGAGGCCAAACACGACGGCGCTCGCGGCGACCGCGCGCCAGTGCACGGTTCGCAGCGGCACGGACTCGAACGCCTCGCCGACGATACGGCGCATGAGAAATCCCCGATAGGCCAGCTCTTCCGCGATCGGCACCGTGATGATGGCCGCGGCCGCGCGGCATCCGATCCAGGCGGCGCGTTCCGGACCCGTCAGGCGCGCGAGGGTCTGAGGCATCGGCGCCGGCGTCGTCACGAAATGCGCGACGGCCGCCCACACGACAAAGACGGCCACGCCGGTGCCCACCCCACGCCAGCTGATGCTCCAATCCAGGCCGGTATAGCGGCTGCGGTAGGCCCAGAGCGCAGCCACGGCACAGATGATCCGCAAGGGATACAGAAAATCGAAGCCCGCGGAAAGCGCATGCGTGATCATGCCGGCCGCAAGAATCGCCAGCAGCGGCATGAGATAGGCCGGCGTCGCGTCGTACGCGCCGGGAGCGGGCCGGGGCGCCGCACGGTTCAGCCAGCGGCTGTGCTTGGCCGTGTACGCGACGCCGAATGCAGCCGCGTTGAACACGATCCATCCCGCCTGTGAGTGGAAACCCACCGTGGCGATGTCTTCATGCCCGGCATCCCCGATGATCAACAAGGCGGCAATGCGCAGGGTGTTCAACAGAAATATGAGCGTCACGGCCGCCGGCAGGATGATCAGCGCGCGCGGGAAAATATATTCGCGGCGGAAATACCAGAGCCACGCCGTACAGAAGGCAATCATCAGGCCCACGCCCTCGAGCCCCGAGCAGACCTCCGACACCTGCACGGCGAAATGATCGGTGATCAAAGTCAACGTGGCCGCATCAACGCGCAGCGACGGAATCAGCGGCCGCGCCACCACGCTGACGAGACGGAAAGTGAGCGCGGCGGCGGGCGCCCACAGCAACTGGGTCAATTTGAATACCAGCATGGCGCCGGAGGCCGGCACCAAGGAATAGAAGGGAAGCGCCCCGGTTCGCCGCAGGGCATCCATCCAGGTGCGCAGCGGCGCCATGCCGGCAAGAAGTGCCGTGGCTGCGGCAAGGCCGCAGGCATGCCAGCCTACGTTGAGCAGCGCGAATGGCAGGGCACCGCCGCGGTAGAGCAGCGAGGACAACGAGGCAAAGGGTGCCAGCAGCGCGACATGCAGCAGCAACCAACCGATGCGCACCGGCGCGGCGGCTGCGGCCGCCGCGATGCCGGCGATGTTGCCGCGCAGATACAGCAGGATGGCGAAGGAGCCGGCGTAGGCGATCGCGAAGCGAAACACCCAGTGCTGAAGGTCGTGCGTCAGTTTTGCCGCGCCGGTGAGATCGTCCAGCGCCGGGCTTTGGATCAAACCGGATATCAGAAGCGTCTCTATCGCCAGCAGCGCGACCACCACCACCAGCCGCGCCGCCAAACCGAACCGGGGCGGCGGTACGACGGTGGAATTCGATAACGGCACGCTCACGCCGCGAGTCTAACTCGCAGGTCCCATGGTCGGGAGAGAATACCGGCGTAAGGTGATGAAAGTCTCAGGACGTGAATCCGCCGCGAGAAGCTGTCACTATCCGCAACTCGCGAATCCAGAAGAAGGGCCGGCGATGCAAAAGCTCACGATCAGCGCAACTGTCCTCTTGCTGGCCACGGCCTTCGGTCCTCTCGGGCACACGCAAGGTGCGCTCGGGATGCAATCCTGCGAGTCCACGCCGCAGCCCGCCTTTTGCAGCGCCGTTCGCGGCGTAAGGTCCGAAGGATGGCCGGCGCAGAGCCGCTCCGAGGTGATGGCGCAACACGGGATGGTCGTGACCAGTCAACCGCTGGCCGCACAGGCGGGTCTGCAGATCATGCAGCACGGCGGCAACGCGATCGATGCCGCGGTGGCAACGGCCGCCATGCTCAACGTGACGGAGCCGATGATGGTGGGCATGGGCGGGGATATTTTCGCCGTCATTTACGTGGCCAAGGAGCGGAAAGTCTATGTGCTCAATGCCAGCGGCGTGGCTCCGAGCAGCGCCACTGTCGAGCGCTACAACAAATTGGGCTATGCCTGGAATCCCAAGAATTGGGGGCCGGGCTCCGGCATGCCGCCGCACGGAATTTTGACGGTCACGGTGCCGGGTGCCGTATGGGGATGGCAGTCCGCGCTGCAGCGTTTCGGCAGGCTGACATTCAAAGAAGTGCTGGAGCCCGCCGCCCACTACGCGCAGAACGGTTATCCGGTTTCCGAACGCATTGCGCATGACTGGGTGCTGCCGGATGCACTGCCCCTGGAGGCCTGCTGCACCTCACTGGATCCGGATTCCGTCAAGACCTGGTACGTCAACGGTGTGGCGCCGCATGCCGGCCAAATCTTCAAGAACCCCGAACTTGCACGGGCGCTTCGGACGCTGCAGGCGAAGGGAGGCGACGCATTCTACAAAGGCGAGATTGCGCAGGCCATCGTCGCGAAGTCGCAGGCGTTGGGTGGAACCATGACCCTCGAGGACCTGGCGAACTACAAGGGGGAATGGGTCGAGCCGGCCCATACTCAATACCACGGCTATGACATCCTGGAACTGCCCCCGCCCGCACAGGCTTGGGCGGCCAATGAGATCCTGAACATTCTGCAGACCTGCGTCCCACGGTGGGTGCCCGGCCAGACCCTCGCGTCGCTGGGCCCGGCGAATCCCGAGTATTGGCATTTGCTCATCGAGGCAAAAAAACTCGCCTACGCAGATCTTTATCAATACAACGCGGACCCGAATTTTGCCGCCGTGCCGCTGGCAAAACTCCTCTCCGATGCCCACGCGGCATCGCTCTGCAGGAAAGTCGATCCGCAGCGCGCGTCCACGCCGGGCCCGGAAGGCAACTTCCCCATGCCGGGCGACACCATCGTGCTGTCGGCCGCGGACAGCGAAGGCAACATGGTTTCCTGGGTGAACAGCAACTTCAGCGCCTTTGGCTCAGGGATCACCGTGCCCGGGTATGGCTTCATCCTGCACAATCGCGGCGCGCTGTTTACGCTCAATCCGCAAAGCCCGAACATCATCAAACCGCACAAGAGGCCGTTCAATACGTTGTCCGCCGGTTTCGTGATGCATGGCGGGCAGCCGCTGATGACGGTGACCTTGATGGGCGGCGACATGCAAGCGCAGGGTCATGCGCAGACATTGGTCGACATTCTCGATCTCGGCGCCAACCTGCAGGCCTCCGCCGACATGGCAAGATTCCGTCATTCGCAGATCCCCAATACGCTGAGTTTGGAGACGCCTCTATACGATGTGGTTGGCCCCAAGCTCACCGCGATGGGTCACACGGTCAGAGCCATCAGCGGCGACGAGGTGGGCGGGGTGCAAGTCATCATGTTCGTGCCGGAAGGGGAAACGACCCGCGCCGAAGGCCCGGGTTCCAACAAGCAGGTCTCCGGCTACTACCGCTCCGGATCCGACTTTCGCAAGGATGGCGAGGCCGTGGGCTGGTAGCCGACGCCGGCTGATGGCCGCGCCGCCGATGGTCCCGCCATATAGTTGCATAGCTAACGATTTGAGATTTATACTCGCCGCCATGTTCGATCACTGCCTGTATTTCAATACGTCGGCTCTCGCACGCCGGCTCGAGCGCGAATGGAGCGAAGCCTTCGAGGACTTCGGCCTGACGCCGCCGCAGGCCTTCATGCTGCGCGCGGTGATCGAGAGGCAGGAGTTGCTGCAGAGCGAGCTGTCCGAGGCGCTCTCCATTGCACGGCCGACCGCGACGCGGGCACTCGATGGGCTGGAGGCGAAAGGATACATCGAGCGGCGCCGGTCGTCGGCCGACGGCAGGGAGGTATCCATTTCGCCCACACCCAAGGCGATTCGCCTGAAGACCGCGTTGAACGAGGCGAGCGGCGCGGTAACCGCCAAGCTCAAGAAGGAACTCGGCGGCGGCGAGTTTGCGGGCGCGGTCGCCGTCATCCGGGGCATCCGTTCCGCGCTCGAGTGAACGTTTTTTTCCGCCCATATAGTTGCATAGCTAATTATAGGAGATATCATGCCGATTCTGAACGTCAAGGTGAGCGCGAAACGATCCAATGAGATGACCCTGCGGATTTGCGCGCTGCTCTCGGAACTCACGACACGCATCCTCGGCAAAGATCCGCAAGTCACCTCGATCGCCATCGATTATGTCGATCCCAATGACTGGCTGGTCGGAGGAAAATCGCTGTCCGAGCAGAAAAAAAACAGCGTGTACTTCGATATCAAAATTACCGACGAGACCAACACGAAAGCCGAGAAGGCGGCCTATATCCGCGAGGCGTTTGCCGGGTTTTCCGAATTACTGGGCGACCTGCATGAAGAGAGCTATATCTACGTGCAGGATGTCCGCGCCGCGGCCTATGGATACGGCGGGAAGACGCAGGAGTTGCGTTACCATCATCGGTAAATGGAGGGTTCGCCGGCGTGGGACCTGATCATTGGCCGGCGGGCGGTTGCCAAAGTTCCACCTTGTTTCCTTCCGGATCGATGACCCAGGCAAACTTTCCGTACTCGGAATCGTCGATCTTCTCGAGAACGTTGCAGCCTTCTTCGCGCAGGACTTTGACCAGGGCGTGCAGATCCTCCACCCGGTAATTGACCATGAAAGTTGCCGTGCTGGGCGCAAATTGGTCACTTTGCGCAGATCCAATGGACCAGACGGTTGATCCTGCGACCGGCTTGCCCTCACCGTCAGTCCAGGTGAACGCCGTGCCACCCCACTTCTGGACGTCGATGCCGAGGTGCCGCTTGTACCATGCCTGTAGTGCCGGGGCGTCTTTGGCTTTGAAGAAGATGCCGCCAATGCCAGTGACTCGCTTCATGGATCCTCCGAGATCGGGTGGTGGTGAGAGGTTGTGTGTTTTTTGTTTCGCATCAGCCCGCGGTTCCGCGGGCATGGGTGCCCGATTATTACAGACCATGAGCCCGACAGGCTAACCTTTACCCACCGCCGCGCTTTCCTTCGCCACCAACCACTTGACCACTTCGATGAGATGGTCGGCCTTGTTCACGTCCACCCCGTCCACCCGATACTTGCCGTTGACGATGAATGCCGGGGTACCGCTGATGCGGTATCTGATCAATAAACTCTCAGTTTGACCGATCCGAGTCTCCACACCCATGGACTTGGCCGCCGCCAAAAAATCCGCGACCGAAACACCCGTGACCCGGTTGTAGAAGCGTGCCGCATCCTCGATCGTCGGTAAATGGGTCTTCAGTTGTCGCGTCGATGAATCCAAGATCGCCAACTCGCCGGTCTTCCACACCGCATCGAACATCGCCTCATGCGCTTTATCCGCCACGCCCAGAATCTGTGCGGTGAGATAGGCCCGCTGAAACATCGGCCAATCCTCTCCGGGATTGAACGAGGCGGGCAGATAATCCACGACCACGTTCGCAGGCAGTGCCTGCTCGAGCTTTTTCATTATCGGCAAATACAAATTGCAGTATGGGCAGCCGTACGAAAACACCTCGGTCACCGCCACCTTGCCCTTCGGCAGGGACGTCGGCTGCGCCGGTACGACCAAGAAATAGTCCTTCCCTTCGATCCAAGGCGCCGGGTCTTTCGGCGCCACGTCCTTGGCCACCGCACCGAAGGCAAAAGCCAGCGACGCGACCGGCACGGCAAGGCCAATCCACTTCATGGAAACTCCAAATGTTCGGGCTGACGCCGCCCGCGAGCCATCCATTCATTATACGGGTGGCTCAACGATCTCGAACCCGGGATTCCAAGGGCAAGGTGTCCGGCTTCGAAATGAGCGATCCTCGCGTCCGTGCGCTTGGGTTTCACCGGATAAGCGGAAGCTCACCGTTACATTGACATGATGGTGGGAGAAAAACGATCTGTCAGTTTGCTCCGAGGACCAGTTTGAACACGGTGCCGTCATTCGATGTTCCGCCGGATGCGGTCGTGCCGTAGAAATTGCCGTCACTGGCCTGAAGCAAGGCACCACTGGGTTGTTTGCCGTCGTTGGCACCGGTGCCGAAGGAATACAGCACGGTTTCTTCGCCCGCGGGGGTGATGCGGAAGATGGTGCCGCAGTTGCAATTCGGTGTGGCACTGCCCGCCGGGGTATTTCCACCCGCCGATGTGAGCCCGTAGAAGTTGCCGTCAGTACCCTGTACCAGAGCTCCCGAGGGCGCTTGGCCATCGGCGGCGTCGCTGCCAAAAGAGTAGAGAACGGTCTCGACGCCGGCTGGGGTAATCCTGAAGACGGTGCCGCAACCGTTGGGGCAGGCCGCGCTCGGGCTGCCGCCTGACCCTGTCGTTCCATACAGATTGCCGTCGGTGCCTTGAATGAGTCCCTCAGGTCCCTTCCCATCGCCGGGTGTGGTGCCGAAGGAATAGAAGGGCGTCGCCGCACCGCCGGCTCCAATCTTTACGATCCCGCCATAGTTGCCGAAAAAGGGGAGCGTGACATAGAAACTGCCGTCGCTCGCCTGCAGGATTGGGCCGACCGAATAACCAAAGGGAAGCGTGGCATTGGCAAGAGGTGCCGGGGTCGTTATTCCGGCCTCGATGGGCCGACTAAAGATCGCATCAGCATTACCCAAGATATTCCCATAGAGCCAGCCGTCACTGCTCTCGATGATCCCGCCCTGCAATGGAACGTCGCCAACGTCGACTTGTATCTCGTCAAATATCTCAGACTCAGCGCCGGCCGCAGTGACCTTGAAGACGTAACCGCCATATTGGCCGCCAAAGTCGTTGCCTGAGTTGACACCGTAGAAATTACCGTCGCTCGCTTGGATAAAGCCATCGCCACTGCGGGGCTGGGTAGTAGGATCATCCCCATTGTTCGGGTCAAAAGAGTGGAGCAGCGTTTCGTTGCCGCCGAGGGTGACTCGGAAGACCGTCCCCAAATTCGCCGTTCCTCCGTTGGCGGTCGTTCCGTAGAGATTCCCATCTCCGGCTTGAATCAGGGTGCCGGTGGGACCAGAGCCGTCGAAATTTGCTGGAGTGCCGAATGAATATAGGGTGGATACCGTCGGCGCACCGCCGGCGGCGAGTACCGTGATGCAACTGACCAAAGCCGTGTTTAGGTTGTAGTTGAGTATGGTTCCGGAGACCCGGGAGAGCACGCAGGTCTGAGCCGGCGAGCTGGGCTGTGTCTGCACACTAATGACATAGGGCGCCCCGGAGGCCACAGGGGCCGCGAATGTCACCTGGCCATTGGCTGAGACGGGCAGGTTGCTGCCGCCATTGAGTTGCAATACCAGCCCGCTACCCGACAAACCCTGCACGGTCGCGCCGACCGTATAGCCCGAAGTCGCGCAGATCACGTTGACGGTCACGTTGCCGGTGGCAATCGTCCCGGAACCATTGGCCACCGAGCAGACTTGCTGCGGCGATGCAGGTTGCGTCGCAACCGTGACCTGGTAGTTCGCACCCGACGCCACCGGCGTTGCAAACGTCGCGCTGCCGTTCGCATTGACCGCAAGATTGTTCCCGGCGTTCAGCGCCAACACCAATCCCGAGCCTGACAAGCCCGAAACGCTGACACCTACGATATAGGTTGCCGTCACACAGGTCACGGCGACGGTCACATTGCCGGCACCCACCGTCCCGGAACCATTGGCCACCGAGCAGGTTTGTTGCGGCGACGAAGGCTGTGTCGCAACCGTGACCTGGTAGTTCGCACCCGACGCCACCGGAGTTGCGAACGTCGCGCTGCCGTTCGCATTGACCGCAAGATTGTTGCCGGCGTTCAGCATCAATACCAATCCCGAGCCTGACAAGCCCGAAACGCTGACGCCTACGGTATAGGTTGCCGTCACGGGGTAGGTCGGCGCGGGCCCCGGTGCATCTCCGCCGCCGCAGCTTGCGAGAAGCAGCAACAAGACCGCTGCGAAAAGCGGCCGGGTCACATGGACATAGTGAAGACTGCCTGTGCTGTGTGACACGCGATTTCCTGGATGGCGCCTGTCAGCGAGGCGGACCTTCCAAGACAGACTTTCCTTTCGCCGCCTTTATTCCATGCAAGGCCCTGTTTATTCCGTGCAGGCGATGAGCCCGGCGGGGTCACGAGCCGGGTCCATGGAACTTCACGGCACAGACAGCTGAAATTGGTTTCCGTATCAGCTACTCTTGGCGTCTCTGGGCGAAAGTCCAGAGACACCATGACCCTATAAACAACCTGTTCGAAATCCCGTTTTTCCTCCTCAACGGAAGCGCGCACCTGCGCGGGGTTGTTTATGTTTTCCATCGTCATCGGACGCGGCATTTCCTTTGAATTGCCGAACGGCCGCGAGCTGTTCAAGGACCTGAATTTCTCTTTGGACGGCAGGCTATCGGCCCTGGTGGGGCCGAACGGCGTCGGCAAGAGCTGCCTGGCGAAACTCATTGCCGGGCAGCTCGAACCGAGCACCGGAACGATTCGCCGTGCCCGTTCGGTCAGGCTCCTTCCGCAGCGCCAGGAACCCGAGCCCATCACGGTCAGCGAGTTCCTTTGCGTCGACTATCAGTGGTCGCTGTTCGGGGAGAGGCTTCTGGCGAACATCGATCCTCATGCGCCCTGCACGGTCTTGAGCGGTGGCCAATGGATGCGCGTGCGATTGGCATGCGCACTCGCTGAGGATTTTCTCATTCTCGACGAGCCGACCAATGATCTGGATCGCGACGGCCGCGAGGCGGTCATGCAGTTTCTGCGGGAGCGCAATGGCGGCGCACTCCTGATCTCGCACGACCGAGAATGTCTGCAACTGAGCGAAGAGATCTTCGAGCT
>Ga0210393_10003036_pt1 | contig 13588 bp, 11 predicted proteins | sample IncBWC27OmetaG_FD_160068 | JGI IMG/M metagenome (GOLD analysis project Ga0210393, IMG submission 160068) | Forest soil microbial communities from Barre Woods Harvard Forest LTER site, Petersham, Massachusetts, United States - Inc-BW-C-27-O ... | reverse complement strand
GCCGATTGTCGCGCAAATCCGTAGACTTGGCTCAACCCTAAACCGGTGCCTTTGCCGACCTCCTTAGTCGTAAAGAATGGATCAAAAGCCCGCTCCTGCGTCGTCATGTCCATGCCCGTGCCGGTGTCTGTGATTGCGATCATCACGAACTCGCCAGGCTCTATGTCTTCGTTCAGCGAAGATGTGTAGGCTTTGTCCAGCGAGGCGTTTGCCGTCTCGATGATCAGCTTGCCCCCATTGGGCATCGCGTCGCGCGCATTGAAGCCGATATTGAGCAGTGCATTCTCGAGCTGATTCGCATCGGCATACATGCGCCACAAATCTTTCCCCAGCGCCGTTTCGACAGCGATTGTTTCACCGATGGCTCGGCGCAAGAGGTCGCAAACGTCCACGACCAATTTGTTGGCGTCCAACGCCTGCGGATTTAGCGGCTGCTGCCGCGAAAAGGCGAGCAGACGCGTTGTCAAGGAGGCGGCGCGCTGTGCGCCCTGCATCGCCATCTCTCTCCCTCGTTCAATTCGGGTTAAAGCGAGGGGATCAGGCAAGTTCGTTATCTGACGGCCGATAATGTCGAGGCCGCCAATCACCAGCGTCAGCAGGTTGTTGAAATCATGTGCGACGCCGCCCGTGAGCTGTCCGACAGCCTCCATTTTCTGAGATTGATGCAGTTGTTGCTCGAGACGACGTCGTTCCGTCACGTCGTGCGCGCTGACGACAACCCGACGCGGCGCACCGGGCTCGTGAGGCGCCGGCATAACAATCGCCTCGATGACGGCGTCGCCCTGAGTCCGTTCGTATCGGTGTGGCGCTCCCTCACGCAGGCACGCAGCAAGATGGGCCCCGATTACCGAGGCGCTCTCTGCGCCGAGAGCTTCCTGGATCGTGCGGCCAACTACAGCGTCTCGGGTCTTTTTATACAGTCGTAGCGTGGCCGGATTGACCTCGGCATACCGAAAATGACCGTCACCCTCCTCCACAATGACCGCATAACATTCCGAGGAGTGATTGAAGAACGCCTGGATGAGAGCCTCCGAAGCCGCCAGCTGCCGGGTGCGATCTTCGATTCGCTGTTCCAAGGTTTCGTTGAGCTCGGTCAGGGCCCGTTCGGCCTCCTTGGAGGCGGTGATGTCGTGCGCGACGCCGATGAAGCCGATGTGTTCGCCGGCCGGCCCCCATCGGGGCTGCGATTCAGATCGTAGCCAGCGCCATCGGCCATCGTGACGTCGATAGCGAGCCTCGAGCACAAAAGGCTTCCGGGATCCTTCCCCTGCTCGCTGGTCGCGTAGGATTCGCTCGAGATCGTCTGGATGAAGGGCTTTACGCCAATCGAAATTCAGAGCATCCACAAAGGGAACGCCCAAAAACTCGTGATAGGCGCGATTAACAAATTGTCGAAGGCCGTCGAGCCGGCTCACCCACATCGGCACGGGCGCGCTATCCGCGATCGACCGAAACCGCTCTTCGCTCTCGGATAGAACCCTTTCAGCGAGTTTACGGGCCGTTATGTCCATAACGACGGTGTAGAGACCCACGGTGCGTCCCGCCAGGTCCCGATGCGGAACATGCACGATCTCGGTCTGGACTGTTCCGGCCGATCGATGAAAATCGGCCTCGTAAGATAAACTCTCGCCCGCGAGCGCGCGCTCGATGAAGGGCCGGCGAACTTCATACATCGCAGGCCCCATAACTTCCCTCACATTGCGGCCAATGATCTGGCTCAAGGGACGTTCAAACCACGACTCGTAGGGCTTATTGATGAATCGAAATATCTGATCGGTATCGAGGTAGGAGATCAGGAACGGAAGCGCGTCGGCTATCGCGCGCAACCGGCCCTCGCTCTCCTGCACCGTTGCGTCCGCATTTTTTTGGTCGGTGATGTCCAGATGCGCGCCAATAAGCTTTAAAGCGCGCCCCTGACTGTCGCGCTCAATCTCCGCGACAGCGCGAATCCATCGTGTTCGACCGTCACTCGGTCGAACTATGCGATATTCAGCCTTATAGTCTTTATCTGAGCCTGCGACCGCCGCCAGAAAATACTTCTCAACTCGCTCTCTGTCTTCCTGGTGAATGCGCGCGACCCATGCTTGGTGCGTTTCGCCAACGGCGCTTGGCGGAAGGCCATGAAGGTGGAGATATTCTGGTGAGCGTTGACTCCGGAAGCCGTTCGATAAATCGACTTCGAACCCGCCGACGCCGCCCATACGGTGGACCCGGGTAAGCTCCAATTCCCGGTCACGCAACGCCTGCGTATCCCTCTCGCGATCGGTGATGTCGCGAAACGCCACGCCAACGTCAGGACCAAAGGGAAAAGCTCGCACCTCATGATGGCGACCAGGCCTCAACGCCGAATAGATCTCAAATTTTTCTCTCGTTTGCTTTTCGATGACAATGCGACAAATTCGCTCGAACTCTGTGCCCCTGATCTGAGGCAGGACGTTCCATAGAAGGTTGCCAACGACCTCAGCGCTCGGCACACCGAGGATTGCCACCGCAGCGCTATTGGAAGCGGTCAAGCGCCAGCTGTGATCAAAAGCAAAGAAGCCCTCGCCCATGCCCTCGAGCAGTGCCTCAACGAGGGATTCTTGGTCGGAGCCCATCGCTCCCGAAATCTTCCGAGTATCGGACGTGGGCGCCATCCAGGAGACCGTTCCGAGCGTTTCTATAACGCCTACTACGCACAACAATTGCAGAGTGTCGATGGCGACCTTTCGCAAGCCGATCCCATCTGCCCCCTCGCTGTTTCCGCCCTAGTGATAGGACTGCGGGTACGTGCTGATCACATGCGCCGCCAGGCGCGCCATGTCGCGCGCGGTCACCCTTTGGCCTCCGCTGCTGTTCCCCCAGGCGTTCACGAACCTTGAATGACTCATACCCGGCTCGCGGGCTCGTTGGCTCATGCGCGCGGCGAACTCGCTTTCGGAGCCCGCAATGCCCCGCTGGCAATTGGTCGCTGGTCCCCGCAAGACGCCGCCAGGTCCGGCCGTAGCGACTCCGCCCCGTCGCCATTGATTTTCCATCGAAGTCGGGGCATTGACGGCCGCGATCGGTGAGGGCGGGCCGAAGCGCCGACGAGGCTCGCTCCATTGCATTCAGTTACCGCCGCCCCATGTCTTCAGTGCTGGCTGCGTCGAGTGAAAGGAAGTCGTCATGGTTCGCTCGATTCGGCTCCTGGCCTCGGCCGCGCTCGCGGCCGGCCTCGCGGCGGCGGCCCCGGCAGCGCACGCGCAAACTGGGCCTCAGGACGAGGGCGCTGTCCAGACGACGGGACCTCTGGGGGCTACGCCCCAGAAGGCGAAGCCCCGCCAGACAGCGCTCAAAAAGCGCGCCGCGCAACGCCCGGCCCCAGCCGGCAGGCAGATCACGGTGCATGCCCGACCGTCCTACCTGACCCTCGGCACGCAGGCTCCCGTCGGCACGGTCGGCAACGGCTATGTCTACAGCACGTTCAATCAGCCGACGCCGATCGAGGGGACTTTCATGGGCATGCGCGGCAGGGAGAGGATCACTGACCCGCTCGGCAACGCCGCGCCAGGATTGACCTTGTTCAGGTTCTGAGCTTAGCGCGCGATCGCGAGAGCGATCAGGCCGGCGAGAACAGCGCCTGGACCGCAACCTCAAATCCGGGCGGATCGAGCCGCGCGGCGCCCTCTGTCAGCACACGGGTCTCGATCGCATCTCCTGCGCCACGCTTGTGATGAATAGCGACGCGCCGATCGGGATCAAGGATCAGGTAGTGCTGGACGCTCGGGAGTGAGAAATAGCCGCTGAGCTTGCGGCCATGGTCGATCGCGGCCGTGCTGGGAGACAGGACTTCAACCACGATAACGGGATTGTCGATCTCGATAGCGTCAGCGGGAGCTCGAGGGCCGCAGACAACGGATGCGTCCGGTTCGTAGGTCGTCCGCGCGTCGATGCGGATCGCCATGCCGTCTGTGAAGACTTCACACGGCAGATCAGCTGTCGTCACGGCGCCATCCAGAGCTTTTGCCGCTCTAAACTTCGTTCGGATGTGGGCGGCCCGCTCGGGCGCCATCATGACCGGCTCGGCAGACGAAATCATCACGGGAACGCCGTCGTGGAGTTCCCAACGTCCTTCCTTGCCTTCGGCCCAGGGCAAGAACTCCTCGACGGTCATCAGCTTGAGCCCGGTGGACATTAAGGCTTCTCAAGAGCCCGCGGGGAGACGGGGCGAGAACAGCATAAGCCCCCGGTCGCCCTCGTCCAAGCTCCTCAGTTCATCGTCGGGATCGAGAACTGCGCTCCATCCTTGATGCCGGACGGCCAGCGGGCGGTCACGGTCTTGGTGCGGGTGTAGAAGCGGATCGAATCCGGCCCATGCTGGTTCAAGTCGCCAAAGCCGGAACGCTTCCAACCGCCGAATGTATAGTAGGCGACGGGCACCGGAATCGGCACGTTGACGCCGATCATGCCGACCTTGACCTTGGTCGCGAAGTCGCGCGCGGCGTCGCCGTCGCGCGTAAAGATGGCGACGCCGTTGCCGTATTCGTGATCGTTGCACAATCCGAGCGCCTCGCTGTAGTCGTGCGCGCGGACGACCGACAGCACCGGGCCGAAGATCTCTTCCTTGTAGATGCGCATGTCCTTCGTCACGTTATCGAACAGACATCCGCCCATGTAGAAGCCGTTCTCGTAGCCCTGCATCTTGAAGTCGCGCCCGTCGACGACGAGCTTCGCGCCCTCCTTCACGCCGATATCGACATAGCCGCGGACCTTCTCCAAAGCCGCCTTGGTCACCAGCGGCCCATAGTCCGCCCCGGAGTCGGTTGACGGTCCGATCTTCAACGCCTCGACGCGCGGAATGAGGCGACGCATGAGATCGTCCGCAGTCTTCTGTCCGACAGGAACCGCAACCGAGACGGCCATGCAGCGTTCGCCCGCGGAGCCGTAGCCAGCGCCGATCAAGGCGTCGACCGTCTGGTCCATGTCCGCGTCAGGCATGACCACCATATGGTTTTTGGCGCCGCCGAAGCACTGCACGCGCTTGCCCGTCGCCGTGCCGCGCGAATAGATGTACTCGGCGATCGGGGTCGACCCGACGCAGCCGATCGCCTGAATGTCGGGATCATCGAGGATGGCGTCGACCGCCTCCTTGTCCCCGTTGACGACGTTGAGGATGCCCGGGGGCCCGCCCGCTTCGACGAAGATTTCTCCGAGGCGCATAGGCACGCCAGGGTCGCGCTCCGAGGGCTTCAGGATGAAAGCGTTTCCGCAAGCGATCGCCGGCGCGAGCTTCCATAAGGGTATCATTGCGGGAAAATTGAACGGCGTGATGCCGGCGACGACGCCAAGCGGCTGGCGCATCGAATAGAGATCGATGCCGGGACCTGCGCCATCGGTATATTCGCCCTTCATCAGATGCGGAACGCCGAGCGCGAACTCGACCACCTCGACGCCGCGCTGAATGTCGCCCTTGGCGTCGGCGATCGTCTTGCCGTGTTCGCGCGCCAAAATGTCAGCGAGCTCGTCGTTGTATTTTGCGATCAGATCGAGAAACTTCATGAGCACGCGGGCGCGGCGCTGCGGGTTGACCGCCGCCCAACCTAGCTGCGCCGCCTTGGCGTTCTCGACGGCGGCGCGCATCTCAGCCTTAGAGGCGAGCGCCACCTTAGCGCGCACCGTGCCGTCCATTGGCTGAAAGACGTCCGCGGTCCGACCCGACTTGCCGGCCACCATCTTGCCGCCGATGAAATGCCCATATTCGATCATCGCTCCGCTCCCTGATGTCTTTGCTCGTACCGCTATATGCGCCACGATTTTGCGCACAGCAATTTGAGAGATCGCGCATCGGCTGTGCGGAAATGTGCTAAGTGTCCCTCATGGATTGGGATAACGTCCGCGTTTTCCTCGCTGTCGCGCGTGGCGGGCAATTCGTCGCCGCCGCCAAGCGGCTCAAGCTCGACCACGCGACGGTCAGCCGTCGCATTGCGGCGCTGGAGGCCACGGTCGGCGCCAAGCTGTTCGACCGCCGGACAACCGGAGCCAAGCTTACCGGCGCGGGCGAGCGGTTCATCAGCGCCGCCGAGCAGATGGAGAGCGCGTTCCTGCATGCGCAGGGCGAAATCTCCGGCGTCGATCTCGAACTTTCGGGCGATGTTCGCATCGGCGCGCCGGACGGGTTCTCGACCTATTATCTCGTCGGCGCGCTGCGCGACTTCGCCGAGCGTCATCCCGCGATGCGCTTGCAATTGATGCCACTGCCGCAACTGACGCCGCTCGCGCGCCGAGAGGTCGACGTTGTGATCGGCCTCGATAAGCCAGAGGCCGGCCGCTTCGTCGCCCGCAGGCTCACCGATTATTCGCTCGGCATTTACGCGAGCGCTTCCTACCTCAAGCACAATGGCGCGCCAGCCGACATCGAGGCGCTGAAGAGCCACCGGCTCATCGGCTATGTCGAAGAGCATGCGTTTTCGACTGCGCTCGACTATGTGCGCGAACTCTACGGTGGCGCGCCGACCAGCTTCGAAAGCGCGAACGCAGTCACTCAGCTCGAAGCGGTGCGCGCAGGCGTGGGCTTAGGCGTGGTGCACGACTTCATCGCGCGGCGGTTCAAAGACCTGAGGCGCGTCCTGCCCGAGCGCCGGGCGACGCGCGCTTACTGGCTAGTGACGCATGAGGACACGCGAGGCCTGGGACGCATCCGCGCCGTCGCCGAGCATCTCGCGAAGGCGGTCACGCGGGATCGCGGGATGTTCTTGTAAACGCCGACCGCCGCGGTCATCCGGATCGCGTAAGGATCGCCAGGCTCGCGCGACGAACGTCGGGCAGGCTACCGCTCCAATCTCGCGAGAAGTCTCACTTTGGCCGGACCGCGTCGGCGGTGCCCTGGATAAACGCTTTGATCTTTTCAAGGTCGTCGGACTTCAGCTTGCCTGTGAAATCGGGCATGCCCAAGGCCGCGAACTCCTTGCTGAACACCGCGTCCTCGAGCTTTGCGATCGTGTCCGCATCGACATATCCAAGATTTGGGATGTTGCCGCCTTTGTCGACGCCCGGCACGCCGTGGCAGAAGAGGCAATTGCTGACGTAGAGCCCGAAGCCTGCGGGTACATCTTTGGGATCATATTTCACCCCGGAAATGAGCGGCCCCAGCTTGTAGCGCGCAACCTCCGGAAACTTGGCGTCGCCGCCAATCGCGAACGTGTAGACTGTGCCGGGCGAAGCGTGATCGGTCGAGCGGTGTGATTGTCCGAATACGCCGCCCCAACCAGCGGCGATCGAGACATATTGTTTGCCGTCGATCTCATACGTCATCGGGGCTGCGACCACGCCGCTGCCGAGCGGGGCGTCCCACAGCTTCTCGCCGCTCATCGCATCGTAAGCGACAAGTCGCCCGTCCGCTGTGCCCTGGAAGACGAGGCCTCCCGCGGTCGCGAGCGTCCCGCCGTTCCACGGGGACGCGTAATCCTGCGTCCAGGCCGCCTTCTGATGGGCCGCGTCCCAAGCGATGAGCCGGCCAAAAGGCTTGCCTTTCGGCGGCGTCGCCACGAGGTTCTTGCCGAGGTTCCAGCCGATCCCGTTCATAGGCTGACCGACATTTGCGCTGCCCTGGGTCCAGTTGGGGTCGTCGATCATCATGAAGGGAACGTTCTGCGCCGGAATATAGGCGAAGCCGGTCTTCGGACTGAACGACATCGATTGCCAGTTATGCGCGCCAAACGGCCCGGGGATCGTCTCGATCGGCTTGTCGGTCCCACGCGCCCCGGGAATTTCGATGGGCTTGCCGTCGGCCGTGTAGCCGGTCGCCCAGTTCACATCGACGAAATTCTTGGCTGAAATGAACTGGCCGGTCTTTCGATCAAGAACGTAAAAAAAGCCGTTCTTCCCCGCGTGCAGGAGGACTTCGCGTTTCTGTCCGTCGATTGTCAGATCGGTCAGGATCAGGTCCTGATCGGCGTCGTAGTCCCAGGCGTCTCCGGGTGTCTCCTGGTAGTGCCAGGCGTATTTGCCCGTGTCGAGGTCCAGCGCGACGACCGAAGACGTGTAGAGATTGTCTCTGCTCGAGGGATTGCGGATCGAGGACGACCAAGGGCCTGCGTTGCCTGTGCCGAAATAGAGGAGGTTCAGGTTGGGGTCCGCGGACAACGTGTTCCACACCGTCCCGCCGCCGCCATTTTCCCAATAGTGGAACGTGTCGTCCCAGGTCGCCGCCGCCTTGGCCATCGCTTCGTTCTCGAACGGCTTGGAAGGATCGCCCGGCACCGTGTACCAGCGCCATGCGAGCTTGCCGGTTTCGGCGTCGAATGCGCTGAGAACGCCGCGAACGCCATAGTCCGCGCCGGCGCCGCCGATGAAAACCTTCCCTTTGGCCACGAGCGGCGCCCCGGTGATTGTGTAGGGACGGGCATTCTCGGGACTCGCGTTAGTGCTCCAGAGCTCTTTGCCTGTCGCCGCGTCGAGGGCGATCAAGCGCGCGTCGGGCGTCCCGACATAAACCTTGCCCTTGTAGACCGCGACGCCACGATTGACGACATCGCAACACAGTTTGTACCCCTTGTCGCGCGGCGATTGGGAATCGAACGTCCAGATCTTTTCGCCGGTTTTGGCGTTAATGGCGTACACGATAGCCCATGGCGCCGTGACATACATGATCCCGTCGACAACGATCGGGGTCGCTTCGACGCCGCGGATCGAGTCCAGAGGGTAGGACCAGGCAAGGCCCAATTTCCCGACCTTGGCGGCGTGATCTGATCGAGCGGACTGAATCTGTTGGCGCTATAGTCGAGGCCGTTGCTCAGCCATTCCTTGCCTGTCTTGCCGTTCTCGATGATGCGCGCGTCGTCGACGTTTGCGACCTCACCCGCCCGCGCCGGCACGACGAGCGATGAAACACCCAGTGCTAGAACCAGGCCGGCAAGGGCGCGGGGGCGTCTTTTCGATGCTGGAAGCGGCGCCGCACTGGGATTGCCCATTCTGTTCCCTCCCTGATCGCCTTAACTCATGGTTAGCCGAAGCCCCATGGCCAGCCGAGACTCTTCGGATGAAGGGGTCGATTCAGCTTAGATTGGCCGGGTCGGTGGTCTTTTGCAAGACGCGTGCGTCGGTACGGCTCGCCCTCGAAGCAACGATCGCCGCGCTGCTGCGATCATAATGCCGAAGCGCTCGATTGACAGCGCCGCGAAGGCTCGTAATGTGGACACGCGCGTTGCGGATGGAAGCCGGTGCAAGTCCGGCACGGTCGCGCCACTGTGATCGGTCGTTTTCGACCGAGAGTCAGACCCTTTCCGCGGCGAAGCCTTTCTTGAACGGGGACGCGATATCCCCAGGAGTTCGACATGACGGCTTCAACATTCGCTCCCGCCGCCGCACGGCCCGCTGCGATCCCAATCCGTGAATTGCTTCCCTGGGTCATTTTCGCCGGCCTCATTTGTTTGCTCGGCGTCTATTTCGTCGGCGCGGAGGAAGGCGCGACTTCGATCATCAAGGGCATGTACGTGCATGAATTCGTGCACGACAGTCGCCACTTGCTCGGCTTCCCCTGCCACTAAGACGTCGGGTAATTCGGGTTCCGGACAGCAAGTCCTGATCCGGGAAGATGAGTCGGCTCCAGCAAGCCGTGCGGGATAGCGCGAGCTTGCGGTTGAGGATGATCGCAATGACGACGGGATCTTTGTTGTGGCGGGGAATGATCGTCGGCTTCGTCGCCGCCCTGCTTTCGTTTGGTCTGTTGAAGATCGTGGGAGAGCCCGCGGTCGATCGCGCTATCGCCTTCGAATCGGCGATGGACGAGGCGAAAGCCAAGGCCGAGCACGACGCCGCGGTGGCCAAAGGAGAAACCCCGCCCCCGCCCGAGCCGGATTATGAGATCGTCAGCCGGCCGGTCCAGGCCGGCATTGGCCTCTTCACCGGCGTCACCACTTACAACCTCGCGTTCGGAGGCCTGTTCGCGCTGGCTTTCGCGATTCTCTACGGCCGGATGGGGAATTTCAGCCCTCGATTGACGGCGGCGCTAATCGCACTCAGCGGTTTCCTCGCGATCTATGCCATTCCGATCATAAAATATCCGGCCAATCCGCCGTCCATCGGCAACCCCGACACGATCGGTCTGCGCACCGCGATCTATTTCGGCATGATCCTGCTGTCGCTGGCCTCCATGATTGCGGCTTGGAACGTCCGCAATCGTCTCGTCGATCAGCTTGGCGCATGGAACGCGACGCTGGTCGGCGCCGCCGTCTTTCTTGTCGCGGTGGTCATCTTCGCCCTTGTCATGCCCCCGCTGGACGAGGTTCCTGAAGGCTTTCCGGCGGTGGTGCTGTGGCAATTCCGCATGGCTTCGCTCGGCGCCCAGGCGATCATGTGGACGGTGCTCGGGCTCGGCTTTGGCGCTTGGGTCCAACGCGATTTCGCGAAGGCGAAGGTGGGCCGGCTGCAGACGGCCTACTGAGTCGCAGGGCGCGGGCGCGCCCATGACAGCGCGCCTCGACCTGCTTGCGCATGGCGCGTCGGCGGCGACGCGCGGGGCCCGGTTTCCCGACGACGAAGCGCTCGAAGCCTCCGCCGTCGGCCCCCTCGAAGCCTTGCGGGGGCGGCTACGCCCCTACGCTCAAGTGCTGACCTCGCCGGCGCGCGCGGCGCGCGAGACGGCCGCGGCGCTGGGCTTCGACGCCGAAGTCGAAATGGCGCTGAGCGACTGCGACTACGGGCGCTGGCGCGGTCTCGCTTCAAAGGACGTTGCTGAGCGCGAACCGGACGAATTCGCGGCCTGGCTCGGCGATCCCGCAGCCGCGCCGCACGGCGGCGAGTCGGTCGCGGGTCTGATCGAACGGACCCGCGCCTGGCTCACGCAAGCGTTGGCGCGCGAAAGCGCGACGCTGGCCGTCACGCACGCCACGGTCGTTCGAGCCGCGATCGTGAACGCGCTTGGCGCGGACTCCTCCGCCTTCGCTCGGATCGACGTCGCCCCGCTCTCACTCGCCAGACTGAGCGGTCATGCGGGACGCTGGAATGTTGTGGCGCTGGGGCCTTTGGGAGGCCTGTTGTGAGGGGCGCCTTGGCCGCCCTCATTGCGGCCCTCTGCATGCTCGCGGCGTCGCCGAGCCACGCGCATCGGATCTCCACGCGCAGCGGGCCGCCTCCGGAGGGCGTCTCCATACCCAGCCTGACGCACGGCCAGATGGCGGTGATCCGCGACAATCTGCCCGCGATCAGGGCGCTCGCCAGCGCCAGGCTCGGATTCGACATTTCGACCTGGCGGTTGGAGGACTACCTGAACCTTCAGTCTTTCGCCTGTCTCTGGGGGATCGTTCCCGGCAGCGTCACGGACGAGAACAGTCCGTTCAACGAATGCGCCCATGCCTATCTCGCCGCCGGGCGCGCGCTCCTCCTACAGCTCAGCCGAGACCGGAGCGCCGATCACAAATCCATTGATGCGCTGATCAGCAAAATCGAAGTTGAAATGCTGGCGGATGGCGCCTCGATGAACCTCTGTCGCTATAGCGACGAGCCGTTCAACACCAACGAGGTGATCTGGCCACATTGGGGCATGATCCCCTCTCATCCGCCGACCGCGATGATGGCGGTGGCCGCGTTTGCCGCGCTCGGCGTAGTGTTGTGGCGCGCATGGCCCAGGCGGAGCGTGAGCCGACTACGGGAGGGAACAAGCGCATAGGCGCGCTCGGCCGCGAAGGCGGCTTTTGGATCGTTCAAGGAAAAACGCCCCGCGTTGCGCGAGGCGTTTCTGATATTGAAGCGTGAGCGCGCGCCGAGTTATGGCGACTTTTGCGGCTCTCGGTTCTGACGCGGAAGCTGATTGGCGTTGCCCATCGTGTTGCCGCCGCCGTTGCCCGTGCCCGCCGCGCCAGAGTTCCCCGCGCCTGAGCCTGTGCCGGACCCTCCGCCGCCGGTTGCGCTGTTGGCGCCGCGGTTGTTGCCATTCGCGGCGCTGCCGTTGGCGCCGGCGGCGCCGCTCGCTCCACCGCCTTTATTGGCGCAGCCGTTGTTGCCATTGCCCGCGCTGGCTGAGCCGTTGCTTCCGCCCGAGCTTGCGCCGCCTGCGCCCCGCCGCTTCCGGAACTCCCGGAGCTACCGGCTGCGAATGCTAGGCTTGGGAGGTTGGAGCCCACTAGGCGCTACGAAAAGTCTACAGCGTTTGGAGCGCGATCCTGGACTTCGCGCTCGTCGCGTGAACGCGGCGCTTCAAGAGGCCGCTCCGCAGGCTCCCAAGAAGAGGGCTCGCCCGCCGCGCTACTGCGCCGTCAGTCCCCCGTCGACCATGAACTCGGCGCCAGTGGTGAACGAAGATTCGTCGCTCGCCAGGAACAGGATGGTCTTCGCGACCTCCTCGGCCTTGCCCATGCGGCCCATCGGCGCGGCGCGCTCGAGGCCTGCGCGAATCCGTTCCGGGTCCCTTGCGCGCGCGATGCCTTCGAGCACCATCGGCGTTTCGGCGAACGAGGGGTGCACCGAGTTCACACGAATTTTGTAGCCGGCGCGGGCGCAATGGAGCGCGGCCGATTTGGTCAAAAGCCTGACAGCGCCCTTGCTGGCGCAATAGGCCAGCGACGAAGCGTCGCCGATGATTCCGGCGACCGAGGAGAGATTGACGATCGAGCCGCCATCGGTCTCCTTCATCGCCCGCACCGCCTCGCGGCAGCCAAGAAACACGCCCTCGGCGTTGACCGCATTGACCTTGCGCCAGTCGGCGAGCGTCGTCGTCTCGATGTTGCCGAGGACCGCCACGCCGGCGCTGTTGACGAGAATGTCGAGGCGCCCAAACGCGGCGAGGACCTCTTCGACAACAACGCGCCAGCGCGCCTCATCGGTCACATCCTGCACGAGCACAAGATCGGCGTCAGGCCCGAGCGTCTTGAGACCCGCTTCGTTGCGATCGGTCGCGGCGACCTTCGCGCCTTCAGCGTGAAACAGAGCCGCCGTCGCGCGGCCGATGCCCGACGCCGCCCCGGTGATGAGCGCGACTTTGCCGGTAAGCCGCCCCGACCCTGCTCCGTCCATCGTTTCCTCCTCAAGCGCGCTTTAGGGCGGCAGGCGTCTTCTGGCGAAGAGCCGGCATCCCCTAGTTGCCGCGAAAGCTCCGGCCCGAGCGTAGCCCGGCAATCGGCTGGAACAAAGCTTTCGCGGTTCGCCAGCTGTTGAAGCGCCCTGGGTGCGCGACAAGCTGAAGGAGGGAGGCTTCTCCCTGCCGATGCCGACCGGAAACTGAGGCGCGCCCGGTTCTCTGCGGGCGGGGCGGCGGCGGTTGCCGCCCCGGTGGCCCGGGAGTCGCCCGTTTGGGAGGAAGGATTCCAGAATTATTGGACAATTTATTGCATAAAGCCGAAGCCGCCCTTATGATGATGCCCGATGACAGACTCGTCGATCGAACCTTTTGGCCTCCGGTCCTCGGGCAGCAGAAAAGACGAGCCTGAGACGTTTTGAATACAACCTGAGGAAGCTAGAAATTTTTTATTTGAATCGGCCGTAAGTCATTGAAAAGTCCCGATTCGAAAAAATAAATGCTAGTAAACGCTAGCTATGGGGGCCAACACCCCGCGCAAGTCCGATCAAGGCAAAACCGTGGCGATTATCCTCGCTCAAGTCGACGGAAAAGTGCGTAAGCGCTATACGCGATCGT
>Ga0210393_10003035_pt1 | contig 13589 bp, 10 predicted proteins | sample IncBWC27OmetaG_FD_160068 | JGI IMG/M metagenome (GOLD analysis project Ga0210393, IMG submission 160068) | Forest soil microbial communities from Barre Woods Harvard Forest LTER site, Petersham, Massachusetts, United States - Inc-BW-C-27-O ... | reverse complement strand
GCCGCAAAGGGATGGTCGACGACCGGGGGTGCTAGCAGATCTCAGCCCGGCTGATCCGAGGTATCGGCGGGATTGCAGCGATCGCAATTTCCCATCCCCACTTTTTACTCCAGCATGGTCGAATGGAGCCGAGCGTTTGACTGTCCGATTTACCTCAACGCCGCTGACCGGCAATGGGTAATGCGACCGGATGCGACAATCAAGTTCTGGGAGGGCCAGACGAAGGAAATCGGCAAGGGCCTGACGTTGATCCGTTGCGGCGGGCATTTCGATGGCGGCACGGTGCTGCACTGGCAGAAGGGAGCGGATGGCAAAGGCGCTGTGCTGACCGGCGACATCCTCGAGTTGTCCAGGACCGCCGATGGGTGAGCTTCATGGACTCGTATCCAAACCTGATTCCGCTCCTGCGTCTGCGATTCGCCGAATCGTCAAGGGGGGTCGAAACCTTTGAGTTCGACCGCCTTTACGGAGACTGGTCGGGAATGGTCGTCTTCAGGGATGCCAAGGCAGTCGTGCGCCGGTCGGCGGAGCAGTACATTTGAGCGATTCAGGGCTCAAGGCGGCGAAACCCAAAGCAATGAAGCCGCAGACGGACGGGAAATCGTCGTCGAAATTCATCCCAAGCGGCCACAAATCGTTCGAAGAAAGTTCTTGAAACGCTCGCCGAGGACGGTAGGATTACAAGAGAAACGAACGCTCGAAGAAGCGTCGTGTCAGTGGTTTTTTGCTGCGTTTTTCCTCTAGCTGGAGGACGCCTATGCAAGAACCGACGGACAGTTTTGTGTGAGAGAGCCTGCCTCCGATTTGCCTGTCGAGGCGTGTTCTGTCCCACCGAGCTCTTAGACTCCGGCTTCGTCCTGCGATTTCCGTAACTCAGCATCCCGCACTACTTCACGTAGCGCTTGTGATGCGAGAAACGCCCGTTAAGGGCAATGCTCGATCGAGCCCGAGGATTTGCGGCGGCAGGCAGTTCGGCTCTCTCCATCAATCGTGAGGCCCTCGTCTTCTCTTTTGCGACGAGGGCTTTTTTCGTTCTCATCGTCCTGCTGGGCTCAAATAAAAAACCCTGCCAGTCGACGGAGCTGGCAGGGACATCCTATGCGTCAGTGGCTTGATTCGGGTTCAAAGTGGGAACCAAACCCCCGAACCTATCACCGTCCGACGCCTTTCTGAGGAGACTCGCTTTTCGAGCGGCAGGACTCCTCATGCGTTTCAAATCGTAGAGGCAAAATCGTCGAGGTCAATGTGCGATTGTTGGACAAGTTTTTACAAAAAGTCGCTCAAACGGATACGGGTCTATCCAGCCACGGCGAAATCGGCGATCTTCGGCCGCACCAGTCGCTCGAAATCCCTGTACGGCAGCCGCACCAATTCCGTATGTGAACCGGCGTTGAAGGCGATCTCGTCGTCGTCCGGCAAGGGCTTGGCGACAAACACGTCCATCCCATACAGATTCCCGAAGGGCGGCATACCGCCAACATCGCACCCAGCGAACAAGGCCCCAAATTCCCTCTCAGAGGCGAGACTCGCCTTGCTCGCTCCCGCCGCTTTCGCCAGCTTGTTCAAATCTACGTCGTACGAGGCCGGGAGCACCGCCATTGCCATTTTGTGGTCGACCTTGACGATTACGGTCTTGGCCAAATCCTTGCCCGGGATGTGGGCCGACGCCGCAATTTCCAATGCAGTGTAAGCGGGGGAGTGCGAGATCTGCACGTACTTGACTTTGTTCGAATCGAGAAACTCCCTGAGCTTTTTGACGGGCATATCTCCTTTTTTTGGTTGAGTTGAAGACCTTTTGGCCCGATGGTTCCACCTCGATCTCCGACGCAGGCTGGGTACCTGGCCGAGATTCTGTGCTCTTCCCGAAGAGCCGTCCCATGGCGATTCAACTATGTGAAACGGATTCGACCGGCCTGCCCTCTCAATATCAAGAGACGTGAACGACCAACCCACCACCATCCTACGCTGCTTCAGCCTGACTCATCGTCACTTCCGTGTTGAGACGTTCGCTTCGGAGCCCCAACCGATGGCTATGCGGCGCTTCGGCAGATTGACGTTCGATGAGATGGTCCCGAGTTCAAATCGTTCCGTCCCAATGGTCACAGCGAAAGGAGTGCTTTCCTGCCGACCTTCATCACCACAATCAAGTTCACCGAACAGGGGATTAAGGCGATTGGCGAGTCAACGAAGCGGGCAAATGCCTTTCAAGGCCGCTGCCAAGAAGATGGGCGTCAAAGTCACCGACATCTACTGGACCCTTGGGAGCTTTGACGGGGCGCTGATTTTCGACGCTCCCGATGACGAGACGGCGTCGGCCGCACTTGTGCATCTCGGCTCTTCGGGCAACGTTCAGACCACGACCGCTCGGGCATTCAATGGCACTGAGATGGGGAAGATCCTGGCAATAATATCGAAATGACCGCCGGTCTGGGATGCCCAGGCCTTTACTTTCGAAGGATTGTGTTCGAACCAACAGAGTTCAGCGGCCCGACGAAGGACCATAACGGAATGAAACTGTCGCTCAACTGTCGAGGATATTGTCACCCGCTTCCGGCACCTTGTAACTTCTTTCTCGACCGCGTTCCGACAGCAATCGCACTGAAGCGATCTCCGGACAAGGATGCTGCCATCGGCTTTACCTATAAACTTCCATTTGCCTTAACCGGACAGATCGAAAGAGTGACAGCCGAGTTGAAGTGAGTGTGAACGTCCTTGGACTGGCAATGCAGTTCGCCGGCTCGGGCAGTTCTCGGAACAGCCGCCGAGTTCGACATCGCGACGGAACAAGGTGAAATCAGATGCGAGGGGCGGTAACGACTCTGCACCGGCGTCTCTGGCTGCTCACTCACGTCGCTCGGCTGCCCGCGTCGCGTCAATCGTCGTTGGATCCGCCTCTGTCGGAGGGTTCCCTTCTGGCAACGTGCCGTATCAACGGCGCCAGCCGAATTTGTGATTACACTCGCCGGCCTCTCGAAATCTCAACCATTTTTCGGGAACGCCATCAATGGACCGTTAGATGAGCGCCCCGACTGGCTCGTCCGGGATTCTCGCACTTTTTTTGACGCCCGATTTTCGTGCCGAGAACTCAAACGTATTGCGGGAATCGCTCACGCCTGAATGATGACCGCGAAAGTGGCTGAAAGGCAGTGCATCAAAGGAACGTTTTGGGTCGATTTCAAACCGAGCTGGGCGGTCGCGGCCGTCCGTGCCATGCACCCGCCTGAGCGAAACCTCCAGCGATTACCCAGCCATCCACGCCGTTCCTCTGCACATTGGATCGGCCGAAACAAATCGGCTGTCTCAAGTTGGGCAGGAGGCCCCGAGCGGGACGGGGGCAGGTTGCCGAAATCAGGAAGGTTTCCAACCGCATTGGTCAACGGCCGATCAAATCTTTGTGCGAACCGGTCTGCATTTCTGCCCCGGCAAGTTCGCTTCTGAGGCGAAGCCAATCGCGGAGCGTCAGCAAAGGAGACGTCAGCGCGGATCGTTTGCACGCTTGCACTTACGCTTAGATTCAAACGAGAAGCGGAAAGTTCTGACCATGCTGCCCCACCCCGGTCGCTGCTTAAAAACTGTCCATCAGCGGGGAAGTCGCCCGATCAGGTACGCCCATTGCCGGAAAACTTCGTACGACGCATGAGCGGGTGTAGCTACAGGCTTGTGAGTTTGTTCTTGTCTCTTTTTTCTCTGCGAAACTCTTGGCGGGCTTCAGGCGACTCGTTTCGGTTCGCGGACGAAAGGCACAACTTGCATGATCCCTTCTTTGGTGCTCCTGGCGGTCGTTTTTTTGTCCCTTATCGCCTTTGACGTCATTCAGTTCGGCTATGAGGAGGCCCGGCTCGTCATCGCCATCGATTTCGGGAGATTCCACAGGCCTCGATCGAAACCTCATGACCGATCGCGGTGAGTGTCGCGCTCATCGAAGAGAGTTGCGAAGAACAGAACCGATTGCGCCTTACGCCAGTGCGCTTGGGCCGTTCGGTGTGGTAGGCGACAATCTCTACGCGAAACCAACGGTGGCTACTTTTTGGGTCACGACGTGTTTGTCGCTCTCCGCGGAACCGAAGCTTCTGCGGAAGCGAGGGGCATTCGCCCCGAAGTCGTGTTGTTCGATTTTGTTGCCGATGATGCATGCATTCTTTCGACGACCTTCCAATGCAGTCGTACTTGGACTATCTCAACCGCCTTTTCGCGAGCGGTCACGGTCGTATCGCGGAAACCGCAAGCATCGATGAGCCAGGAACCGTTTGTGTTTTGGCAAAATCAGGGCAACATACAGTGAGGACGAAGTAATGCCAAAAGTCGCTTTGCCGTTCGAAGTGAAAGCGTCCTTCCGAGTGCCACGGCAACAGGCTGAGAAATTGGTATCAAAGTTTAAGACCGGCATAAATTTCCCGGGACTCTTGCCGGACGCTTTGAAGTCCTCTGACGCCGGTATTCGTCAAGACTCCGGCGAGGGCTCGGATGCGACGATCTGGGTCGTTTTCGAACCGAGACGTGGCTCGAATCGCGTGGCGCAGCGATCTCTCGAAGCGAGCGACGGGACCGTTTGCGAGCCGATTGCCGAATCAGCATACTCTGACTTTATTGGCTCGGACAAAGGGGGGGATGATTCGGTTTGACCTCGCGATCCGACGTTAGCTCACAACCGCGGCGTAGTGCGGTAGGAAGAACGAGATTGAGCTCACTCGACACCTCTTGGATCGATCTGACAAAACAAGGGGTCGCGTCGGCCCCTTGACATGAGACGAGCAAGCGTTCCTCAAGCTGTTGCCATCCGAGTCGCACGATCGTGCGGAGGCCGATCCGTCACTTGCGCCGCTCCTCATCGAAGCCATCCCAAATCTCTGTTAGCCGCTGGCGGACGGCGGCCCGTTCGGCCTCTTTCATCACGAGCAGCCGCCCCCTTTTCCGATCGATGATCTCTTGGCGCGCTGACTTCGCGCCCTCACGGACAGCCTCTTGCAGGTCTTCGTTCTCACTTCCCGATTCGACCGTTCGCGAGCTGGCCCCCCCGACTTGCAGGAACAAATCGCGAGGGGTGTCACGGTTGAAATCGAGGCTCTCGGTAAGCGCGCCCCCTGGCCCGCGAGTCTTTTGCTCCACAGCTACGAGCGAGCACAACGCGCGGAGCTGGTCCCACAGCCCGACTATGGCATTTTTGCGGGCGTTCCGAGTCTTGTGAGGAACAGCCGATGATCCATCGCTTCGGCAAAGGTGTCTTTCCCTTCCTGTTCGTTTTCATGACTCAGGCTCTGTGCGCCGCCGCGGAGCCCGTTCCCGCCGCATTGCCGCCGGAGCCAGCGAAGGCCGCCCACTCCGCTTCGGAGCTCCTGTTCAAGGAGGATTTCGAAAGACCCGGTTCGGCGATCGACCCGTCGAAGTGGCGCATCTCGAAGACGAAGGAAACGGACGTCATCGAGGTGCGGCATAACGCTTGGCCCAATACCGGCGGCTTCGCGGTGATCACGGACAGCGGCGACCAGGGCGGATCGTACCGCGGGTGGGCCGGCGCCATCGCCTCGCAACGGTCCTTCAGCCGTGGCCGCAACCTGCGCTGCACGTTCAAGGTCGCCATGCCCGCGCACAGCGGCACCGGGTTTTCCGGCCCCTGGCATTCGACCAACGTCATGACTCACCAAAAATATTCGATGGTGAATTCCATGACGGGCTCGATCGGCTTCTACTGCAACGGGACGTACCAGCCTCCGTACATGGAGTGGGACGAGAATAACCATGACGTCGACAAGAACCTGCCCGCCAACGGTTACCTCAGCGGGCCGCGGCTCGCCGAGGACTTCCTGCGAGCGTGGCGCTACTCGGCGCCGGCTTTCGGCAGCGGCTCGGCCTGGATCAGCATTCGAGTCTGGCTGGGTGATGTTTCCGGGGCATTCTGCGAGTGGTCCACCGACGACGGCAAAACTTGGCGTCCGTTGCGCGACCGGGCCCACAACGCCGTCATCGATACGCGCGGACGCACCGGCGTGGCCACCGATTGGGGACCGGCCTGCCTGTCTGGCGATCCCGTGGGCGTGGTGCACGTCAACACGACTAAGGATCACTACATTGCATTTGGTCCGGTTGCGGGCAGCGTTTTTATCGACGACGTAATCGTCGAACGCGATGCGCTGCCGTTCAAGGAACGCTCGTCGCCGCCGGCTCCCATACGGCCTGCAACCGTGACGCCGGCGCGTGCGTCGGCGACCACTCCGGTGCTCGACAGTGTCTTAAAGAGACAGAACCTGCGACCGGTCGGCCGGTTCGTCGAAGTCACGGTTCCCGACACGCTCGATCTGGCCGCGCGGGCGGAACTGTCGCTGAACGCGCTGACGCGGAATTCAAATCCCGATGATCATCATTCCGTGTATGAGACATTCACCTTTGGACACAATCCGCCGGCCATGAGCAAACCGGGCTGGTTCATCAACCCGGCCAATCTCTATGCGATTCCCTACCTGCGGACGATGTGCGGCAGCCAAGCGGGGATTGACGTCGAATATGAGATGATGAAGGACATGCTGGGCCGGATCGAACCTGGCGGCCGGCTGACGTTCCCGAACGACGCCGGATGGCCCGCAGGGACCTCGGTGCCCAATGTCAACGGCCAGTTGGCCATGGCCCTGCTCAACTGGTACGAGCGCGACAAGAACCCGGGCTGGCTCGACTACGTGGCGCTGCTCTGCAAGGGGCTGGATCGCTCGGCGATCCGCGTCAAGGACCGTGCTTATTATCCGCTCGAGTGCGGCATCGACGCGGGCGGCGAGTGGCGCTGGACAAACCGCGGCGGAAGCGTGATCCCCTACATACCGCCCCATGAACCCGAAAGCGAACAACAGGGTTACGAAGGCTCCGCAAAGTGGATGACGGTCTTCGGTCCGATCGAGGCGCTCGCGGGCCAATACCGTTATACGAGCGACGCCGAGGCGCTCGATCTGGGGATGCGGCTGACCCGCTTCGGGCTCAAGGGACCGATGTGGGAGGGGTTCAGCAGCCTGGCTTATCCGGGCAACCAACAGGGCATCTTCGCCGGCCACTTCTCCGGCAATGTCCACTTCCTCAACGCGCTGCTCGACATGGGAATGGCGCAGAAGAACGAAGCCCTGAAGCAACGGGCCAGGCAAGGTTATGAGCTGACACGGCGCGTCGGCGTCACGCGAATGGGCTGGTATCCGTCCTGGATCATGAACGGGACCGAAACTTACGGCCGCTCGAAGGACCTGCACGGCGTTTGTGACAGCGCGGGAATCGCCGCGGCACTGTTGCTGGCCGTGAAGCTCAGCGACGCCGGCGTGGGCGACTATTGGGACGACGTGGACTACATCGTCCGCAACCAGCTCATTGAGCAGCAGTTCACGGACGCGAACGCCATGCGGGGCAAGGCGGGCGGCGATCCCCTCAACGTGATCGGACGTTTCGTGGGCGGCTGCGGCACGGGCGAGCCGACGGCGATCAAACCGGAGATCAGCGGGGTCGCCACGGCCGCCACGGCGGCGGCCTTCTATCATGCCTGGCACGGCATCACCCGATATGACGAGGATGCAAAGACAGGCCAGGTCAATCTGTTCCTCAATCGCGTCTCGCCCTGGCTCGACGTGGAGAGTCACCTGCCCTTCGAAGGCAAAGTCATCCTGCGCAACAAGGAGGCTCGCACGGTGTTCGTCCGCCTCCCGATGTGGCTTAACGATCGCCTGCCCATGTGGAAGGCCGACCAGATGGCGGTCGCCTGCAAGCGCAACGGCCGGAGCTTTGTTCCCACCCGAGTCGGCCGCAACCTGATGCTCGACGTGCAAGAGGGCGACGTAGTTGAACTGAGCTTTCCTATTCCGGCACGGACAGACAAATACACCATCCATGGCAAGGCCTACACGATTCAGTTCCGCGGCAGCACGGTGGTGGACATCGACAATCGCAACACGAGCCCCGACATGATTCCCATCTATCAGCGCGAGGCGATGAAAGCCGGCCCGACGCCGATGCACACGGTCAAGCGCTTCGTGGCCGATAAAATAATTCCGCTGTCGGTGCAGTGAGAGCAGGGAGACAACCATGAACAACAGCCGCGCCATCACGATGCTGATCGCCGCCCACTACGTATTCCAGGCCTTTCCCTGCGTCGCCCAGCAGCCCGTGTTCGATCGCCAGGCCTTGGTCAACAGCTACTCGGCGCACGTGCGGCCAAAGGGGACATGGGAGTCGGTTGACTGGCCCGACACGTTGGACCTGTCCGAGCGCGGGCGACTCGGCGTTCAGGCGTTGACCGGGAACCTGGATCCTGCCAATTCGTACGCCCCTTACTCCTACTTCAATTTCCAAGGCGACTGCGGGTGGTATGAATGGTTCCACACGCATGACTATCTGCAAGCGTTGCTTTACGGCCGGGCGATGAGTGGCACGGCTCACAATATCGAGAATGAACTCGGGCTCGTGTCGCTCTATTTGAATCGCATGAAGATCGACGACCTGCACGACCCCTCCGGCCCGCAGTACGGCGCCGCGATTTACTATCCCGCGCTCAAGTTGCAGAAGTTTCCGAACGGGGGCGTCGACGAGCTGCCCGATCGCATGTCGGTCGCGAAAAATGGCCTGTCGGTAGCGGCCATGTTCACGTGCTTTTATCACGACGGCAATCCGGGCTGGCTCCAGGCCGCTTCATGGCTGGCAAACGGTCTGGTGCGGAACTACAAGCCGGGCAACGGCATCGTTGCGCGTCTCCCGGTGGTGGTTGCGTACCGGGCCTATTACCCGCCGGAGTGCACCTTCGATCGGCTCGGGCGATGGTTCTTTTCCAACCGCGGCAAGGCGCACGACTACACGCCGCCCGAGGAGCCTCTCTTCGACTACTCGGGAGCCGAGGGCGCCGCGCGCTGGTACGTGTCCACGAGTCCCCTGCTGGCGATCACTCAGGTGTACGGCGGCGTCCATCCGCGGATGCCGGACCTGGCCGAGCGGATCCTGCGCTTCAGCCTGAAGCCGGGAATGTGGAAGAACACCGACGCCGAGGGATATCCGGCCAACGAGCATGGAGTCTCCGATGGCCATTTCACCTGCCACACGCACTACCTGATTTATCTGCTCGACTACGCGATCGCGACGCATAACGACTGGCTCAAACAGTTCGTCCGCGAGTCCTACGATTACCAGCGTGCCGGCGGCGTGAGCCGCCTGGGTTGGTACTGGCCCGGCGCGCAGGAGGGGGATTTCACCGTGTTCCAGATCGCGCTCGGCGTGCGGATGTCCGACGCTGGTCTGGGTGATTATTGGGACGACGTCGACGCACTGGTGCGCAACCGGCTAGTCGAGCAGCAATATGTCGACCTGCCCGCGATGCGGCAGATTGCCGGCCTCAAACCGAACGACACGTCGCGCGACGCCATGCTCAAAAAATACCAAGGCGGCTTTACGGTCAGCTGGCCCACCTCGATCGACAAGTTCATGTACGGTAGCAATATCGCGTCGGGTACGTTCGGGCTTTATCACGCCTGGCACGGCATCACCCGGTTCGACGAGCCGACGCGCGTGGCAACCGTCAACCTGTTTCTCAACCGGACTTCGACATGGATGAACGTGGCCAGTTGGCTCCCCTATCAAGGCAAGGTGGAGCTGACCAACAAGCAGGCCGCAGGCATCGACGTTCGCATCCCCGGCTGGGTCGACATCAAGCAAGTGAAAAGTTTCAAGAACAACGCGCCCCTCCACCCGGCACGCCACAATCATCGCCTGTTCATTCCGAACTTGGCGCCCGGCGACGTCATCCGGCTCGAATTCCCGCAGCCGGTCTCGACCGATCACTATTATCTGCCGACGTTCGGCCACAACTATGCGATCACGTGGCGCGGAAGCACGGTAGTGGACATCCAGCCGCACGACGGGGCATTCCCGGGCTACCCCCCCCAGTGGCCGATCCTGCAGCGGGACCACATGAAGACGGCCACGACAGTGAACCGGGCTCGCGTGAAGCGGTTCGTCGCCGAGAAGGTGTTGCCGTTGTTTTAAGAAGAACGAATTTCAAACCCTCGTGGTCCCCCTGGTGAGCCGACGGACCACAACGCTTCGGCGGCCGGCGCACACCCATGTCACCAACTCAACCCTTTTCGCGGACATGCCAATAATCGACCGATTTTCACAAAACTGTCCGGCTTCCGTGTGACCAGCTCCGGCTAGATGGTGGGTCGGCTCGCTTGACTCATCGAATGCGGGACACTCGCAGCCGTTAATCGCTTACGCTTCATCCGACAACACGGCTATCGCCAGCGCGGTGTCGAGATACTCCGTCAGCTCCTTCAACTTCCCGTCTGCCATGCGGCAGATGTAGCAGTAGTTGTTGTTGTACGGCTTCCCACCCTTGGTCATGACCTCGCCGCGACACTCCACGGCAACATAATCGTCTTCCGCGATAAAGCGGTGTGCGGTATTGCGGTACTGCGTGGCGAAGTTGGCAAACAGCGGCCGCATCAGTTCCTTAAGAACCGTCTGTTTCCCCCGATGTGCCTTCGACCACTTGGTATTGCCGGAAACGATCCAGCAGAAGTCGTCCGCCCAGAGGTTGATGAACGGCTCTCCGTTACCTTTGGACAATTCCTCGAACGCCTGCTGGAGTAGCTGCTTGTTATCCGCTGCCGTCATGATGATTTCCTTGGAAGCCCGCTTCGTATTCTAGTGTCCGACATCCGTCCCGACACTGAGTTCTCCGTTCCGGATTGGCAACCGTTTTCCCGGAACCGGGTCGGCAGCGAAGAGCGACCGAAAATGCCCGCCGGACTACGGTGAAATTCGAACGTTTTTTGGCAGCGGACACCTGTCGACGAAGAAACGAGAAAAACGCCGTCATTGCCCGCAGCCCACAAAGAAGTTCCGTCGTTCCATCGTTATGCTGAGTTCAACCGTATTGCGACTAACCCAAACCCCGCGCTCACCAAAAGTGGGGAAGTCCAGAAAGTGCAGGTTGCAAAAACGATGAGAACGTATCCAATGTTGCTTTTCGCGATCGCATTCGCAGTCTCCGCCAAAGCGGGAGACCGGGAAAAAGTCCCGACCCGTTCGCTTCGCCTCGCGGTAGTGCAGCAGGATGCGAATCCCGGAAAACCTGAGGAGAATCGGAACAAGGCGCTTCGATTTGCCCGGCAGGCGCTGGACCAGGGGGCGGAGGTCATTCTTTTTCATGAAGAAATGCTGGTCGGCTGTGTGAAGAACCTCCGTGAAGTGGCAGAGCCGCTGGATGGACCGACGACGCGGTCGTTTCAAACGTTGTTGTGCGGCAGCCAGGCGCTCATCATCTACGGTCTGACCGAGCGGGAGGGGGACAAGTATTTTATTTCCGCAACCGTCGTGTCAGCGGATGGGGTGCTCACGAATTACCACAAGACGCATCTGTGGTGGAATGATAAAGGGGCTCGACATGAACCCACATTTTACCAGCCGGGGGACCGGTTGGTGACCTTCAACATGAAGGGCAACAAGTGCGGCCTGATGATCTGCTATGACGGCGATTTTCCGGAGATGACCCGCGCCTATGCGAATCTCGGGTGTTCGGTGCTGTTCTGGCTGAACAATCGGCCCAGTCGCGGTCACGCGGAGGTGAAGGACCTGGCTTACCGGAATTCGATTATCATGGCCACTTCCTGCTGTTGTGGCACAGACGAGATGGGTCGTGTGTGCCGCGGAGGAAGCAACATTACGGATGCCACGGGCAAACTGTTGTCCGAAATCTGGGATCACGAAGGGATCATTGTGACGAATGTGCGTCCGGACAAAGTGCCGGCATTGCGCGCAAAAAACCCGTGGTATCGCGGCCAGCGGCCGGAATTGTATCGCTAGTCGAGCAGTCGTTCTTAATGCCGACCGCGAACCAGCCCCGCTTTCCGCTACCTTCTACAGCGACTGTGTGAACTTGGTTGTCGTTCGGCCGCGGTTTGGATTACCTGCTCGCAACGCTTTCCGTCGCATCCCGGTCAGCCAGGGAAAATGCACAATTCTTGAAAAGCCCTGCCCGCCGCCGTGCCGGCAACCCGATCGTTTCTTCGGACTCCGAGAAAACGACCGTTAGATGAGAGCCTCGGCCTGGCTCGTTCCGGATTCTCGCACGTTTTTTGACGCCCGATTTTCGTGCCGAGAACTCAAACGTTTTGTGGGAATCGCTCGCCCCGGAACGATCACCGCCAAAGTGGCTTGAACGGCTGAGCATCAATCGAACGTATTGTGGAGGGGCAATGGTTGTTTTCGAGCGATGTCGATCATCAAGAGGTCGATCCGAAGCTGGTCCCTGGGTTGATCGACTTGCGTCTGCGTCTGCTCGAGACCAACAAGGATGCTGCCGGTTGTCGACGGACTGCGGAGTTGTGGGAGGCGCTCAATCCCGAGACCCTTTTTGATGGGTCGTTGTTCGGCGGTCAACTTGACTGGTCCGAAGCGACATAACGGATTCTCCACTGGATTCGTTCGCTTTCAATCGCCGTTCGGTAACATGGACGTGATTGATCCCTATCCTGGCTTCACGGAACCTGATGATCAGCCGGAAGCATGATTCACGACGACTTTTCATCCTTGCCGATTATTGACGTTGCGCCCCTCGCGGCAGGCAGTGCCGAGAAGCAAGACGTGGCTGCCCAGATCGATGCGGCCTGCCGGCAGAGCGGATTCTTCTATGTCGTCGGTCATGGCGTCGCTGCCGGATTGCAACGCGACCTGCAATCGCTCGCCCGCGAATTCTTCGCACGTCCGACTGCGGAGAAGATGCAGATCGCCATGGTTCAAGGCGGCAAGGCCTGGCGGGGATATTTTCGCGTCGGTGATGAACTGACTTCCGGTCGTCCCGATCAAAAAGAGGGGCTGTACTTCGGTCCGGAACTCCGGACCAGTCACCCACTGGTGCAACTGGGTACTCCGCTGCACGGCCCAAACCTGTTTCCCGCAACTCCCGCCGGATTGCGAGCGACCGTTCTGCAATACATGGCGGCGCTGACGGAGCTGGGACAGCAATTGATGGGGGGCATCGCCCTGGGCTTAGGGTTGCCCGAAAGCTACTTTGCCGACCATGGAACGCGCGACCCACTCACGCTTTTTCGGATCTTCAACTATCCGCCAACGGTGTCGCCCGAGCTTTGGGGCGTCGGCGAGCATACCGACTACGGCCTCTTGACCCTCGTGATGCAGGACGAAGTGGGCGGCCTGGAAGTCAAATCGCAGTCGACCTGGGTCCCCGCACCTCCGCTGCCCGGCTCATTCATTTGCAACATCGGCGACATGCTCGACCGAATGACGCGCGGAGTTTATCGGTCGACACCGCATCGCGTCCGCAACCCGTCGGGTCGTGACCGCATGTCGTTCCCGTTCTTCTTCGATCCAAATTTTTTCGCCGACGTGCGGCCGATCGATCTTCCCTCAGGCGAAACGGCTCCGGACGATCGAGGGAGACGCTGGGACCAGTCGAGCGTGCATATCTTTCAAGGAACATACGGCGATTACCTGCTCGGCAAGGTCGGCAAAGTGTTTCCGGGATTAAAGGCAAAAGTGCTCTGAATTGCTCGGCACCGAATTCTGTCTCATTGAGGTCAGACACTTATCGAGTCTCGGTGGTAGCCTCAGGACGTACT
>Ga0210393_10003034_pt1 | contig 13590 bp, 12 predicted proteins | sample IncBWC27OmetaG_FD_160068 | JGI IMG/M metagenome (GOLD analysis project Ga0210393, IMG submission 160068) | Forest soil microbial communities from Barre Woods Harvard Forest LTER site, Petersham, Massachusetts, United States - Inc-BW-C-27-O ... | reverse complement strand
GTGCGCCGGAATCTTCCAGTGCTGCGGGGAACCCGGCCGCAGGCATACTCGACCGAGCCGCGCATGCTCGAAGCCGAAGCGACGAAGGATAAATCCAGCTCCCACGGTGTCATGAAATGAAGATCAGGCGTCCGGGTACGACAGTTGAAGAGTTGTCGCAGACGCTCCGCAACCACATTATCAATGGGCGATATCAGCCTGGTTTCCGCCTCTCGCAGCAGACGCTCGCAACCGAGCTGAAGGTCAGCCGAACGCCTCTGCGCGAGGCGCTCTCGCGGCTCGCGGCGGAAGGCCTGGTCGTGGGCGAGGCGAACCGCGGGATGGAAGTCGCGCCGGTTTACAATGATCACGCCGAGCAGTCATACGGACTCAGATTACTGATCGAGCCGCCGACGATTGGCGCTCTGGTTAACGATATTTCCGAACAGGACGTTGATCAGATGCAATCGGTGCTCGAGCAGATGGAGCAGTCTGCGAAAAGCCATCGCATCCAGGAATTCCAGCAGGCGCATCTGCAATTTCACGAAGCGACGCTGCGTTACTACCCGGACACTTTCCGCGAACTCATTCAATCGCTACACACGAAGATCTACCGGCATCAGCGTCTATACTTTTCACGTCCTGAAGTTCCCAAGTCATTCATTCAAGCCGATGCGGCCTTTTGCGAGGCGTTGCGCGTGCGCGATGCCGCCTCTGCCCGGCAAATTATGGAATTTCACCTGACCGACGCGGCACTCGGGCTGGTGCTCGACATCGATCCCGATCACAAGTTCGAAGCGTTGTTCATTGCGCTTACCGCGCTCGGAATCGAACTGGAGGCCGACGAGGGCAAGATTCATCGTCCGACCAGGATTAGATGGAGGCGCACCGACTTTCACGAAATGCCTCCGCTGAGCACCAACAATCTGTACTACGTTCCCGGCGGCGCCGACGGTCGCGCGGTGCTTGCGTCAGATCTTTCGTCGACGAAACCGGCGACCAAGCCGCAGTAAAAGGGCGGGAAATATGGCGATGAACGACAATGCGTTGACCGAGCTTTCGGTCGGTGAAGCTGCAAGGGCTATAGCTGAGGGCAGGACTACCTCGCGGCGCCTCGTCGGCGAGTGCCTGGATCGCATCGGGGCGCGCGACGAAATAGTCGGCGCGTGGGAGTTCCTCGATCGATCGGTCGCGCTGGCGCAGGCGACGGAGTGCGACAACTCTCCGAGCAGAGGTCCTTTGCACGGCGTGCCGGTCGGCATCAAGGACATCATTCAAACTGCGGATATGCCCACCGGCTACGGCTCGCCGATCTATCGCAACCATCGGACGGGCGTGGATGCAGAATGCGTGAAACGGCTGCGCGCGGCCGGCGCCGTGATCCTGGGCAAGACCGTGACGACCGAGTTCGCGGTGTTTGCCCCTGGCAAGACGACGAATCCGCACAATCGGCTCCACACGCCGGGCGGATCGTCGAGCGGCTCGACCGCGGCGGTCGCCGATCGGCAGGTTCCCTTCGCGCTCGGAACTCAGACCGCGGGTTCCATCGTTCGGCCCGCAAGTTATTGCGGGGTCATCGGATACAAGGCGTCGTATGCGCGAATCCCGTACGACGGTGTGTTGCTATCCTCCACGGAGCTCGACACGCTTGGCACCTTCACGCGCACGGTCGAAGATCTGGCGATTGTCGGCAGCGTGCTGTCGGGAATCCCTTACCGAGATCCGATTAGCAATGCCGCTGCTCGAGTCGGCCTGGTCCGCACGCCGTGGTGGGAAAGTGCGGAAGCGGAGCAGCGCAAAGTTGTTGAGGCGACTGCTGAAAAGCTCGCGCGGGCGGGAGCCTGTGTCAGTGAATTGACGATTCCCGGATTTGAAGACCTGCTCGAGGCGCACCGCAGCATAATGAGCCGTGAGATCGCACTGTCGCGGCAGTACGAATACGAAAATCATCGAACGAGCCTGAGCACGCGGCTCCAATCGATCATCGAAAGTGGCCGCGCTCTTTCTGTCAGCGAAGTGCAAGACGCTATCCGCGTCGCGCGCCGTGGCCGCGATCAGATCGCCAGGATTTTTTCGGCGCACGACGTGTTGCTTACGCCGAGTGCTCCCGGAATGGCGCCCGAGGGCCTGTCATCGACCGGCGATCCAATCTTCAGCAGCGTGTGGACCCTGCTCGGAGTTCCGTGCATCACCTATCCAGTTGCGGCATCGTCGAAGGGACTGCCGCTGGGTGTGCAGGTGACGGGTCCCATAGACAGTGACGATCGATTGATTGCGACAACCAAGTGGATGATGGAGAATTCGGCACCGAGCGATTGGCGATGCGACTGACTCCTCGCGAGGTCGACAAGCTTTTAATTTTCACAGCGGCGGAGGTGGCGCGCAGGCGTAAAGCGCGCGGACTCAAGCTGAATCATCCGGAAGCGACTGCTCTGATCGCGGCGGAGATTCTCGAAGGCATCCGGGACGGCCGCTCCGTCGGGGAACTGATGGAATTCGGCATGACCATCCTGACCCGTGACGACGTTATGGAAGGAGTGCCCGAGATGATCGAGGAGATCCAGGTCGAAGGGACTTTTCCCGACGGGACCAAGCTGGTCACCGTTCATTTTCCCATTCGCTGAAGATGATACCGGGCGAATACATTCTGGCGGAGCCGGACATCGTCGCCAACGAAGGGCGCGAAACCGTCGAGTTGACGGTGGTCAATACCGGCGACCGGCCGATCCAGGTGGGATCGCACTTTCACTTCTTCGAAGTCAACAAAGCACTCAGCTTCGACAGGCGTTTGGCTTTCGGCCAGCGACTCAATATTCCCGCGGGCACCGCCGTGCGCTTCGAGCCGGGTGACGACAAGAAAATCAAGCTGGTACGTCTGGGCGGAGCCGCCAAAGTGCTGGGCCTCAATGCTCTGACCACCGGTGCGACAGATGCATCAGCAATCGAAACGGCGGTGGAACGCGCCGATGCTCGCGGCTTTGCCAATGTGAAATCATGAGTCTCAGAATCCCGCGTCGCCAATACGCCGAACTCTACGGACCTACCACCGGCGATCGCATCCGTCTGGCGGATACCGAATTGCTGATCGAAATCGAGCGTGATTTCACTGTCCCCGGCGACGAAGCAAAGTTTGGCGGTGGCAAGGTGCTGCGCGACGGAATGGGGCAATCGGCGAGCGCCACTTCCGATAGCGGCGTGCTCGACCTGGTGATCACCAACGCGATCATCCTCGATCATTGGGGAATCGTAAAAGCGGACATTGGAATTCGCCAAGGCAGAATCGCGGCGATTGGCAAATCGGGCAATCCCGACATCATGGACGGTGTCACGCCCGGAATGGTCGTCGGCGCCGGAACCGAAGTGATCGCGGGCGAGGGTCGCATCGTCACCGCCGGTGGAATCGACCCGCACGTGCATCTCATTTGTCCGCAACTCGCGTGGGATGCTCTATCCGGCGGTATCACGACGTTGCTCGGCGGCGGCACCGGCCCCGCGACAGGAACCAACGCCACGACCTGTACGCCGGGCCCCTGGAATATCCATCGAATGCTCGAAGCCGCCGAAGGCTTGCCAGTGAATATGGGATTCCTGGGCAAGGGCAATGCGTCGACACCCGCTCCTCTGCGAGAGCAGATCGAAGCGGGAGCGATCGGACTCAAATTACACGAGGACTGGGGGACCACTCCCGCCGCCATCGATTGTGCGCTGTCGGTGGCCGACGAATATGACGTCCAGATAGCGATTCATACCGATACGCTGAACGAGGCGGGCTTCGTTCAGGACACGATTGACGCCTTCAAGGGACGAACGATTCATACCTATCACACCGAAGGCGCGGGCGGCGGTCACGCCCCGGATATCATTCGTGTCTGCGGCGAGCTGAATTGCTTGCCGTCGTCGACCAATCCGACGATGCCGTTCACGGTCAACACCCTCGACGAGCATCTGGATATGTTGATGGTCTGCCATCATCTCGATCCGCTGATTCCGGAAGATGTCGCGTTTGCCGAGTCGCGCATTCGGGCTGAAACGATCGCCGCCGAAGATGTGCTGCACGATCTCGGCGCGATCAGCATGATGTCCTCGGATTCGCAGGCGATGGGGCGAATCGGTGAAGTGATCATACGGACCTGGCAGACCGCCGACAAAATGAAACGGCAGCGCGGCGCGCTGCCTGGCGAGAAAGCCGGCAACGATAACGTGCGCGCGCGTCGCTACGTCGCCAAGTACACGATCAATCCCGCAATCGCGCACGGTATCGCGCACGAGGTCGGATCGATCGAAGCCGGGCGCGTGGCCGACCTCGTAGTATGGAAGCCGGCTTTCTTCGGTATCAAGGCAGAACTGGTGCTGAAGAGTGGAATGATTGCATGGGCCGCGATGGGCGAACCCAACGCGTCGATCCCCACACCCGAGCCCGTCGTCTACCGTCCGATGTTCGCGGCGTTCGGGCGCGCGATGAGTTCTTCGTCGATTACGTTCGTTTCGCAAGCGAGCGCCGAAAAATTAGGGCACCTCAATCTGGCGCGCAGAGTGGTGCCTGTCGCGAAATGCCGGTCACTTACAAAACGCGACATGGTGAACAACAGCGCGCTGCCAAAGGTCGAGGTCGATCCCGATACCTATGAGGTTTACGCCGACGGCGAGTTGATGACCTGCGAGCCGGCAGTGCGCCTGCCGATGGCTCAGCGTTATTTTCTGTTCTGAGTGGGTATATAGCCGATGCTGACAGTCGAGCGGATCGCTCCTCGTATAAGCGACGGCGAGCGAGCGGCGAAAGAGCGCGACTACCTTTGCATGACGTCGGAGGAGCGGCGGTGGGTGCGGCGACGGGCCGTAAGCGCGCGCGGGCGCTTAGTCGCGCTTGCACTTCCGACCGGCACCGTGCTGCATCCCGGCGACATCCTCGCGAACGAGCTTCGATGGTACCTCGAGATCGAAGCAGCCGAAGAGCCCGTGTTCGCGGTGCGGCCGCGGGATTATCAAGCTGCGCTGCGCGTTGCATTCGAGGTCGGCAATCACCATTTTCCCCTTGCAATAGAAGGGGAAAAGTTACTGGTGCCCGACGACACTGCGATGCTCCAGCTGCTCAACAGGCTCGGCGAGCCTTGGGAACGTATTCGCGCGGTGTTCGATCCGATCGCAAAAGGGCATCGCCATGAATCCTGAAGCGACGCTCACGTTACTGCAATTCGCCGACGGACTTTTTCCCGCGGGCGCGTATGCGCATTCGTTCGGGCTGGAAGCGTATGCGGCGCGCGGCATCGTGTCCGACGCAGCGGACGTCGAACGACTATTGCGGGCTTATCTGCAAGGCAGCGCGGGACCAACCGACGCGGTTGCGGTAGTTGGCGCACTTCGAGCGACCTCATTGAGAGATCTCGACCGATGCCTCGAACTCGACTCGCTGATCGACGCGATGAAGCCGGCGTCCGAGTTGCGCAACGCCAGCCGCCAGATGGGCCGGCAGACCGCGAGAATTGCAGACGCTCTTCTCGCGCATCCGATCGTTCGCGAGTTCGCGCGGCTCGCGTCCGCGGATATCACGCCGTGCCACCACTCGGTTGTGTTCGGGATTGCCGGCGGTGCGCAAGGATGGCCGCCGTTTGAAACCGCCGCCGCGTATTTGTATTCATCGACGGCTGCGATCGTCGGCGCGGCGTTGCGTTTGATTCCATTGGGACAGCTGAAAGGACAGCTCATTATCAGAAATCTAACGCCGCTGATTGGCAGTCTCGCCACCGAAGCGACCGCAAAAGGCGTCCAGGAAATGGCGGGGTTCGCGCCCGCTCTCGAGATTACCTCAATGCGCCACGCCGCTATGGACGCGCGACTCTTCAGGTCATGATTCCAAAACCCCTCAAGCTTGGAATCGGTGGTCCGGTCGGCTCGGGCAAGACCGCGCTGGTCGAATGGCTGTGCCGCCGCATGCATCCGGCGCATCAGCTGGCCGTTATCACCAACGATATCTATACGCGCGAAGATGCTGAGTTTCTTACTCGGCGTGGAGTGCTCGACGCGGACAGAATCCTCGGCGTCGAGACCGGAGGATGCCCGCATACCGCGATTCGCGAAGATGCGTCGGTGAACCTCGAGGCGCTGGGCGAGCTGACGCGCCGATTCAGCAACCTCGATATCGTGATAATCGAGAGCGGCGGCGACAATCTGGCCGCGACTTTCAGTCCCGAGTTGGTGGACGCGACTATCTACGTCATCGACGTCGCCGAGGGCGACAAGATTCCACGCAAAGGCGGCCCCGGCATCACGCGCTCCGGATTGCTGGTGATCAACAAGATCGATCTTGCCCCCTACGTAGGAGCCGATTTGGCCGTAATGGACCGCGACGCACGCATCGCCCGCGGCGACCGGCCCTTTATCTTCACTAACTTGCGCGAAGGAAAGGGCGTCGACTCCGTCGTCGATTGGATCAAGCGTGAGTTGCTTTTCGAGACCTGAGCGCATCGGACGCGACGGATTTCTGCGCCTCGTCTTTGAGCGGCGCGACGGCCGAACAGTTCTGACCAAGCGTCGATTCACGCCGCCGCTACAAGCGCTCGAGCCGTCACGACTGCCCGATGGCTCGCTGTACACGATGATGCTCAATCCAACCGGCGGGACTTTCGGGGGCGACCAGCTTCGTACCGAAATCGTACTCGGAGCCGGCACTCATGTAGTGCTGACGACGCCGTCGGCCACAAAAGTCTATCGAGCGCTCGACCAGCCGGCTCGATGCGAAACTGAGATCGCATTGGGCAAGAACGCGATCCTCGAATATCTGCCCGACCATTTGATCCCGCATCCGGGAGCAGCGCTGCGACAGAGGTTCGACGTGACGATGGAGCATGGAAGCTGCGCGATCGTTTACGATGCGATGGCCGCGGGACGCATCGGACGCGGCGAGCACTGGAAGTTTCGCGAGCTGAGCAGCGAAGTATCGATCCGCGTTGAAGGTACGCCGCAGTATCTTTCGCGCGCATCGCTGATCCCAGCGAGTCGGCCTCTTGACGGGTTGGGCGTGATGGAAGGGTTCGACTACCTGGGATCAATTATCGCCATTCGGGATCGATCGCGAGCTACGACCGAGGACATCAAAGCTATCGATGCGTCGATAACCTCAACCGTTGGTGTTTGGGGCGGTGCGACTGCGCTGGCGGCCAACGGCTTCGTTGCAAAGTTCCTGGCGTCAAGTGCGCAAGCTCTTAACCTCGCGATGCTTTCCAGTTGGTCCGCGGCGCGGATGCAATTGATAGGGCTGCCGCGCTTCGATTTGAGAAAATTATGAAGTCGTTAACGCTGATTTTTCGACCCGCGAGTTGGTCTGAGAAATAGAGCAATTTCGCAGGCTTGACATAAAAGCGCAGCGGATGCTAATTCGAGCACACTTTTGAGCACAATTTTGTATACACACGAAAACGACGCAAAACGAGTACTGAAATCTGTCAATGAGTAGACGGATTAGTCGGGAAGAGCGGAGTGGGACCGATGACCGCAGTTAGCGAAGGTTCAAGCGTGGGCGACGCCTAAAGGGGAAGCGCCACGAGGCAAAAGATCGCAACGTCGATACGCTCAGGAGAGAATGTATGAGGCAAAGATCAGGCCCCTTTCCCGACACGGAACCTCGATGTACGCGCTTATCTCCTTTTGCTCCGGTGCTGTCGGTTCTCCTTTTGTTATTTTTTGGTACCTCAAGCGTCTTTGCATGTGAAGAGTCAGGCGGATTTCAGATCTGTCTCAGCTACTACACGGAGAACTACGTCCGGCTTCCCCAAGTCGACCGCACTTTGTTCCGTGCCGAGACGGAATCGTTCTTTACCAAGCATGCCGACGGTGTCATGCGACAGCGCAATGAATTGCGCCTCGATCTGCACTACGCACCAGATCCTAAATACACTTTGAATATACCGCTAGAGTTCAATCTGCGAGTCAGGCCCTTCTATGATAGCGCCTATGATCTGACCGGGTGGGGGCAGGGCCAATACCGAACCTATCTGGTTCCAGACTGGAACAGCAATCTTAACGGCAGCATGGATGACCAGTACGACCCGCTCTTGCGCGAGTACTATGTCGATATCCTGCCGAAGAACTTCTTCATCCGGGTTGGCCGACAGATAATTTCGTGGGGAAAATCGGATGGGGTTTACATGCTCGATATCCTGAACCCCTTCAATCTGGCTAATCCTACAAATTTCGACGAGCAGTACAACAAGATTCCGATCTGGGCTGTCAATGCGAATTACCAGGTAAGCTCGACCGGCACTATCCAGTTCGTCTACGAGCCTAAGTATCTCCCATACTACTATCCAGGCTTACCGCTTAAGGGCGGTCTTCCGTATCAAGGCCAATACCAGGATTTCACGCCGAACGTCGTTGGTTTGTTCAACGCTGAGGAAAACGGGCTGTTCGGTTTCAAGATCCCGGTCGATTATCATCAACCTTCGATCGCTCCCAGTAACGGCATCTACGCGGCGCGATGGAGCGACGAAGCCTTCAACATCCACTATACTCTGAACTACGTTTACGGTTGGACCTCGTACATGATCCAGTTCCCGAATACCGGGAACTTCACAACCGCAACCTCGGTGCTTGAACAACCCAGGCGTGTTCACATCGCGGGAGGCTCATTCGATTACGAATTTCAAGGTGTGCCGGCTCCATTGGAAGGAACCGTTATACGCGGCGAGACCGCAATCACGGTGGACGACAGATATTACGAAGGTATCGTAGGAAACCCGGTGAATGCCGACCACTGGGGACTTTTGCTGGGAGTCGATAAATACATTGGCAGTGACGAGTTGGAACGTCCTATCTTCGCCAGCTGGCAATATTGGCACGATGACGTCGTCAACAAGATCCACTGTCCGACTTGCGGCGCCGATCAGCATCAGTTTGAGGCAATTGGATTCAACGGCAGCTCGGCGGGAATGCGTGGCGCTTACTACAGCTTGCTTACCATGTACCTGGACAAGACCTGGCTTCCCGGCGACTACATAGATACTTCGTTTTTCGCGCTGTACGAATTGCAGTTCAAGGATTGGTGGCTCCAGCCGCAAATTGCGTACATGATCAACGACAAAACCAAGGTAGCACTCGGATTCAATATTTTCGCCGGCAGTAAGCAGACTCCTTACGGTCAATACACGAATGCGACCAACGTTTATTTCACTCTGTCGAGAGTGCTTTTGTAGCCGGATGAGTGTTTCGGGCATTCCGAGTCGAATGAATAAGACGGAGATCGGATAGGCCGATTCGTTAAGATGGTTGTAAGAAGTCACAAAGGCGGCGATCCGGGTGCATATCGCGGCATCGATCTTCGACTGGCTCGCCTCGCCCGCTTTTTTATAAGACATAAGGGCGCAGGACTTCTGTTCCAGGTCGTGGTTGCCGTGGTCTGCATCTGGGCAGTCGCTGGGATGCAACTGCGCGACGATCCGAATGCATGGCCGCCGGCCAGCGACCCATTCGTAAAATTGAATGGCAAGATTACGCAGCTATTCGGCGGGGGCGATTCAGTAAGTATAGAAGTTGTCGCAGACCAGGGGAGCATCTACACCGTCCAGAATCTGAGCACCATCAAGAAGATCACGCACGATCTCTATCTGGTCAAAGGAGTTATCCCTTATACAGTCAGGTCGCTGGCGACGCTGGATTCCGAGAAGTACGCATTTGAGAACGGCGGCGATGCTGACGCCACGATGCTGATCACTCCGCTGATGCCGCAGTTCCCGAAAACCGCGGCGGACGCGAAGGCAATCGAGGCGGCGGCGCGCGATAATCCTCTACTGGACGGCGTGCTCGTTTCAAAGGACGGCAAAGCGTCATTGATCGTAGCAAGCTTCCGTTCGGAGCAGCCTAAGGGTGCGCGCATCGCGGTCGACACGACGGAGCCGATAGCGATCTATCGTGCAGTCTCGGAGATAATTGAAAAGTATCAACGTCCTGGCATTACCATCCGGGCTGCAGGCACGCCAGTTTTGATTGGATGGGTTAACAGTGTCGGCTTGCGTTTCGTAGGTCTGGCCTTTGCCGCATTCATAATCACGATCGCGGCAATCCTGTGGTACGGGTTCCGCTCATGGAGCGGAGTTCTGCTGCCGCTGCGGGTGGCCCTGATGGGCGCCTTAATGGGTTTCGGCCTATACAGACTCTTCTTCGGCGCAACACTTTTCTCAGCCGCGGCGCTGCTGGCACCGTTCATCGTAGTAGCCGCGGGCGCATGCCATTCCGTTCAATTCCTAAGCCGCTTTTTCTTCGAGGAATATCCGCGGCTGCAGAACGCCGAAGACGCGATCGTCAGCACTTTCGTCTCGAGACTTCGACCGATGCTGGTGTCGCTGCTGTGCGACGTCATTCCTTTCGCCGTCATGGCATTCATTCCTTTCGAGAACGTACGCGCGTTGGGGATAGTGACGGCGCTCGGTCTATTGTCACTCACCGTCGACGAATTTCTCATGATGATTCCGGCGCTCAGTTCGATAACCATAACCGAGCTCAAGAGCGCCGGCGCCCGAGTCAAGACTGAAAAAGTGGGGACATTCGACCGCTTCCTGGCGGCCAGTGTTCGCGAACTGATCAGCAATCGCAGCACTGCCGCCGCGGTTATCGCGGGCTTTGTGCTCATCACGTTCGGCTTAGGGTTGGTAGTAGCTAAGGCGCCGGTGGGTCAAAACAATACATTCGCCATTCATAACTATCTGACTCACTCGTGGAACCGCAGCAATATCTACCAGATGGAGAAGGAGATCACGACACGGTTCGGCGGAGTGTATCCGATGATCGTGCTGGTCGAAGCCAAGCAGGAGCACGACAAGGTTCTCGAGACGCCTGCAGTGCTTCGCGCGGTGGACTCGCTCGCGGACTACATGCGGTCGCTGCCCCACGTCGGCTCGGTGAGCGACCTGGCCTTTCCGTTGAAGTTGCGGCATCAGTTCGTCAACGGAGACGATCCCAAATTCTTTACCGTGCAGGAGACGCAACAGGCTCTTGGCGAAGCTGTTATGGGTATGTCGAATGAGGAGCCTGGCGTCTACGACTGGCTATTCAGCGAGGACTACAGCGCGACTGTCATAATCGCTTATGTTAGCACCACCGATCCCGGCGTCGTCAGCCGGCTCATGGCCGACACTACAAGTCATGCTAATCCGCTGTTCGAAGGACTTCCGGTTACGGTAAGCGTCGCGGGCGGTGCGGTGGGTATAGCACAAGCCTTCAATCGAAATATCAAGTACTGGCTAATAGTTAGCGTTGTCCTGGGGCTCGCCGGTACCGCGCTGTTGGCCATCCCGGCTATCGGATCGGTTTCGCTGGCTTTGCTGTTGCTCGTGCCGCTGGCTATGGGATCGATCATAGCGCTTGGGATCATGGTTCTTTTCGGCATCGAGTTGAACTCGAACGCCGTGGCGGCACTGGCAATCGCCAGTGGCGTGGGCATCGACTCGGAAGTATATCTGCTGTTCCGGGTTCGCGAAGAGTATCGAACCCTGGGAGACTTCAAAGAGGCTCTTATCCGCGCCTACGTAAATATTCGTCGGGCGCTGGTAGTCTCCAACGGCGCACTGATTTTCGGCTGTATGATACTTGCGCCGGTGCCCTTGTATATTGGCTATGTTGGTTTTGGCATGGGAGTTGTCCTGCTCGTCTGTTTCCTGATGAGTGCGATCATGTCTCCTATCTTATGGTCCTGGTTTGGCAAGCGAGCTGTCTCTGGCGCTGATCCGGAAAGGACGCCCGCAATCGTGTCGGCCGAATCAATCAGGAGAGCTTCATCGTAATGTTGCTGCGTCGTCCAAGCGAGCGGGTTTTGTAGTTCGATGTCAACGACGAACTTCATGCAGTTTCGGCAAGTATCGATATTTCGGTACGCGTCCGATTACTATGATAGGACTGTAGCCATTCAGATTGTTCCGTTGACACTCAAGTTGTTTCTCTGGTCGATCGTACTGTTAGCTGCCTTTTACCTCGTGCGGCGGGCATTCGGCCTACCTGTTCTTACAAGTGCTTCGATTCCGACGGGGGAAGGTAGGGTGGAGCGCTACGAGGTAGGTGCTCGTCTGTACCATTGGGGTGGCGTATTTCTTTTGATGGCCGCGCTGGGGGCCTCGGGTCTCGCGCTTTACGCGCCGGGCACGATGCCTGAAACGCCAATCTCGTGGCTTCGTCTCCATGAATTCTTTGCCGGGCTGTTCATCGTTGGTGTATTTCTGCATATCGGCTTCTCATTGATGCAAGGTGAGCCTTGGTCGATGTGGTTTGAACGCGGGGATTTCAGCGACCTGATGCGGATGATCGGTTATACGTTCGGGAAGGAAACCGGATATCCGCACTTCGGCAAATATGACGTAGTTCAGAAGTTGTACCATCTCATTCTCTCCATCCTTGTCGGTGTACTTATTTTTTCCGGCGTAGCGCTGACGCTCAACGCGGAAGTGCTAGTCACGTCGAGCCACGATTGGATGAGATCGCAGCGTCTTCTTCACGACGCGAGCAGTTTTTTGATCGTTGGGATGGTTCTGATGCATGCGTACTTGCGGTTGCTGAAAGCAAACTGGCCGACGCTGGCGGCGATGTTTACCGGAACGGTTTCACTTGAATACTTTCGTCGGCGCCATGATTACAATCGATGGTCGCCGCACATAGTTCCTGCTGGAGATACTCGCGATCGGGTTGGACCGATTGCGCCGATTCGGGAAGTGTCGCCGGCCGAGGCGACGCGCCCGTTACCATAACAGAGGGATTCGAGGGTCATCATGAACCGAGAGATGCTGCGCGATATCACTGACGACGAGTTGCAAACTTTCCAGCGTGACGGAGTCGTACACTTACGCAAAATAATCGACCTTGAATGGATTGAGCAGCTTAACCAGGCCATCGACGAACTGATCGCCCGAACCGAGAAGCCGGTAGACCAGGTTCTCGATTTCACCACACTCGCTCTTGCCTCAGACTCAGCGAGCTCACGGCAGCCTCCAGAACCATCGGAATGGGCCTCTCCCCGTCAACTCGCCGGACGCGTTTCGCTCGACTCGCGCGTGCGGCCGAAATTTAGTCGGGGGCATTTCATTTCGGTAACCAGCGTCTGGCAGCTCCATTCCATGATTCGCGAATTGGCGATCGACTCGCCGCTGCCCAGGATCGCCGCGCAGCTAAGCGGCTCTTCCAAACTCTATCTCTACGACGATCAGTTACTAGTGAAACCTCCGGGGACGATGGAGCGTACCGCGTGGCATCAGGATCAAGGTTATGATCACATCGCGGGCGACAAGGTCTGCGCGATTCGTATCCCGGCGGGGCGCGAGACTCCGGATATGGGCTTGATCGAGTACCTGCGCGGCTCGCACAGATCGGGCAAAGTCTACAAGGTTAACTATTTTATCAGCGATGCGACTGCGCCCGACGACGCCGGCGAACCAATCCCGTCAATCGAAGGTCATGAAAAGGAGTTCGATATCGTGACTTTCGCGCCAGAACCGGGCGACGTCGTCGTTCATCACCTGAGAACTCTGCATGGCGCGGGCGGCAATTCATCCGAATCCAAAACGCGGCGAGCGATCACCTTTCGATACGCCGGCGACGACGTGCGCTATTATTTCCGCAAGTTCGCACCGCCGGCGCAAC
>Ga0210393_10003033_pt1 | contig 13595 bp, 14 predicted proteins | sample IncBWC27OmetaG_FD_160068 | JGI IMG/M metagenome (GOLD analysis project Ga0210393, IMG submission 160068) | Forest soil microbial communities from Barre Woods Harvard Forest LTER site, Petersham, Massachusetts, United States - Inc-BW-C-27-O ... | reverse complement strand
GAACTGGACGATTACGCCGCACGCGGCGCCTTTCGACGTCTCGTGCTGATAGATCGCCCAGACATCTTCGAACGTGAGCGGCTCGAAGTAGAGACGATCGCTGGTGTCATAGTCGGTGGAGACCGTCTCCGGATTGCAGTTAATCATGATCGTCTCGTAACCATCTTCGTGCAGCGCAAATGATGCATGACAGCAGCAGTAGTCGAATTCAATTCCCTGCCCGATGCGGTTTGGCCCGCTGCCCAGGATGATAATTTTCTTTTTATCGGTGGGTGCGGCTTCGTCTTCGTCCTCGTAAGTCGAGTAAAGATAGGGCGTGAAACTTTCAAATTCTGCCGCGCACGTGTCGACGCGCTTGTACACTGGCAAGACACCGTGCTTCTTACGCAGATGCCGAACTTTTTCCTGTCCCTCCAGCCGCCAGACGCTTGCCAGCCGCCCGTCGGAGAAGCCCATGCGCTTGGCGTCGCGCAACACTTCGGTTGGAATCGACTCGATCGGATGCTTCTCCAGTTCAAGCTGCATGTCATTAATTTCTTTGAGCTGGTAGAGGAACCACGGATCCATCGAGGTCATCTTAGCGATCTGCTTTACCGTGTGCCCTTGCCGCAGAGCGTACTGGACGTAGGCAAGGCGCTCCGGATGCGGCGTCACTAAGCGTTGGGTCAGGATTTTGGGTTCAATCTTGTCACCGCCGACGCGCTTTCCGGTATCGAGCGAGCGAATGCCTTTCATCAGCGCCTCTTTGAAGGTACGTCCGATCGCCATCACTTCGCCGACCGACTTCATCTGCACCCCAAGGCTCTCATCCGCGCCAGGAAACTTTTCAAACTGCCACTTCGGAATTTTCACGACAACATAGTCGAGCGTCGGCTCGAAACATGCCGGAGTCTTGCGCGTGATGTCGTTGGGAATTTCGTCCAGCGTGTACCCCACGGCAAGCTTCGCGGCAATCTTCGCAATGGGAAACCCCGTGGCCTTCGACGCGAGCGCCGATGAGCGGGAGACGCGGGGATTCATCTCGATCACAACCATGCGCCCGGTCTCGGGATTCACTCCGAACTGAATGTTCGATCCGCCCGTTTCCACGCCGATCTCGCGGATCACGGCGATCGACGCGTCGCGCATGGCCTGGTACTCGCGATCGGTCAGCGTCTGCGCTGGGGCAACGGTGATCGAATCGCCAGTGTGCACGCCCATCGGATCGAAGTTCTCGATTGAACAAATAATGATGACGTTATCTTTGGTATCGCGCATCACTTCGAGCTCAAATTCCTTCCAGCCCAGCACCGACTCTTCAATCAGCGCCTCGTGCACGGGAGACATATCCAAACCGCGGGTCAGCACCTCAAGAAGCTCTTCGCGGTTATAGGCGATGCCGCCGCCGGAGCCCCCCAGCGTGAACGACGGCCGCACGATTACGGGAAAGCCAATCTTGCCCGCAAATTCCAGCCCATCTTTTGTGCTGTTCACCAGCGCCGACTTGGGCACATCGAGCCCGATCTTCTGCATCGCGTCTTTGAAGAAGAGACGGTCTTCGGCTTTCTTAATGGCCGCGACGTTCGCACCAATCAGGCTCACGTCATATTTTTCCAGAACGCCGCCATCAGAAAGTTCGATTGCCAAATTAAGCGCAGTCTGTCCGCCCACCGTAGGGAGTACCGCAAAACCGGTGCCCGGCGATAGTTCCCGTTCGATGCGAATAATCTCTTCCAGATATTCAAGCGTCATGGGCTCGATGTAAGTGCGGTCTGCGATTTCCGGGTCGGTCATGATGGTCGCTGGATTCGAGTTAGCCAGCACCACCTCATAGCCCTCAGACTTGAGCGCCTTGCAAGCCTGCGTGCCGGAGTAATCGAATTCCGCCGACTGCCCAATGACGATGGGGCCGGAGCCGAGGATCAGGATTTTCGAGATGTCAGTGCGTTTGGGCATTGGTTATTGAATAGGACAACCGGCGAACGGTTGGTCAGTCGGGTTCGCTTGCAAGAGGAGTTTGATTTCGCAGTGTCGTCCTTCACGACAAAGCGCCCTTACGGGCTGCTTAAAGCCACGATTCGGAGCAAGCCGGAAGCGGTATCTGCCGACATCCCCGACTCCCAGATCAAAATGGCCATCTTTATTCGTAGAGATGGGGCGATACAAAACCAACTTTTCCTTCTCGTCCGCCCTTTTCAAAACCATCTTCGAAGTCACGAACTGCGCGCCGCTTGAATCCTTCAACTCTAGGTGAATCTTGCCATTGGCCGCGAAATTGGAGCGGACGACTTCTTCACTGCACGGAATCTGTTCTGGCCCTATTACCATTTGGGCAAACGCAGCGCTCGCAAACAAGACCATCGCGGCAACTATTTTCATTAAGGCCAAATCGTAGCTGTTCGCTGGCCACGCCCTTCTCACCCCTGCCACTCCTCCATCATCTTCACGAAAACTTTGAACAGATAATGCGAATCATGCGGCCCGGGCGCGGCTTCGGGGTGATACTGCACGCTGAACAGTGGCAGATTGCGATGCCGCAAGCCTTCCAAGGTTTGGTCGTTCAGATCTATGTGCGTCAGCTCCACCTCGCTCTCAGGCAACGAATCCGGATCCACGGCAAAGTTATGGTTGTGGGCTGTGATTTCAATCTTTCCCGTGTTCAACTGCTTCACCGGATGATTCCCGCCGTGGTGGCCGAACTTCAGCTTGAAAGTTTTTCCGCCAAGCGCGATGCCAGTAAGCTGGTGCCCCAAGCAAATCCCAAAGATGGGCTGCCGTCCCATAAGGCGTCTTATCGAATCCACCGCGTAGGTGCACGGCTCGGGATCACCCGGGCCATTCGACAAGAAAACTCCATCAGGTTTTAGGGCCAGTACGTCTTCGGCCAGAGTTTGCGCCGGCACTACCGTCACGCGACATCCTTCTCCCCGTAACTTACGTAGAATGTTCTGTTTGATCCCAAAGTCGTAAGCTACTACATGAAACCGTGCAGGCTCGTCCTTCACCCCAACCATGGCCACCGGCTCGTGTGAACGCTCGCCCACTTCCCATACGTAAGACCGCTTGGTGCTGACTTCTTTGGCCAGGTCAGTGCCATCCATTTTCGGAATCGATCGAGCCTTGGCCACGAGTTTGTCGGTATCGCTCTCGAGAGTAGAAACCACCCCACGCATCACGCCGTGGTCGCGCAGATGCCGCACCAGGCAACGCGTGTCGATATCGGAAAGCACGGGCACCTTAAACTGTTCCAGGTACTCCTCGGTCACTTGCTGCGAGCGCCAGTTCGAGCTCACTTTCGAGAATTCGCGGACGATCACCCCTTCGATCCACGGACGGGTGGCTTCGTTATCTTCCTGGTTGGTTCCGTAGTTGCCGATCTGAGGATTGGTCAGGACGACGATTTGTCCCGAGTAGGAGGGGTCGGTGAAAATTTCCTGGTAGCCGGTGATGGAAGTATTAAAAACGACTTCGCCGTAGCATTCGCCTTTGGCGCCGTAGCCTTTGCCTCGGAAGATTTTGCCATCTTCCAGCGCAAGGATTGCCTGCATTCTCGCTCCAATGTATGGATTTGCAGAATTTTATCAGGGATTGCGGTCAGGGCCAAGCACGGAACTCAGTCTGGGTGTGGAAATCTCGCGTCTTCGAAATTCATCCGTGTGGCAAGCCTGAGTCTAGCGAACTCTACCCAGCTTATCCATGGGCCAATATCCAAACACAGCCTTGCCGTAGATATAACTTTGATTCACCGGGCCGAAATCGCGGCTGTCGTTCGACATCGAGCGATGATCTCCGAGCACGAGATAACACTGCGGCGGCACGACCGTCTCCGGATATGACCGCGAGTCGGCGTAGGCGGGCGGCACGTAATCCTCATCCAAAGCCTCGCCATTCACATACACCTGGCCGCCATCGATGCGAATGCGATCTCCAGCCACCCCAATCACGCGCTTGATATAGCTTTTCGATGGGTCGCGCGGATAACGGAATACGACTATATCGCCCCGCGAAATCGGCTCCAGCCGGTACACGAACTTGTTGACGAAGATTCGCTCCTGATCTTCGAGGGACGGCATCATGCTGGTGCCTTCGACTTTCACCGGCTGATAGATGAAGACAATAATGAACGCGGAAATCGCCAGTGAAATAATCAGGTCACGTAACCACACTCCCAAAGCTGGACGCAGGCGTGCGCTCGCATCCGCCACTACGCCCTGTGCTGCTACCGGAAGGGGCGGCACGGCTGACGTCTCTGTTCCTGGGTTCTGTGTCTGTGACATGCGATTCTTATTGTATACAGATCACCCCACAGCCGACACTTCAGCGCCTTTTCCTTGATGCTGCTGCTCAATCAGTTCGGTGCTGCCGGGGGGCGTCTCGCCCCAATTCCGAAAGCAGGATAAAATGAGGTCTCAGGAGATATCTATGGCAGTGACCCGATTCTTTCGCCACAAGTTTGTCCACCGCGCTGTTACTCTCGCCTTACTTTTATTTGTGACCATGACCATGACCTCGCTTTGGGCGGCCCCTCAGGAGGAAGATGGATCGGGCATTCCTGCTTACAACGCCGGCCCTCCACCCAAAGGAACCAAACTCCCTGCAATCCTTACGAAGGATCAACTTTGGGGAGCGGATGCGCAGTACCCGTATCAAATGCATGCTTACGAACTGGCATCAAAGATTCCCGCGGTCCTCCACCAACAGCCCTGCTACTGTTATTGCGACCGCATGGGCCACAACAGCCTACATAGCTGCTTTGAAAGCACGCATGGCGCACGCTGTGCCACTTGCCTGAAGGAAGTCTACTATTCTTACAAGCAGCATCAGGCAGGGAAAACTGCGACTCAGATTCGCGCCGGCATCATCAAGGGAGAATGGAAGCAGATTGACCTGGAGTCAGCCACGACGATCAACTAGTTACCCTGTCCGAGGTGTTTATAGGGAAACTAAAGCTAAAGAAGGACCATCCTCACTGGTGTATTTCTCGGTACCGGCGTCCCACAGAATTGCCCTCGGCCCGTCCTTTGAGTGATACTTGAGGATCAGATCTTTGAGGTTCATGCTTAAGGAGTACTCATTACGACGAGCACAGGAAAAATTCTTCACATGGCTCAAAAGGCTAACCCTAAGAAGTCATCTGTAGCGGACGACCCACGCGCTGCGCAAGCCCTTCAGCACTATGAGTCCGGGCTGCGCGCCCTCCAGGAGCACAAGTTCGACAAGGCCAAACCACTGTTTCAGAAAGTGTTGGCCGGGGGCAGCAAGGAATTGGGCGACCGCGCTTCCATCCATCTCAGCATTTGCAATCAACATCTCGAGCGCTCGACCACCAATCAGTTCAAGACAGTCGAGGAGCATTTCGATTACGCTGTCTCCCTGATGAATGTCGGCGATTACGTGACCGCTCGCGAGCATATCGAGAAACTTGTAAAGCAGGCGCCTAAAACTGATTTCGTTATTTACGGCCTAGCGGCACTCGATTGTCTGACCGGCCACGTGGAAGACTCGCTCAAGCATCTTGATGAGGCCCTGCGTTTGAATGCCAGTCTGCGCTACCAGGCGCGGAACGACTCCGATTTCCACAACCTGGCCGAAGATCCCCGTTTCACTGAGTTGTTGTACCCGGATCCCGCCGCCGACCTCGCTTCAGCGGAAGGCTCCTTCCGGGAAGACGAATCGTTTTAGGCCGCAATCGAGATTCACTCGATGGAGACCAAAACTGCTACGCCCTTGGCTCTGGACAAGACTACCCGCGAACGCGGCCTGCGCGTTGTCGCCATCGGTGGCGGCACCGGGCTTTCCACTCTTCTTAAGGGGCTCAAACTCTTCGCGCTCACTCCCGCGGAATTGATGGCTGCGCCTCCGGCCGCGCCCGTCATCAGGGATCTTTGCGCCGTGGTTACCGTAAGCGACGACGGCGGTTCCAGCGGACGCTTGCGCAAAGAACTCAACATGCTTCCGCCGGGCGATATCCGGAACTGCATCGTCGCCCTCAGCGAGGATGAAGCGCTGCTTTCCCAACTCTTCCAGCATCGCTTCAATAAAGGATCCGGGCTGGAAGGCCACAGTTTCGGCAATCTCTTTCTGGCGGCGCTGACTTCCATCACGCACGACTTTTCTGAAGCCGTGCGTCTTTCCTCGGAAATTCTGGTCACCCGCGGTCACATCCATCCTGCCACCACTTCGAACATCGAACTAGAGGCCCTGATGGAAGATGGCACGCGGGTACGCGGCGAGACCAAAATCACCGCCAGCAAAGTCCGAATCCATGAACTCTTTCTGGTTCCCCCCGATGTCGACCCTTTGCCGCAAACGCTCGACGCCATCGCCCGTGCCGACATCATCAGCATCGGTCCCGGTTCGCTCTTCACCAGCCTTATCCCTAACCTTCTGGTGCACGGCATAGCCGACGCCATTGTTGACTCTCCAGCCACGAAGGTTTACATCTGCAATTTGATGACGCAGGCTAACGAGAGCCTGGGTCTTACGGCCGCCGATCATATTCGCGCACTTAATCGTCACGCCGGCCAACAGATCTTCGACTATGCACTGATCAATCGCACACCTGTATCCGACGAACTCAAGACAAAGTACGCACTCGAGGGCGCGTGCCAGATCGTCGCCGATCTCGACGCCATCGAGGCTCTGGGAGTGATCCCGGTGCTGGGAGACTATCTGGAAGAGGGCGACGTAGCCCGCCACAACACCGCGTGCGTGGCCAGCGATTTAATGCAACTTAGATCTCAGCCCCTGGGCGAGAGCAAGGCGCGATCCGGTGTTAAGCCCTAGCACCTGGCAGCCATCACTTCCCTCTTTCCGAACACACTTGGCAATCGCTAGAATGCCCATATGGAACTGACTCGGTCAACCTGGAACCATGGATTCGCAAAGAGAACAAAATCGCAAATGATCGCTTGTGTGCTCTTGCTTCTGGCGTTAGCAGGTGTAGCCCCCGCACAGCGGGAAAAAGTTGAAGATCCGACTGCCGTTCTGAATTTTCTCGTGATAAAAGACGATAACGGCAAACCTGTGCGAAGTGCCGCCGTGATCATGCATCCTGTAAGCGCGGAGGGCAAACAAAGCCGGGGTGGACTCGAACTCAAAACTGATGCAGATGGCAAGGCCAGCTTTGACGGCATCCCCTACGGCAAACTGCGCGTGCAGATCCTGGCTAACGGATTCCAGACTTTCGGCGAAGACTATGACGTGGACCGGGCTAAATTGAGTTTCACGATCAAGCTAAAACGTCCGCAAGGGCAGTATTCCATCTATCAGGATCATCCCGAAGAAAAACATGACGACAAAACTCCGCCCCCGGATCCAAATGCAAAGCCGCAGTAGATCGGGCTCCCCGAGCACAGTTACAAATCCGATGGGTTGCTGGATGTCAATCTGACTACCGAGTAGAATCTTGCGATGCCTTACCTTTTGAAGACCGAGCCTACCGTATACTCTTTCGCCGATTTGCAGCGGGAAAAGACAACCATATGGGATGGTGTCACCAATCCTGTCGCGCTCAAGAACCTCCGCGCCATGAAGCCGGGAGAACGATTAATCGTCTACCACACTGGAGACGAGAAGAGCGCGGTGGGCACCGCGTCAGTTGTGTCGGTGGATCCGAGCGATCCCAAGAATCCACAGGTGAAACTCAAGGTGGGGATGCCGCTCGGTAAGCCGGTCTCCCTTGCCGAAATGAAAGCCAATAAGCTTTTTGCTGAGTCTCCCTTAGTGCGGCAGGGACGTTTGAGCGTCGTGCCGCTAACGGAGCAGCAATACGAGTGGCTAACTGGCGGATGATCTTTTCGCTTTTGCGTGTGCGATCGTTAACCCGCCGGATCTTCCCGGCGGGCTCCTAACTTGGTGGCCGCAGTTCCCTTCTGTCTGTCCTAAGTTATTTCTCGCAACTCCTACTGCGGACGGTTGTCCGGAGGTTTGGGTGAGTTCTGGTTTGCGTAGTTCTTGTCAGCCAGAGGTTTGTCGCGCTGCAAATCGTATCTGTAGTTTGCGGATGAAGGTGTGTCGGAATGGTCAATCGGCTTCATCGCCACCACTTGATAGTGCCTCATCTTATGGTCGCCGTCCGGAATACGCATGTCAATTTTGTCCTTCTGAACTTTGAATTCGCCTTCTTGGCCTACCGGAAGCAGGACGGGATGTTTATCCAGCGGGCGCACATGGTACTCCATATCGTCGGTACGGAGCATATATTGCGGGCAGAGTTTTTCGTCGGAATTCACGTGCGTAACCCCAACCGAGGCCCAGACACTGCCCAGGCCGGTCAGTCCACGCTCGTGTGCGCCGCAAGGGACAGCTTCCATTTTCTCAATCATGGCACGATTAGCGTGTTTCTTCTTGTCGCCCGCAAATCCGGGAAGTACAAGAAGAAGCGTGAGCATCGAGATCAGTGGCACGTTGCGATTCATTTAATCCTCCGTTGGCTTTCTGCTGCCCGTTGCGACTACCTACCAGACCGGGAAGAAGGGCCGCTAAACGGCCCTTGCTTCACGATCGCCCAATCTTCTACTTGGCCTTAGATTCGCTCGCCACTTTCGTCGAGCCGTGCGCATTGAACTGTTGCGCAGACTGAAGAAAAGTCTGCGGATTCTCGCTCAGTTCTTCGTGTACTTGAGGATGCGCTTTCAGATAATCGTTCAACGCAGGATGATTCTCTAGATACTCCTGGTTGTTGGCGAGCGAAGGATTCTTGGAAAGTTCGCCAGCGATGCTGCTGTGCCCTTCCATGAACTCGTTGAAGCTGGAGAGTTCGCCGCCAGTTACGTCCCGGTCGCGATGCGTGTTAAAGTCCTCGCGGCGGTCAAAGCGCTCCTCCTGGTGCATGAAGGCATTCGGATTCTCCTTGTACTCCTCGCGGACTTCCGGATGGTCGGCCAGGAACTGTTGCAGATCCGGGTGGCTTTGCACAAACTGCTTGTTGTTTACTAGCGATGGATCCTTCTGCAGTTGCTCCGCAATCTCCGGATGATGATCCATGAAGCGGTCCATGTTCGCCAGCTCACCGCGAGTCACATCCCGATCACGACCCTGGTCTTCGCGGCGGTCAAAGCGCTCCTCCTGGTGCATGAAGGCATTCGGATTCTCCTTGTACTCCTCGCGAACTCCCGGATGATCGGCCAGGAACCGTTGCAGATCCGGGTGGCTCTGCACGAACTGCTTGTTGTCTACCAACGATGGATCTTTGCGCAGTTGCTCCGCAATCTCCGGATGGCTGTCCATAAAATGGTCCATGTTTGCCAGCTCACCGCGGGTCACGTCTCGATCACGACCTTGGTCTTCGCGGCGGTCAAAGCGCTCCTCCTGATGCATGAAGGCATTCGGATTCTGGCTGAGTTCTTCGCGGATTTCCGGATGCTGCTGCAAGTACTGCTTCAGCGCGCTGTGCTTCTCAACAAATTCCTCGTTGTTCACCAACGACGGGTCCTTCCGCACTTGTTCGGCGACCTCTGGGTGACTGTCGAGAAAGCTGTCGAAGCTGGCAAGCTGCCGCCGCGTTGCGTCATCCCGGTCGGGTGACACCATACCCGGAGACGGCATGGTTTGCGACTGCGTACGCACCGGCGCGGCCAGGAGGATGGCGGCACACGTCAGCAATATATTGCAGCAGTGACTTAAATGATTTTTGCGCTTCATATTCATAATAGTTAAGTTCCCTCCGAAATCGAGACGTCATGGCCCTCAATCGGCCACAAAGGTCAGAATGCAACGTTGGGGCCACGAGCCCCCAATTGAGGAAACTGCTTTGCCTCAGGGTACTTGCGGCAAGCGTGAAAATGACTTGGGAGGTTTACCCGGGGATGAAATTTCTGTCAGGGATGGAATTTCGACACTTCCGAAGGAAAATCGTCCTAGGGGCAAAACCCTAGGTGCAGGCACGTAGCCGAGAGGCTCTCGCCGACTCATTTGCGAAAACAAGTCAAGAGCAGGAGAATGTGAGCATCTGTCAGCGCGATGTTTTTCTTCTTTCTTCTCTTTTCCTTCTCTTTTCTTCCCTAGCGCGCGCCTCACGACGCTTTTGCGTCCCTCCGGATCAGCGCATGATCTACAAAGAAACCAATTCCTACCGCCAGCGGAATTATGCCGAACGTCGCCGCGATGGTTGCATCGGGCTCCACGCGTCCGATAAGCGCGAAGGTCGCAATGTAACCCAGCGCGCCGGCGACCAACAGAATTCCGGACCGCCGGGAACGGGCAGACTCAGAAAGATCCGCCTGCATGGGCACATCAACCCCACGCGCAATCGCCGCCATTCGCTCATCGCTGCGCAACTTGCGCACCCGGAAAAACGTATACATGGCCGCCATTGGGATGCCAAGCGCCATCACCACCGCCGCCAACCCCACAAAATTTCCGTCCATAATTCCTCCTGTTCACGACGCAGTTCAATCCGGCGCCGTCACCGATAGTTACGAACGTCCGCAAAAAAGGTTCCCTACTGCGCGCCATTGCGGAATCCCCTTACAAAACTTTGCAAAACTCTCGCTTCCCGCTAGCAACCCAGCGACCATCCGGAGGTTCTTATGCGATAAACACGACAGGAACCGCAAGAATGGCCTTGAACCGCTCCTATTTAAGAGTTGATCCGCGCCGCCAGTCGCTCGCGTACCTGGTCGCGGCCTGCTTCTCGGGTTTACTCTTCGTTGCTCCCTTGTCGGCGCAGGACTCCCAGGAAAAGATCGATGTTGACGACGTGTCGCGCAGCTACGTCGTGCATCTGCCCAAGAGCTACGACCAGCAGCAACATTATCCAGTGGTCATTGTTCTGCACGGGCGCAGCCAGGATGCCGACGATATGGCGCGCCTCACCCACTTCAATCAGTTTGCCGACAAAGACAGCATCATCGTGGTCTATCCCAATTCCGAGCACGGGCAATGGAATATCGGGGTACGCCCGGAACAAGTGAACCAGGGGATGCAACCCCGCCGCGGGGGCGGGGGACGCGGAGGCTGGCCGGGTGGTGGAGGCTACCCCGGTGGCGGTGGCGGATATCCGCGGGGTGGCGGCGGTTACCCTGGCGGTGGCGGCAGCGGGTATCCCGGAGGCGGTCAGAGCGGAGGACAGAATCCTGAGGAAAAAAAGAACCGGTCTGAGCCGGCGGATGATGTTGCCTTTCTCAACCAAATGCTGGACCAGCTCGCCCTCAAGTACTCCGTCGACACTCGCCGCATTTACGCTACGGTGTTGAGCGACGGTGGTTTCATGGCATTGCGCGTCGGCTGCAACATGGCTGATCGTGTAGCCGCAATTGCCGCGGTGGGCGCGGCCATGCCCAAAACTATGATCTGCCTGCCAGCGCGGCCCGTGCCCGCACTCTTTATCAATGGCACAGATGACCCGATCGTTCCGGATAATGGCGGCACTTACAAGCCCGGGCGGTTCCACGTGCTGTCTGCCGAAGACAGCGCCAAGACCTGGGCAAAATTCGACCGCTGTGAAGACAAACCAGCTCAGGCCAAATTGCCATCCTCGGAAAAGGGCGGCAAGGAGACGAAAACATTCACCTACAGCGCTTGCAAGGACAATGCTCAAGTCGCGCTCTACAGCGTAAAGGGCGGCGGCAATACTTGGCCGGGTGGCGAGCAATTCACCACCGAGAAAGAGGTTGGAAAAACCAGCAATGCCATCAACGCGAATGAAGCCATCTGGAGTTTCCTGGTGACCAAGAAAATCGCGGGCGAAAGCGGCGTGGAAAAATAGCCCACATCACGCTTCTTCCCGTCACATCGGTCAACGTCTTCAATCCAATTTGGTTCACTCCAGATGCGGGTGCGCGTTGGGATAGAATTTGGCGATCATCCGCCCGGTCATTAAGCCGCCTTCATACTCCGGAATGATCACTTCATCCGCTCCAGAATTGCGCATAGCCTGCGCGTAACGCGACTGCCCGGCGCGCGTAATAATGCGCGCCTTGGGATTCAGCGCCTTGGCTGTAACCGTGATGTAGAGATTGTCAGCATCATTGTCGATCACAATGCACACTCCTCGCGCCCGCTCGATTCCGGCGGACTGCAGCACGTCGTGGCGCTTGGCATCGCCCTGGATGCTCAGCACTTTTTCTTTCAGCAGTTCGCGGCATAGCCCTTCGTTGGTCTCGATCAACACAAAAGGAATTTTCAGGCGGTTCAGCTGATCCACCACCGTACGGCCTACCTGCCCGTAACCGCAGATTATGAAGTGATCGCGCAGTTTCTCGATGCTGACGTCGTTCACCATAGTTCTCCAGGCCTCCATTCCCTGCCGGTTGAAGATTGTAACCGCCACCCGTTCCGCTACCCAGATCTGAAACGCAAACACGCCGCAGTAAATAAAAATCGAGAACAACTTGGTTGAATTGTGTACCCGTTTTGCATCGATCGCATGCGGCTGGATCATCCAGAAAAGAGCGTCCTGCCAGCTCAGACCTTCCAGTCGCCTGTATACCAGCACGCACATAAGGCTGAACCCTGCGAACATCAATAAAGGCAGCCATAGGCGACGCAAGAAAAGCAGCAGGATTCGCAACATGAGGCAGAGATACTACAGGAAGTTCATGCATAGAACAACGGGAATGCCGATCCTCCGATCCTCAAGAACTGATGCCTCGAATCGCTTTCTTGGCTCTTGTACAAACAAAATCCCACCTTCGCTGATTTGCGAAAGGTGGGACCAATCCGCCGCTCTCAGTACTCACTGGAACAAATTCAACGTGTTAGTGGCGTCGTCCACGTAGTAAAGTCCGTCCCCTTCAAGTACTAAGCCGAACAAGGCGCCCGCTCCGGGAGGCTTGCCGTTAGTGTCCAACAGCGCTTCGCTGACCTGATTGCCGCCCGGCGTAATCGTAACCAGGAAACCGTTGTTCCCATTTACCACCAGGATGGTGCCGTCCGGCGCAACCGTCAGGCCCAGCGGGTCATTCAGGAAACCTCCTCGCGTGACTTTAGTCCCGGTTCCGGCGGAGGTGACTCGAGTGACTGGATTCGAGATAGCTGCAATGCGATTGTTCAGACTGTCGGCTACGTACAGTGTTTCCGCGTTGGGGTTCAGACCCAAGCCGGTCGGTCCGATCACCAGAGCAGCGGGATCAGTTCGTTCGGGAAACCCCGAGCCGATCACAGTGATCGACTCCAGGTTCGGCACTTTTCCAAACAAACCGTCGAGCCTCAGGCGCACTACTGTTCCGCCGTAAACTATTTTCCCGCCACCTGCCTGCGTTCCGTTCAAAACATTTGTAACAAAGAGATTCGCGCTGCTTCCGGAATCAAGAGCCGTCATATCCCACGGACCATTAATCAGGGAACCATAAAAAGTCTCGACGACTTTTCCCTCACTATCCAGCACCAGTAAGCATCCCGGCTGAGCCGTCGCGGAAGTTCCGTCCGTGGTTGGTAAGCTGCCCACAATTACCCATCCTGAGCGCAAGACAGCCAACGCCGTCGTCAGACCCACGCCACCTGGGCAAGGGCCCGGCAGATCAGCAGCATCAATTTGAGCGAACAGCGTCTTCGTACCATCGGGCGAAATCTGCACTATGGTTGTGCCTGTACCCTGCAGGTTCGCGCTGTCGTTGAAATTGCTGATCACAATGTTTCCCTTAATCAGGGAACCTTTGCTGTCGGGCACGCGC
>Ga0210393_10003032_pt1 | contig 13596 bp, 10 predicted proteins | sample IncBWC27OmetaG_FD_160068 | JGI IMG/M metagenome (GOLD analysis project Ga0210393, IMG submission 160068) | Forest soil microbial communities from Barre Woods Harvard Forest LTER site, Petersham, Massachusetts, United States - Inc-BW-C-27-O ... | reverse complement strand
AAACCGCCATGACGATGCACGCCCTCTTTAAGGAAGGCCTGATCCGTGCGATCGGTGTGAGCAATTATTCGCCGGAGCAAATGAACCAGTTCATGACCGTCTCCGAGCTGCACACCGTCCAGCCGCCTTACAACCTCTTCGAGCGCCAAATTGATCATGACGTGCTGCCCTACGTGCGCGAAAGGAATCTGAGCGCTTTCGCTTACGGGCCCCTCTGCCGCGGGCTCTTGACCGGCACGATGCGGCCGGACACGAAGTTCACCGGCGACGATCTCCGCCTGTCCGATCCAAAATTCCAGCCGCCGCGCTTTGCGCAATATCTAAATGCGGTTCAGCAACTGGATGCTCTGGCGCAGAACAGATACGGAAAACGCGTCATGGATCTCGCCGTGCGTTGGGTGCTGGACCAGCCCGGAATCACCGCGGCCCTGTGGGGCGCGCGCCATCCTCAGGAACTGAACGCTGTGGCGGGCGCCCTGGACTGGCATCTCGACGCGGAAGCGCTCGCCGCGATCGATCAGATTCTGCGCCAGACGATCCCCGAGCCAGTCGGTCCCGAATTCATGGCGCCGCCGGCCAGAAAGACCGTCGCCGCTTAGGAGACCTGGAGCTGCCAATCAAATTGAATTTGTAAATAACGGATACTGAAAACCGACTAAATGTGGTGAAGCACTAGTTCAGCCCTCGGCGGGAGAGTAGCACGTTATGAGTCGATCACGTCGAGTCGGTTTCACTTCGGCAAAAGCGCAGATCCATGTGGATGAAGTCTCTCGCTTCGTCCGATAACGCGGTGAGTAGGGGCGGCTGTCGGCAGGGGACGCGCCATCCGCCCCTGGGATTTCGAAAATTTGCATTATGCGCGGGTTCGAAGATCCTGACTCAAAGCAGCCGCTCCGGCGCGGCCATCCTTACTTTGGATGGGCTCGTTCGGTGGCGCGGAGGACTCACCTGGAGCTACGTTCGGCCCCGGCGCGCTCTTTCCATTTCCGAAGAATGCCTTACGCGCTCTCTCAAAGGAATCTTCCGCCATGCGATGTTCCCTCCTCCCATTATTCTGCGGGCCCATTTGCCATTTCTGCCCGCGGATCCTTTTCGCGGAACAGTTGCATCGTAGAAAACGCCAAGGATAGTGTCCATACATTGAACTCCTGAGAAAGCCTGAGAACTTCAATCGACGAGTGGCACACCCGTCCACAGCGCCCAAGCAAATGCAGAGGCACTTTCTTGATGCCGCATCCGTTAAGTTTTTGAAGGATGAGGGTTTAGACACTCCGCGAGCGGCCAAAACCGCGAAGTACACTCCTCAAATCCTTTTGGCCGGTAAATGAAGGTTCTGTCACACTTCCCTCCAGACGGACAGCAACGAAGTGGACTCGTGCATGCCAGCTTTGGGCGGGAGCGGAAAGAATGAAGACTTTTCAAGATCTGGGCGACGGCGGCAGACTTGCACAGGTGCGACCAACAAAAATCCTGTCCGGCGCGTTGCGCGGCCACTCAGTTGGCGCTTGCTGCAGTCGTCACCTCAATTGGCTCGTGAGTTTGCCGCAGCATTCCGGGCGCGCCGGCAGCGCAGAGCGATCCCATCCCCCGCCGAGGGCCTGCACCAGCGAGACTGCATCCACCATTCGCCGGCCAAGAATATTGACTGCGGTGACTTCGTCCGAGAGAGCGGCGGTCTCCGCCGTTGTCACCTCCAGATAGCTGGTGACTCCGCCGGTATAGCGTGTGTTCGCGAGCTCGAGATACCGTTGGGCGGCGATGACTGCTTTGTCCTGCACTTGCGCCTCGTGCTCGAGAATTCGCAATGCAGCCACGTTGTCTTCCACCTGTTGGAAACTCGTCAGCACGATTTCGCGGTAGTTGGCGACGGTTTGGTCATATGCAGCGATGGCTTGATCGGAGGCAGCCCGGCGTCTTCCCGCATCGAAGATTGTTTCCGTCGCGGACAGCCCAATGGACCACAAACCGCTTGGCCCCTGTATCAAGGTCGTGATGACGGCGCTTTCAAATCCACCGCCGGCAGCCAAATCGACGAGCGGGTAGTAGGCAGCTTTCGCCACGCCGATCTGCGCGTTCGCGGCTGCGACCCTCCTCTCGGCGGCAGCGATATCCGGGCGTCGTTCCAGCAGTTCCGAGGGCACGCTCACCGGAATGGCCGGAGGCGGTGTGACGAGCGGCAGCGGAGGCAGACTGAACTCCGCCGGAGGTTTTCCGATCAGGATCGCCACCGCGTGTTCGAACTGCGCGCGGGCGACTCCCACGTCAATTGCCTCGGCGCGCGTTGTCTCCAGCTGAGTGCTGGCTTGTTGGACCTCCACTTCGGACGCAATGCCGCCTGCATAACGGCTCTCGATCAAGTCCAGAGCATCTTGATACTGCTTCACTGTCGAGTTCAGGAGCTGTTCCTCGGCGTCCAGGCTGCGGGCCAGATAGTAGTCAATCGCCAGATCCGCATGCATGCTCAGATTCACGGTAGCTAAATCTGCCGCGCTGGCTTGCGCCTGTTCTCGAAAAGATTCCACATTTTTGCGAACGCGTCCCCAGACGTCTGCCTCGTAGGAAACGTCGAACGGCACCACGAAGTCGTTCTTGGTGACGCCGGTGGCGTTCAAACTTGCGAACGGGCGATTGGCCGACGTCCGTGCCCGACTGGCTGACGGCGCAGTCGTCACGGTGGGATAATAATCGGCCCGCGAGTAGCGGAGCAGCGCGCGAGCCTGTGTGTATTGGGCTTCGGCGGCCTTCAGGTTTTGGTTAGACACGTCAACTTGCTTTTCGAGAGCATTCAGTTGGGGGTCCTGAAATATCTCCCACCAATTGCCGCCAAGATTCTGATCGTTGGGTTGCGCCGGTTTCCAGTCCCCGACCTCTTTATACGCGGGAGGTATTTCCGCGGTTGGCGTGTGGTATTTGGGTCCGACGGCGCATCCACTCACCACCAGCATAGTTACCGCGCAGAGAAGCCGCGGCAAAATTGTTTGCTCCGGGTTTTTGATCCAACACACCGTGCGAGGCGTTCTCACTTGGAATCTCCCGGCAAAGTCGCTTGAACCACTTGGACTTCCTGCCCCGGAACGATTGAGTCAGGAGGGTTGACGATCACTTGATCGTCTGCCTTGAGTCCAGAGACGATCTCTATCTGATTGCCGAAGTCATGCCCCGCGATGATAGGCGTGAGCACGACTTTCCCGTCTCTCACGATGCCTACGCGCAATCCTTCCGTGCGAAACAGCAGCGTATCAACCGGAATCAAGAAGGTAGAGCCCTGCGTCGGAACCGCCAGGTGGACTTCTGCATAAGATCCCGTGAGCAGCGTTCCGGAGGGATTGTCCACGTCAACCTCGATCAGCAACGTCCGCGTTGTCACGTTAATCGCATCCGCCGTGCGCACTACCTTTCCCGGAAACTGACGCCCCGGAAACTCGGCGAGATTGAGGTTTGCAATCATTCCGGGCTTGATCCCCTGCGAGAATTCCTCGGGAACGTTTACGTAGACGCGCAGTATTCCCGGCTGCGCAATGTGAAAGAGATCGGTCTTCACATTGCTGTTGCTGCCGGAATTGATCAGGTCGCCGATGTCGGTATTGCGCGCGGTGATTACACCATCGAACGGGGCGTAAATCTTCTCGAAGGACACTAACGCCGAGAATTGCTCGACGGCTGCTTGGTCCGCGTCGACGATAGCTTTGTTCGCGTTATAGGTACCCACCGCGTTGTCTACGTCCTGTTGGGACACCGCGTGGGCTTTCAAGAGTCCCTGATAACGAGTTTTGGTGATGGAGGCAAGATCGAGGTTCGCCTGTGCGGTATTCAGGTTACTGCGCGCCTGCTGCAGTTGCTGGTCCACTTCCGGAGTTTCGATTACCGCCAGCAACTGCCCTTTCTTGACATGTGCGCCGATATCGAAATACCACTTCCTGAGATATCCGTTCGTTCGCGAATAGATCGGCGAAGTGATGTAGGGCTGCACGTTTCCCGGAAGAATAATTTCCTGGGCGCTCGCGGTTTCTTTGGGCGACACAACCGACACTGCGGTGAGGGCGATTTGTGCCGTCTCCACGCTCAACGATTTATTGGCCTTCACGCGTGACCAGATTCCGGAGACCAACAGGGCGACGACCACAATCAGACCAATTGCCAAAAACAGCCATCGCCCGTGCCGTGCTTTTTCTATTCCTGCTTTATTCGCGGACAGTGAATTTCCGCTGCTCTGCGTTCCAATTTCAGCTTGAGATGACATGAGTGCGACTCCACATAAATTGGCGCCTATTTCGGATTTCCAGCTGTGGCTGGACGCAGATGCGCGCCGCTCTGCAATAGACTGAAGAATGCCGGCACAAAGAACAGCGTCGAAACCGTCGCGAAGAGCAGCCCGCCAATTACCGCCCGGCCGAGCGGCGCGTTTTGTTCACCGCCGTCCCCTAGTCCAAGCGCCATCGGGATCATGCCGATGATCATGGCCAGCGCGGTCATGATCACGGGACGAAAACGCGTGAATCCCGCTTCCACCGCGGCTGCAACGGAATCTTTTCCTTCCAGCATTTTCTCCGTGGCAAAGCTCACCACCAAAATGCTGTTGGAAGTTGCCACGCCCATGCACATGATCGTTCCCATCAGGGCGGGCACGCTCAAATTCGTGTGCGTTATAAACAGGAACCAGGCAATCCCGGCGAGTGCCGCGGGCAAAGCGGAAATCATGATGAAAGGATCCAGCCAGGACTGAAAATTGACTACGATCAGCAGGTACACCAGCACGATCGAGAACACCAAGCCGCTCATAAGGCCAACGTAGGAAGCTCGCATCGTCTGCACTTGACCACGAACGATGACTTGCGACCCGCGCGGCAGTTGCTGGCGTGAATCCTGAATGATTTTGTTGATGTCCCTCGATACGCCACCCAAGTCGCGTCCGGACGGAGCGCCAAAAATGTCAATCACCGGCGCGACGTTGTAATGAGAAACCACTGCCATTCCCACTCCCCTTTTCATCGAGACCAAACTGGCCATGATCGACGGGGGAGCGTTGGGGTCTGTACCCGTGATTGGAATGTTCTCGAGATCCTGCAACGTGTCGGCGCGGTATTGCGGCGTCTGCGTCGCGATTTGGTAGCTGACTCGGTTCTTCGGATCCACCCAGAATGTTGGCGCAGTCTGGAAGCTGCCGCTGAGAGACACCAGTAGATTCTGCGCGATATCGTGCGCCGAAAATCCCAGCTCTTCCGCTTTCGTGCGCTCCACGCGGTAACGCAGGTAAGGCTCGTCGAAAGGCTGCTGGATCCGCAGATCAGCGGTTCCTGTCACGTATTTCAATTTGCTCAGCAGCGCGTCCGCATAACGCTGATTTCCCTCCAGGTTATTCCCCACAATCTGCACATCAATCGGAGCCGGCAGGCCAAAATTGAGGATCTGGCCGACCATGTCGGCAGGCAAGAAAGCGAAACTGACACCTGGGAATTCTCTGGGGAGCGTCAGCCGGAGTTGGCGAATATAGTTGTCCGTCGGATGGTGATTCGCGGAGAGGTTCACAAGAACGTCGGCGTCCTGCGTGCCAATCGGCGCTGAATTGCTGTAGGAAAGGTTGATGCCGCTATACGGCAGGCCGATGTTGTCAATGACGCTCAGGACTTCGCCGGCTGGAATCTGCCTCCGAATCGACCGCTCCACCAGATCGCAGAGGTTGGCAGTTTCTTCAATGCGCATTCCCGTGGGAGCCCGCAGATGAAGCTTGAACGTGCCGCTATCCACGCTGGGAAAGAAGTCCTGGCCCAGCCAGGGAATCAGAATTGCCAGCGAGCCGAGGCAGAACACGAAAAACGCAATCAGGAACGCGCGCCGGTGATGGAGGCAGAGCTCGAGCACGCCGTGATACCTTTGCCGGAAACCCTCGAAGGCCTCCTCAAATCGTTTCTGCACTCGCACCAGCGGATTCCTGGACGGCGGATTTCCGGGTTTCTTTTCATCGCCGCGCAAGAGATATTTGGCCATCGTCGGAACAATCGTCCGGGAAAGAAAGTAAGACGCCAACATCGCGAAAACCACGGCCTCTGCGAGCGGCACAAACAGGTATCTCGCCACGCCGGACAGTAAGAACATCGGCGCAAACACGATGCAGATCGAAAGCGTGGCCACGAACGCGGGCGTGGCAATCTGCGAGGCGCTGTCCAGGACGACTTCGTCCATGTCCTTCTCCGGTTCCGCTTCGCGATTGCGATTGATGTTCTCGACTTCCACAGTAGCGTCGTCAACGAGAATGCCGACCGCCAGAGCGAGACCGCCCAGCGTCATGATGTTGATCGTTTCTCCGATCGCGCTGAACGCAATGATGGAGGTCAGGATCGCGAGTGGAATGGAAGTCGCGATAATGAGCGTGCTCCTCCAGCTGCCCAGGAAAGTGAGAATCATGAAGGCGGTGAGGCACGCAGCGATCAGCGTTTCCCTCACCACACCGCTGATCGCGCCACGCACAAAAATCGACTGATCGGCGAGGGGCTGGATTTGTAGTTGTGGCGGAACGGTCGTCTTGATTTGCGGCAGGAGTGCTTTTACGCCGGAGATCACGTTCAGCGTGGATGCGTCCCCCGCTTTTTGGATCGTCAGTAATACGGAACGCTGCCCGTTGACCTTCACGATGTTGGTCTGCGGAGGGAAACCATCGCGCACCCAGGCGACGTCCTCGATGTAAATCGTAGTGCTGCCGATTGTCTTGATCGGGATGCGATTCAGGTCCTCTATCGTTTGCGGCGCCGCATTCGGAATGGAAACATCGTATTCCCTGGAGCCGATCTTGGACGTCCCGGTGGGCAGAATCAGGTTTTGCACGCTGATGGCATTCACCACATCCAGCGCAGACAATCCCTTCGATTGCAACGCCGCCGGATTCAGGTCCACTTGCACCTGGCGTTGTTTGCCGCCGTACGGATAAGGAACCGAGGCGCCCGGCACCGTGATCAGCTGCGTGCGAATGAAATTCAGTCCATAGTCGTTGAGCTGTTGTTCCGACAGATTTTGGCCCGAAAGAGCCAACTGCAGGACGGGTACGCTCGATGCGCTATAGGCCAGAATGAGCGGCGGCGTGGTTCCCGCCGGCAACTGCCTCAGCTGCGTCTGAGAAACTGCCGTGATTTGCGCAATGCCCTGCTGAATGTTCGCGGTTGGTTGCAGGAACACCTTCACTACCGCGGTGCCGTACAGCGACTGGGACTCGATGTGCTCGATATTGTCAACCGTGGTGGTAAGAGCGCGTTCTGTTACGCTGACGATTCGGTCGCTCATGTCCTCGGGCACGAGGCCGTTAAAGGTCCAGATAATGCTGATGACCGGAATGTTGATGTTAGGAAAAATATCGGTTGGGGTGCGCACGATCGCGAGCGATCCCATGATTAGGATGAGTATGGCCATCACCACGAAGGTGTAAGGCCGGCGCAATGCAAGTCGAACAATCCACATAATTCACGTCCTCAATCTCTTCATCCGGCGGAATTGAACAGCTTCAATCTCTGTTATTTTTGGCTGGCGTCAAACCAACATGGTGCAGCCCGCATGCCACACCGCACCGTGAACGGAAATTTCGGCAAGTAATTGAAAATAGGGGCGCTTAGTCCAGGCGACATGAAATGTAGCGGGTCGAACTGACGAGGGAAATGTCCAGCGGATTGGATGCTCGTCGGCTCGCTGACACCCTGCATTGCGGCGGCGAGCGGTTGCCCCTCCCATGCATGGCGCCTTCTCCCCACCGCAAATCATTCGCTGGTTTTTGTCGTGTTTTTGCAATTACGACGGGCGCGAAATGGCATTCTGGAGCGAGCGTGCGTCATCGGACACGGTACAACCGCTTCCATCATTCAAAGAGAATCTTCGCCATCATCCCCTTGTCTTCGTGATTGAGCAGATGACAGTGAAACACAGACATGCCCCTGATCACAGGGTCTGTGAAATCCATGATCACGTCCACGGTGCCGCCGGTAGGAACATTCACGGTGTCCAGCCACAATGGGTCGGCAATCGGCTTATCGTTTTCGGCGTACGCCAGGAAATGTACCTGGTGAATGTGCAACGGATGCAGTTCCGCCGAGGCATTGACGATCCTCCAATGTTGAAACGTGCCGACCTTTGCACGCACCAGGGGAGCGGCATCGGGTGCAAATTGTGCTCCGTTGATGTAGAAACCGTGATCGTCTTCCGTGAACGTCACGGTGAATCGAGGCGGCGCTTTTTCTTCCGCCGCCAGATCCAGCGTTTCGAAATCTGGTTTCACGTGGCGCTTCGATATTTTGCGTGTTGACTCCGGTGCAGACCGCGCAACGACGTCCGCCAGGATCATCGCTGGATTCGGATCGCCCTCTGGGCCGGTATCCACACAGCGGGAGATCAGATGCGGGTGCGCCTCGGCAGTTGGCCCGGTGACAATCGCCTCAAGCCGGCCCGCCGGTGGCAACAGGACATGATCGACGATGCGCGTTCGATGCTTGGTGTCGTGACGAACGATCGGCATTCCGTCCATCGCGACAATTTGAAACGTTTCACCTTCCAGCTGCAGATCCAGATAGCGATCCGCTGAAGCGTTGACGACACGCCAAAATTGGCGCTCGCCCGGAGCGATTTCAATTTGCGGCCGCACGGCTCCGTTCATCGTAAAAATTTCGCTTGGCGGCTCGGACTCTCCGCCGCAAGCATTCGACCCGAGTTGAGCCCGGTGTACCAAATCGGCAGATTGCGGCCCGCGTCCAATGGAACGGCCACGCACAATCAGGATTTGTTCTGGCAAGCCGGCGAGCTCCGGGTAATAAGATTCGATTCCTTCGATCACCAGCGCGCCAGACATGCCGTCCAGCACTTGCTGGTAACTCTCTCCATGCGGGTGCGTGTGATACCAATACAATCCCGACGGATGGTCTTTAGGAATGTGCACAACATAGCTGAGCGATTGTCCCGGCGTGGCCATCATGTCTAACACGTCGTCCTGCGGCCTGTCGGGAGAGACCGTCAGCCCGTGGAAGTGCAAGTTCGTCATGTCCATGCACGGACCGATCAGGCAGCGTTCCAGTGGTTTGGCCGGAAGGTCGTTGACGTAGTTGATCTTCAGTTGGTCGCCGGGGGACAAACGCAAGGTCGGAGCGCTTGGCTGGCCATTGAAGTAAAAAGAGTCCTTACCGTCACCGGTGATCCCCGCGTGCAAAGTCAGCGAGAGAATGTGGCCTTTCGCGCGAAGCTCCGGGGCATTTGAAAGCCGCTGTGCTGGCGTCCCCGGCATCGTCAAACCGCATAGCGAGGCCAGCACAATGACTACAACGGGTCGGACTGAGCGCATGCTTCTCTCCTATCGCCCGATTTTCAAACCGCAGTTCTAGAGCGGTCCATTCGTTCGCTCAACCGCACAAGCGAGAAGCAGGCCGCTAGCGCCACAACTTTATAGCAAATTCTCCAGTCGAAATTGAGACCTCTCATCGGTTCCATCGTCGCTACTTCGAAGAACCTGGCGGGAATTTCTTGAACAATTTGTCCACGCCCTTGTTTAGGTTCTCGATGTTCTTGTTGGAGTTGTTGGAAAGCGTGTCGCTCGCGCTGCCTCTCCAAATCAGTTGCTTCGTTTTGGTGTCGAATAAATCGACGACCAGCGTGCCAACCTCATACGTTTCCGTTGTGGTTGTCGCGTCTCCAAAGCCTCCAAAACCGCCGCCTCCAAAGCGTCGCCAGCCCCAGCCTCCTCCAAACCCGTCGTAAAAGGTGTTCAGAGTCTGCTGATCTTGCGTGGTCTGAATCGCAATAATCGAAACATCGCCGCCGGAAGCCACTTGGGTCCAGCCTTTTGCGGTCAAAGCAGCATTGACGTCACTCTTGATCCGATCAACATCCAGCGGGTCTTGCGTCTTGAGGTGCTGCCACGAGAACGTCTTGTATTGTCCGAAGTTTGCGTTGCGGTCGTAGTCGGTCTTCACCTGCTGTGCCGACGAGTTGCCCACGAACAAGAACATCAATGCAATAAAAGCGAATAGTGTTTTCTCCAGTTTCATATTCCCTCCTTGTTGGGGATTTCCACTCAGAACCTTTCGCATGCCAGGCTTGCGCGCGGGCCAGTTAGTCGCTGTTCCTCTGCGTCGTTAATTCCCCGACTGTGGTTGCGCCCGGTGTGCTGGCACATGCTCCTGGGCTTCCGCTGCCCCTCGACCTAGTTTCTTCTCGTAGCTCGACTCGACCACTTGGCTGCCGCTTGATTCGCCTTCGTCGAATAATTTCTCCAGGAAGTATTTGTCTCCGTATCTGTTAAAGACCAATTCACTCTTGGGCGGTACTGAGTTCGCGTCTGCCTGGCGGACCTGAAGCAGGACCGCGACCGAGCCATCCGGTCTACTGATCTCGATAAGCGTCAAATTAGAGTCGTCCATCATGCGGATGAAGTACTTGCCCGCGGGAAGCTTCGTATTCCCGGCGTGGAACTGAAACGGAATTTCGGCTTCCATGGTTCCGATGAGCTGCGCGCGTGTTTGCTGCGGATAAATCATCGCCACAAAAACCAGGGCGATGAACTGCGCAACCAGGTAGCGCTTCTTGATTCCGTTCTGACCCTCGTAGCCGTTGCCGGTCGCTTCTGTAACCATTGAGTTTTCTCCTCATTCGAATTGCCACCCTTGGTGTGGATGCCTCGGGCGACGCAATGGGAACAGGCAATAGCGCTGCCAAACTTATCGAGCTCGTAAATGATGAAATACAAAGGAACAAGGTGGGTGCAGACGCTCTCGAGGATGCCAATCGGCTGGACGTGATGTCCTTATTCCGACAGCGCGAGCAGCGTCACCTTCATTGCTCAGCCGAGGTTAGCCATTGCAATGCCTGAACAAGACGCGCGCAGCACAGCACGTTTCTCACGCGGAAAGCAGATCATTGCTGTAACGTGAAATGCCCAGCTTTTGCATGCGGAAGTAAAGTGTGGATCTCTTCATTCCTAAGCGTGCAGCAGCGCCCGTCGGACCGGCCACAACCCAGCGCGTTTGCTTCAGAGTCTTCAGAATGTGGTCTCGCTCCGCGTCCCTCAGCGTAACTGCCCCCCGCGAGTCGGCGCCGGCGGAATGTTTTAACTCTCCCAGAGGAGGATGCAGGACCGTCCCGTCGCTCAATATGACGCTGCGTTCGATGAAATTCTGCAGCTCGCGAATATTCCCGGGCCATCCGTACGAAGCCAACGCAGACATCGCTTCCGCGGGGACGTGTTCGATTTGCTTGCCCATCCGGCGCCCGAAAATCTCGACAAAATGTTGCACCAGGTCCGGAATGTCTTCGCTGCGTGCTCGCAACGGTGGCAGCACGATGGGAAATACGTTCATCCGATAGTAGAGGTCGCTGCGAAATTCGCCCCTCTTCACCATGCCCGTCAAGTCCCGGTGCGTCGCGGCCAGCAGCCGAACGTCCACCTGGTGAGTTCTTGCGCTGCCCAAGCGCTCGAACTCCCGTTCCTGCAGCACACGCAACAGCTTGGGTTGCAGCGCCAATGGAATGTCGCCTACCTCGTCCAGGAACAGAGTCCCGCCGTCAGCCGCTTCAAAACGGCCGATCTTTTGCGCGATGGCGCCCGTAAAAGCCCCCCTCTCATGGCCAAAAAGTTCGCTTTCCAGCAGGTCGAACGGGATGGCGGCGCAATTCAGCTTTACAAACGGGCGGCCGCAGCGCGAGCTGATGTTGTGAATCGCTCGCGCGATCAGCTCCTTACCGGTCCCTGTTTCTCCCTGGATGAGAACTGTGGAATCCGTCGGTGCGACGCGTTCCACTTCTCCGAAAACCGATTCCAAGGCGCTACTGTTGCCTATGATTTGCTCGAACCGGCGCTGATTTCGACCTCGGTCACCAGGACCCAACTTCTCGAAAGTTCCCATAGGACACCTCCTGGCGCGGCTGGGGGCGCGGGTTGATTAACTGTTGAGGGCCGCTCGAACGCTATCGAGGAGAGCTTCATCGTCAAACGGTTTTGCAAGAAATTCCACAGCGCCGGCTCGCATTGCCTGCATTCGCATTTTCTCGTCGCCATGCGCCGTGATGAAGATGATCGGAATCCTGCAACGATCGGCATTCAGTTTCGCCTGGAGCTCAAGGCCGGAGATCCCCGGCATGCGAATATCCGCGATCAGACATGCGGTCTGGTGTCGTTGGCCAGATTCCAGGAATTCCTCCGCCGACGCAAACTCTTGCGCTGGCAAACCAACCGCCTTCAGCAGCCCCCGCAACGCGTCGCGCATCAATTCGTCATCATCAACAATCGCCACTAATTTGCTGTTCCCTTGAGTGTTCATGGCGAAAACCTAGCAGGTCGTCAAAACTCGCGCAATTATACGTTGGTATAACGCGACTCGCAGAAAAGCCAATCAAACAGCGGGTTCCGGGACGCTCTGTCCAAAACTCTGTCCAAATCACGCAACTCCACAATACTTTGCGGGACGCGATAGTGAAGCCGGTAGTTAAACCAGGAAGAATACGAAGTAGCAAACTGCCTGGCATGAGCGCTGTGGCATGAGGCTACGTCCCGAGAGGCCCGAGCTTCTGCGCCATTCTCACCAATTCTGCCAGCGATTGCGCCTGCATCTTGCGCATCACGTGGCCGCGATGCACCTTCACCGTGATTTCACTGGTCCCCAGCTCAGAAGCAATTTGCTTATTGAGCATGCCCGAAACCACCAGGCCCATCACCTCGCGCTCCCGCGCGGTCAGTGTCTCATAGCGTTTTTGCACGTCGGCAAGGTTGCGCCGCACTTGGCGTGTCGCACGGTCACGATCCAAAGCCTGCTGGATCGCATCCAGCAAATCAGTATCCTGGAATGGCTTGGTCAGAAACTCCACAGCACCGGATTTCATGGCCTTCACCGAGGTGGGAATGTCTCCATGACCGGTGATGAAGATGATGGGGATTTGGACGCCCGAGTCAGCCAGCTCGCGCTGAAACTCCAGACCGCTAATTCCAGGCAGGCTCACGTCCAGCACCAGGCAGCTTGGTCCATCCGGTCGTTTAGCGCGCAAGAACTTTTCCGCCGTCTCGAACGCCTCGGAACGCAGCCCCGCAGATTTCAGCAATCCCTGGATAGCGGCACGCACCAAGCTATCGTCGTCAATGACGAACACCATCGGAGCGTCTTCGGCCGTCATACTTGTGCCTCAACTTTGGTGGGCAGCGTGAAATAAAAGCTTGCGCCGCGTGGTGGGTTGTCCGCAGCCCACAAACGCCCGCCATGCGATTCGACGATCGAGCGGCTGATCCGAAGCCCCAAGCCAGTGCCGTGACTCTTCGTGGTAAAGAACGCGTTAAAGATCTGGTCGGTGTGCTGCTGAGGCAGTCCCACCCCGGTATCCGTCACCGAGATCTGAATTTGCTCGTTTTCCGTTCGGCGCGATCTGATGACGAGCTCCCTGGTCCCCTCCACATCTTTCATCGCATCAATGCTGTTCACGATCAGATTCATCAGCACCTGTTGCAATTGCACCCGATCTCCAATGACGTGAGGAAGATCTGCCGCCAGCTCCGCGCGCACTGCTATGTTGTAGCGCGCTGCCTCGCCGTACAGGAGCGCGATCATCCTCGGAATCACTTCGTTTGCATCAACCAACTCCCGTTCGGAA
>Ga0210393_10003030_pt1 | contig 13606 bp, 16 predicted proteins | sample IncBWC27OmetaG_FD_160068 | JGI IMG/M metagenome (GOLD analysis project Ga0210393, IMG submission 160068) | Forest soil microbial communities from Barre Woods Harvard Forest LTER site, Petersham, Massachusetts, United States - Inc-BW-C-27-O ... | reverse complement strand
GGCAGATGGCCTGACAGGCCTCGATTGAAACCGCCCGGGCGATAACCCTGGGACCAGGTGTAGTACGCGAGCACATCGTCCCCGATTTTCCAGCTCAAGTTAGCGCGGCTTCTGAAGCCGGAGTACTTCGCACTGTTGGGAATCTGCGTATTCAGATCGGATCCGTAGGGCGCCAAGCAGGGACCAAAGTACGCGGTGGGCGTGAATACCTTGCAATTGAAGCTTCCCACATTTCCGCCGATCTCCTTTTCGTTGAAACGGTAGTAGCGTGTGCCCAAAGTCAAGGTGACCTCCTTCGGTATCAGGTCAATATCGACCGACCCGAAAGCCGCCTCTTGATCGTAAGTGCGTTGGAAGTTATTGAAGAAGCCGACGTTGTCATTTCGTATTCCTGGTTGGCTCGTGAAGGAGCCCGGCCAGGGCTGTATGTTGTTGAAGCAATTGACATCCATCGCCGGTGAGCAGGTGGGTACGCTCTTGTAAAGGTCTTCGGAATTATCGACGATGACGAGTTGCTCGTAATACAGGCCGCCAATCCCGCGTACGCGCCAGTCGTCGGGAGTGCTCACGCGAATTTCGTGGCTCTGCTGAGTGTTCCTTTCGGTATCGTGCCAAGTTGAGCTTGGCGAATAGCAGGTGCCGGCGCCAGCCGAACTGCTCGAAGAGCCTGCGCATTGATAGTAGGAAGCGAATACTCCGCGGGCGTAGTTCGTGTAATCCTGAACCTGCTCGACATTGCGCACCAAATACCCACCGCTGTAGATGAGCCTCATGTCGCCGATCTTGCCGTTGACGGTCAGCGCGGTGTTTTCGAATTTGTCCTTGTCGTACGAGTCGTTGAACAAAGTCACCGACAAAGGAGGCAACGGCTGACTGCCGATTGGGGTACCTGCGACGTTGAAAGTAGTTCCCTCCGAACCGTAGGGCATCTGATAGAACACCCCGTCGGCATCCATGTTCTGATACGACTGCATGAGCAACGCGTTCCAATCGTCGTTGAACTTGTAGAGTGCGGACAATCTGAACCCTTGGTAGTCGACGGGATTGATCGCATTGCCGGCGATCTGGTAGTTGTTGATCACCACACTGTTGTTCGGCACGACGCCGCCGTTGTATCGCGCCAGCCCCTCGTCGGATCCTGCTCGTGTGAACGTGCTGGCGACATTGTTGATGTAGCCGCCCCGGCTGTCAGCGTAAATAACAGCGCGCAGCGCGAGCGTGCCGGGGATAAGCGGCAGGTTGATCATGGCATCGCCGTTGCTATTCGGGTTCCCGTGAGCCGTGTAGCTGTAACCTGCGTTGACGAAGCCCTCGGTGACATCGAGTTTCGGTTTATTGGTGATATAGCGGAGCACGCCGGCCTCGGCACCGGAGCCGAACAGCGTGCCCTGGGGGCCTTCGAGCACTTCGATGCGCTCGAGGTCTGCGGCGTAAACATCCAGGTTACGCCCGGGCAATGATGCCGACTGGTCATCGAGATAGACTGCGACGTTCGGAATCTGGCCGCTCGTCCCGGAACTCTGGTTCGCTATCGCGCCCAAGGAGAGGCCGCGCATGTAGATATTACTTTGCCCCGGCCCGGCTGAATATTGCGTCACGTTCGGCAGGTATTTGATGAAATCGTCAAACGTCGTCGCGTTGAGTTGCGTTAGCGTCTCTGCCGTCAGCACTTGCATCGTGTTCGGCACGTCCTGCACATTCTCCGCGCGCCGCTGCGCGGTCACCACGATCTCCTGAATGCCTCCCGAATCGCCGGTATCACCTATCGAGGCCGCATGCACGAGGCTTGTGGAGCAACCGCTCAGAATCCCGGCGATCGCGCGCCACAATTTGGGATTTGAATTCACCATTCTCCCCATGCTTGCGATGGATGCTCCTGCCCGCTCTATGACCGCTTCTCGCAGACTGTGAGTCTTCTTGATCCGACGAGCCTCACTTTCGGCATGGCAACAACCGTGGCGTGACTATTGTCCGATGCGATAGGGAGCATCATCAAGGCATTTGCGACCCGCAGATGCTCGGTGCGGTGAACTCTGAACTCCGGGGTCGACTAGGGCAAACAGATCTGTCCGGGATCCGTCCTGCATGATCGGCTACATGTCAAAAATGCTGGGCTCGATCATATCGCTCCATATCCGACATTGCTGCGTCCTGGGTAAGGGCTGGAGCCAAAACATGGTCAACGATCCGCCGAAACTCACAGAATGTGACTTTCTGTACGCTTCATAAACTATTGATTTAATTAGTATAAGTGGGACGGCTGGGACTCGAATCCTCAGCCTAAATGTCTATTTTCTCAGCAATTCCATGTCCAAGTTTTTGCAGATGCCCTCAATTGTTGCCCCTCAAAGTAGTGCCTGACAGAGGACATCGTTGGACTTTTAAGTCAGCCTAGTATCTCCGACTCCGAAAGCTGTATCGGGATCACTGGGCACTATTTGAACGCCGCGAATAGTCAGCAGCTTGTGGCGGCATCGCATTCCGATTTTTGCAGCAGAGACGGCAATGTCGCCGGGCGACCAACACGCTAACCAGGCGAAAATCGCTGGTCCGAGCAGGCTTATTTCGACGGCAATGGGAAATCCAGCGATCTAATTGAAATTCGCAACTGATCTGGTCCTATTGATCGCTCACAGGGACCAATCTCCTGTCGTAGTTGAGACACAACCAAGCCATTTGGTCGGGACGGTATTCACGTTCTTCGAACCCACATTGTCGCTGGCGTACAGCGACAACTATCTGGCAAAGGCTAGCAAGATCCACAGGCGAAGTCGCATTTATAAAGTGTGCTCCACTAGAGCCTAGATCGAGACGTCTCTTCCGCTCGCTAGCACGCGTGAGCAGAGCGCCGCTCGCTCTCATCGGAGCAGTAGTTCATGCCCAAGAAGCGAAGTGTTGTTGCGATAATCGATGATAATGTCAGTATTCTCGGAGCCGTGGCCCGCTTGTTGTCGGCACTCGGGTACGACACGGAACTCTACGCTTCGGCTCAAGAATTTCTCGATGTCGCGATGATGACTGAGGCGATTTGCCTCATCATCGATGTTCAAATTGGCGAGTGCTCCGGGATCGATTTGGCCCTCCGCGTCGCAAAGCAGGGATTCACGATCCCTGTTATTTTTATGAGCGCCGATCACGCTGAATCGGCCAAAAAACGGGCGATGGAAATCGGCTGTAGCGCTTTTCTTGATAAGCCATTTTCCGCGGACGCGCTGATCGCGGCGCTGGCGAAATTACCTGACCGCCGCACGCCCTGGGACGCAGTGTGGCTGCAGAGTCGCAGGCTACCAAAACGGCAAAATTTTTTGAACTGATGACGCACGTCGCAGATGATCCAAGAGTGGGCAAAAATCGCCGATGCCGGATGTAATCGATCTAATGCCGCGAAAGCCCGGTGCGACGTGAGTATCTATCACTTATTGCAGCAAATCGGGAGGCTCGAGGAGCTTGCGAAAGAGCGTTTGCGTCAGCACGCCAAGAACGACGGTACGGTGTTGCGCGACCAACTTATGAAGTTTGGCGTGTGTCCGTGCGAATGCCACACGGGCCCGATGGTCCATGCATCGCACCCCTGCTGCACGCAGGCCAGGATGCAAAAGATGCCGGAGGACGAGTAGTGCCAGCCATCCTGCCCCGTCGCGCTGCCCGGTCATGCCAGACAGGGAGGCAGGCGGGTGAATCAGCTCTAAAAGCAATAAGCATTTATGCATTTACAGGGGCCACTCGTGGGCCCCTTTCTTTTTGCGGGAAACGGAAGGCCTGGGACTTGGAAGCGGATGGAGATCGACCGGCAAACCGGCTGGTTGTAGCGCCGCCTCACTTTCGCATTGATCGGCGTGGTCATGGCGTCGCGGCGGGTGGCGTGAAGCGGACTCGAATCCGAGGTGTTCTGACAGCCATTTTCCCGCCATATCAGATGACTTTGAGGGCACGTCGTTCCATTTTTCCCGGATGCCCTCAAAAATGCCCCCAATCGCATCTGGCTGCGCGTGAATCACACTGGACCCCGCAGGACGGCAAAACTCTGCTTTCTATGGGCTTTCTTGGGATTTTTGGCGATTTCGAGACCTGACTGGACATTGGCGGAGGGAGTTGAGACGGCTGGCCACCGAACTTCCGGTGTAATGGCCTGTTTTCACAGGTGTTAAATTTTTCGGGTTTTGCGGATGCCCCCACTGCCGCCCCTCCAAATGTCGGCTGCTACCGGACGCTGTTGGACAACAGCAGGTTTTTCCCTCACAAGAACACGGAAAACGGCGATTTACAACGCAGCCGGCATTTGCCGGCTGCGTTTGGTGATAACCCGGCCACATATTCACATTCACCTAGTCCTCTACAACCTGTACGGTATAATACCGTACAGACTTTCAGTGGGAGCTTTTCAATGACTGCTACCGCCCGCCTTGACCTGCGCCTTTCAACCAAGGACCGCGAGCGGATTGACCGCGCCGCCGCTTTGGCCGGACTGCCGCTGGCCGCGTTCGTACGAGCGGCGGTATTGCGCGAGGCGGATAGAACGGTTGCGGCCGAGTTTGTGGCGACCCTCTCCCTCGCCGAGTCGAAGCGATTTCTAGCTGCGCTCGGAAAATCGTTTGCGCCAAATGCCGCGCTGAGACGAGCGATGAAGCGCGGTAACGAGCTCGGCATTTGAAGTGACATTTTCGGTGAAGGAATTGCAGGCCAAGCGCCATGACCGCACGGGTTTCGACTGTGGCGAAGAGCTACTCAATCAGTACCTCAGGACACTAGCCGGGCAGCATCGGGTCAAAGGGATCGCAACCACTTTCGTGCTGGTCGACTCCGAGCGGTCGTCCAGAATTCTGGGATATTACAGCCTGAGCGCCGCCTCCCTCGCCTTCGAGGGATTGATTGAAGCCGACCGTAAAGGCCTACCGGCGTACCCAGTACCGGCTGTGCGGATCGGTCGCCTAGCAACGTCCCTCTCCGTCCGCGGACAGGGCCTCGGCGAACTGTTGCTGCAGAATGCAATCAGGCGCGCCTTGCAAGCGCGTAACACTCTTGGGGTGCATGCAGTGCTGGTGGAAGCCAAAAACTCCGTGCCCGAGAGGTTCTATCGTAAGTATGGTTTCCGGTTGTGCGATCTAAGGAGTAAACAGCTATATCTGCCGCTCGGAGCCGAGTAGCGCGCTTCCAAGTGGCAGGCGCCTCGCCTGAGAGTCGCACGATTCACCGGCCGCTTGGCCGAAGCCGCTACCGCCGCTTTCGCCAAATTCGGTTACTGACTGCTTCCAAATGCCCGCCGTAAAGCTGTGGTTCCTCAAAATGATGCCGACCGGTGGAGTACAGTGAACCTGTTAGCTTCCGAGGACGAGGGCCGTTGCTTGAAGGAGCCGAGCTGGACATACATTTCTGCGACCCCTTGCAAGACCGTTCAGGCTTGGGGGTGTGCGGTAGGTGGCTTCAGCGAACGAGTTGCAAAACCGGTTCATCGTCTTGAGCTTCCCGTCGCTGGAGCGGTGATCGTATTGTGCTGTGGCGAATCGGTGGCGCTGCGGCCTGCGTTGTGCCCGGGCGATGCAACTCGCTCTAGCGCCTTCTTTGCCGGGCTCCAGGTACCGGCACAATGTGTCGTGCATTCAGGAAATAATGACTGCGTTGAAATCCGCGTACCGCCGATGGCGGCTTATACCTTGCTCGGCGGCGCGATTGCCGAAGTTAATGGCGAACCAGTGAGTCTGCTGGACGTGATCCGAGAGCCGATTGACATCCTTCTTGAGCAACTGCGAACCACGAGTAAGTGGGAACATCGATTCGCTGCAGTAGATCGATTTCTAGCACGCGGGTTCGCCGAGTCGAAACGGTGCGTTCCCCCTGAACTAACTTGGGCGTGGGAAACGCTTGAACAATCTCACGGTCAAGTGCCAATTCGAGCGCTTGCTCGAGCGATCGGCTGGAGCGAGCGGCATTTGATTAATCAATTCCGCGTCTATTTCGGGGTGCGGCCTAAGGCCTCGGCACGGCGACTTCGCTTTTCTTATGCGTTTGACATGCTTTCAACGCACCCGACCGGTGACCTCAGCTCGATCGCGGCGCAAGCGGGATTTAGCGACCAGAGTCATATGACCCGCGAATTCCAGATTTTCTCCGGAGTAAGCCCTGGCGTTCTGCGAACGGCGCGATTCGATGATCTTCCAGGCATCCCCGCCGCAGTGCTTCTGAATCCTTAGGGGTCAATTTTCTTCTAGACTGCCATGGTGGTCCGGAAGATGATCGGCGTAAGAGCCAGGGGAAGTTCATGCACGGGAATGTTTCCTTCATCGAGCTCGGCACTTCTGATACAGAGCGCTCGCGTCCTTTTTTTGAGCGCGTCTTCGGATGGACCTTCAATCCAATGGCGCAGGGCGGAGGTTGGTTTCAAGCTCCCTCAATTCGAATCGGCTTTCATGGCGAGGATGCGCCGCAGATTTATGTTTTCTTCGAGGTCCCGGACTTGGAGCAAGCGCTGGCATTGGTGCGGGAGGCTGGAGGTGAAGCCGATCCGCCGGCACCGGAGGAACCCGGCTTCGGTCGAATGGCATTTTGCCGTGACCCGCAAGGTATTCGTTTCGGCCTCCACCAGCGATCTGGTGACTGAACTTCGCGCGACCATTGAACTGCCTGAATGCCGCGGTCGCGAGTGGCGACAACGAAATCCGACACGTGCGATCAAGTGTGAGCTATACGGCCGAGCGTAAGTGCAGCGGCGGCAGTGGATACGGAATTTCTACTCAATGTTAATTCTAGTTATCAAGCACTGATGATTGATTTTATTATATAAAAGTTGGGACGGCTGGGACTCGAACCCAGGACCAAAGCCTTAAAAGGGCCTTGCTCTACCAACTGAGCTACCGTCCCATTTGCAGGCGCGCATCATAGCCGAAGTTCGGCGCCAGATCATCGCCAAACGACCGCAGGCTGCCTGGGTGCTCTCAGCGGCCGCGCGCTCTAGCGGTAGCGCGTGGGATCCGAGGTACCCGCTGCCGCGAAGCCCGCTGCGCGCAGCCGGCAGGAATCGCACTTGGCGCAGGCCCTGCCTTCGGCGTCGGCCTGATAGCAGGAAACCGTCGCGCTGTAATCCACGCCCAGACTCAAACCCGCTTGAATGATGTCCGCCTTGCTCATGTCGATCAGGGGCGCGTGGATCTTGAAACGGGCACCCTCGATGCCGGCCTTGGTGGCAATTTGCGCCAGGTTTTCGAATGCATGAATGAAGGCGGGCCGGCAATCAGGGTACCCGGAAAAGTCGACCGAATTTACGCCGATAAAAATGTCGTAGGCGCTGATCACTTCCGCCCATCCTAACGCCAGCGACAGAAACAAGGTGTTCCGCGCGGGAACATAGGTGATTGGAATCCCCGGCTGTGGGGTCTCGGGCACCGCGACGCGGGCATCGGTCAGCGCCGAACCGCCGATTCCCGCCAGATCCACCCGCATGTTCCGATGCTCATGGGCGCCGAGCGCGGCTGCAACACGCCGGGCGGCATCGAGCTCCGCCTGATGACGCTGACCGTATGCAACGCTCAGTGCGTAACACTGGTAATTTCTGGCGCGCGCCATGGCGAGCACGGTGGCCGAATCGAGACCGCCTGACAGCAACACGATGGCGCGCGCACCTACAGTCACATCACTTGCCGGGTACATCTTTTGCCGGGTGCATCATTTGCCGGGCACATCGCCCCACAAAACCTTGTGCAGCTGCATCTGGAAGCGGACGGGCAGGCGATCCTCGAGAATCCAATCCGCCAACAAGGTGGGCGAGAGCTGATGGTAGCTGGGCGAGAAAAGAATCCGGCAGCGTTCCGTCAAGGCATGGGTGCGCACGAATTCCTTACTCCAGTCATAGTCTGCCCGCGAGCAGATCACGAATTTGAGCTGGTCGCGCTGCGAAAGGTGTGCGAAATTTTCGATGCGATTGCGTGCAGCTTCGTTCGAGTCGGGTGTTTTTACATCAATCACGCGCGAAACCCGCGCATCGACCGCCGCTACGTCGAGCGCACCGCTGGTCTCCAGCGAGACGGCAAAGCCGGCTTCACACAGGCGTTCGAGCAATTTCAGGCAATTCGGCTGCGCCAAGGGCTCGCCGCCGGTCACGCAAACGTACTGAGCCTTGAGCTCGCGCACCTTTGCGAGGATGGCATCGAGATCGAACCATTCCCCGGAGTGAAATGCATATTCGGTATCGCAATACTGGCAGCGGAGCGGACAACCCGTCAGCCGCACGAACACCGTAGGGTATCCGACGCAGTCGGCCTCCCCTTGCAACGAATGAAAGATTTCATTGATGCGCAATCGCTCGGATTTGACCGCCTGCTCACTCAATGTTTCTCGGCCGACATTTTGTCCAGTCGTTGTTGGGCCAGGCGAGCTGCGGGCGTGTCCGTAAATCGCGCGACCACTTGGCCGAGCACTTCACGGGCAGACTGCCATTGCTTCAATTCATAGCGGCAGAAGCCGATCTTGAGAAGGGCATCGGCGAGCTTGCGCGATTGCGGGTATTTATCGATGACGCGCTGAAAGGCCGCCTCCGCTTCCGGATAGGACTTGTTTACATAGTAGGCCTCCCCCAACCAGTACTGCGCATTGTCCGCCAGGGAGCTATCGGGATAGCTCACCAGAAATTTTTGGAATGCCGCAATGGCGCGGTCATATTGGCCATCTTTCAGCAGGTTGAACGCCGTCTGGTAACTGGTCTTGTCTTCGCCGGAGTCTGAGCTGGCCCCTGCCGCGGCGGCCGCGGGCGCGACTGGGGCGGCGGCGCCCGCCGCCGGCGCCGCGCTGGAAGCCGCAGCAGCGCCGCCACGCGTCTCGAGATTCTTCAGACGCTGATCCAGGTCCGCATACATGTCCCTTTGCTGCTTGCGGCCCGATTCCAGGGCGTTGCTCAGCTGATCCACATCATTGTGCATGGCGCGCACGTCGCTGCGCAGCGCTTCCAACTGATTCGACACCTCCAGCAGACTCTGGTTGGCCATCACCCGTTCAATGCGCGCGAGACGCGTGTCCAAGTCCTTCAATTTGATTTGCACCGGATCTTCGTCCGGTGGAGTCGATGCGCAGCCGCTCAACGCCCAGGCAACGCAGGCGGCGCTCATGACCAGTCGCGCACGCGTATTCACGGCAGAAAGACCACTTCCACGCGCCGGTTCTTCGCCCACGCGGCTTCATCATCACCTTCGGCGGCAGGCCGCTCGGCGCCGAAACTGACCGTCGTGACCTGCGACTCCGCCACCCCTTGCAGCATCAGCGCCCTGCGCACGGCCTGCGCGCGGCGCTCTCCCAAGCCGATGTTGTATTCGCGCGTGCCACGCTCGTCGGTATTGCCCTCCAGTTTGAGCTTCAATCTGGGATTGCCGCTCAGAGTGTGCGCCGTCGCCGTTACGATGTCGGCGAACTCGGGCTTGATCTCCGACTTGTCGAAATCAAAATAGATGATCTTGCGCGCGAGCGGTCCAGTGCCCTCGCCGTTCAGGCCGCGCGCACTGCTGTTGGCATCGCCGCCGAGCGGCGAGGTCGAGGTCGATGCATCCGCGGAATTCGCGCCGCTTGAATCCGGAACCTGGGTACCGGCGACGGGCGCGTCATTCACATTGTGCTTCTTGGGGCAACCGGCCAGCAGGGCAGCACCTGCGATGAGCACAGCGATTGATAGGATGCGTTTCATTTATTTTCTCCGTCCGGATCGTAAGGGGATCCAATGGGTTGTAAGGGTACCGACGATGAGTCTATTTGTGTATTAGTTTGAGGTCAGAATGGCGCCCAAGCCGGCTCTTGCAGCTCTCCTTCACTCGAAACCAGCCGCTGTTGCACTCTGCCATCGGCGCTGACCAGGGCCAGCACACCCCTGCCCTTGTCCCGGCTGGCGTATATCAGCACCGCGCCGTTGGGGGCGTAGCTCGGTGAAACATCAAAATGGCCCTTGGTCAGCACTTGGACATCGGCGCGTCCGCGAAGGTCCATGGTGGCAATTCGATAGTTCCCGTCCTCTTGGGTCACGAAGGCCAACTGCGATTCATCCGGGGAAATGCGCGGCCGCGCGTTGTAGCTGCCTTGAAAGGTGAGGCGCCGCGGCTTGTCCCCGGGCCGGATTCCGACCTTGTAAATCTGCGGCCCCCCCGCCCGATCGGAGGTGAAATAAATGCTTTGCCCATCCTTGGACCACTGCGGTTCGGTATCGATTCCCGGATCATCCGTGATTCGAGTCAGTTGCTGGGTCGCCAGGTCCTTCACATAGATGTCCAAGTTGCCGTCGCGTGTGGACAGCACGAGAGCCAGCTTCTTCCCGTCCGGGGACCACGCCGGCGCCTGGTTGACGCCGGCCTGCGAGGAGACGATGCGCCGATCGCCGGTTTTCAAGGTCTGCACGTACACCGTCGGCAATCGCTGCTCGAACGAGACGTAAGCCAGACTCGAACCATCCGGCGACCACGATGGCGACATCAGCGGCTCGCGCGATTGCATGACGACATGCGGATTTTCGCCGTCGGCGTCCGCAACGATGAGCTGAAAGGTCTTGTCGGGCAGGTGCCCCAGCACGGATATATAAGCAATGCGCGTGGAAAATGCGCCGCGGATGCCGAGGATTTTTTCAAAGACGGCATCGGCAATTTGATGCCCGGCGGATCGCAAGCCCGGCCGATTGGCGCTGATCTGAAAGCCCAGCAGGCGCTGTTTGGTGAGAACGTTGTAGAGCTCGTACGTGATGCTGTAGCGATCCGTGCCGTCCGCCTGCATGGAACCCACGACCATGTAGTCGTTGTTGAGCCTGCGCCAGTCATCGAAACCGATATTGGCACCGGTGTGCGGCTGATCGATCATGTCCTTGCGGTCCATCGTCTTGAAGCGGCCGCTGCGTGCCAGATCGTCGCTCACCAGCTGCGCGACATCGAACGAAGCGGCGGTGACTTCTGCCGAAGCGAATGGCACGACCGCAATCGGAATGGCTTCCGTCTGACCTTTCGTGATCTCGACGACAAACTCGCCGGCGCGCGCCACGGGGGACGTCCAGATCAGCAGGACAGCCAAACAGGAAAACAGCTTGTGCATGAGTAACTCTATTCGTCAGGATGAAAGTGAATCACCAGGTTGCGTTCGAATAATGCCGGGTCCGGGGGCGCCGGCAAGGGCGAGGCTCGGTATACCGCATTTTCGATGGACTGGCGCGCCGCGGCGTCGCCATTGCACTGACTGACTTTAGCGCCCGTCACCTCGCCGCCCGGAATCTGTGTAATGTTTACAATGCAATCGAGCCCGGCCCGCGCCGATGGCGGCTTGATCCAGGCATTCTGAATTCTGGCGGCGAGCCGCGCAATATATTGCGCCCGCGCCGGGCTGGCCTCCACGGCGCTCACATGTTCCTCCTCGGCGAGCTGGCGCTTCAACTCCGCCTCGCGTTCGGCCTTCGCCTTGAGATCGGCGGCATGCTTTGCATCATCGGCCTGTTTGGCATCCGCGGCGCGCTGTGCGTCCTGGGCACGTTTGGCATCCTCTGCCCGTTTGGCGTCCTCGGCGCGCTTCGCATCCTCTGCTCGCTTCGCCGCCGCGACTTTCTGCGCCTCGGTTGCCTTCGCCGCCTCGGCTTGCTTGGTGCGTTCAATCTCGGCCGCGGCGCTCTTCGCCTCCTCTGCCGCGCGCTGCTTTTCCGCAGCCATTTGCGCATCCGCGGTGGCCTGCGCGGCGGCAGCATCCGCGGCCGCTTTTGCGTCCGCGGCCGCGCGCACCCGCGCCGCTTCTTGCTCGGCGCGCTCGGTCAGCGCCCGTTGCGCGGCGTGCAGCACTTGTGAATCGACGACCACGGCATCGACCGGAATCGGCTGCATCGTGGGCAGCGAATGGTTGATTGAAATGAGCGTTGCCGCCAGCAGCCCGGCCGCCAGCAACCCGTGCAGCGCCACGGAAAAGACGATCGGCCAAGAGTGTTCACGAAAGAAACCCGGCATTTAGCGCGCCCCGCTGGCGGCTCCATTGGCGGGGCGTGGGCCCGGCACATTGCGCACCGGGTCGGTCAGAAAACCCACCTTCGAGGCGCCCGCCTTTTGCAGCAGCACCATGGCGCGCACTACCGTGCCATACGGTACGGTGGTGTCAGCCCTGACCAGAACCGGCGTCTGCGGATCGCGGCGCAGGAGCGCAGCGGTGCGCGAACTGACGGTGGACTCGGACACCGGTTGATCCTGATTCTGACCGAAATTGATGTACAAGCGCCCGCTCGAATCGATGGTCAGGATCAGCGGCTCGTGTTTTGCCAGGAAATCCGCATCGATCGGCTTCGCGCCCGCGTCTGGCAAATCGACCTTTACCCCTTCCTTGAGCAAGGGCGCCGTGATCATGAAGATGATCAGCAGCACCAACATGACGTCGATGTACGGCACCACGTTGATTTCGCCCATCAAGCGTCGGCGACGTTGCGACGTCGGCATCTGCTTAACCCTGCACCCGGGTGGATCCGTGCCGCTGCAAGATGGTGGAGAACTCTTCTACAAACGTATCGAAGCGCAGCTCCAGGCGGCTGACCTGATCGGCGAGGCGGTTGTAGGCGATCACGGCGGGGATGGCGGCAAACAGACCCACGGCCGTGGTGATCAACGCTTCGGCAATGCCGGGCGCGACCGCCGCGAGCGTCGCCTGCTGCACATTGCCCAGATTGTGGAATGCCGTCATGATGCCCCAGACCGTGCCGAACAAACCCACGTAAGGACTGGTCGAGCCGACCGTGGCCAAGATCGCCAGGTGTTCCTCCAAGCGATCCAACTCGCGCAGCTGCGCAACCCGCATCGCGCGCCGCGCGCCGTCCAATAGTTGCTCCGCCGGCACACCTTGCTGCCGCAGCCGGCTGAACTCGCCGAACCCCGACTCGAAGATGCTCTGCAGACCCGTACCCGCACGTCCCTTGGTTTCAATATTGCGATATAAGGTGGCGAGATCGCCCCCGGCCCAAAACGCGGTTTCAAACTTCGCGGCCTGGCGGCGCGAGCGCCCGATCACCTGGCTCTTGCGAAAGATGACCGCCCAGGAGGTCACTGAAGCGATCAGCAGCAGCCCCACCACCACCTGCACGATGGGGCTCGCATCCAGCACCATGCTCCAAACCGACAAATCATTGGGCATTGCGCCACTCCGTGAAAAGATCCTTGGGGATGGCACGCGGCTTCAGCGTACCGGAATCGAGGCAGGCAACTCGCACAGTGGCATCGATCAATTGCTCGCCGCCCCGCTCTATGGTTTGCTTGAAATGTATTGTGGCACCCGCCAGACGCTCGAGGGTAGCCGTGACGAGAATTTCATCATGCAGCACCGCGGGCCGCAAAAAATCAACGGTAATATTTACCACGACAAACTGCAGATTCCGGTCGGCGCGCAATTGCTGCTGATCGACCCCCATCGCCCGCAGCCAGTCGGTGCGGCCGCGCTCCAAGAATTTCAAATAGTTCGCGTAGTACACGACACCGCCCGCATCGGTGTCCTCCCAGTAAATGTTGAAAGATGCAGCGAAGCTCGGCGCAGCGGGCATTTACGGGCTGTCCCGGAAGAGCGGCAGATTCATATCCCGCTCGGGCGGTGTCAAGCGAAAATGCGCGTACGCGGCGCGCGTCGCGACGCGCCCGCGCGC
>Ga0210393_10003029_pt1 | contig 13607 bp, 7 predicted proteins | sample IncBWC27OmetaG_FD_160068 | JGI IMG/M metagenome (GOLD analysis project Ga0210393, IMG submission 160068) | Forest soil microbial communities from Barre Woods Harvard Forest LTER site, Petersham, Massachusetts, United States - Inc-BW-C-27-O ... | reverse complement strand
GCCCGCGCTGGTGGTGACCACGGGCTGGCCTTGGCGTTGCATCCCGAAAGTTGCAGCGATCGTGGGCCAAAATCCAGCGCGCGCCTGCGAGACCAAGGCCCGCGACTGCTCGAAGGCGGCCTCGGCCGCTTTGACGTTTTGATTCGAAATGTCGATTTGCGCCTCGAGATCATCAAGCGCCGCGTCATTGAAGATCTTCCACCAGGGTCCGCGTGACAGGACATCGTTGGGTTCGCTCGGTTTCCAGTCGCCGGCCTCCTTATAATTCGCCGCCGATTCGACCGCGGGACGATGATAGTCGGGACCGACGGCGCAGGCGGCGGCGAGCGAGGCGCCGAACATCAGCGCAAGACAGCGCGCGAGTGGCTTGATCATGTCGGGACCCCGATGGGACCCAAGTCCAGGTCGCCGGATTTCTTGCCGCCCTTGAATTTCTGCGGCGGCGAGTACTTACCATCCTTCAAGTGTTTCCAGTAACGGCGCAGGTACAAATAGATGACCGGCGTGGTGTACACGGTGAGCAGCTGACTGACAATGAGACCGCCGACGATGGCTATCCCTAACGGCCGCCGCATTTCGGTGCCATCGCCCGTGGCGAGGGCCAGCGGCAACGCGCCGGCGATGGCTGCGCAGGTCGTCATCATGATGGGCCGAAAGCGCAGCGAACAGGCATGTTCGATCGCCCTCAGCGGATCCATCCCCAACGTGCGTTCGGCATCGAGCGCAAAGTCCACCATCATGATGGCGTTCTTTTTGACTATGCCGATCAATAGCAGAATCCCCAGAAATGCAATCAGGCTAAATTCGGTGCCGGTGGCGAGCAGCGCCAGCAACGCCCCGAGTCCGGCGGAGGGCAGCGTCGAGAGTATGGTCAGCGGTTGGCCGTAATTTTCATAGAGCATGCCCAGCACCACATAGATCGCAGCGATCGCAGCCAACAGCAGCAACGGCAGATTGCCGATGCCTTGCTGGAACAGACGTGCGGTGCCGTAATCGCCGCCCCGAATGCTGACGGGCACGTGGATGTCCGACATTTTCTTGGCGATGGCGTCGGTCGCGGTGCCTAAGGAGACACCCTCGGGCAAGTTGTAGGCAATCGATGTCGAGACCGAGGTGCCGGTGTGATTGACCGACACTGCTGTGGTGCCTGTGACGAAGTGGCTGAAGGCGGAAAATGGAATCATGGTCTCCTGCGAGAGGCTGACGGCGGATCCGGTGGAGGTATTGCCGCGCCCGGCGTTTGCCAGGGAATTGGCCGCCAGATTGCGCGCCACATCTTGGGCCACCGACGTGCTGGATGCCGCGCTCGACGCTTGCAGCACGGTCGTGCCGGCCACCGCCTGCGTCAATTGCGTGCCGGACGGCGCGCCGCCGGAGGTGCTGACATATAAACTCTTCAAGATTTCCGGGTTCTGCCAGAACTGCGGCGCCACTTCCATGACGACGTGGTATTGCTGCGGACTGAAGGGATTGTAGATGGTCGACACCTGCGCCTGGGCAAACGCGTCGCCCAGCGCATTGTCGATTTGTATTTCCGACAAACCCAAGCGGGATGCGCTGTCGCGATCCACAATCAAGTCGGTCTCCAGGCCGCCCGGCTGCAAATCAGTATCCACGTCGGTGATCTCCGGCATATCCTGCAGTGCTACCCGGAGCTTTTGCGACCAAACGCGAAGTTCGGTCAGGTCATCGCCGAGCAAGGTGAATTGATATTGCGAGTTGCCGCTGCGCCCGCCGGGACCGCCGAAGTCTTGTATGGCCTGCAGAAAGGTGTTCGCGCCGGCAACTTGCGCGAGTTGCGGGCGCAACCGCGCAATGACGTGATCCGCCGAAATGCGGCGCACTTTCAGCGGTTTGAGAGCAATGGTGACATTGGCGGACGCGCCGCCGCCGCCAGAGGGACCAAAGCCCCCGGATCCAACGGAGCCGGTGACCGTGTCCACCGCCGGGTCTGCCTGAATGATGGCCGCGATTTCTTGGAGCTTGGCCTTCATCAGCTGAAAGGAGCTCGCCGCATCGCCGCGGATGCCGCCGCGCAGTTGACCGGTATCCTGCTGGGGAAACAACCCTTTGGGGATCACGATATACAGGTAGATATTCAGCCCGATGGTCGCAATGAGGATGAATAGCATGACGCGCCGGTGGCGCAGCGCCCAGTCGAGCGTGCGCGCGTAATTATCGCGCAGATGCTCGAAATTGCGCTCGAACGCCTGCGCGAATCGCGACGGCACACGATTGCGTTCAGGCCGCAACAGGAGCGAGCACATCATCGGCGTCGTGGTGAGCGAAATCACCAACGAGATCAGGATCGACACCGACAACGTCATGGCGAATTCGATCAATACGCGTCCGAGAACACCGCCAATCAGAATGAACGGAGTGAATACCGCCACCAGCGACAAGCTCATGGAAAGCACGGTGAAACCAACTTCTTGCGCACCCTGGAATGCTGCCCTCATGCGCGTCATGCCGGCCTCAATGTGCCGCGTGGTGTTCTCCATGACCACAATCGCGTCGTCGACGACGAAGCCGGTGGCAATGGTGAGGGCCATCAGCGAAAAATTGTCGAGCGTATAATTGAGCAAATACATGGCGCCGAAAGTGCCGACCAGCGACACGGGCACCACGATTGCCGGAATCAGGGCGGCGCGCCAGCTGTTCAAGAAAATGTAGACCACCAAAATCACGAAGGCGACGGCCAACAAGAGGGTTTGTTCGACCTGGCGCAGCGAGGCGCGAATGGTGATTGAGCGGTCGAAGTTCACCACCAGGTCGATTTTTGGATCGATGGAATTCTTGAGGACCGGAAGCTCGGCTTTTACCGCGTCGATCGTTTCCACGATGTTGGCGCCGGGCTGTAGAAATACCGTCACGAACACGGCCGGACGGCCGTTGTAGAGTCCGTAAGTGCGGACATTTTCGGTGGCGCCGTCCTGCATGTCCAAGACCGTCGCCACATCGCTGAGTCGCACCGGCGCGCCGTTGCGATTGGCGATGATCAGCTCGCGATAGGGCCCCGCGTCGCGGGCGTTGTCGTTGGTGTAAATCTGATAGTGCAGCTCGTCCGTTTCAATCGCGCCTTTCGGCGAGTTGGCGTTCGAGTTGGAGATGGCCGCGCGCACATCCTGCAGGCCGATGCCGTACTTGGAAAGCGACAACGGGTTGATTTCCACGCGCACGGCGGGAAGCGCACTGCCGTTGACGCTGACGCCTCCGACTCCGCCAAGCTGCGATAGACGTTGCGAAATGACGGCGTCCGCCGCATCGTAAATCTGCCCCTGCGTGAGCACGTCGGATGTCATGGCGATGGACATCACCGGAAACGCGGAGGTGTTGAGCTTGCGGTAGCTGGGGTTGCTGGTGAGCGAGGTCGGTAGATCCGCGTGCGCGGCGGAAATGGCGGCCTGCACATCGCGCGCCGCGCCGTCGACGTCCCGGTCGATGCCGAAGGTGAGCTGAATGCTCGTGGTGCCGACGCCGCTGGTGGAGGTCATGTCATCCACGTCGGCAATGGCGCCAAGATGCCGTTCCAAGGGCGTCGCAACGGTGGCCGCCATGACTTCCGGGCTGGCGCCGGGAAGTTGCGCCGATACGAAAATGGCGGGCACGTCGACGCGCGGCAGGGGTGCGACCGGCAGCAGGGTGAATGCGACGACGCCGCACAACGCCACACCGAACGTCAGCAACGTGGTTGCCACCGGCCGTTTGATAAAGGGTGCGGAAATATTCACGCCGGGCCCTCCGCCAACGGCGCGTCAGGCTCAGTATTCGGCACGCCGCCGCGTACGCGTGCAGCGATGCGGTCGAACGCCAAATAGATCACCGGCGTGGTGAACAGCGTCAGCACCTGACTGACGAGTAGACCGCCTACGATGCTGACGCCGAGCGGATGACGCAGTTCGGATCCCGTCCCGGTGCCGAACATCAAGGGCAGGGCACCGAAGATCGCCGCGACCGTCGTCATGAGAATCGGACGAAACCTCAATAGACAGGCCTTGTAGATGGCGTCGCGCGGCGCCAAGCCTTCCTCGTGCTGTGCAACGATGGCGAAATCGATCATCAAGATGGCATTCTTTTTGACGATGCCGATGAGCAGAATGATGCCGATCAACGCGATGATCGTCAGATCGTCGCCGAACAGCATGAGGGCCAGCAGCGCACCGATGCCGGCCGACGGCAAGGTGGAGAGAATCGTGATGGGGTGTATGAAACTCTCGTACAAAACGCCGAGCACAATGTACATGACCAAGACCGCGGCGATCAGCAGCAGCAACTCGTTGGTCAAATTGCTGCGAAATGCCAGCGCCGCGCCCTGAAAGGTGGTGCGGATACTGACGGGCAGGCCGAGAGTGTGCTCAGTATCCTCGATGGCCGAGACAGCGGCGCCGAGCGACACACCCGAGGCGAGATTGAAGGAAACCGTGGTCGCGGGAAACTGCGCGATGTGATTGATGAGAATCGGGCGGGTCTGCACTTCGACCTTCGCGATCGCCGACAGCGGCACCTGGCCGCCGCTGGCGGAAGGCACGTAGATGGATTGCAGCGAGTCGATCGAACGGTAGGCGGAGGGATCCGCCTCCATGATGACGCGATACTGATTTGACTGGGTAAATATCGTGGAAACGATGCGCTGGCCAAAGGCATCATAGAGCGCGTTGTCGACCGTGCCGACACTGATTCCGAGGCGCGCAGCACTGTCGCGGTCAATGGTCACGTAGGCCGCGAGTCCGTTGTCTTCCTGATTGCTGACGACGTCGGCGAGCTGCGGCATTTGGCGCAATGCCGTGACGAGTTTGGGCGTCCAAGTCGACAAGGCCGTCGCATCCGCGCTTTCCAACGTGAATTGGTATTGCGTGCGGCTGACGGTGTTATCGAGCGTCAAATCCTGAACCGGCTGCATGTACAGCGTAATATCGCCGACCTCCGCCGTCTCGCTCTTCAAGCGCCGGATCACATCGGTCACCGTCGTTGAGCGATCTGCGCGCGGCTTTAGGTTGATCAAGTAACGTCCGCTGTTCAGCGTCACGTTGTTGCCGTCGATGCCGATGAACGATGAGAGACTCACGACATCCGGGTCTTTGAGGATCGCGGCGGCGAGGGCTTGCTGACGCTTTGCCATGCCCGCATAGGAAATTGACTGCGTCGCCTCCGAGACACCCTGGATGAGGCCGGTATCCTGATCGGGGAAGAAGCCCTTCGGGATGAGCACATAGAGGAGGCAAGTCAAGACCAACGTGCCGAGCGCGACCCACAGCGTCAGCGTTTGATGGTCGAGCACCCAGGTAAGCCGCTTCCCGTACCAGTCGACCACGGCCGTGAACCACTTGCCCGATTCGGTTTGCGCGTGCTCGTTCGGCGGCCGGTGCTTGAGCAGCTTCGCGCACATCATCGGCACCAGAGTCAGGGAAACGACCGCGGAAATCAGGATGGTCACGGCCAGAGTGACCGCAAACTCGCGAAACAAGCGTCCCACCACGTCTTGCATGAACAGCAGCGGAATGAGCACGGCGATCAGGGAAACCGTCAGCGAAATGATCGTGAAACCGATTTGCCCGGCACCTTTCAGGGCCGCCTCGAGCGGCGGGTCGCCCGCCTCGATATAGCGCGAGATGTTTTCGATCATCACGATGGCATCGTCGACCACGAAGCCGGTCGCGATGGTCAACGCCATGAGCGACAAATTATTGAGGCTAAAGCCGGCGAGGTACATCACCGCAAAGGTGCCGATGAGCGACAGCGGCACGGACAGGCTCGGAATGATGGTTGCCGGAATATTGCGCAAGAACAGCCAGATGACGAGCACGACCAGTATTACCGCAAGCACCAGCTCGAATTCGACGTCCTTCACCGAAGCGCGAATGGTGGTGGTGCGGTCGGTCAGCAGCGCCACATCCACGCCCGCCGGCATGTCCGCCTGCAGCGACGGCAACAAGGCCTGAATTCGATCGACCACGTCGACGACGTTGGCGCCCGGCTGGCGCTGCACATTGAGAATTAGCGCCGGTTCCTTATTCATCCAGCCGCCGAGTTTCGAATTCTCCGCACCCGATACCAGCTTGGTCACATCCTTGAGACGCACCGGCGCGCCGTTCTTGTAGGCCGCCACCACTTCACCGTAATCGTCGGCATTGCGGATTTGATCGTTGGTGTTGATGGTGTAGGCGTTGCTGGGGCCGTCGAGCGTGCCCTTCGGGCCGTTCTGGTTGGCATTGCTGATGGTGGTGCGCAAATCATCGAGATTGAGTCCATAGGCGGCCATGGCGCGCGGATTGGCCACCACTCTGACCGCGGGCCGCTGGCCGCCGCTGATGCTGACGACGCCGACGCCCTTGATCTGTGAAATTTTCTGCGCGATGCGGATGTCGACCAGATCCTCCACTTCGGTGAGGGCCATTGTCTTGGAGGTGATGCCGAGAATCAGCACCGGCGCATCGGCGGGATTGACCTTCGCGTAGATCGGGGGCGCCGGCAGATCCTGCGGCAGCAGGTTTTGCCCTGCGCTGATCGCCGCCTGCACTTCCTGCTCGGCCACGTCGATGGCGAGCGATAAATTAAACGTCAAGGTGATGACTGACGCGCCGGCGGAACTGGTCGAGGACATCTGGTTCAAGCCCGGCATCTGTCCGAATTGCTTTTCCAGCGGTGCCGTGATGGCCGAAGTGATCACCTCGGGACTTGCGCCGGGATAGAAGGTCTGCACCTGGATGGTCGGGTACGCCACTTCCGGCAGCGCCGACAGCGGCAGCTGCAAGTACGCCATGGCGCCGACGATCAAGATCGCCACCATCAACAGGGTGGTGGCGACAGGACGCAGGATGAAAAGGCGCGAGGGATTCATGCGCTAGGAGCCTGTCTGAGTATTCCAGCGGCCGGCCGTCGCCTTCATTGCGAAGGCGGCGTTTGCGGCGGCTTGCCGCCGCGCGAACGGCGCGGGTGCGCGCCCGGCGTGCCGGGGACCCCAGGCTTGCCCGGTTGCGCCGTGCCGTTGCCGGGGGCCGTCCCGTTGCCGGGGCCTGCGACCGGGGCGGAACTCGGTAAAGTGACTTGCGCGCCTTCGCGCAGGCGATCGCCGCCTTCGGTAACGACGACTTCGCCGGGCTTGAGACCGGCGGTAACCGCCACTTTTTCGCCGTCGACCACTCCCAACGTCACCGGGCGAACCGAGACGGTTCGATCCGCATTCACGAGGTACACGAAGGTGGTTGCGACACCGTTTGGCGCTCCGCGTCGCACGGCTGCGTTCGGCATGACGACCTGATCATGCAAGACATCCACCAGCAGTTGAATGTTGACGAACTGATTGGGAAACAGCGCGCTATCGGCATTGTCGAATTGCGCCCGCAATTTGATGGTGCCGGTGGTCACGTCGATGGAGTTATCAGCGGTGAGCAATTTGCCGTCGGCGATTTTTGTGGCATTGGTGCGATCGAACGCCGTGACGGTCAGGGTCGCGCCGGCGTGTAGCTGCTTCATGACAGCGGGTACATTGTCTTCGGGGATGGTGAAGATGACGGTAATGGGCTGGAGTTGGTTGAGCAGGACGATGCCGTTGGTATCGCCCGGCGTCACATAATTTCCCTGGTCCACCTGGCGCAAGCCAACCCGGCCCGTCACCGGCGCGGTGATGTGCGTGTACACCAGGTTTACCTGGGCCGTCTTGACCTGGCCCTCATCGGCCTGGATGGTGCCCACGTATTGATCGACCAGTGCGCGCTGCGTGTCGAGTTGTTGCTGCGCGATGGAGTCCTCTTTGACCAAGTTTTCGTAACGGGCCAGATCCAATTTGGCGTCGGCCAGAAGCGCCTGGTCGCGCTTCAAATTGCCCTCCATTTGCTGCAGGGCGGCTTCATAGGGCCGCGGATCGATCTGCGCCAACGCATCGCCTTGATGGACGGATTGACCTTCGGTGAAGAAAATTCTTTGTAACGTCCCCGTAATCTGGGTTCGCACGGTGACGGTCGCGAGCGGCGTCACGGTTCCCAAGGCCGGGATATTCACTTGCACATCGCCCGAAACAGCGGTGGCGACCGATACCGCGACCGGCGCGTTTTGGCCGTTCCGGCCGCGCGGCGGCGCGGCGACCGGCTGCTTGGTGCGGAGGTAGAGCACGAATCCGGTCAATAGCGCCAGGATGATCAGCGCAATGAGCAATGCCCGCCAGTATCTGGCGATGAAGGGTCTGGAGTCTCGCGGGGGCGATAGAAACTGAGGATCTTCTTGTACAGTTGTCACTAATTCACCAATATGCGAGCCCATGCCGTGGCACGGACTGCCAAACGATCATCCCGGGCGAGCCGCAGACTATAACCAGATTCGACCCTGAACTACACACTGATCATCGGCGGCGTGTTGTAGAGCCGCGGAAAGCTCGAAAGTTCATAAGTCAATGTAAAGTATTGTGAACTTACCGGCGGAGCCCTGCCGCCCAAGCAGCCTCTGACAGGCCTGAAACGGCGGAATCCCCTACGGTGCGGGTGCTAGAATTTGCGCCGCAAAAGACATTAAGGAGCCTCGATGAAATTGATCCAATCCATGGCAGCTTTAGGGATGCTGGCCCTGGCGGTTGCGATGCCCACCCACGGCGCGGAGCAGTGGACCGAGGGCGTGAATTATTTTCTGATTCAGCCGGCGCGAACACCCCAGCAGCCCGCGGGTAAAGTCAGAGTGACCGAAGTGTTCTCCTACGCCTGTCCAGCCTGCAATATTTTCCAGCCCACCATGCACAAACTCAAACAGGCCATGCCGGCGAATGTCGTGGTGGATTACCTTCCGGCGGCGTTCAATACGGCCGAGGATTGGCCGATGTTTCAACTCGCTTACGTGACCGCGCAAATACTCGGCGTGGACCAGCAGACGCACGATGCCATGTTCGACGCCGTGTGGAAGGGCGGCGACCTGAGCATTACCGACTCGACTCGCGGCCTCAAGAGCCGCATGCCGACAATCGAGGATGCCGCCAAGTTTTACAATCAGCGTGCCGGCGTGCCGGTCGAGAAATTCATCGCCACATCGAAGTCCTTCTCAGCGGACTTGAAGGTGCGCACGGATGAGGAGCTGATGACGGCCTACAAGGTCGATCGTACGCCCACGATCGTCGTCAACGGCAAGTACCGGATGCAGGTGGAATCGGCGGGCGGCAACGATCAGCTGATCGACCTGGTCAAATATTTGGTCGCCAAGGAAAGCAAGTAAGGCTCGCGGGGCAGCCAACGCCTAAACCATGAAGAATCTGTTCCTCGGGCATCCCCGGCTGTGGATCTCATTCATTGCGGGAATCCTGCTGTTCTTTTTTCTTCCGCAAAGTTGGAGCACTTTGAGCCGCGTGCTGGTGTGCTGGAATAGCGGAGTGATTTTATTCTTCATACTGATTTTATTCTGGATGACGCGCCTCACGGCCGCGCAGATTTGCACCAAGTACATCGAAGAGGACGCGACCGCGCCGTTCATTCTCGTCTTCGTCGTGTTCGCGGCCGTCGTCAGCCTGTTTGCCATCGTCGAGCCACTCGCCACCATCAAGCAAGTGAGCGGTTCAGTCCGCGCCGCGCATTTCGCGCTCGCGGCGCTGACGCTGATCAATTCGTGGCTGCTCGTGCCCACCATGTTCACCACGCATTACGCGGACATGTTTTACAGCGCGGCCGCCGATGATCGGCCGCTGCACTTCCCCAACACGCCGGAGCCGGTGTTTTGGGACTTCGCCTATTTCTCCTTCACCATCGCCGCGGCGTGTCAAACCGCGGACGTATCGACGCAGCATGCGGACATTCGCCGAGTCGTGATAGGGCATACCCTGGTCTCGTTTTTGTTCAACGCATCGATTTTGGGCTTTGCCATTAACGTCACCGCCGGCCTCATCGGCGGCTGAAGTCCGCAGCGAATTACGGATCAGTTGGCGGCGGCTTTGACGATTTCGCCGCCCTTCATGACAAAGGCCACGGACTGCAGTCGTGCGACGTCCGCGAGCGGATCGCCCGTGACGGCGATCAGGTCGCCGTAGCGTCCGACTGCGATCGCGCCGACATCAGCCTGGCGCCCCAAGGCCTCCGCCGCATTGGCGGTGGCCGCCTGAATCGCCTGCATCGGCGTCATGCCCCATTTCACCATGGTGACGAACTGGCGCGCGTTGTAGCCGTTCGGATAGACGCCCGCGTCCGTGCCGAAAACCATTTTGACGCCGGCCTTGACGGCCGCTTGAAATGTTTGCCGCTGCTTCAGCCCAATCACTCGCTCCTTCTCCAGCGATTCCTTGTAGACGCCGTTCTTTTCACCCTCGGCCATGATGTAGTCGTCGTTGTAAATATCCATCGAAAACCAAGTGCCATGCTGTTTCGCCAGCGTGAAGGCCTCTTCATCGGCGAGACTGGCGTGCTCGATGGTGTCAACGCCGGCACGGATGGCATCCTTGATGCCTGACGTTCCGTGAGCATGCACGGCGACTCTCAATCCCAGCATGTGCGCCTCGTCCACGAGCGCCTTCATTTCGGCGAGGTCGTATTGCTGTCCGCCGACCGTATCGGTCTTGGAGAGCACGCCGCCCGTGCCGCAAAATTTAATGACTTCCGCGCCGTACTTGCGCAATTTGCGCACCGTTGCGCGGATCTCTTCGGGCCCGTTCGCGACCGCGGGTCTCGATACCGTGACCGAGGGCGGTAATTCGGTGGCGTCGCAGTGTCCGCCGGTGGCGCCGATCGCGTAAGTCGCAGGAATGATGCGCGGGCCGGTCACGATGCCCTGTTCAATGGCTTGCTTGATGGCGACATCATCGTAATTTGCGGAACCCACGTTGCGAACCGTGGTAAAGCCCGCCTCGAGGGTTTTTTGGGCGTTTGCCACGCCGACCACCGTCCAGAAATTGTCGGTGAATTGCAGTCGGCGATAGCCGCTGAAACGCGGGTCGGAAGTCAGATGCGTATGCATGTCGATCAATCCCGGCAACAGCGTCATCCCTTTGAGGTCGACGCGGCGCGCGCCCGGCGGGATGGCGGCGCTCTGACCGATCGCCGCGATACGCCCATCGGTAATCGTGATCTGCGGATGATCGACGACTCGTCCTGTCAGAACATCGACCATCCGGTCGGCGCTGACCACGACAGTATCGGCAAATGCCGCGGTCAGCGCGGCATTGAGAAGCACTACGCCGGCAATGGCGGCGGCGCGTAGAAAAACAGTCGATCGCATGCTCATCCCCTTTTTAATTTCCTGAAACCTATCACAACAACGGCGCGGCCGGTTCGACATCCGATAACAGGACCTGCAACCGCGGCGCATCGGCGCCGCGCACCGACGCAAAGGCCACGATGTGCTCCGAGATGTGCTGCACATAGGCGCGCGTTTCGTTGTAAGGAATATTCTCAATCCACACATCGGCGTCCATGGGTTTTCGCGGTAGCCAGCGTGCAACCGCCGCGGGACCGGCGTCATAAGCGGCAAGGCTCAAGGCCAGTTGCTCGCCATACCGATCAAGCAGTTCGCGCAAGTAGGCGCCGCCCAATGGCACGGCGATCGAGGGGTCGAACAGGCCGTCACGCCCCGGTGGAGGCAAGTGCCAGCGGCGCGCGACGGCCGAGGCGGTCGCGGGCACCATTTGCATCAGACCGCGTGCGTCCGCGCGCGACACGGCGTCCTTGCGAAACAGGCTCTCCTGACGCATGACGGCCAGTATCCAATCCTGCGGCAATTGCGCGAGTTTGGCGGCGCGGCTCACGGCCTCCAAGAAAGGCCGCGGATATCGCAGCATCACGTCGTCAAATTCTCCGGTTTGCGCCAGGGTCGTGATGGATTGCGCGAACCAGCCCCAGCGCGAGGCGAGAAGGGCGGCTTGCACCTTCAAGGCGTTGTCGGCCCCCTCCAACACTGCGTTCCATTCTGACCCCGCCTCATCGGCCATGTCGCAGTCGAACAATTCGTGGGCGCGAATCATGCCCGCCATTTTCGACAGCGCGGTTTGTGCCGCGGCGTCGAGCGGCGAGGCGCGCACATTCAAGTTATAGGGTTTCGCGATGCGGTCCGCCGCGAGGTAGCCGTAGTAGTCGCGAAGTCCGGCGATTTCGCCGAACAGCGGCGCGGCTGCCTCAGCGCTCGAGGTGGCCGCAACGGCGCGGGCGTGCCAGTAACGCCAGCGTGGCTGCGTCGCCAGGCTCGGCGGCATCTGCTCCGTCCAGGCGAGCGCCCGGGCGAAATCGCCGTTCCACAGTGCCGCCCGTACCCGCCATTCCTGTACCTGAGCGTCTACCACTGACGCGGGGACATCGTCGAATGCCGCCATCGCGCGCGGATCTCGATCGTAGGCGGCGCCCAATGCAGCCGCGCGCCTCAGTCGATCTTGGAACTGCGGCGGCAGGTCAGATCGTGTCAACAGTTTCGGCAGCAAATCGAGGGCATTGGCCGGCTCGGTGCGCGCCAACTTCTCGAACCCTGATGCCAAGGCTTCCGGCTCGACCGTCAGAGAAGGATGCGTCGCCAGAACGTTCAGCGCTGAGTGCGGCGAATCCAAGAGATCGGACCACTGCAGCAGCGCAGCCCGGCGGTCCAGGGGCACATCGGCGGCGAATTCCCGCGCCAGCCGCGGTGTGTCCGCCGACAACGCAGCCCGGGTGCGATTCTCCGCGAGCGCCGCTGTCAGCACTCCCTGCTGGCGCAACCAGGCGAAAATATCGGCGCATTCCGCGGGCGGTTTTTGCGGAACCATCCAGCGAGTGAGGGCGGCCGCGCTCAAGCCTTGCGTGTCGTTCGTGGACAAGCGTCCTTCGAGCCGATCGCAAATCAACGCAGGATCCGCGACATCGGCAGAGCGGGGCAAAAACCAGTCCCAGCGCCGGCGCTGCGCCAGGCTGGCGAGCCATTCCCTGCGCAGACCATGGGTCACGGGTTGTCCCGCATGCGCACGCAGAAATACATCGATCGCGCCGTCCAGATGGTCATCCGCGCCGGCGGCCAGATCACGCCGCAACCTCGCCGCAACCAGATAGTCATGGATGGCGTATTGTTCCAGCGCCGCTGAATCCGGGATATCCGGCTGATGCAGGCGGATGCGCTGCATCGCCGCCACGAATTCGTCGCGAACCGCTGCGTTATCCACAGCACTCTGCCCCGTATCCGCGGCACTCGGCGCTGCCGGAGGCTGTGCGGACAACGGCTGCGCAAAGGCAAAGACAATGACGGCGGCCGCCAGCGCTTTATGCTTAGTCGACATGCCCGTATTATGGTTGAATGCGGCTCGCATGAAGTCTAAAGTCGTTGCGATCCTCGAAACACGCACCGGCGCGCATCTCGCCGAATTGGTGATGCGCCGCGGCGGGGTACCCCTGCTCGCACCGGCCTTGGAAGAGGTGCCCGATATCGATCCGCAAGCAGTGCGAGCGCTGCTGGCGCAATGGCAAGCACAGCCATTCAATATTTGCATCTTTCAGACCGGCGTGGGCACGCGGGCGCTGTTCGCCGCCAGCGATTCGGCCAACTTGAGTGCGCAATTGCTGGAGCGTCTCGCCGCCTCAACCGTCGTGGTGAGAGGCCCGAAGCCGGTTGGCGAGCTCAATGCGCGCGGCGTGCGCATCGACATCAAGGCCGCCTCGCCGTTCACCACCGAGACGGTCCTCGAGTCGCTCGCG
>Ga0210393_10003028_pt1 | contig 13608 bp, 8 predicted proteins | sample IncBWC27OmetaG_FD_160068 | JGI IMG/M metagenome (GOLD analysis project Ga0210393, IMG submission 160068) | Forest soil microbial communities from Barre Woods Harvard Forest LTER site, Petersham, Massachusetts, United States - Inc-BW-C-27-O ... | reverse complement strand
GTTGCCGCTGGAATCTGTAACCGCGATATAGGCGAGTGTGATGTTCCTGACCTCCTCGGCGGTCGGTGGGCGCGTTCCGGCGCCTTTCTCTACGACCTCGACCAGCAATCGTACTATGCCATCCTTCACAGCACTGGAGGGCAGCGGAATGGTGTAGACGGCGGGACCCTGCCGTTCCTGAGCGCCGAATGGCGATATAGTCCCGGCGATTTCGCCATTGCGGATACGCACGATGATGCGCAAATGTGCCTTGAGGGGACCGACGCTGACGCGCGCCACAAGCGCCTCACCAGCGGCCGCCGCTCTCGGAACCGGCAGATCGTAGATGCGCTGCCTTGCTGCGGCAAAGAGAGAGCCCGGCCATGCAACAGCCAAAGCCAGAATGAAGAGCTGCGTGCGCAGCCTTCCCGGCCTGAGGAACTCCTGCATAAGACCAACTAGAACGTTCCGACGGAGACGGCCGCCAGGCTGCTCTTGAAATTCGCCTGGGCGACGTGTGGCTCCAGCGTCGGCTTGCCTTCCGGAATCACCACGATCCGAAGCGGCTCGTTTGCCTTCAGCATATTCCGCGCAGCCAGAGCCTTCAACGTATCGCCGATCGGCACGGTAAAGCTCATCGGCCCCTCATGATGGTGCGCGCCAAAAAACTGCAACGTCGCCGCATAGCTGGGGCTGTCCGGGTTGAGACCAGAGGTGTCCTGTGGGGGGTTGACGAAGACGTTGAATGAAAAGCCATGCGCGCTGGGAGGGTCCTGAATAGTCACTTTCGCAACGAGGTTCGACTGCTGCGACGCGAGCACCGTTTGGGGCATCGAGACTTGGCTCTCCGCAGGCATTCCCAGGTTAAGCTCGTGGCTGGTGAGTCCTCCCGGAAAACTCTGTGCGGGAGCAGCATTCGGCTGCGGTAGGGCAGCCTCTACGACGCTCTCGCCTGAACCCTTCTCATATGCGTAATCGAAATTGCCGATCGTGGCGTAAGCGCCGGCCGTCGCCGTCGACACCGGATTTCCCTTCTCGTCATGAAAGAACAGGAAAGGTTCACTGGTCCACGCCTGCAGGTCGGGTCCGGCAGGCAGCGTGGGCAGATTCAGCTTCTGCTGCTTGCGTGTCCACACGTCCCAAAGCCGGTCGATGTTAGCGTGGTGCAGAAAGAACAGCGGATCGATGGGCGAGAGCATGTCTTCCATCAGTCCGCCAACGCAGTTGTGCACATTGTTGTGCGGCTGGCCTTCGAGAATTCCAAAGCCTGCCGCCTGCGAGTGAAACAGCGCCTTGTCGCTGCCAAACGAGATAAAGTCCTTGGGCGCAAGCGCCTTCGTAATCGTCGATAACGCGACAGCCTTCTTTGTCGGCTTGTCGAAGCCGGGATGTCCTGCCGTTAAGGCCCGTACACCCGGAGGCGGGACAAACATTGGATCGCTCTGCACCTGCGTCCACAGGTCATTCATCGATCCATAGCCGCGCAGAGTCTGCTCCTTGACCTGAGCTGCGGAGAAAGACTGCCACAGCGAACTCATCGGATTCGACAACTGCGCATTAAAAGCCTGGTAGCTGCTGATGTAGGCCGGATCCGCCGGGTTGAGGACCCCCTGAAAGAGCTGCTTTGGCACTCTCGGCAAAGCCGTCCAGTCCCAGAAGGGCAGGGCGAAGTCGGGATCGCCGGATAGTTCGCGACAGGTGCGCTCAAACCATCCCAGGTAGCCGCGGTGCCACACCGGAAACCACCAGTTGCCGTGCGGGCAGTCGAGGGTGTGAACAAAGGCGTTTCGGTACCAGTTGCGCGGATCCGACGGCGGCAGCTTCAGCATTGCAGTGATCGCCTTCGCATAACTGGTGAGCACCTGAGCTGGAAAGCCGGGCGCGGCAAGGTTTCGGCGCAGATATTTCGCCGCCGGCTGTGCAGCTACCGAGCGAAAGGGATACGCCGCGACCGAAGCAGCCGCCATGGTTAGAAATCTGCGACGGGTAGTTGTTACTCGGGACGGCAGGTCATCGATCAAGGCATGCCTCCAGGACGTCGAGCCACCGGAAAAGGCAATCCCGTTGTGCCTCGATGCCGTCAGTCGAACTGCTCTACAAATTTCCAGGCAGGCGGGAGCGGGGGGAGCGGGCCGGCGCAATATTGTAAGCCGTGGGTGATCGAAGATGTCAACGATGTTCGAGTCCGGCGATTCCTGCCGCTCCGCAAATTAGAGCGGGATATAATCGGCGTGGCTTTCAAAGCCACTCGAATCCGGGCCCGCAATTCCCTCCCCCGATCAGCAGTCAAAATCCCATTTCTGGTGAAGCGACGTGAAACTTGATCGACGTGCGCTGACGGTGCCGCTAGCTTTGCTTCTCTGCCTTGTCCTCGCCGGTTTGTCTGGCTCTGCAGCCTTCGCCCAGATAGGGCGCAACAAGCAAGGCTACGTAAAGAATGTTCCCTACACTTACAACGGCCAGCAATTCACCATTGTTCTTTATGGAACCCAGCCCGCCCAGGTAGCGATGGGCACCCAGGTCGTATTGATAATCTCCGGCGGAAATGTCATCGCCTATCCCGGTGCCGACGCCCATCTGGTCGCCAACGCCCAGGATGCGCTCAAGGCCTACCAGGCGGGCACTCCTTCCGGCAGCGCCGCCGCGCCGGCCGCGGCAGGAGACGGAGCACAGTCAGGGCTGACCGTAGCTGGCGTGGTGTCGATGCTCAATGCCGGAATCTCCGAAGACATTATCCTGGCCAAGATTCACAAGAGCGGACAGACATTCGATCTGAGCGCCGACGATATGGTCGCCCTCAAGAAGGCCAAAGCGAGTGACAACCTGATCAAGGCCATGATGGACGCCACTCCCGCTCCGGCTCCCGCAGCAACGCCCGACCCAGCACCTGCTCCGGCAGCCCAGGCCGCGGCACAACCGGCGCCCACAGCCCAGGCGGCTGCGACTCAGCCCGCAAAGAAGAAAGGCTTCTTCGGATCCATCGGCGAGAGCGTGAAAGACGAAGCTACAGGCAGATCGGTGATCGACAAGGTCGGACTGCGCAACGTTCTCCCGCAGCTCGATCCGAACAAGCCCGTTTCCGAGCAGTTCCCTCACGTCGCCGTTACCGTGCTGTATGCACCGATGGGTTGGACAGACCCTTACGTGACTGACCCGAGCGCCCATGGACGCAGCATTATGCCTTCCTGCTTCAAACTGCAGGCAGTGGTCTGGTCAGACGCGACAACCTCGAGAACCGTCGGCCCATTCGACTGGTGCAGCAACCATGACGAGTTCATGGCGCAGCTTGAGCCCAACTATCTCCAGAGCCTCAAGCCAACCTTCGCCGATATGCGCTCGGGATACCTCACCGGGATTAACCGTACCGATGGCCCCGCGCCGCCCGACAAACTGCTCCCCGACGACCGCCGCACGATGGACATGTGGGCGGCGACCAGCCCCCAGGGACGCAGCGTCGACCTGAATAACGAGCAGTTCAGCCGCTTCGCCCTGATGTTTGCCAATGTCCGCAAAGACCTCGGCGAAACGTTGACCTCCGAGGGCGACGCACGCGTGTGGGTGGTCACCATCAAGAAAGCGGCAGGGCCGAACATCACGGAGTAATCCGGAATGGGTGTCGGGACTCGACACGCCTGCAGAATCAGATCGATTGCTGTAGTGCGCCGGCCAGTTCGAGGTCTCGCTCCATCAGCACCGACACGTCCGGATTGTCCTCGCGATAGCGCACCTGCACGCTGCGGCCGCGGATGGCAGCTGCGAAATTTTCAGCGTGGCCTTCTTCCTGAAGTGGTGCCGGTACTTGCCGTAACGGTATTCCTGTAAGGCGTAGTAACGATACTGCACCTCAACCCAATTGCCGTTGGCGGTGCGCACCGCGGCCGCCTGGACCTCTCCGTTTGCGCTTGGCCAGCCTGCCGCACGGTTCTCGCGGATCCTCTGCCAGTAGCGGCGCAGAAAGATGGCAACTGCGCCGAAGGCCACATAGAAAAAGTGCTGGAAAGGACTGGCGAATCGCCAGAGTTCGTGCCAGGTATGCGTTGTAGGCATAGCGCAATACGCGGCTAGAACTTCTTCAACTCCACAATCCCGCGATAGATATCTTCGGGCTGGGGCAGGATCACGTCTTCGACGATCGGCGCATAGGCGACGAAGGTGTCCATCGACGCGATCCGCTTCACTGGGGCGTCGAGGTCTTCGAACAGCTCATCGGCGATGCGGGCGGCGATCTCCGCGCCATATCCCCAGCTCAGCATGTCCTCGTGAGCGATGATCACACGGTTCGTCTTGCGCACCGACTCGGCGATCGTCTCCCAGTCATAAGGGCTGAGCGTGCGCAGGTCGAGAATCTCCGTCTGAATGCCGTGTTCGCGCTGCGCCTTCTGCGCCGCCTGCAGCGCCCGTGGCACCAGCGCGCCATAGGTGATGAGCGTCAGGTCCGAGCCTTCACGAACCTTCGCTGCCTTGCCGAACGGAATCATGTAGTTCGGGCCGGGATAAGGCACGCGGCCATACGTCTCGCGATACAGCCGCTTGTGCTCGAGGAACATTACCGGATCGTCGCAGCGGATTGCCGTGCGCAGCAGACCGTTCGCATCGAGCGCATTCGAGGGATAGACCACGTGCATGCCGGGCGTATGCGTGAAAATGCTCTCGCCGTTCTGCGAGTGGTAGACCGAGCCTCCTGTGAGATAGCCGCCGATCGCTACGCGAACGACTGCAGGGCAGTCCCAGGTCCCGTTCGATCGCCAGCGGAGTAGCGGCAGCTCGTTACGAAGCTGGTGCATCGCCGGCCAGATGTAGTCGAAGAACTGAATCTCAACTACCGGCTTGAGCCCGCGCAGCGCCATGCCAACCGCGCGCCCGACGATGTTCGCCTCGGCGAGCGGTGAGTTGAAAACGCGGTCGCCGCCAAATTCGATCTGCAAGCCATGGGTCAGCTTGAAGACGCCACCCTTGCCCTTGACCAGCCCCTGCTCCAGATACTCCTCGCGACTGCAGTCAGCGACATCTTCGCCAAAGATGACGATGCTCGGATCGCGCCGCATCTCGTCCCTCAGACAAGCGTTGATCAGGTCGGCCATCGTCCGCTCGTGGGTATCCGCGGTGCGTGCCGGAGGGGTCTCGAGCGCAGAATCGGTAGGATCGTAGTGCTCCGAATAGACGTGCTTCAGGATCGCTGCTTTATCTGTCGACGGCAGCGGCGAGCGCAGCGCCCGTTCGGCAGCCTGCCGGACCTCTTCGTCAACCTGCTTCTCGATCCGCGTAATGCTTTCGGCGTCGAGAATGCCCTCCCGCAGCAGGTACATCTGAAACTTGGAGAGGGGATCGCGCAACGCATCTTCGTTGCGTTCCTTCTCGGGCCGATAGAGCCGGTCGTTGTCCGAGTGGGAGTGCGAGTATGGCCGGATGACGTGCCCATGGATAAACGCCGGCCCCTTCCCTGCGCGGCAATGCGCAGCAGCATCCTCGAAAGCCTGCCATGAGACGAGAGGGTCGGTCCCGTCGATCTCGGCAAAGAAGAAGTTGGGGAAATTTTGAACCAGCCGCGAGATGTTACCGCCCGGTGTGTTCACTTCAACGGGGACAGAGATTGCATAGCCGTTGTCTTCAACCACGAATATGACAGGCAGCTTTTCGTTGGACGCCGTGTTCAGCGCCTCCCAGAATTCGCCCTGCGAAGTCGAGCCCTCTCCGATAGATACATAAACAACCTCGTCGCCCTGGAACTCGACGTTGCGCCACTCGCGGTAGTCGCCCTCATGATTTTCGGCGGCCTCGGGATGGCGGGCGAAGTAACGGCCAGCCTCCGCGCAGCCGACACCATGCAGGCACTGCGTCGCCGTCGCCGACGACTGGGAAACGATATGATGCGCCGGGCTGCTCCAGTGCGAAGGCATCTGCCGCCCGCCGCTGGCTGGATCTGCGGCCGCGCCGATCCCCTGCAGAAGCAGATCCTCAACGCTAACTCCGAGCGCCAGACATAACGCCCGGTCGCGATAGTAAGGGAAGAACCAGTCGTATCCCGGCTTGAGCACCAGCCCGGCAGCGACCAGCAGGGCCTCATGGCCGGCGCCGGAAATCTGGAAGAAGATCTTTTGCTGGTTCTTAAGCACGATCTCGCGGTCATCGGTTCGCCGCGAAAGATACATGAGGCGGTAAATCTCGATCAGGCGTTCGGGAGCCAGTCCCCTGGCCGATTCCGGCGCAGCTTCCTGAAGCACGCCGGTAGCGTGGCCCGGCGACGATTTTGCCCTATTGCGTTCTGAAGTGGAGACCGTGCTGCGGGCCATCGACTACCCTCTTTGGTTCATTGTATCCATCTGTTCGATGCGGAATGGACTCCAGATTGTACATGTCCGGCCTGTTGAGGCAACAGCCACCGACCCTCGTTAGACCCGGACTTAAATTTAGAGACATTCGCAAGCTTCCTGGGCTACATTGAAGTCCCGAAATACAGGAGAAGAGATCGTGCGCACGGTTATCGCTGTAGTAGGTGGATTTCTGGGTATCGGTGTTCTGATAAGGATTACCGACATGCTGTTCGCGCGGCTGGTCCCGGCATGGAATCCGAAGGACCCACCGTTGTATTACTTCGCTGTCAGCCTGGGCACGGATTTTGTCTACACGATTGTGGGCGGATACCTTTGCGCCCTGATCGCCGAGGAACACCGCCGAAAGGCAACCCTGTGGCTGATCGTGCTCGGGGAAGTACTTGGTATCGTGGTCCAGGTGGTGTTGTGGGGTGTGGTGCCGCACTGGTACGGCATCGGTCTGCTTATTCTCTATCCGCTCGGCATCTGGATCGGATCGAGCCTGCGCAGGACCCGGACGACGGTCATCGCATAGATTTTTCCTCAGTTGCCGCATGTGCTTACGATGCCGTAGACTCAGCTTTCTCAACCAGCATCCTACGGGTTGCGAAAACCCTGGGATCCGGAAAATTGATGTTAACGATCTTGTAGCTTCCGACCCAGAACCGCATTGACCACCGTTTTCGCCACGTGCTTTAATGTCGCGTTTTGTGCAAGTTTGCTCGTTCAGCTGGACGGTTATGGGCCACTGCAACTGCGAGTCATCGGCCGTTGCTTAACGTTTTGTAGAGAAGAACTTGGGATTGTTCCGCACCGTTGGCAATCGGACATCGGCGCGGGAATTCTGCAGTATCTCCTGGAGGATTTTGAATGGCGTTTTTTGTTCCCGTAGCGGCAGCAGCCTGGCAGGCAGAAAATGGCGCGATGGCCGCCAACGATCACCTTTATCTCTGGCTCGCACTTGGAACCGGAGTCATCGGCCTGGTGGCGGCCCTGCTCTTCGCGCGCGGCGTCCTCAGCTCCGATGCCGGCACGCCGGAGATGCAGCGGATTTCCAACGCCATCCGTGAAGGCGCCGAAGCCTTCATGAAACGCCAATACAGCACCATTGCGATGATCGCGATCGCGCTCGCCATAGTTCTCTTCATTGGATACCGCCTTTCCTCCTTTACCGCTCCTTACGCCAACAAGGTCGTCGTCAGCTTCCTCATCGGAGCAGCCTGTTCGGCTCTTTCTGGTCAGACCGGCATGTGGGTCTCCATTCGCGCTAACATCCGCACCGCTGCTGCCGCCCGCACCAGCATGGGTCAGGCGCTCAAGATCGCTCTGCACGGCGGAGCCGTGACTGGCCTGGTCGTCGTCGCCCTATCGCTCATTGGCGTGGGCACGCTCTTTCTGCTCTTCGGCGGGTTCAGCAATCCGCAGCAGGTTCCCTACCAGCTTGTCGGCTTTGGATTCGGGGCTTCGCTGGTAGCGCTCTTCGCGCAGCTTGGCGGGGGCATTTATACCAAAGCTGCGGACGTAGGCGCTGATCTGGTCGGCAAAGTCGAAGCCGGCATTCCCGAAGACGATCCCCGCAACCCGGCTGTCATTGCCGATCTCGTTGGTGACAACGTAGGCGACTGCGCGGGCCGCGGCGCTGACATCTTCGAATCGACCGCCGCCGAAAACGTCGGCGCTATGATCCTCGGCGCGGCGCTCTATCCGGTCTTCGGACTCAGAGGGATTCTCTTCCCACTCATCGTGCAGGCAATCAACCTGATCGCCAGTATCGTCGGCGTGAGCGTCGTGCACAGCCGCGAGGACGAAGACCCTATGCACGCGCTCAACAAGGGCTACTATGTCACATCGCTGCTGGCTCTGGTCGGATTCGCCGTGGCCATCTACTTCATGCTCGGCGCCCGTTGGTGGCTATTGGGCAGCGGAATCTGCGGCATCGTTACATCCTTCCTCTTTGTCCGCATCACCGAGTACTACACCGAGACCCGCTTCAAACCGGTGCAGAGCATCGCCCAAGCATCGACGACCGGACCGGCGACAAACATCATCCAGGGCCTGGCGGTCGGCATGGAGACACCGGCACTTCCGGTCATCGTAATCAGCGCCGCGCTGCTGCTGAGCTACTACTTCGGCACGCGCGGTCTGGCCGACGTAACGACAATCAACAGCTATGCCAAGGGTATTTACGGCACCGCCATCGCCACCATGGGAATGCTCTCGTCGGCGGCCTACATCCTGGCTATGGACACCTTCGGCCCCATCACCGACAACGCCGGCGGCATCATCGAAATGAGCGATCAGCCACACAGCGTCCGCGTTAAGACTGACAAGCTCGACGCAGCCGGCAACACCACCAAAGCGCTCACGAAGGGCTATGCGATCGGTTCCGCTTCGCTCGCGGCCTTCCTGCTCTTCTCCGCCTACCTGGCGACGGTTCACGACATTGTTCACCAGCGCGTCACCGCAGCCGGCGGGGTTCTGCCCGAAGGCTGGACCTTCTCAAACGTGAACCTCGCCTCTGTGCCCGTCTTCGTAGGCGCACTTTTAGGCGCGATGCTTACCTATCTCTTCTCGTCGATGGCCATCAGGGCTGTAGGGCGCGCTGCGCAAACCGTCATCCAGGACGTGCATGAGCAGTTCCGCAACAATCCCGGAATCATGCAGGGAACCTCCCTGCCCGACTACGGCCGCTGCGTCCGGATCGTCACCGGCGCTGCCTTGAAGGAAATGGTTCTGCCCGGGGTGCTCGCGGTGGCGATGCCGCTGTGCGTCGGCCTCATCTTCCGTCACTTCGGCGGCGAGTTTTATCCCGGAGCACTGCACAACTGGCCAATGATTAACGGAGTCCCTGTCAACCTCAGTGGCGCAGAAGCCGTAGCCGCGCTCCTGATGGTCGGAACGATCAGCGGCATCCTGCTCGCCATGCTTATGAACAACGGCGGCGGCGCGTGGGACAACGCCAAGAAGCTCATCGAAACCGGCGCACACGGCGGCAAGCGCTCCGAAGCGCACAAAGCCGCGGTTGTCGGCGATACGGTCGGCGATCCCTTCAAGGACACGGCTGGCCCATCGCTCCATGTGCTCATCAAGCTGCTCGCCACGGTGACGCTGGTTCTGGCTCCCCTCTTCCTGTAAGAGGAGTGCCATGAGGGTAGCGTACAGGGTGTAGCACGACTTTTTTCCTACACCCTGTCCCCGGCACGCTATACCCTGTCCCTCATGAGCAACGGCTCCCAGAGGCCCTGGTATCTGCGCCATCCGAAACGGTGGCAGCATTTCCACTCGGTTCCCTTCTCGCGCCTGAGATACCTCTTGATCGCCGTCTATCTCTTGTTCTCCATCTTCGGCTTTTATGCCGACCTGATGGCCGGCGGCACTCAGCCTTATCTGATCGTCGTGGTAAACGTCCTAATGAACGGCGTGACTTCGACGTTGTTCATCGTCGTATTGGCACGTCTGCCGATTATCTACTTCGCCGTTCCCTTGGCCTTCGCGGCTATTAACCCGTTCATCATCAATCACGTCAACTCCTCGCTGATGCGGGTGTTTTTGCCGCCGCCCGTCCCGGGAGACACCGGGATTCGCTTCGCAGCCACCGGAACCGTGTTTCTAGCCGTTGCCTCATACGCATTTTTCATTGCCTTCATTCGCAGCCAGGGCAAAGAAGCTTTCCGGCTGCGAAACGAACTGGATGCGGCGCACAGCATCCAGAAGACGCTCGTGCCTCCGGTAACGCTGCGCGCCGCGCGCTTCGAGATCTACGGCATCTCCAAGCCAAGTGAGAAAGTCGGCGGCGACCTCGTCGACGCGCTTGTTCTGGCCAACGGCGACGCCATCGCCTACCTCGCAGACATCGCCGGGCACGGTCTGCCGGCTGGAATCCTCATGGGCATGTTGAAGACCGCGGTTCGCACGGCATTACTCGAAACCGGCCAGCTTGAACCCGCGCGGACCCTGCCTCTGCTGCTGGACCGCCTGAACAGCGTGCTTCCCGAAGTGAAGGAGCCCCACATGTACGCGACCTTCTCTGGCTTCCGCCTTGGCGTCGACGGCAGCGTGTACTATGCGCTGGCTGCGAGTCCGCCTATATTGCACTGGCACGCAAGCCGCGCTTACCTTTCCCACGGCGAGGAGGCACAGTTCCCTCTGGGGCTTCTGCCCGTGCCTGCATTTGACGGCAGAAGGTTGGAGGTTCTCCCCGGGGACCTGCTCGTCGTCGCAACCGACGGCATTCTCGAGGTGTGCGACAAAGGCGAGGAGGAATTCGGCGTGGAGCGCGTGAAGGACGTAATTGCCGCAAACACGCGCGTCCCACTTGCCGAGTTAGCACAGCAGATTCTCGGCGCGGCGCAGGCTTTCGGCAAGCAGCTCGACGACCAGACCATCCTGATCGTCCGCTGCCTCTAGTATCTGTTAATAGGCGATCTGTTGACAGGCCCTAGTGTCCTGAGTCATAAATAGATTGAAGAATACAATTAGGTGCGGCATAGTTGGGTATGGCACTGGGCCGCCCCACCAAACCTCTCAACGTAAGCGCCGAGGAGAAGGAAAAATTGACGCTGCTGGCGCGTCGGCCGAAGTCTTCGCAGGCCACAGCCATGCGCGCCCGCATAGTGCTGGGCTGTGATGACGGCCTGAGCAACAGCGCTGTGGCCAGGAAGCTGAATATCACCGGAGCTACTGTATGCAAATGGCGCGAGCGTTTTCGAGTCAACAGGCTGGAAGGGCTGCTCGATGAGCCGCGCCCGGGCGCTCCGCGCTCGATCAGCGATGCCAAGGTCGAGGCGGTGATCACGCAGACGCTGGAATCGATGCCCACCAACTGCACGCACTGGAGCACGCGGCTGATGGCGCAGAGGACTGGGCTGTCGCAGACTGCGATTGTGCGCATCTGGCGCGCCTTTGGACTCCAGCCGCACCGAGTGGAGAACTTCAAATTCTCCAAAGACCCGCAGTTTGTCGAGAAGGTCAGGGACATCGTCGGGCTGTATATGAATCCACCGGAGCACGCGATGGTGCTGTGCGTGGATGAAAAGAGCCAAGTACAGGCTCTGAACCGCACGCAGCCGATTCTGCCCCTGGCGCCAGGCGTGCCGGCCCGCCAGTCCCATGACTACGAACGGCATGGCGTCACTTCGTTGTTCGCCGCGCTGAATGTGGCCACCGGCGAGGCGCTCGGCAACTGCCATCGTCGCCATCGGCATCAGGAGTTCCTGAAGTTTCTGGCCCGGATCGATGCCGCCGTCCCCGCCGACATCGAGGTGCATCTCGTGATGGACAACTACGGCACGCACAAAGTCGACAAAGTGCGGAACTGGTTCGCACGCCATCCCCGCTATCATGTGCACTTCACTCCCACCAGCGGAAGCTGGCTGAACCTGGTCGAGCGACTCTTTGCCGAGATCACCGAGCGCTGTGTTCGCCGCGGCAGCCATACCGCAGTCCCTCAGTTGGAGAAGGCCATGCTGAACTATCTTCGAGAACGCAATCGCGCACCGAAACCTTTCGTGTGGACCGCTGACGCCGATCTCATCCTTGGCAAAATCCAGAGGCTTTCTAAACGAATCTCTGACTCAGGACACTAGTGCACTTCATAGAAAACAAAGGTTTTGCGAGTAATCCCATGAGAAAAGGTAGTTAGCTCAAGTGTGAAAAGCATTAAAGTAAGAGCTTCGTATTGGATTCTGCTGGACCCGCGCCGACAGAAAAGGCGGTGACTGTTATAAGCACCCTCGCGTTTGCACAGCTCCCAGGCTCGACATTTACATAACTCCGGCATTCGGCATTTCCCTTCCCTCACATCCTGGGATCAGCCACTTTTAGAAAGTACACTGGGAATGGTTCGAGTCCCGCCGCCTCCACCAATTAACTATCTACTGACTTGTGGTGTGGCCGATAAAGCGGTCGGCCCATTCAATGAAGTACTTCATGTTCGGTGCGTCCGTGTGTCCGCCGTCGTGTTGCCTCCACGCGAGCTGTCCATCCAGCAGGCCCTGATTCACAGGAGGCATCTTCGCTGTGTCGTCTCCCGGGACGTCGAGCCCTTTTGCTCCGAGCAGAGTGAATACCCGGCTGGCATCCACCGTGGCCATAAAGCTGCCCTGATGATCGAGCCAGTGGGCATCGCCCTTTTCGGGCACGCTGTAGCTGATAAACGTAAGGCGTGGTGCGCACAGCGCGATCAACTCGTTCGAATCAACGGGAATGTCACCCGGGTTCATGCTTCCGAAGCTGGCTTCTGAAGCACCATACTTCATAAAATTGCCGGCCATCCAGTAGTACTCGCCTCCGGTCAGGCTCTCGACTGCTTCGCCGTAATTGCGGCGCAAGGGCGTTGCTCCACCCTTTCCGGATGAACCGACGAGCACCATGGCGAAACGCTGATCGAAAGCCATCGTGATTAACGCAGCCTTACCGTAGCGCGAGACTCCCTCAATGCCGACATGCTTTGCATCGACCGCTGGATCGGTCTCAAGATAGTCGAGGCCACGTCCCGCGCCCCAGGCCCAGGCACGCAGCGCTCCCCAGTCTTCGGGGTGTCGCGGCTGACCCTTGTTTACCAGGCCTATGATGCCTCGTGTAAGTCCGGCACCGTCATCTGCCTGCACGCTGCCCGGATCGAAAAGCGCGAAGCCCCAGCCGTCGGCAATCAGCTGCCAGGTATTGGGCGGCCTTCCGTCTGCATTGAGCTGCGGGAGCTGAAAGGGCGTGTTCCTGACCGGCTCCCACGCTGGATGCTGCTCGAATACTTCTTTGAGTGACGGGTCCTGCTGGATCAGCAGAGCCTTCATGGCCTTGTTGATACGATCCATGTCCGCGCCTTGTGGCTCATTCGGCGCGGGGAAACCGGCGCGACCAAACATCATCAGCACGGGGACTGGGCCCTTTGCACCCGCGGGCGTCACCAACGTCATGTGAATGTTGACGCTGATTGCGGGATCAGACGAGTTGTCAACGTGCCCGATGAGATCTTTCGCAATGACGGGGCGAAATCCAATCATTTCCTGGTCGACAGCAGTCACCGTCCAGGTCACGCGAGGCACGTTGGCAGGGACGCGGCCGTAGAGGTACTTCTGGTACATCTCCACGATTTCAGGCCGCCGTTTATCCCACCACATCGCCGGTGTCGTTACCTTCTGGCCATTGTTCAGAGTCAGAGGATCGGGAAGATTCGGATAAGGGTTAGCCTTCGACTCGTCGTAGTTGGCATGATTCGGAGCCTTTTCATCGCCGCTCGGGCCAGGACGCAGAGCTTTGATGCCCAGCTGATCCATCATATTCTGGTGATCCTGCTCGGCTGTGAAGGCCACTGGCGGCG
>Ga0210393_10003027_pt1 | contig 13614 bp, 6 predicted proteins | sample IncBWC27OmetaG_FD_160068 | JGI IMG/M metagenome (GOLD analysis project Ga0210393, IMG submission 160068) | Forest soil microbial communities from Barre Woods Harvard Forest LTER site, Petersham, Massachusetts, United States - Inc-BW-C-27-O ... | reverse complement strand
TCGCGGCGCAAGGAAGTTCGACTGAACCCGTTGCAGCCGAAGTAACCGTTGCGTATCTGATCCAGGCGATGGCGAGCTTCAATGCGGGAACGGCGAGCGAGGCCGCGTTGTTCGAGTCGGTCAGCGGTGGCGCCTACCATGTAGACAGCGCAACGCTCGTCCCAGACCGTCACCCCTTGACACATCATTAAATGGACACAGGAACAAGAGGAGTGTCGCTGCGGTGAGTGCAAAAGAACCAGCGTCTGCTTCAGCGCCCACGGCGCCCGAGGGGCCGGCGACAGAACCAACGCCGGTAAAACGAGCGTATCCCGCCCCCGCCTCTGTGCCGACACAAAGCGGTGCACAGGGCATCCGCTTCGATTTCAATGACGGCTGCCGTGTTGTCTTGCCGGAGGGGAAATGGCACGTACGGTTGCGCGACCTGGATACGGGCAACATCCTATATGAAACCGATATCGGTGCTGGACACATCAACACGACGAAGCGCTATTACTTGCGTTGCCGCATCGAGGTGTGGGCAGGAGAGCCCTCGTGTGAGCCGATATTGCGGCACGACTACTCGGCCAAGGCGCAAGATGTGCTGGTGCAATTCCCCGTGGGGACCTTGGGTGACACCCTGGGCTGGTTCCCGTACGCAGTGAAATTCCAGGAACAGCACGGCTGCCGCTTGAGCTGCGCCATGGCCGAAGTGCTCATCCCGCTATTCAAGGATGCCTATCCACAGATTCGTTTCCTGACCCACGAACAGGTCGTCCCCGAACAATACTATGCGAGCTATAGCATTGGCCTCTTCTTCGACGATGAGGATCGCATTCGCCAACCATGTGACTTTCGCCTGGTTGGCTTGCACCGCACTGCCGGCTACATTCTAGGGGTAGACCCCACCGAAGTGCCGCCGCACATCGTGATTGAGGACAATCGCAGACCGATTGCAGAACCGTATATCTGCGTCGCTGTGCAAAGTTCCACTCACAGCAAGAACTGGACCAATCCGAGCGGTTGGCGTGAGGTGATTGCTTTCCTCAAGGACTCGGGCTACCGGGTGGTGTGCATCGATCAAAGGCCAATTCACGGCACCGGCCTCGTGTGGAACCACATCCCACATGGCGCGGAAGACCAGACCGGCGATCGGCCCTTGTCAGAGCGCGCCCGCTGGATCAAACATGCAGATTTCTTCGTGGGACTCTCGAGCGGTCTGTCGTGGCTCGCTTGGGCGATCGGCACTCCGGTGGTCCTGATCAGCGGCTTCACTCATCCAACCAATGAATTTCACACGCCCTACCGGGTGATCAACTATCACGCCTGCAACAGCTGCTGGAATGACGTACGGGTACGCTTTGACCACAAGGACTTTCTCTGGTGTCCAAGGCACGCGGGAACTCCGCGCCAATTCGAATGCACGCGACTGATTACGCCCGAGGCTGTCAAAGAAGCCATTCGGCGAATACCCGCATTTAAGCAGCAACACGCGCCGGCAACCATTCTGCCGCATACGCGCATTGTCCGAGCAAGAGAGAGCTAGAGCACCAGGTTCAAGGAGGAAGCGATGAGGAACACCGCTAGCGGAGTTAAGGGCTGGAAGCGAGTGCAATGCCGTATTGTGTGGTCAGCCGGATCGGCGCTGATTATCTCGATTCTTTGTTGGACATCAATTGCTGAAGGTGCCACCTCTCAGGCACCGGCCAGCGTCAACCGCACCGTCCCGAACGTGAGTCCGCCCGTCGAGATGAGCTTCTCATCGCCTCCCGTAAATAATGAGTTTCTGCGCACGGGACTATTCGCAGAGCCCTTGGCGCCGGTCGCGGCAACCTCCGCCGAGGAGAATCGCGATCTAATGCAAGCGATTCTCGCCTATCGAGATGCAGCTAAAGCGAGCGGCGCCAATGATGCGGTGGAACCCCTTCTAACTTTCCTAACCGCCCACCCGAGTTCGCCCTGGGCACCGGCGTTGCAGCTGAACCTTGGCATCATCTATCGCCAAACCGGCCACTTCTCTAAAGCCCTGGATGTCTGGCAGGCAGGCTGGAATAGTGCGCAATCACTAAGCGACCGGCAAGGCCGTGCCCTCGCCAATGCGATGGTGGCACGACTGTCTCAACTCGAGGCCTATCTCGGGCGTAAAGAGTTGTTGCAGCCTCTTCTTGACTCAATCCGGGATCGCCCGGTAGGTGGCACCGCGGCACAGCTGATCACCGATTCTCACTTCGGTATGTACAACATGGTGTACCACCCGGGCGAGTCGTTTAGATGTGGCCCCCTTGCCCTGGTGCGCATCTTAGAATACGGAAATCCTCAACCCTCCGCGATAGCACTTCGCGTTTTGGAGCAATCGCAATCGACTGATCACGGGCTCTCATTAAGCGCAGTCGAGCAGATCGCGGCACGTGCCGGTATGGATTATCAGATGGCGTTTCGCGAGCACGGTTCTGCTCTGATAATCCCAGCCGTTGCACACTGGAAGGTCGGACACTACGCCGCCATCGTAGACCGCCGCGACGACCGCTACATTGTGCAGGACACCACGTTCGGTGAAGACATCCACGTGAGCACCTCGACGCTCGATGAGGAGGCGAGTGGATACTTCCTGGTTCCTGCGGGTCCGCTGCCCTCGGGCTGGCGCCACGTGTCAGCGGCCGAGGGAGCAAAGGTCTGGGGGCGTGGTGATGAAGGGGTGGCTCATGATTCCGCCACTGGCCCAACTGCTAGCGATCAGAAGTGCAGCGTCGGGTGCACTACCTCATCCGTGGAACTAGAAGTGGTGGGCTTGCAATTGCACGACACACCAGTCGGTTACACGCCACCGGTCGGACCGCCGGTAAACTTTGACCTGTACTACTCGCACCGCGATGCGCTGCAGCCGGCAACGTTTTCTTACACCAACTTCGGCCCGAAATGGACCTTTACCTGGTTGAGCTATATCACCGATAACGTCAACAGCGGCGCGGCGGCGACGGTGTATCTGCGTGGCGGCGGCTACGAGCCCTTCACCTTCAGCAGCACGACTGCGACCACGGCTTATCCGGGTCCTTATGACCAGGCAGTGCTGACGCGCACCGTCAATGCCGGCGGCGCATCCACGGGCTTCACTTTGACATTCCCGGACGGTTCATTCGAGCAATTTGATCAGGCTCTTGGTAGCCAATTCTTCATGACTGCCGTGAGCGATGCAGCCGGTAACATTGTCACCCTGACATATGACGCACAAATGCGTGTCATTGCCATTACTGACGCGATTGGCCAGGTGTCGACGATCAGTTATGGTCTGAGGGCCAGTCCTTTGTCGGTCACCCAGATCACGGATCCCTTCGGCCGATCGGCCACTTTCACCTACAACTCAAGTGGCCAGCTCGCGAGCATCACCGATGTCTTAGGGATCACCTCGAGCTACAGTTACGGCCAAGGCACGGATCCGGATTTTATCAATGCCTTAACCACCCCGTACGGTACCACGAGCTTCACATACGGCGATTCGAGCACCAATTCAACTCTTGGCGCTACGCGATTTTTGACAACTGTTGATCCACTCTTGCGCACGAGCTATGTCGAGTATAGTTCGACCGCCTACCCTGGTGATGTCATGAACGACGGCAGTGTCAACAGCGCCCTCGTCCCCGCGGGAATGAACACCTGCAACTACAATCAAATTCTTCGCAATACTTTTGTGTTCGACGCCAATCAGTACGCGATGGCGACAGCTACTGGCAGCTTGAACTACAGTCTCGGGAAAGCCATTCACTGGTTGAAACTTGAAATGGCGTATTTAACCGGGCGGGTCAAAGCGAGTGAGAAGGAACCCCTCGAAAATCGCGTATGGTACGAGTACCCTGGCCAGTCAAACGGAGGATCGTGCAACAGCCTATATTCAGCGGAATTTGGAGTCACGTTCGCGGGCGTAGTCACTAACGGCGCGAGCAGCAAACCTTCTGCGATCGGCCGCGTGCTCGATAGCGGCGCAACGCAGCTCCAAACCTTTCAATACAACTCGAGCGGCAATGTCACGCAGGCGACCGATGCGGCGGGCCGCCAATGGACTTATACCTATGCGGCCAACGGCATCGACCGGTTAACGATCAGCAACACCACGAGCGGCTCGCAGCTCTTGGAAACACGCACCTACAACAGCGACCATCTGCCGTTGACGGTGACCGGCGCGAACGGAACAACTGCGCATTACCAATACAATGCGGCCGGGCAGCCGACGCGGTACACAGATCCACTCGGGCACGCAGCCTCGCTCACCTACGACAGCAGCGGCCATCTCAAAACCATCCAGGGTCCGATCAGCACGGCGAAGTACACGCTGGCTTATGATACCGAGAGCCGCATCGCCTCAGTGACCGATCCGGCGGGTGGGACCGTGCATTACAGCTATGACGCGGCGGATCGACAAACCCAGGCGAGCTACCCCGACGGCACAACGGCTAAGTGGGCATACACGCTTCTGGATCTGACCAGTTTCACCGACAGGCTAAGCCAGAAGACTCAGTACACCTACGACGCGGACCGTGAGCTGATTGCCACCAAGGATCCCAATGGCAATACTACTCAACAAGGCTACAACCTCGCCGGTAAACTCAATTCCATCACCGATGCCAATGGTCACACGACTACATTCGTACTCGATGACGAAAATCGCGTCACGGCCAAACAATTCGCGAATGGCACGTCCTTGAACATCGCCTACGAAAACAGCCTGAGCCGCGTCGCCACAGTCACCGACGCATTGTCCCAGACGAAGGACTTGACCTACAACGCGGACAACACCACTGCCACTATCAGTTACAGCGCCAATCAGACGACGCCTAACGTCTCCTTCACGTACGATCCGGTCTACCCTCGTCCAACCAGCATGACCGATGGCGTGGGTACGACGGCTTACAGTTATTATCCGGTCTCATCGAGCCCTTCCCTCGGGGCTAATCAGCTGCAATCAGTGACCATACCTATCGCGGGCACTTCCAGCACCGATACGGTCGTCTACGGCTATGATGCCCTGAATCGCGTCGTCGGAACTACTATCAATGGGATCACTCAATCGATCGGATTCGATGCGCTAGGGAGAGAGACGTCAGCCAGCAATCCTCTCGACTCGTTTACCTATAGCTACTCGGACGGCACGCCGCGCGTCACTGGCGGGAGTTCGAACTCCGGGCCCACCGCGGCACTCACTTACTTTGGGCCCACGGGTGATGAGCTGCTAGAGCAGTTGAATGTCACCACACATAGTGGCGGCACGTCACTCGCGCAGTTTGGTTACACCTACAATGCGGACGACAATGTAAAGACCTTGGTGGTGTCTTCCCCGAGCGCCCAGACAACTACATATGCCTACGACACGGCGAACCGATTAGTTTCCGCCCTTATCGGCTCGGGCTCGCCGCAGTATGTCTATGGCTATGACCATGCATCCAACTTAACGTCGATCACGCCCAACGGTGCGACGGAATCTTTCGCGTACACCAATACCAATGCCATCACCTCTGGCAGCTACGATGCCAATGGCAGTCCGACCTCCCTCACTGGAAAATCCTACAAGTGGGATGGCGAGAATCGCCTCGTGCGCTTCGCCAACTCGGCGGCCAACACTGGCAGCAGTTTTACGTACGATGGCCTTGGACGATTGGTTCGGGTGGTTGACACCCACGCGGGCGCCATCACCGCCGATCACTCCTACACCTGGTGTGGCAACGTGCGCTGCCTGGCGCACGACAACACCCAGTCGGGCTCCCCCGTCAGCACGCAGTACTTCGCCCAGGGCGCGATCATCGGCGGCACGTCCTACTATTATGTGAAAGACGAGCTCGGCAGCGTGGCGGAGCTCGTGAGCAGCACCGGCACCGTTGCGTCACAATATACCTACGACCCGTACGGCAATCAGACCGTGGTCAGCGGCAGCGCCTCGGATATCGGTTATGCGGGCTACTTCACACATGCGGTGAGTGGCCTCGACTTCGCTATGTACCGAGCCTACGATCCAACGCATGCACGGTGGCTGAATCGCGATCCGATCGGTGAAGCGGGTGGGGTTAACTTGTACGCATATGTCGACGGAAATCCGCTTGCATTCTACGATCCGAAGGGAACTCAGGCCCGACCGCCGATTGTAGTGGTTCCGCCCGCCGAGCCGGATCCTATCGACACCATTCTTGAGAGTATGGAAGCTAGAAAGGATGCAATGGAAGATACCGCCCAATTTTTTTATGACGAAGAGTTGAGTATCATTGAGGGGGAACCGGAACACGCATTCCCGCGGATGCATCTAAGATTTCTGTCGACAGCGACCGCGTGCTACAAGGACCCCCTACCAGGACCACAACCCCTTCAGTGCATCGGAACTCCACAACAGATTTTTCTATGCAAGCTACTAGCAAAGCGCCGGCGGTAGTGCGTGTGAATTGGACGCTAATGGGGGCGGAGTTCCGGTATAGTTACATGGAATCTGCGTGCTAGTGGGCGCTCTGTGCGCCGCGTCGCGACAGAGGTGCAACGATGAGAATATCTAGCCGGTTGTTATTGCTTTGCATTGCTGCGACAACATGCGTCTGCTTCAACACGCGTGCGCTGTCCGTCAATGAGACCCATTGGCTTCGCGACGCGCGCGGTTGCCGGGCGTACAACCCGAACCCCAACCCGACGGCAGGAGAGTCCATCCGTTGGAGTGGCGGCTGCAAAGGTGGATATGCAGAAGGTCCCGGCCTCCTGGAATGGATTGACAAGAGCGGTGGGAATGACGGGTCGATGAAAGGCACATTTGTGCACGGGAATCTGCAGAACGTGGGAGAAGCTCAATATGTCGAAGGAGGACACTATAAGGGTCAATTTCGTGACAGTTTACCCAATGGACACGGGACATATGTCTTTGCCGATGGCACACGCTACGATGGGGAGTTTCAATATGGCCTTGCGGAAGGTCATGGAACGATAGTTTGGCCGAACGGAACTCGCTTTGAAGGAGAATTCAAGGCGAGTAAGCGGAATGGTCACGGAATAATAGTTGGACCTTCGGGCGCTCGCTTCGAAGGCGAATTCAAGGATGACCGCGTGAGCGGCCGTGGAACAATAACGTGGCCGGATGGCCACAAATTCGAAGGGGATATTCCGGAAGAGCTATGCAGTGGCGCCGCCGCGTTAAGCACTGCCAATGCGGGTTCCCGTAATTGCACCGGTCGCGACGCACATGCGTGCGAATCGCCACGCAGCACGATTGCTCATTCACCCAACGATCAAGGTCAAGTCAGTGCAAACGCTTGAGTTGTTCGGCGCCGCGGCCTCGAAGGCGCTTACATCCCCGGAGTTCCCTACCCATTAAGAGAATTCTGCGCTTGAGACGGTCAGCGACCGACACCTGCATTCATCAATCGGCGCTGTGTAACGCATACGCAATAGAAAATGCGATTCTCGGATACAGTGTTAATCGGTCGCGGTTCCGCAAAATATGAATATGCGTGGCCCAAGGTTAATGTTAGTGACCGCCGGCGCTGTGATTTTGTTGGGACTTTTCGTGCGCTTCGCACCAAACCTCTACTCCGGTGCAACAATTGGGTTCGCAGATTCGCCGAAACTCGGTCAATATTTTGTTGTCGGTTCCATTCCGCATGCTGTGTTCGCGTGTTTACTGCTTGGTCTCGTAATTTTTGCTATACGTCGATCGCGCCGTACAAGCGGGAAATCGGAGGACGACGCGCTTCCCGTTTGGATCTGCCCTGCGTGTCACGAAGAAAATCCCGGGAACTTTGAAGAATGCTGGAAATGCCAACGGATTCGGCGGCACAAGTCCGCGAAGGATTGATATCAGTCAGCGCCGACAAAGAACCAGGAGCGTGCTTCATATCGGCAATACTTTGCACCCTCTTACGGCTCAGCAATATATACATGTGAATGGAAAACCGATGTCGCTCGGATTCTGGTGAGAGCTGTACAAATTGGAAAGTGATTTTGGAGATTAAAAAGCCCACCATGAATCCTCTGTTTGTCGCCGTGACAGGCCTACCACGATCTGGGTCAACGCTCGTCTGTCAGCTACTCTCCCAGCACCCGGACATTCACTGCGAAGGTCAAAGCTCGCCGCTAGGTAACGTGCTGCTCAGCGTGCGGCGCATGGTCAGCGATGATCAGTTCTTTCTCGCGCAGCTCGATCACTCATTCGAGAGCGCGTATACGAATCTCTCTTCTGCCATGCGCGGCTTCTTACACGGCTGGAATCGTGATTGCCGTAAGGCAGCGGTCGTGGACAAAAATAGAGTCTGGTTGCATGCAGTTGAATTTCTGTTACGCATCGAACCCAACGCAAAACTCATCGTGTGCCTACGAGAACTGGGACAGGTTTACGGCTCGATCGAGGCGCAGCATCAGCGCACCATTCTGCTGGATTTTGTCGACCACCTGGCCGACTTCGACCGCTTCGACCGAGCCGACATGCTGTTCGCCAAGGACAAGGTCATCGGCTCCCAGCTAGTTTCTCTCTACGCCGTTCAGGATTTGCCGAAGGCGGTGCAGGACCATCTCTTTTTTCTGCGCTTCGAAGATTTGACTGAACGCCCGGCGGCGCACATGTCCGATCTCTACACCTGGTTGGGACTGCGCCCATTCGAGATCGATCCACAGAAGCTCGCGCCGATGGGACCTCCGGAAAGCGACAGTCACTACCATATGAAGTTTCCGCACTCACAATCGACGCACGTCAACGCCCCTCAACAACACGAGATTCCTCCGCGGATCCAGGCTCGCATTGAAGACGCCTGTGCTTGGTATTACCGAGTCCACTATCCGGGGTTGGCGAAATCGACCCCGTGAGATTCAACCTCGCTCATCGCCAAACATCGACCGCTCCAACCTAGAAGCAACACCTGTCAGTCGAAGGTACTCTTTACGAAGAGCCGTAACTAATAAATGCGATTCATCCGAACCGCGTAGTGCGCACACCCAAACCAAACCACCAGGCCATCAATCGTGCCCTTCACCATCGTCTGGAACCTTGTCGAAATCCGCGTCAGTCGGCGTGACTCGCCCCTGGAATCTGCAGTATAGGCTATCAGGATCGACGAGATGCCGCATCAACCATTGCTCGAATCGATCGAAGCGGCGAGCGCCTTTCTCTGTCACCATTTTTCGCTCCTCGTCCGTGACGGGCTCGGGGAGGAAACTTAAATCGAGTTCAATTTGATACCGCAACATCGCGACAAGGAGTTTGGTGTTCCAATCGACCGATTCCACGCCCCGACTAAAGCGGTTGAGTTGGCGAGCAAGCATCGCGTCGCGCTGATCCTGCGCGCCGGGACTTAAGTAGGCCGTTACCGCCGCCTCGTATATCGCCTTGACCGGCACCCGGCGGGCAGCGGCCAGCTCGCGCACGGCGTTGGTGAGATTTTCAGGGATGACCACATGGACACCCTGACGCCGCGCGGCACGCGGCTCTTTGCAGATTCGGATTTTTGGATTTTGCATGGGGTACCTTGGGTTGCGGCGCTACAACGGTATGCGATGTTTGCGATGGCGCCCGCGCGTCATGCGTTCGTGTTCATCGAGCGCCTGCGCGAGCATCTGAGCGTTCTCTTCCGTCTCCAATGCGAGTTGCACCTGCAGTTCAGCCTCGGCCTCCTCCGGTAGGGCTCCAGCGGCACCGTCGGTGAGCGCGAGCTCGATCACATTCGACTGGGATTTCATCGGCGCAGGCGTTGCACTTGCCGCCGGCGTTTGGACGGCGCCGATCTTGCTCGGGCTTCCCCAAGGATTCGGGCGCGGCCGCGGCCGGAAGGTATAAGGCCCGCCGGGTCTGAGCTTGAGGGCCGGCAATGCCGCACGTTCCGCGAGGATCGGGTCCTCGTAGTACTTCACTCGTTTGGCTTTGAACGGCGGGAACCCGGCGACCAAAACGATCGCGTCGGTCGCGGGCAGTTTGCAGATTTCCGCGGCGTCGAGCAGCGGCCGCGAACTCTCCTGGTCCGCGACCATGACGTGACCCAGCCACGGCGCGAGCCTATGTCCCGTATAGGTCGTCTGTTGGTGGACTTCGGTCTTGGGACCCAAACTGTCGGAGATCCACTGCGCCGTGTCGGGATCTTGCGGCGTGTAGATGCTTCGAATGCGGCAGGACTCAATAATCGTGTTGCCTTTCCCGTAGGATTCGGGGGCGTCCAGCTGGCCCTTACTCTGCATGATCAGCATCACCTTGATGTTGTAGCCGGCGACATAGGACAACGCGTCGGTGAAGAACGGCATGCGGCTCAAGCGCGGAAATTCGTCGATCAGCTTGAGCAGGCGATGCTTGTTCTCCTTCGGATTTAGGACCTCGACCAGCCGCTGCGTGATCATCGTCACCATCAGCCGCGTGAGCGGCTTTAGTCGCAGCCGATCCGAATCCGGCACGACGAGGTAGAGGCTCATCGGATGTTCGGCTTGCATCAAGTCGATGGTTCGAAAGTCGCTCGTTGAGGTGTTCCGCGCGACGATCGGGTCCGCGTAGAGGCCAAGGAATGCAAGCGCCGTACTCAAAATGCCGCTGCGCTCCTCTTCGCTCTTGTTGAGCATAGCCTGCGCCGCCGAGGCGATGCGTTCGTGCGCGATGCCTTTATCGTGCGGAGTTTTCTTCATCAGTTTGAGTGACTGCTCGAAGGTGCGCTTGGGGTCCGTGAGGAATTTACTAACCCCGTAGAGCGACTTGTCGGGCTCGGCATGCAGGACATGCAAAATGACCCCCAGGAAGAACTGATCCGCCGTGCGATCCCAATGCGATTCCTTCCCCTTGCCATGCGGGTCCACGACCAAATCGGCGATGTTTTGCACATCGCGAATCTGATTTTCATCGGCGCGGACCTCGAAGAGCGGATTAAAGTGCGCTGAGCAGTCGGGGTCCGTGGGATTGAAATATATGACGTTCGAAAAGCGCGAACGCCAGGCTGAGGTGCGCTCCCAATTCTCGCCTTTAAGGTCATGCACGAGCACGCTGCCGGGCCAAGTTAGTAGCGTCGGTATCACCTGCCCTACCCCCTTGCCGGAGCGTGTCGGGGCGATGCACGCGACGTGCTCGGAACCGTTGTCGCGCAGGTACTTGCCCTCGGGGGTTGCGCCGATGATGACGCCCTCCTCGCCCAATAAGCCGGCTTGGGCGTATTCCTCCGGGGTTGCCCATCGCGCCGAGCCGTGGGTTGTCGCGACCCGTGCCTTGCGCGCCCGCCACACGGCATAGCCAATGAGAACGGCGACACCGATGAGGGGGCCGATCGCGCAGATGTAAAAGGCGGTGCGAAACAACCCCTCGGCGTACCCGGAGTACCAGTACTCCCACCTGAAAATCGCCCACGGCTCGTAGACCTTGAATCCCCAAATGGAGAACAACCCGGCACCCAATCGCGGTTGATAGGCGAGATTCGCCGCAGTCCATTGGGTCGCCACCCAAAACGAGGCGACCGTGACGGCAACAAAGAGCAGGAGCGGAACCAAGGTGAAGGCGCCGGTTCGGCGCGGGGCCTGGACGTTCGGATGATGCCGCATAGTGTTACCTCCTCATTCCCCGTCCGAGAGTGAGCTCCCGGTAGCGCAGCGCCAGTTGAAAGCTCATGGGTTGCGCGGGATTAAACGATCGCGCACGTCCCACGGAAAGCGCGACGGATTTGCTTAAACTGCGATTAAGACCACTCCCCGCCGGCACGAGCGCAAAACCAGATTGCGAGGCAACGACCACATGCGGGCCGCTCGGCAATTCCTCGATGGCCTCGACGCGGCCCCGGATCTCTCGACCCGCTTCAAGGCGCATCAGCTCACCGTAACGGCCCCTTAAACGCTCGCCGGCGTCCCGCAATTCACGTTCGTAGAGATCATCCAAGAATCGCGACCGCAGCCGCATCTCGCCATCGATTTCTTCCGCCAACCCGAGTGATTTCAGGTGCCGCGCGCGATCTTTGAACGCCGCCAAAAGTTGCCGTTCGAAGCGGGTCGCGCCGATGCGAGCGCTGCCATCCATGCTCGCGCCGCGCTGCAATTCCGCATCGAGCCACGTCACGCCGTTTTCGGCCACTTGGGGCTCTAGATCCTTCAAGGAAAGCCGCTCGACCTTGACGATTGCGCCGGTATCGCGGGCCGCCGCCGGCATCGCTTGCACCCGCTCCTTAAGCCCCTCCGGAATGCGGAATCGATCCTCCTCGAGCGCTTCGATGACACCGCGGCTCGCGAGCGCCTTCGCGCGTTTGACGTGGGCGTGAACGTAGACCGCGGTACTGACGCCAGGCGGTAGCCGTGCGCCCTCCTCCACCGCCTCGGCGTCCAACCGCGGGTCGTAAATTCCGTCGTTTTGCAACGCAATCCGGGCGATATTTCGGTCCGCCGCGGTACCGTCGTGTCTCTTAGCGGGCGCGATCGTGACGATGGAGCCGACGCGTGCTTCTTGCCCGGAAACTTCCGAATATTCGCCCAATGGCACGTAATAGGCGCAGCCGTCGCGTGCCTCCACCAGGAGGTATTGCCGGTCGGAGAGCTCATCCACCGTCCCCCGCCCATACACGCGCCCGGTCACGGGCGTCGACGGTGGGTGCTCCTTGTTGAAGATCACGGTCGAGATGCTGGGGTTCCCGCCCCGCATGCGCTCGTGCATCAGCTTGATGATGTCGCCTCGCATGCTCAAGGCGCGCAGCCGCGGCACGAGATCGACGTCCGGATGCCAGAGGCCGGGCTTGATTTCTCGGGCGAGTCCCAGGCTCTCCAAGTGCTGCAGCCGCGTGAGCGTGTGCAGTCGTTGTCGCTCACCGGCGAGTGACCCGTCATTCGATCGTAAGGCCGAGACAAACCCATCTGGGTGTCGCGCCGAGGCCTGCGCTAACCTCAAGTCAATGCCGGTCACGCGATCCGCCTTCAAGTCCCGCACCAGGCTGCGCTCGATGTCCTCCGGCAGCCGGGGACCTAAGTGCTGGGTCACCAACTCCATCGCCTGCAATCGCATGCCATGGGACATGTAGTCGCGGTTGATGACGAGGTCGCCGCCCTGATCGTCTTTGCCACGCACCAGGAGGTGAAGATGCGGATTGTCGGTGTCGTAGTGGGCCACCCCCACCCATTGCAGGCGAGTCCCTAAATCCGACTCCATGGTCGCCACGAGCTCGCGCGCATAGTCCTTCAAATCGAGCGCCGATCCGGACTCCGGCGAGACAATGAATCTAAAGTGATGCCGGTCATCGACGATCGCCTCCCGAAAGGCTTGAGCCTCGTTCCGCGAGAGGTCCTCGCGACCATCGAATAGGACTCCGGGCCCGTCTTCTTCCGCCACACCGCCGCGGCCCAAATACTGGATGTGTTCACGCAAGGCGGTGGCCGCCCCGTCGTGCCCTGAGTACTTTGAATGCTTCACGACGCGCGACTTCACGGTCACGCGCTGCGGTTGCATTCGCACGCGAATCGCGGCGGCGGCCGAGCCCCCGCGGCCGAACTGACTGCGACGCACATTTGTAAATCCACCTGCACCCGCGGCGTGCTTGCGGACCATCGATTTGATCCGTCCGATGAAGCTCTTTGGCGTCGGCGTCCGTGCGGCCGTCACCGATCCCATCCGCACCCGAAATGCCGGGGATTCCATCACCGTCAACGCCGGCGCATCGCGCAAACCCGGAGGTCTCGGTCGTAGGG
>Ga0210393_10003025_pt1 | contig 13620 bp, 17 predicted proteins | sample IncBWC27OmetaG_FD_160068 | JGI IMG/M metagenome (GOLD analysis project Ga0210393, IMG submission 160068) | Forest soil microbial communities from Barre Woods Harvard Forest LTER site, Petersham, Massachusetts, United States - Inc-BW-C-27-O ... | reverse complement strand
CGCGAGGAGCACGTTTTGTCCGAGTCGGTTTCGCACGGGATGGCAGCATCGCATTTGTTCTCTGCACCACCAGGTTGATCCCCCCTTGTTATCACTCCATCCCTTCCCCCTCTCCCGAGAATGCTTCTTGGCTGGACGCGTGACCGCCGGTGCCCCGCGCTGCAGATTCCGTGTTGTTTGCCCGCGGAACATCGACCGTGGGCCAGGCAAATTTCACCTGTGTTGCAGAGGTACAAGTACATCTCACGGCCCACGTCGATTCGGAGCAACAGGGTGAATTGGCTGCGTCACCGTGAACCCCGGTAACATATTGGTTGTGGGCGACAGCGGTGTCATGTGCGTTCCAAAGCTAATCAAAAAGGACGTCTTGAGGGTAGCTTCCCAAGGCAGTTCGGACGATATTCAATCAAATGTAGGTGTCACGGAAAGCTTCAGAAGTCACTGGGTAAACTGTGAATGATCCTGACAATGGATTTAAGAATAGATATAACATATTGTACGAGATAGTCTATATATAGTTGAGGAGATACTTAGATTTCGGACAGTAAGTCACTCATCACCTGACTTCTCGCCCCATCCTCGATATTTGCAAACACTTTTCCATATTTCTCCGAGTTTGGCATTTGTGATCAATAAAGGATGGTTTGGCGGTCTGAAATTGAGTTTGGACATCCCCTCTCCCCATGGATAAGGTGGTGGATTGTCGTCATAGTCACTGAGATCCACCTCGATCCCAACCTTAAGCAGTTCGGTGTCGAAAACCTTTGTGGGTGTGGCGCCGTGCATACGGTGACTGGGCGTGACAGGCTCGCGTGACACGAGTCTTGGCCGTTTGCTTTGCATTGGGGACGGGGATAAGGACCTATTTCTCTTGCCTTTTACCGTTGGTGGTTGTGGGGAAGTCTCGTGAGTTGGGCTCTCCTCCATGGCAGCTGTCTCTTCCACCAAGACAGTGGAACGTTGCCAACTAGGAGGCTGGGAGTGAACAGGGGGACTCGACGGTGGCAGCGGTTCGTACGATTGTTGATGCCCAGGACTTGGGTCCACTTCGTTGTGCCCAGCTCCGTTGCGGGTATCAACCCCATTGCCGTGGAAATGTTCTGTGTGGGAACCGTTGAGGGCCATGCGGCTCAGGTCATGATGCAATTGCACGTCGTTAGGCTCCGGGCTGGGTCCAGGTTCAAGAATCGACCAGTATCCGTCGTGCGAGTCGCTGACTCGTTCCGGGCTGGATCTCATTCTCATAATTGACGCGATGCCATCTCCCGGACTGGCTACAGTTAAAGCTCGTCCTTGGCCTTCAAGAGAGCCGCTTTCGTTCGACAAAGACTGGGTCCCTGGACCTCCTAAATCTGAACCTGGGACGAGGATCTTCCCACACGCCTCTTCGGTATTCTTCACCGAGGGTACAGGCACCCTACGTACATGGGACATGCCGAGCCCAAGAACATCCAACAGAAGGGATGCTGCCCTATTCGCCGAACTTGTAGTGACTGATGCGGAAGATAACACAGGACTGGAAGACAGGAGCGGCAGGTTCCGGTGATGACTGTGAGGCGAAACTGGGGATTTGAGAGAGGTTGACTCCAGTTCAGCAGGAATGGTTTGTTGGACCGTCGCAGGGGACGCCTGCGGACTATGGTTGGCTGCGGGCTCTGGTACCCACACTGAATAGTCCGGCATTGTCTGTGGCCTTCCTGGGGTGGGTAGTGGTGGCGGTGTAGACGGTGGGGAGATTGGCAACTCTTCCACAGTTTCGCGACTCTGGGAGAGATGAATATGGGATCGTTCAGGGCTTGTAGCCCATTCAAATGGTGTCGTTTGTCGCTCTGATTGAGCAGGACTATCATTGTTGGTACCATGGGTAACGACCGGAGAGCTATTAAGATCCAATGCCCCTATCCCTGCATCCGCATTGAGTTGTGACAGACAAAGGCGCAAAAATCCATACCTGACTGCTTTACAGGGGATGCAGGATTTTCATTTTTTCTGCTCAGTCCAGTAGATATCGGCGTAGGAGCTGAAACTCTAGTCAGTAAGTGAAAATTGCCATCCGTGAAATGCTTACCTGTAATGCCATTTCCCGTCGGGCGTTTGTAAAATCGTAAAGGCTTCTTTGCGATGGACTAATTAAGTGACGGCAGGTCAGCGAGGCAAGTAAGGAACGGGAAGGAGACAAACCTCTCGCCAATCATCCTGTTCTGCCTTTGGTTTGCATTCTGACCGCGCGGCGTGGTTCTCGGATAGGATGACATCGATTTGTTGTCCCGACCAATAACCACATTGTCCGTGGGAGGTGAGCACACCTGTTGCAGAGACTTCCTCCTGCTCCTGGGCTGACTTCTTTTCTTTCCTCAGCTTCAAGACATTTCTACACAACATTACGTCGTGGTCGCGACGTTGAAAAGGACGGAACATACCCACTGCCATCGCCAGCGCGCAAGCCCTCCATCCATTCGTTCAGTTCGTTGTGAGTATCCAAGGTACGAGGGGATCCGAACTCGGGTTCACCGACTGCGCCAACAACCTTGACATAATCTACGTTGAGAGCAAGGGTTTCGGATATGGACATTTTCCCTACTTGTCCAGTAGGTACGCGTTGAAACACAGGCTTAAATGACTTGATTGTGGCAATGGCGCGATGCTGCTGTGTGAGTCGTTTCCCTTGGCTATCTGAGGGGCTTGAGTAGGCCATGTTGGTTCATATTAGCGAGGAATATAGAAGGGGTACAAACTTCTCTTTCTCATATTCTGCAATCGCACGCAACGAAAACTTTACGGGTATCTGCTGGCGCGTGTCGGAAATGTAGGCCCAAATACAATCATCTTTGTCGAATTGGCGGAAAGTGAGGAACTGTGGCAGTCAATGTTAGACAAGAATGATACGAGCCAGCTCTCGTGCGAGGGACTCACCTGGAGGAGTTGAATTTTCTTCCCGGGTTTAATATGTACAGGAACAGCGGAAAGGTTGCAGCCGTATGTTTCAGCGATGTTCATCAGATAGTCAGCTATCCAAGGATCCCTCAGAGAGTCCGACATTGTGGTGTTCAGTTAACCGCGATCGCGTACCAGCCGAGTGGTTCTCGGGACGCGCCTGTCACGTGCGCCTCTCGCAACGCGTCCCGGCAAAACGCGGCGGTGGCCGATTGCGTAGACGACAGCGCTTCTGCCCCGAGCATCACAACTTGTCGCAAGCCATGAAGTCCGCTCAACCGCTTCTCGCTCTTGTTTTTCTCGCTACCACTGCTGTTTCTATTCCTACAGCTTTGCGCGTGGACAATGTCCCGGAATATTCTCTGTCCCTCGAGTCTGCTGATGACTTCGACTGGAACCTTCAAGATATGCGCCTTGTACAATTAGCACCAGACGTCGAGCCTGTTTGGATGTCGGAGCTGGAGAAGGTCATCCCTTCCCTGATGCTATATAGGACATCTCTAATGAAAGTAGATTCAAGCCAAGGCTGCGGGACTGAACTTTATGGATATGTACGGATATATGCTTCGCCAATGACGCACTCTGTAACGGCTTACAATATCTTAGCACCGAAGCCAAGGATCTCGACTCCCTCGCTCCCGTAAACTCCCACTGGTCCGGTGTGTTTCTCGTTAGCAACTTCGCGTGCAACGCACTCATTCCCTCCAGGGTTTCAAAAGCCCAGCGGGTCCGAGGCGGTGAAACAAGTGATCAAGGAGCTTTCGACAGACGGACCTCAAGAGAATCTCAAAGTATTTACAAGTTTCCGGACTCGCCGTGAGATTTACCCTGCTCACTCCTAGACTCCGCACTAATCGAAGATTAGATTACCGTAGTCAGGTAAAGTGAAATCAATTATTTGAAATTCTTGCTTGCCTATTCTCCCATCAGACGGGTAGGGAAAGTCAAAAATGGCTGAGTAAGAAGATTGTTGAGGTGCGAATGATGAGTTATGCCTGCTTCGATCATCTGGTTGATGCGCTCCCATAGACTACTAGCAAATTCGCCCCGAAGGGTTTGCAGGACCACATCACCATATCAGAATTCCCTCATTCTTGGGGCCAGAACAGCATCGTCCGTACCCCACGGTACTCGTTGTCTGCTGTGCTTGAATATTTCTGTAGATTGTTCGAATCAATGGGTCGTCGCCCAAGGATGACGCAGTGGTTGTCGTAGGTGCACACCAGGATTCGTGAGTTCCTCGGTGTGTCAGCCTTTTCGCAACATTGACGACTCTTCCAAGTACAAATTTCTTGCCATTCTTGCCCGCACCTGGTGAGGCTCTTCTTTTCTAATATAGAACGACCGATATTCAACTCCTCCAGGTGCTGATGATGATGGCTCTGGCTCGGTTACTATCCTTGAGGCTTACCGGGCCTTGATCACGTCGAACTTCCGGCCAGTTCAACACGTTGAGTTCCACTGGTACTCCGCCGAAGTGGGTTTTTTTCCATTTGTCCCTCGACCGTATTAAATTTCAGTGCCTGCCCAAAGGAAGGTGGCTTGCTCGGCTCGCAAGCAGTAGCGCAGGACTATAAAACAAGGGGGGTCAACGTGATTGCCATGAGCCAAGTAGGTCCTGTGTTGTTGGGCTGTCCATATGTTCATCCTCAGTCTATAGTTTGATATGACTGCTTGGGTGAAGAAGGGGTCTCGGGAGGAAGTCGGCATTATTACTGACTTTGTGGATCCTGAGTAAGTTATCTCTCCCTTTCTACAGGGGCCAGCTGCTTCAGTCATCGACACAGGGTCACTGCGCTGAACAAACAGCTTGTCGACACATACCTTGACATTCCCTACGTGGAGACCCGGTGCGGCTACGCCTGCAGCGATCAGTAAGCTTCCCTAAGTTTTCTTGGTCCAATCTTCAATTGCATTCTATTGTAGTGCGTCCTGGTCCAAGGCTGGCTACCGTAGCTCCTTTACGATTGGTAGGACTTCCTCCGTCCCTTTCAAACACTACCTCATTAGGACAAATATGACAGAGAGCAAGTTTGAGAATTCGAACAAGAACATTCACTCCGTTAATGAGTATGGCATTTCTCGGAGCCTTCAGATCTTTACTCACGGCAACGTTGCAGCCGTATCGATATCTCCCCTGAGTTCAGCTTCACACACATGCTGGAGTTTTCCAAACTCACGGTAGCATACGTGATCGAAGTGGCTGGTTGGAAGAAGGGCGAGTAGCTAGCCATGATATACCACGATCTTTGTGTCAGTGGGAGATCATCGTATTGTCGAGGTCATAAGTGTCGTGCTTATGCTTAATGCGCTAGAGAGGGCAAGGTGAATGCCAAATGATTATGATATCTCGCGATCCACAGTGAGCCAACCAGGAAGTTCAGCATGGATGCCAGCAATGCATGGCGCCAACGTTCGCCTTGCAGCTGACCCATGAGTTATATCGTATACCAAGCCGATAATAGGAACGTATACCCAATAAGACGGCTAAAACATACAGCGGTTTAGTCTAAGACAGAGTATTTCTTCAGATGTTCTGGTATCGCGTCCGCTAAGCCCTTTGACTGCAGCCACTTTTTGGAAAACAATCTACTTTGGTATCGATACGCTCCATCGCAAAGTACAGTCGTGATCGTTTTACCTTGGAAAAATCTTCTTATGCCTGCGACGCAAAAGACTATTTATCACGTACCTGGACCCAGCTGTAGCGCGAGCTCATATGCAGCCACCACGTTGAGAGCGGAACTTGCGCCGACGTACAACCCCTCAGAATCGAGGAGGTCATACACCATCGCGATCGACTTCTCGTCTGCAATATGCAGCGCGCCATCGAGTTTGTCGACGAACGTCCCCAAGTTATTCGTGACGCGTCCCTGACCGATTCCTACGGCATCACATAATACCCGCAGAGTGTGCCAGTGTCCGACAGTGTCAGTCGAAAATTTAGGCGGGCAGGGAAGAGGTGGCGGAAGGAATACGGATGCGAGAAAAAGTACCTTCGGTAATAGAGCTCCCCGTCCTCTCATTCAGCTGACCCCCGCTAATCACGTAGCTGTGCAGGACGCTGCCGGGCGGGTCCGCGAGCCACACCTGCGTCCTGCCGCCGCTCATCTCCTTCAAGTACCGCCCGACGCCCGCAAGCGTGCCGCCAGTCCCGGTAGACGCGACGAACGCATCGACGGCGCCCTGCGTCTGCGCCCAAATCTCGGGGCCCGTCGTGCGGTAATGCGCGTCCGCATTGGCCGTGTTGTCGAACTGGTCCGTCCAGACCGCGCCGGGCGTCGCGCGCGCATGGTCGCGCGCCTGGTGGTTGTAGTTCCGCGCGTCGTCGTACGGCACCGCCGGCACGGGGCGCACGTCCGCGCCCAGCATGCGCAAAAGGTCGATCTTCTCCTGGCTCTGCGTGTCGGGCATGTAGATCACGCAGCGGTAGCCTCGCGCGCGGCAGACGTGCGCTAGGCCGATGCCCGTGTTGCCCGCGGTGCCTTCTACGACCGTGCCGCCAGGCTTGAGCCTGTGCGTTCCGATCCCGCATCGAACCACAAAAAAAGAGTGATAATGTGATCAAGTCAGATTTGTTTGTTTTTTTTGTATTTTTTGCCAGATCGATCGAGCGCAGCACATGCGCGGTGTAGGGATGAGGGAAAGGAAAGGGCGCACGCACCGTCCCTCGGCCTCCGCTGCATCGATGATACCGAGTGCAGCCCTATCCTTTACGCTCCCACCAGGGTTTTGGAATTCTGCTTTGCCATATATCTTCGAACCCGTCTTTTCCGAAAGGGTTTTCAGGAAGATCTGAGTCCACTTTTCTCAGGTGCGGGGTTCCTCACAAGCTACAGAAAGAGCGAAATCTCACGAGAGGGGTGTTTCCCACTGCGCCAGTGAAACCATCCACAGAGTGTGATGTGAAGGTTCTGGAAAGCATAGGTCTTAACACTAGTGTTGCAACTCTTGAAGGGATCATGATTGTCGGGAACAAAAGTGGAATGAGAAAGAAATACCCTCACAAGTATGCGACGCTCGGCCGTCTACTACGAAGAAGCGGGGTCGATGGCGCAACGATAGGCAGACATCCTTATGTAATTTCTATTCGACACCCTACGAAAGGGCATTAGTCTGGCAAGCCTGGCGCAGACCATGAGACAGAAAATGGACATGGGATTTAGAAGAGTATCTACACGAAGACGCAGCGGAGGTACTGGGGAGCGCGAGAAGAGACATGGGACATGTACGTGCGTATGAGAGTGTGGAGCTGGTGTCATCATGCATGGGGCACGAGGCGAGCCAAGATCAGCAGAACATTATAGGGTATAGCAGAGGAACGAATAAGAAAGTGGGATGGAGGGAGAGAAGGCTGGGGATCCATCAAGGCTCTAGAAAATAGAAAGAAAGAAAAATTAGCTTGAATTGACGTGGCGATAAAACATTTCTACTGACGCTTTTTAACATTCTGCGACAGCCACTGCAGACCTTCAAACAAGCCTTCCCCTGTGGTGGCACAACTGGATGGACACGGCGGGAGATTACTCAGCTGACGTATAAGGCGCGAAAGATTACCGCTCTTACCTCGGGTGAACATACCATGAACGATCTCGCATCCGATGAAGGCCCAATTTCTCAGTGACTTCGGCAGGAGACATGGCTTGGAAGCAAAAAGTCAGGCATATCGTATGGGAGGAGAACGCAGGATGGTACGCACCTCCTGGTAAATCCTGTTTGTTCGCAAACACGAGCAGTAAGCAGTCCTTCATCTCCCGATCGCTGAGGATGCGATGCAATTCTTGCTTCGCCTCATCTATCCTCTCCCTATCCTGACTATCGACGACGAACACCAGGCCTTGAGTACCGGTGTAGTAATGTCTCCAAAGAGGACGGATCTTATCCTGCCCTCCGACGTCCCATACGTTGAACTTGACGTTCTTGTACGTGACGGTCTCCACGTTGAAACCGACTATGGTAATGATTGGAAAGGGTGAGAACGGGCGGGTTATGTGCGGGGTTATATGACAACGCACCTGTTGGGATCGTTGTGACTGATTGATTTAGCTTGAGCTTGTATAAGATCGCTGTCGGGTTCTTATGAGCATCGCCCAAGAGGCTGAAGATGGGGTGAATGAAAGCTTCAACAGCGGCTCCTCACTTGTCTTTCCGGCAGCATCCAAACCCAGCATCAGCAACCTCATCTCCTTGTTGCCAAACAGACGACCTGTAAGCGCCGGCACCACGAGACCGAGGTGAGATCCATGGGAATGTACTCCAGTAGAGGGTGGAAACGCACCGAGGGCCTTTGAGAGATTTGCACCCATTGATCGAAATAAGAGGGAGGTTAACGAGCGACGAGGAAAGACGAAAGATGAATGTGGCGGTTGTTGCACAGGGCGGGCGGCGAAGAGCGTGGCCTCATCCCTGAGAAATCACCAGGGGACCCCGGAAACCACGGCTGATTACATTACATTGCTACTAATACTTAAGTTATCCAGTAAATCGTCCAAACATATCACACAAACTACTACCCAGACACCCCTGCAGTCTGCTCGGCGGTACTAGAGGGTCTCATCACCGCAGCGTTGCCCTGAGTGAACACCTTCAGCCATCCATCGCCCATCTCAGACCTCAGCGCCTCAATCCGTGCGCGGTACGCGTCCGCCTCCTTGATCTCTTTTTCCATCCCTTCCTCCTCTTTATCCGCCTTCGTCGTCGGTGCCTCAAACACGGACGCGGAAACACCGCCGCGCCGCGCCGCGGATGATCGGCGCGTTGTCACTCTCACGCTCATCGTGTGCTCGGGGTTTGGCCGAGAGAGCAGGGGAGACGGCACGTCATCTGATTCTGCTGTCGCTGACACGGGAGCGCACTCGGTGTGGGAGCGCCGGTGCTTGGACAGCGAGCCAACGACGTCTAGTGGTGGTGGGCGGACGACTGGCCCGGGCGGCGGAGCGCCCTCCACAGTGGGAACGTTTGCCACCGCAGGTGCAGGTCCTGGCTCGGATGTGGGGGGCAGTGACATTGACTCCGCTTGCGGGGACCGCATCAGTACCGTGGGGGGCCTAGAATACTCGCTTGTCTCCTCTGAACCCGTAACCCACGACGGGGTCGCCTTTCCACCCGAGTCGGCATCCAAATCCACAATGCGCTTCAGCCGCTTTCTCCGGGGCTTTGCGTTGGCAGCAGAGAGGAGTGGTGACGGGTTGTGTGATGAGGAGGGAGAAAACGGAGGGCTGCTCGAGGGACTTGCACCAATCGATGCAGCTGGGGGTACAGCCACTGCTGCTGCTGCAACCCCAACAGGAACCACCGGTGGTGAATGAGCCTTCGCCAGACGCCGAGTGGAGCTCATCTGCTCGGGTAGCGGAGAGGTCAAGTTCTTTCTCTCGTAAAAACTGGCCTGCGACCCATCCAGGAGGATCGTTTTTCCCTCCTTCCAGAAGAAATCAAAGCACTTGACACGATAATCGCTTTCGATCTCTGTGAATGGGTTGCCCTCAACATCGACCTTCGCAATGTTGGGTAACAGCGCAAGTCGGCCAACTTCTCCGGATTCCTCCAAGTGGTTGTATCCGACATTTACATGTTCTAGTGCCACGAGTCGCTCTAGACCGCAAAGCGAATCTAAGCGATTATGGGAAAGGTTGAGCGAAAGAACTTGACCTAATTTCTTGTAAATCTCGTGAACCGTGTCTATCATATTACGCGAGAGATTGAGTGAGACGAGATTGTGTAGGAATGATAGGCCGTGGGGAATGGAAACGAGTAAATTGGAGGATAGATCAAGGTGAGTGAGGGAAGTGAGATGGAGAAGGGATTCGGTCGGAATGAAGGTCAGTGCGTTATCACACAACGACAAAACTCTGAGGAATGCCCATTTAGACTGCGGCAATTGGGGGAAGGAGGCTGATTCGGTAGGCGAGGGGGCTCGGGGTAGATCATCGCTTGTCGGTGTCACGACAGTCTCTTCGACGTTCTCTGCTATGGATTCCGGTAGACGAGTGCCGTGGAACGAGGTTTGCCGGGAAGGGCCATTTACCCTCGAGGCAGAGGCGGGTTGCCTCCGAGAAGCGTCATTTGACACGGCATCAATGAACAGATGGGACACATCATCGAGTCCACTGCGTATAACTGTGAGGCTCCACAGGCTCTCTGACAGCCTGTCCCAGCCGAATAGCGTGCGCGGGTCGATGTCGATGCACTCCAAGCTCTGTAGATTGCGAAATGCATCCAACGGTAAAGCGTTCTCGTTGGGAGGGTCGCCTGCTATTTCAGCAATCTGTTTTGGGCCAGGAGCGCGCAGCGACATCGCGGGAATCTTGGTGAAGCTGCTAAATATATACTTCAGCTCGTGATTCACGTTTGGTGGTTCTGGACGCCCCCAGAAACCCATTCCCAGCGAAAGCCCGGAGATGGTAGACAAAGAGGTGCGGATGGAAGAAAGGGACATGGTATCTGATGTATCCTCTCCGTGAAATACATCGACGTAGTTCATGGGTCGGGATGGATTGTCCACTTTGAAGTCGAGTGAGCCAACATTGTAACCGAGGGCTTCAAGGCGGGCGAGGATATAGAAAAGATGGTGGGTATCGATAGAAAACATAAGGGGTTTAGGTCGGGCAGATTGATGAGTGGTATCCGAGCTGAACCATTGGAGGGGGTTAAGCGTAAGGCCGGGTGGAGGGGTCTGGCGGGGCTGAGAAGGGCGTCTACGTCTTTGAAAGACGGCTTCTGCGAGACGGGATTCGTTTGAACGAATAAAGGAGGCAATGTTGCGCAGGTAGTCGTCTCCACGCTGGGGGTCCATGTGGTTATGGTGAAAGGGTGAGCGTACAGCGCGGTCCTGGCACTGACACTGACTGGCACTGACACAGGTGTTGGTGGCCCGGGCTATCCGGCTATGACGCCCAGATTATGTCAGCTGAGCTTGGGGGACGCGTACACACTCCCTCAGGTTCTCAGGTTACACTCTCACCATCAAGATCAATGAAGATAACAATAAAGACATTACAGCAAAAAGTCTTTCATGTCAGCTTCATCTTCTGTCCCCCCCTCTATCTTCTGCTGACCCTCTTATTCCAGGTGGAGGCCGATCCCGCTGACACAATCTCCATCTTGAAGGAGAAGATTGCTGCCGACCAGGGCCATCCTGTGGCGACTCAGAAAATCATTTTTTCAGGTATTTCAACCCGCTCATGACACAGTGCACAGCTCAGCCCTTAATAAATCTATCAAAGGCAAAGTTTTGTCAGACGACAAGACAGTTCAATCATGCGAGATCAAGGAAAAGGATTTCCTAGTCCTCATGGTGTCCAAGGTGCGCTTTGGTTCTCCATATCCATCGTAGCAATCGATCGATCTTATTGCCAGCCCAAACCCACACCTGCCGCCTCGACAAGTGCAAGCGCCACCCCTCCCGTCAGCGCACCCCCGCCACCTAAACCTGTGGAGCCTGCCGCAGTGCCTCCTGTTCCCGCCACTACCTCTGAGACACAAGATCCCGGCTCTTCAGCCCCTCCCTCTTCCACGCCCGCTGAACAGTCGACCGATGCGCCGCCCCAGGCACCTGCTCTTGGGACTTCGTTTTTGAGCGGTGACGCTCTTCAGACAACCATCAACAATATGGTAGAGATGGGCTATCCTAAGGATCAGGTCATGCGCGCCCTGCGTGCGAGCTATAACAATCCTGACCGAGCTGTCGAGTATCTGCTTACTGTGCGCATTAACCCCGATGTTGGCCAACGAATGCATGACCTGACCCGTTCTGCTGTAGGGCATTCCTGCTCACTTAGAGGCAGAACTTAACGCATCTGCACCACGGGCACCCCATCCTCCTGTCAACCCACTTGCATCTGCCCCCGCCGTCACTCCTTCGGCTGCACCCCCTCAACCTTCTGCTCCCCAGAATCTGTTCCAGGTCTGCGCTATTTTCGTCATCTTTATGAATTGTTGTCTGATACTCCATTTACAATCAGCTGGCACAGCAGCAGCAGCAACAACCGGCGGCCCCTATTGCTCCCGGCTTAGGTGCTACTCCGGCCGGTGCTGGTCTGGACTTACGTGGTGACCCCCGATCAGCTGCAATCCGGGAACTCGCTGCCCATAATCCTGCCTTGCTACAACAACTGATCCAGCAGCTTGGGCAGAGCAACCCTCATTTGCTCCAGCAGCTGGCTACAAACCCTGAAGCGATTCTTGACCTCCTCGGCGGCGAAGGCGGTCCTGCGGTCGGTGACGATGGAGTGCCTATCCCACCAGGAGCTCAAGTTCTAAGTGTTACACCGGAAGAGCGTGACGCAATTGAAAGGGTAAAGTTTACTTTCGCTATCTATCTCCCGGAATATCTCTCACAATTTGTCATATAGTTGGAAGCTCTCGGATTTCCTCGACAGGCTGTCATCGAAGCGTATTTTGCATGTGGAAAGAACGAAGAATTAGCAGCAAATTTCCTCTTTGAAGGCGGGTTTGAGGATGATGATCCTCCTGCTCCTGCGTCGTAGCGGTGATAGTGCCACCGTTTTTGACATTTGTATTTCTTTTCTTCGACGAGGAGTGTGCGCGCAAATGTGAATGTGCAGCTTGATAATGTTATGTTATGTTGCCGTCGTACTATCATAGTGATTGTGTGGATGTGCTGTGCGGCTGTGTACGATACACCGCTTCCGACTATTCCCACATGCGCGACTCTTGAGGTTCCTGTCACGCCTCCTCTAGCCAAGTCTGGATGCTGTGCAGTAAATAAGTGAGTACCTGGACGAGCGCCATTACACTCTCCCTCTTTCCTCGGTTGACAACGACATCAATGAAGATAACAATACGTCCACTGCAGCGGGGGACAGCCGTCTTCGTGGTTCGTTTTGACCTATGTCTCAATCTATTATATGAACCAGTTCAACCCTCTCTTTTGTTAGGTCGAGGCCGAACCATCTGAGACCATCGGCGATCTGAAGCGGAAGATTAGTGCCAAGCAGGGCTACCCCATCGAAGGCCAGAACATCCTCATCTCAGGTATTCTACTCCGCCACTCTTCTCAAATTTCTCTAGTCCTGAGCAGAACCACTATCGTGAAGGCCGATCGTTACAAGATGACAAGTCCATCGCATCCTATAACGTCAAGGACGGGAGCACCCTGATCCTCGTGGTGCGTTAGACCGTACTAGTCGTAGCCTGGCCACGGAGTTGACAACAATCCGCAGCTCAAAAGCGCCCCCGCTGGCCCAGCGAGCAGCACCGTTGTCAACGGCACCCGCCCACCCGCCACCCAGGCTGTACCCTTTGGCCCACCACGCCCACCTGTGCCCGTACCGGCGGCGGCGCCTACGCTGGCACGACCTACCCCTCCAGGGCCCGGACCAACCTTAACCGGCCCTGGCATATCCTCGAACGTGGGGGTCTCGCAGGCCAACATCGACCTGATAATGAACATGGGCATGGACTACACGCGGGAGCAGGTCGTGCGCGCCTTGCGCGCCAGCTTCGACAATCCCGACCAAGCGGTCGAATACTTGCTCACCGTACGATCTCTTTCCCTTTCCCCCCTTCTGGCTCTTTTGACGACGGATCGTGCGGGACTGACGCGACTTTTTTTTTCTTTTTTTTTTTCGCCCCTGCCCTTTCTTTGTTGACGTGCAATTAGGGCATTCCAGATCTGGGAGAAAACGGACCTACTTTCGGCGGCGCCCCTCAGGCGTCGAACCCCCT
>Ga0210393_10003022_pt1 | contig 13627 bp, 13 predicted proteins | sample IncBWC27OmetaG_FD_160068 | JGI IMG/M metagenome (GOLD analysis project Ga0210393, IMG submission 160068) | Forest soil microbial communities from Barre Woods Harvard Forest LTER site, Petersham, Massachusetts, United States - Inc-BW-C-27-O ... | reverse complement strand
ACGCTTGGCGGCGGTGGTGGTGACTTCGAGGACGTACGACTCATCCTCGCCCAGCTCCTGGATTTCCTTGCTGGCATGGTCGGTGTGAATCACGAGAACGGCTTTTGCGGGGGCGGTTGGTTTCCCAGAGAGCGGAATCGCTGTCTGCCGGGAGAGCTGGCGGAGAAAGCGCTCGATCGCACGATCGAGCCGTGGTTCGCTATAACCTGCCGAACCTACGGAAAATTTGGAATCCACGAAAAGCCGCCCCGTGCCAAATTGGACGCTTGAAGGAACGGGCATGAGATAGAGCGGCCGCTGCTCCTGAGCCTTCGTCAACGGAGATAGCATCAAAACTCCCAGCATAAACAAACCGAGACCTCGCACCGAGGGGCCAGAAACCATGTCTTTGAGACTCCTTTTAAAATGGCAAGCAAGAATAATCCGGGATTGCTCTGCCCGCTGCGCAGCAACGAAGATACTGTCATAGTCGCTCGTTGGTGCGAAACGGAAATCTGCCGGTCGAAATTCAGCAGCGCACCGGGAAGTCAAACTTTGCGGCGCACCAATTTCCTGGTGTGAGTTAGAATAAGGAATTCCATGCGGCGCCCATGAAAACGTCCATCGCCATCTATCCCGGATCGTTCGACCCGGTTACGAACGGCCATCTCGACTTGATCGAGCGCGGCGAGAAAATGTTTGACCTGGTGATCGTTGCGGTGTTGAACAACGCCGAGAAGCAACCGCTCTTTTCGGTTCCGGAACGCGTCGAGATGCTGCGCGAGGTGACGCAGAAATGGTCCGGCGTGGAAGTGGATGTTTTCCACGGGTTGCTTGTCGATTATGCGCGCAAGCGCGGCGCGGGAGTGATTCTGCGTGGGATTCGCGCGATCTCCGATTACGAGTACGAACTGCAGATGGCTTTGATGAACCGGAAACTTGAGCCGCGGCTGGAAACAGTCTTCATGCTGCCTGGAGAATCGTATAGTTATTTGAGCTCGAAGCTGGTGCGGGAGATTGCGCAGCTTGGAGGGCCCTTGAAGGATCTCGTGCCGCCGGAAGTGGAGCAGCGCCTGCGAGCGAAAGTTTTGTAAAAACTTTTGTGCGCCGGATTTGGCGCTGAGAGATGAGCAGTAGCTTGGAGAAAAGAAACAGGCTAAAGCCTGTTCCACAGGAGAAAGCGTGCAACTCACTGAACGTATCAACCGCATACAAATCTCGCCGACGGCGGCGGTCATCGCCGAAGCCGACCGGCTGAAATCGCAGGGCATCGATATCGCCGATTTCGGGCCGGGCGAGCCGGACTTTCCGACTCCCGACCACATTAAAAAGGCGGCCATTGCGGCCATCGAGGGAAACAAGACCAAGTACACGCCGACGGGCGGAATCATGCCGCTGCGCGAAGCGATTTGCGCTTGGCACAAGAGAGAGCTTGGCTCGGACTACGCAGCGAAGGAATGCATTGTCACCGTTGGCGGGAAGCACGGGATTTTTAACGCGATGAGTGTGCTGGTACAAGCGGGCGACGAAGTCCTCATTCCTGCGCCGTACTGGGTGAGTTTTCCGGACATCGTCAAGTACGCGGGCGGCACGCCGGTTTATGTGCAAACGCGCCCTGAGGACGGTTTCAGCGTGAAGGCCGCTGCGATTGAAAAGGCCATCACGCCAAAAACCAAACTTTTGATTCTGAATTCGCCGAGCAATCCGACGGGCGGCGTGGTACCTCCTGATGAATACGCGCGCATTTTGGCAGTATGCAAAAAACACAACGTGTGGTTGATGGGCGACGAGTGTTATTCGCATTTTACTTATGATCAGCACAAGCCGTTTTCGATTGCCAGCGCACCGGATTCGAAGAACAATGTCATCATCATCGGATCCGTGTCGAAAACATTTGCGATGACTGGCTGGCGCATCGGCTACACGCTGGCGCCTGCGGAACTCATTCAGGCGCTGACCAAATTGCAGAGCCAGTCGACGTCGAATCCCACCTCCATCGCGCAATATGCGGCGGTTGCCGCGATGACCGGCTCGATGGAGTCGATCCCCGTGATGCTCGCGGAGTATGACCGGCGGCGGAAGCGCATCGTGAACGGCTTAAACGCCATTCCCGGCGTGAAGTGCGAGATGCCCGGTGGCGCGTTTTACGCGTTCCCGAATGTTGCGGCGCATCTCTCGAATGGCGAGAGTGGCCACGCCATTGCGAAAGACACTGGGGAACTTGCGAAACTCCTGCTCGATCAAGCCCGCGTCGCGTTGGTCGCCGGCGAAGGGTTCGGCGCGCCGGGTTATCTGCGTCTGTCCTACGCGACGTCGATTGAGCGCATCGACGAGGGACTGCGCCGCCTCGAGCGCTTCTTCACCCGCGTCGAAGCCGCGGCCTAAATTGTGACCGCTTTTCCGGTAAGCCCTGAACCTTTCCGCATCGAGCCGGTCTTTTCCGAGCGCTTGTGGGGCTCGCGCTCGCTCGCTCCACTTTTCCCAGAAATGCACGACCTCAATCCGCTGATTGGTGAAGCCTGGCTGACTGGCGTTGATTGCCGAATCGCCACCGGTCCGTTCACTGGACAAACGCTCGGGCAGGCCTGGAAAGAAATGACAGTCGGCTGGCGCGGCGCAAAATTTGATGGAGAAGCGGATTTTCCTCTTCTCCTAAAATTTATTTTCCCGGCGGACAAACTTTCGATTCAGGTTCATCCCGACGACGCGTACGCCGCCGCGCACGAAGCCGCCGCCGGCGGTCGCGGGAAGACGGAGATGTGGTACGTCGTTTCAGCCGAGCCTGGCGCGCGATTGCTCGCAGGACTGAAACCAGGTGCAACGAAGGAGAAATTTCTCGCTGCGCTTGCTGATCACACGCTGGAAGACCTGTTTCAATCGCACGAAGCTCACGCGGGCGACACTTTCTTCATTCCCGCAGGAATGCCGCACACCATCGGCCCCAAAATGGTGATCTGCGAAGTGCAGGAGTATTCCGACCTTACTTATCGCATCTACGACTACGACCGCCGAGATGCCGATGGTAAACCACGCGAACTCCACATTGAGAAGGCTTTGGATGTGATGAACTTCAACTCAGGCACCGGCGGAAAGGTAGCGCCTCGCCCACTGTTAATCCGCAAGACGAAAGTTGGCGAATTCTTGGTCGACTGCCCGTATTTCTCTGCATCGACGTTTGCGTTCGGCCAGCGGATCCACATGCGAATGGTTCCCAAGCCTTCTGAGCGATTTAGTTTGTGGGTATTTCTGGAGGGCGAAGGGAGAATTGGCTGGAGTTCCACTTCGCACGGGGCGACTGGAAAAAGCCTCGTGGACCAATTCTCGTACAAGCAGGGAGAGTGCTGGTTCATCCCTGCGGAATTCGGGAGCCGCGGCTACTATCCGAACACGAAAACGAGCCTGCTCGTAACGTCCCCCATCAATCCGAAGGATGAGTTAGAAAAGTAGAATACCGATGCCGAGTGAAAAACTTCAAACTCACGCCGTGATCCTCGCTGGAGGGCGTGGCACGCGCTTCTGGCCGCGCAGCCGCTTGCGCACGCCCAAACAGCTGCTCAACATCGTTGGCAAAGACACTATGCTTGAGCAGACTGTCGCGCGCATGCGCCCGCTCACGCCTCCCGACCACATCTGGACCGTCACTAACACGGAGCAAACGGCGGCCCTCAAGAAACAGGTCCCTGCCACTGCGCGCAAAAGCGTTTTGACCGAGCCGGTCGGTCGCAACACGGCAGCCGCCATTGCGCTCGCCGCCATTCACATCCGCCACGCCGCAAAGGCCGATGCGCTGATGGCCGTGCTGCCTGCTGACCATTTCATCGCGCAACCCGACAAATACCGCAAAATCGTCAGCGCCGCGCTCGAACTGGCGCGTGAGCCAGGACGCATGACCGTCCTGGGCATTCCTCCGACGCGGCCGGACACGGGCTTCGGCTACGTCGAGCGCATGGGCGACGCTCTCGATTCGAACGGTTTTCCCGCATTCGCGGTTCGCCGATTCACGGAGAAGCCCGCGCTCGATCTGGCCAAACAATACGTCGCGTCTGGCAACTATCAGTGGAACGCCGGAATGTTCTTCTGGCGCGTCTCCACGTTTCTCGAAAACTTGAAGAGATATCTTCCAAAAACGCACGAGGCTCTTGAATCCCTGGCCGAGACCATCGGCAAAAAAACCTACGAGCGCCGGCTCCACGTCATCTACCCAAAACTTGAAAATGTTTCCGTCGATTACGCCATTCTCGAAAATGCCACACGGCAGGAAGGTCCACCGCGCGTGTTTGTCATCCCCGCCGAAGTGGGCTGGAGCGACATCGGCTCGTGGGCCGCGGTCTACGAACTCCTCGCCAAACAATCCGGCGACAATGTTTTGGCTGGCCACGGCCTCGCTCTCGATGCCACTGGCAATTTTCTCTGTAGCCCTACGAAATTTGTCGCCGCCATCGGAGTCCGCGACCTTATCGTCGTCGAAACCTCTGATGCGCTTCTCATCGTGCCCCGCGACCGCGCGCAGGACGTCGCGAAAATCGTAAAATCCCTAGAAGAGCGAAAGCTCCTCAAACTCCTGTGACACGAGCTGCGAGACGCGCAAGATGAACGAAGGCTGCGTAGGCGACGATTATCTGATTCCCTTTGACGAGTCAGAAGTCGCGACTTTGTCTGACCTCTACACGTTTTCCCAATTTCTTCCTGGCTTTCAAGTATTGGTCCTGCGCGGCTAGGACGACTTCATTGTTCGTGATTCGCAAGGAAGAACCTTTTCTATTCCCATCGTTCCCTTAGAGCTAAAGTATCTCTCCCCCTTTGCGATTCCCGAGCGAACGGAGGACCTTCGTCCAGACGCGCGTTTCCGGGGCAAGATAAAATGGTATTTGAATCCCATTGTGTTCGGTGGGGATCCCAGTGCCAGAGAAAACATGAGGTGGGTGAGCCTGGAAGAACATGCTGAGCTTGTCCGCTGGTGGAACGATCTACATCGCTCGCTGACAAACAAAGGTCCCTGCGGCGCAGAAAGGGTAGACCCGGCTTGATGCCAATCTGGCCGTTTGGCGGATATATCGCTTCGCGTATACTGCCTCTTGTCCCTTATGACTGCGATTAAATTTGGAACTGACGGCTGGCGCGATGTTATCGCCGAGGGCTTCACTTTTGCCAATGCGCGCATTGTCGCCAAAGCAATTGCGCGCTACGTGGTGCGCTGCGAGGACGCCCGCAAGGGGGTGCTCGTCGGATACGACCACCGTTTTGCGTCAGATACTGTAGCCGCAGCGGTCGCTGAAGTGATTGCCTCGACCGGCACGCCCACTTGGCTGGCCGACAAACCCTGCCCCACGCCCACAATTTCACTGCTCGTTCGCCAGCGCGCGGCCGCAGGCGGCATTCTGATTACGGCAAGCCACAATCCTTATCAATGGAACGGAATCAAGTACAAGGCGAGCTATGGCAGCAGTGCTTTGCCATCCATCGTCGCGCAGATCGAAATCGAGCTTGCCGAAGTTCAGAAGATTGCCGCAGCGCCCCTCCCTCCCCGGAAAGAACTGATTCAGTCGCTCGAGCCGCGCGCTCCTTATCTCGACACCATCGAGAAACTGATCGACTGGAAACGGCTCCGCGAGGCAAAACTCCGGTTCGTCTGCGACCCCATGCATGGGTCCGCGACCGGCTTGCTGCCGGCGCTCTTTGCGCGCAACGGAATCGCCTGCGACGAAATTCGTGGCACGCGCGACCCGCGCTTCGGCGGCGTCCATCCGGAACCCATTCCGCCTCATATCGCGCCGCTTCAGGAGGCCGTGCTCGCTGGCAAATATGACGCCGGCCTCTGCGCGGACGGTGATGGCGACCGCATCGGCGCGGTCGACCGCGACGGCTCGTTCGTCAATCCGCATGAAATTCTTGCGCTCCTGGTCTGGCACCTTGCAGGCACGCGCAATTTGCCCGGCGACATCGCCAAGACGTTTTCCGTCACCAAATTGATCGACAAGCTTGCCGCCAAATTCGGCCGAAAGCTTCACGAAGTACCAATCGGCTTCAAATACATTTGCGAGCTGATGCTAGAGCAAAACATCCTGATCGGCGGAGAAGAGAGCGGCGGCATCGGCACGAGCCTCTATCTGCCCGAGCGCGACGCCTCGGTTTGCGCGCTGTTTCTTGCCGAACTGATGGCCTGGCACGGCAAGACGCTCGGCGACATGCTCCGCACGCTCTACGCCGAATTTGGCGAATTCCATTACGGACGCGTGGATCTCGACGTCACGCCGGATCAGAAACAAAAAGCGGTGGCCTATTTCTCCGACAGCAAGCTAACCCGCTTTCTGGACTGGCCCATCCCGCGCCGCGAAAACATGGATGGCATCAAAATCTATCTCGGCGAAATTGGCTGGCTGCTGGTTCGCGCCTCCGGCACGGAAAATCTTCTTCGCATTTACTGCGAAACGTCAAAAGAGGAAGCGACGCAGCGCGTTCTCGATGCCGTAAGCAAACTTGTCCGTACTTTGTAGGCGCAAACATTGGAAACGATCAACCTAAAGGACAAATTCAGCCGCTTCGCCGACTACTGCAGCCCGCGCGTGATTGGCGAGGTAAACGACTGCCACGTGAAAGTAGTAAAGCTAAAAGGCGAATTTATCTGGCATCATCACGAGAACGAAGACGAGTTGTTCCTCGTCGTCAAAGGAACGTTGCGCATGAAGTTCCGCGATCGCGAAGCTGTCGTTCGCGAGGGTGAGTTCGTCATCGTCCCGCGCGGCGTGGAGCACTGCCCCGTCGCGGACGAAGAAGTGCACATCGTTTTGATTGAACCGAAGAGCACACTCAATACCGGAAACATCACTAACGAAAGGACCGTCGCGCAGCTCGAGCAAATCTGATTTCCAAACCCGCTCCGGCCACGGCTCAAACTCCAATGGAACACCGCTTTCATACACTCGACGTCTTTACCACCACGCGATTCCAAGGGAATCCCCTCGCCGTTTTCACCGACGGCGACAGCCTTTCGAACGATCAGATGCAAGCCATTGCGCGCGAAATGAATCTCGCGGAAACGGTCTTTGTACAGAAACCGACCGATGAACGCGCGCTGGCCCGCTTGCGCATCTTCACCACCCGCGAAGAACTAAAGCTTGCCGGGCATCCGGTCGTTGGCACGTGGTTTCTTCTGGCTGAGCTCGGTGTGGTGCCCGCACAGGAAGGGGGGGTGCACGTCATGCAGGAAACGGGCGCCGGCGTCCTTCCCGTCGAAATTCGTTTCAAGGACGGCCGTCCCCAGCGCGTCACCATGACGCAGACGGCAGCGGCATTCCGCCCCATCAAGTTTAAAAAAACTGCGCTAGCCAAATCGCTCGGCCTGACTCCGAAAGACTTCGATCCTCATCTCGACCCCGAGTGCGTTTCGACTGGCATCTTCAATCTCATGGTGCCGCTCAGAAATCGCGCAGCGCTCGGAAAAATCGTCATGAACATGTTCGAGCTCCGCAAGCTGGTCGGCAAAAATGCCACCATGGCTTACTGCTTCGCGTCCGTAGGCAACGGCAAGGTTTCCTCTCGAGGCATGCTCCCCTGGGAGATTTACGAAGACCCCGCCACGGGCTCTGCCGCCGGCTCGCTCGGCGCGTATCTTGTGAAGCACGGCAAACTCGCGGCCGGCCATACGCTCGGCATATTGCAAGGTGAAGAAATGGGCCGTCCGAGCCACATTGAAGTGGAGGTCACGCAAAGCGGTAAGAAATTGGTGCCGCGCGTCAGTGGCGCGGCCGTTAAAGTTTTTGAAGGCACGATCCGCGTCTGACTTGGTACTCAGTCACAAACTAGCGCCTACAAAAAGGGCCGCCTCGTTTTCGCCGGGCGGCCCTTCTCGATTCCGCGATGATGCGTTCGCAGGACTTTAGCGGTTGCGCGGAGCGGCCGTCGTTTTCCGATCCTTCCGCAGGTCCTTGCGATCGGCCTTAAGATCCTTTTTGTCTTTGTTGATGTCTTTCTGATCTTTGTTGCGATCCTTGCGGTCTTGCTTCAAGTCCTTCTGGTCGCTGTGCGTATCTTTAACGTCCTGGTTGCGGTCTTTGCGATCGCTGTTCAGATCCTTGACGTCGCTGTTGCGATCCGTTCGATCAGCAGTCAGGTCCTTCTTGTCCTTGTTGATATCGCGCTGATCCGCATTCCGATCCGTGCGATCCTTGCTCAAATCGGTCTTGTCGTGGTTGATGTCGCGCTGGTCGGCATTTCGGTCGACGCGGTCCTTGCTCAAATCTTTGCGGTCAGCTTTTGCCTCGGAGCTGTTCGCCCCATACTTCTGATCGTCCTGCTTTAAATCTTGTTTGTCGTGGTTGATGTCGCGTTGATCCGCGTTGCGGTCCAAGCGATCCTTGCTCAAATCGGTCTTGTCGTGATTGATGTCGCGCTGGTCGGCATTTCGGTCGGCGCGGTCCTTGCTCAGATCGGTTTTGTCTCGATTGATGTCCTTATTGTCCTGATGAATGTCTCGCTTGTTTGCGCTGATGTCCTTGTTGTCCTGGTGAATGTCCTGCTTGTCGTTCTTGACGTCGCGCTTGTCCTGGTTGATATCTTTCTGGTCTGCATTGCGGTCCGCGCGATCTTTGCTGAGGTCTTTCTTGTCTTGCCGAATGTCCTTCTTGTCCTGCTTGATGTCCTGCGGTTGCGAGGTCGAGTCCTGGCTCTGGGCGTAGGCACCTCCGGCTAACAGGCCGGCCAATGCGAGGGCGAGCGCAGTTCGTCCAGTTATTCTATGTATATGCATGGTTTTCTCTCCTGAAGAAAACTTTCCGTGACCTGTCCGGATTTAATGCTTCAAAACACCACAAGGGCAGGAAAGTTTCTTGAAAATTTGCGGAAATACATCGCCGTAACTACAGGAGTGAGAACCAGCCGAACCAACAACCCTAACTACTTGTCTTTCAATGATTTGTGCACTGCGTCGAGGATGCCATTCACAAAAGAACCGGCCTCCTCGGAAGAGAATTTCTTGGCCAGCTCGACCGCTTCGTTGAGGATCACCTTCGGCGGCGTGTCCGTGGTTCGCAGTTCGTAAATTGCCAGACGCAGAATTGCACGGTCGATCACCGCGAGCCTTTCAAGCCGCCAATTCTCCGCTTGCTTCACGATTAGCTCGTCGATCGCCGGCGTCTCTTTCACCGCGCCCTCGAAAAGCCTGTTCGCAAATACGCGCGTGGAGTCCGCAGCTTTGGCGGCCCGCCAAAATTTGGCTTCGAGCTTCGCCGGCTCCTGCTCGCTCATGTCCCACTGGAAGAGCATCTGCATCGCAAATTCGCGGGATTTTGTGCGCAGCGACACGTTACTTGCGCCGCGGCTTTCCGCTGGCGGACGGCTTCCGTTGCGCGCCGCGCAGTTTGCGTGACAGATGTGCCATCTCAATCGCGGCCAGGCCCGCCTCGAATCCCTTGTTGCCGCCCTTCAGCCCCGCTCGATCAATCGCCTGCTCCAGCGTGTCGCACGTCAGCACGCAAAACATAATCGGCACGCCCGAATCCATCTGCGCGAGTTGCAACCCGCGCGCCGTCTCCGAGCAAACGTAATCATAGTGCGAAGTTTCCCCGCGAATGACGCACCCAATCGCAATCAACGCGTCATAGCGTCCCGTCAGTGCAAGTTTTTTCGCCGTCAGCGGCAGTTCGAACGATCCCGGCACTCGCACCGCGTCCACGTCCTTACTCGCGGCGCCCGCTCGCTCCAACGCGTCGACCGCCGCTGCCAGAAGCCGCTCGGTGATAAAACTATTGAACCGGCTGACTACGATTCCAAAACGCAATCCAGCCGCGCTCAACCTGCCGTCAATTTTTCCAGGTTGTAATTTTTCCGCCATCTCTAGTCCGGGTCGCTCTCTTTTCCTTTACGCCGGTCATTTCCCAACGAATTTCGCCGCCCTCTTCTCCAAAAATGCCTTCGTGCCCTCACGCATGTCTTCGGTAGCGCAAGCCAAACCGAAAAGCGTCGCCTCGAGGAACAAACCTTCTTCTTGTGGCATTTCCACGCCGCGTTCAATCGCTTCCATCGCGTACTTCACCGCAACCGGCGCGTTCGCAATGATCTTTCTTGCCAGAGCCTCAGCAGCCGGCAAAAGTTCCGCCGGCTCGTAAACATGATTCACAAGTCCGATGCGCAGCGCTTCCTCGGCCCCAATCATTTCGCCGGCCAGACAAAGTTCGTGCGCTACGCCCTTGCCGCAGAGCCGCGCCAATCGCTGCGTCCCGCCGTATCCCGGAAGAATCCCCAGCTTCACTTCCGGCTGCCCCAGCTTTGCCGGCTTGCTCGCAATTCGAATCGTGCACGTCATCGCAATCTCGCAGCCGCCGCCCAGCGCAAATCCGTTGATCGCGCAAATGGACGGCTTCCCCATCGTTTCAAGAAGATGAATCACTCCCTGCCCAAACAGCGAAAACTCCTTGCCGTTCACAGGTGTTTGCTGTGAAAGCTCGCCGATGTCCGCTCCCGCGACAAACGACTTTTCTCCCGCACCAGTCAAAATCAGCACGCGCACTGCGTCATCCCCGCGCGCATCCAAAAGCGCGTGCTGCAACTCCTCCATTGTCTTGCGGTTCAAGGCGTTCAGCGCCTTCGGCCGGTTGAAAGTAATGAACGCAATCCCGTCCTTCTTCTCGTACAAAATATTTTCGTAACCCATCGCGTCTCGTTCTTTCTTCTCTCTGACCTCTGTGCCCTCTGTGTTAAAACCCAGCTTTCTTCGCAGCTCACGCCTAAAACTTCATCGCCTTCGGTTTCGCAGGATCGGCGTAATCATAGAATCCCCGCCCGGCCTTCCGCCCGTTCCAGCCCGCCAAGACCATCCGCTTCAAAAGCGGCGGCGAGGCAAACCGCTTCTCGTGAAACTCATCGAACATGATTTGCGAAATATAATACGTCGTATCCAGTCCCACAAAATCAAGCAAAGTCAGCGGCCCCATCGGATGCCCGCAACCGAGTTTCATCGAATTATCAATGTCCTCGATCGAACCGACGCCCTCTTCCAGCGCGCGAATCGCATCCAGCAAATACGGCACCAACAGCCGGTTCACAATAAATCCCGTCGAATCGTGCGCCCGCACCGCCGTCTTTCCCAGTTTCGTCCCAAATGCGACCATTTCTTCATACACTTCCGCGTCCGTCGCAATCGTCCGTACCACTTCCACCAGCTTCATCACCGGCACCGGGTTGAAAAAATGCAAGCCCACAAACCGCTGCGGCCGCTTGGTCGCCGCGGAAATCTCCGTGATAGTCAGCGACGAGGTATTGCTGGCAAAAATCGTGGCCGGCGGACACAGCGCATCCAAAGCCGAAAAAAGTTCGCGCTTCGCCGGCAATTGCTCAATGATTGCCTCGATGATTAGGTCGCAATCCTTCAAATCTTCAAGCAGCGTCGTCCCGCGCAGCCGTCCTCTAATTTCCCCTTGCACCGCTGCCGTGATCGTTCCCTTCTCCACCAGCCGCGCTAAATTCTTTTCAATACTTTTCAGCCCTTTCTCGACAATCTCGGGGCTCACTTCCCGCACCACGGTCGCAAACCCTGCCGTCGCACACACCTGCGCGATTCCCGACCCCATCAACCCACACCCCACAACTCCCACTTTTTGAATCGCCATATTTTCCTCTTGGAATTCCCGCCACCAACTTGGGCGGAAGGCGCCATTCGACATCCTCGCCCTGTAGGGGCACGATACATCGTGCCCTCTTCACCGGCGCTCAAAGTCTACCAGAGACGAATTTCCTTTACGTCCTTTACTTCCTCTAGTTCATTTGCCTCAATTCTTTATCGCCTCAACAATCATCGCAATCCCCTGCCCGCCGCCAATGCAAGCCGTCGTCAACCCATACCGCAAATTGTTGCGCCGCAGCTCGTTCAAAATCGTAATCAACAGCCGTGTCCCGCTCGCCCCCAGCGGATGCCCCAGGGCAATCGCTCCTCCGTTCACATTCGTTTTGTCGCGATTCAAGCCCAGCGCCTTCTCCACTGCCAAATACTGCGCCGCGAACGCCTCGTTCACCTCAACACGATCCATCTGCTCCAGCGTGAGTCCCGCCAGCTTCAGCGCTTTTTGCGAAGAAGGCACCGGCCCGATTCCCATGATGCTCGGATCGACTCCCGCCGTCGCCCACGCCACGATTCGTCCTACCGGTTTCAGCCCGCGCTCTTTCGCGGTCTTCTCCCGCGTCACCACCACCGCCGCCGCGCCGTCCACGATCCCGCTCGCGTTCCCCGCCGTCACAATTCCATCTTTCTTGAACGAAGGCGGCAATTTCTCCAGGGTCTCCATCGTCGTTTCCGGGCGCCGGTGATCGTCTTCGCTAAACACCATCGTCTTCTTACCCTGCTTCACTTCCACCGGCGCGAGTTCCTCGCGAATCCGGCACGCTTTATACGCCGCATCCGCCGCCTGCTGGCTGCGCAACGCGTAAGCATCCGCATCCTTCCGCGTAATTCCGCGCTGCTCCGCCAGTTTTTCCGCGGTCATCGCCATCGGCAATCCGCAATAACTGTCCGTCAGACCCACAAACAGCGAATCCTCCAGTGCGCCTCCGCCCAATTTCAATCCGGTTCGCGCTCCGCGAACCACAAACGGCGCCTGCGTCATATTTTCCATCCCACCCGCCAGCACCATCATCGCTTCGCCCAGCAAAAGCCGCTGCGCCGCCTGCGAGACCGCTTCAATCCCCGACCCACACAGGCGGTTCACCGTCACTGCCGGCGTCTCAACTTTCAATCCCGCCTTCAATCCCACGTGCCGCGCTCCATAAAGCGCGTCCGCGCTCGTCTGCATCACGTTCCCAAAAATCGCGTGATCGAACTCTGCCGGGTCCACGCCCGATCGCCGAATCGCCTCTTTCGACGCATGCGCCGCTAAATCAATCGCGCTCACCTCCGAAAACGCTCCGGTATACCGCGCCATCGGCGTTCGCGCCCCCGCCACAATCACTACATCCGTTGGAAACATCTCGCCCTCATTTCTATTGAGTCGCTACTTTTGTATCCGGCTGTTTTAAATTGAGACCAAACTCAAAAAGAAAAAATTCGATCGATTCAGAAGAAACATCAAAAGAACTAGCAAGTTGGCTGATGCAACTGAGATATTCAGGATACCAATCGTGCGAATTGTTTCGACGCTTGTTTCCGAGAACTTCCAACTCTTCGAAAAGCCTGTCGCCAATTATTCTTATAATCCGATCATCTAGGATCAATGCAGGGAGCGAATGAATTTCTATGGAGAGAAACGCTAAGAACTTTGTATAGGTGGAGAGAGCAATTCCGCTCAAAGCTCCGACTGGTCGGTAGTGCGTTCGCCAGTCATCTACCGAATGTTCGCGCAAGGTGTTCTCAAGATGGGCAGTCAAATCTGCAAAACTCTCGGCTATTCGAAGAACGTTATTGCCGCGCATTCCGCTAGGATATCCCCACAAAATTGTGGCCATGGCAAATTGTTCTAAATCTGGCCTAGCCGCATAGTTCCGGAGATCGCGCCTGGATATAGTGACCTTCTCGGACTGCCCAAAAATCGCAGCAAGAGCACTTCCAGCCCTACCTTGTCTTGCTATGTGCGATTCCCAATTGGCTCTTTTCGCAGTAAAAGCCTGTGCCTCCACAGGCATATTTGCAATTAGATCCCTGAAATCCCTTAACCTCATTTTAGTT
>Ga0210393_10003019_pt1 | contig 13638 bp, 9 predicted proteins | sample IncBWC27OmetaG_FD_160068 | JGI IMG/M metagenome (GOLD analysis project Ga0210393, IMG submission 160068) | Forest soil microbial communities from Barre Woods Harvard Forest LTER site, Petersham, Massachusetts, United States - Inc-BW-C-27-O ... | reverse complement strand
CCGAGAAGACGCCCACCTCAATGAGGTCGTGGAGGGGGACTTCGGATTCGACGCCGTCTCCGTTGGCCTTGAGCTTGCGGGATTTCACGTTGAGGATGACTTTATATTTGTGATCGGGCGTCTCCTGCCATGTTGCGGAGACGGCGCGGTTGTCGTAGAGCGTGATGCTCTCGAACATGTCGGCGATGAGATACTGTAAATCCGGCGGAGTAGCCGCTCGCAAGGCTCCAACGAAGCCGCGCGTGTCGGGATAGGGCGGCTTGCTATAGCGGTTCTCGCGCAGATAGTTGCCCAGCGCAGCGTTCAGCTTGTCTTCGCCGATGTAGTCGCTGAGGGCGTAGAGTACCATCGAGCCCTTCTGATACCAGACGTATGGTTCATTCTGAACCAGTACAAGCGGGGGTTCGTGGCGAACTTCGCCGGCGCGTCCGCGAAGGTATCCGTCCAGCTCGTATTTAAGGAAGCGGCGCATCTGCGCGTCTCCATACTGGTGCTGCATCACACGCAGAGCGGAGTACTCGGCGAGGCTTTCGGACATCATGTTTGAGCCCTGAACATTGGCGCCAATCAATTGATGCCCCCACCACTGATGCGCGAGTTCGTGAGCAGTCACGAAATACGTGAAGTCGATGTCGTCAGGACTTTTGAGGCGGCCGATGAAGCCCATGTCTTCCGAGTACGGGACGGTGTTAGGGAAGGATTGGGCGAAGGCGCGGTACCGGGGGAATTCGAGAATACGGTACTGCTGGAACTGGTAGGGACTGTAGTTCGCAGTGTAATAGCCGAGGCCGCGCTTGGATGACGACAACATTTTATCGAGTACGAAGGTGTGCTGCGGCGCGTAATAGATTTCAAGGTTCACGTTCTGCCACCGGTCCCTCTTGATGGTGTAACGACCTGAGAGATAGGAGAAGAAATCGTTGATCTCGGTCGAGGCCATGCTGTACTCGTAGTAATTGCGGCCGTTCTGGGACCAGTGCTTCTGCAGATAGCCGGGGGCGATGGCCATCTGATCGCCGGATGTGCTGACCACGGTGTGATAGGTGATCCAGTCGGAGTCGGGGCGGAAGAGATTGAGCTGTGAGTAGTAAGGGTCGCCGCGCGGCGCGAGCTCTTCGAGCGGGCCAAGTTTTTCTTCGCGGCGACGGACCGGATTGTCGAGCTCGACGTTGCGGTTGTAGCCGAGATAGGGGAAATAATCCGAGTCGAAGAAGGTTCCGTTGTAGGCGAACTCGGGGCGTTCTCCCCCGTCCTTGAATCCGTGCGAAGTGTAGGAGCAGCGGAAGTCCATGCGCATTTTGTCGCCGGGCACGAGCGGTTGTGCAAGGCGATAGATGGAATACCAGTGCAGATGGTCGTCGAGGACGATCTGCACCGGGCGATCGAAGTGAATCTCGTCGATCGAGTCGCGCTGACCGGTGATGTGAATGTCGGAGATGGGCTGGGTGGTGCGGTTCTCGAGAATGTACCACCCGGTGGCGGAGAAAGATCGGCGCTCAGGGTAGATGTTGACCGTGGTGTCGACGGCGACGATCTTGGGCAGCGGCTGCTTTTCGTATTTCTTATAAAGCTTTTCGTAGTCGGCTTGTAGCTGGCGCCGTTGTTTTGTGGTCTGGAATGCATTGAGGCGGTGGGTGTTGTAGTAGAACCAGCCGCCGCTGCCGATGGCAACGGCAAGCAGCACGACTGTGGCGAAGACAAGTCCGGGGAGGCGCTGGGATGCACCGTGGAAGCGCGCCTTCCAGGACGTTTCGCTGCCCCGCCGAGCCATGGCGATGGAGATAACGCCGAGCAGCCCGCCGACAGACAGCCAGTAGGTAAGCGACCAGAAGAGCGCGCGCACGAAGTGGCCGTACCCGTTCATGTCGGAGTAGGTATAGGGAGTGATTTCTCCGAAAAGAGCGAGGCGGTTCTCGAAGCCGTAACGGTAAAGGATAGGGATGAGGAAGAAAAATCCGATTACGATGCCGTGGCCGAGGAACTTGTTCGGAACCAGGGTTTGTATGCAGAGGGCAAGGAACGAGTAGATGACCACCTGGGCGAAGGTGATGAGATAGAGCTCCTTGAAATATTGCAGGAACTCGTAGTGGTAATAGCCCTGAACGGTCTGCGAGACGATGGCGCAGAACAGGACGACGGTGAGCAGAATCAGTTGCACTACGGCGAGGGAACAGAATTTGCTGAGCCAGTCCATCCCCTCGCGCATGGGCAGCGAGTCGTGAATCTGCTCGAAGCTGGTGTCTCTTTCGCGCCATATCAGCTCGCCGGCATAGAGGGTGGTGACAATGATCAAAAACAACATGGCGTTGCCTTCGACGGCCTGGAGCATGAGATAGGTGACAGGCCAGACATCGCGGCCCTGTACGCGGCCGGCGAAGTGTCCGTTGACGAAAATGTAGACAACCATCAGCAGCGTGATCGCCCAGAAGGGGATCTCGCGGACGATGTTGCGGATGCGCATGCGCACCAGCGTCCGAAACTGCAGCCATGTGGTACGCGAGCCGAAATACTGATGCACGCGGGGTAAGGAGACGCCAAAAAACGGCCGCGGCGGCCGCACTTCCTCCTGCTCGACCTTCTTCTTTTTCCGAGAGACGCGGGCGGTAAGAGCCTCTGCTGACATGGGAAAGAAGATCCACGTGGCGAGAAGCGAAAGAATGCCAACGCCGATCCAGAGGAGACGGTTCCAGAGGAACATGCCGGTCCAGGCTGGCGTCAGGGTGTTTTGCTCGACCACGGTCCAGTAGCGCGTGATGCTGTCGGCAAGGAGAATGCCGAGCGGATCGAAGACCGAGGGCCAGAAGCGGTCGAGGCTGCGCGTCTGGAAGACCGAGACCAGCAGGATGAGATAGACGACGAAGAAGGCAACACCCTGGAGGTAGACAAAGATGATTCTTCGCGTGAGCGCGGCCATGGCGAAGAAGAGGCTGCCGAGGAAGAACACCTGTACGACTACTATTGAGAAGTAGAGCTTCGCGAACATTGCGAGATGAATGGGGCCGATGCGGGTGTGATCGGCCCAGGGCGCGAAGCAGCCAGCTATCACGCCAAAAATCTGACCGGCGAAGATGAGCAGCGTGATAACGATCGAACCGGTCCAGCGTCCGCCGAGGTAGGCAAGCTTGGAGATGGGCTTAGTGAAGACCATCTGGTACGTGTCGCGCTGAAAGTCGCGCAGGATCGATGGTCCGAAGATCGCCGACATGATGATCATGCCAAAGCCCGTCCCATTCAGCAGTATCTGCAACGTGGCGTAGGGGCCATTCAGAAGAACTTTGCCAGCACCCACTGGGCCGAAGTCTTCTGCCGCCACGGAGAAGAAGGCAAACAGAAACAACATCATGAAATAGACGTAGGTCGAGATGCTCTTCAGCCGCAGCTTCAACTCGAATAGAAAAAAATCCAGAAACACGGGTGACTCTCCTCGCTCGGGATCAGTTGACCTTGGTGCGATCCTTATGGCGTTCCATGTTGAGAAAGTAGACATCCTCGAGGTTGGCATCGACGGGCCTGAAGCCGCTGCCGGGGTCGGTCTCGGAGTAGATGCGGACCTCGTGAGCGCCACCCAGCAACTGTACGGAGACGATCTGCAATTGCGCTTCGAGGGTGGTGAGTTCGCTTTCGAAGGTGACCAGCTTGCTCCAGATACGGCTGCTCAGGGTTTCCAGAGCCTCGACCGGGGCGCCTTCCAGCAGAAGCTCCCCATTGCTGATGATCGCCATGCGGTTGCATAGCTCGCGAACATCTTCGACGATATGTGTCGAGAGAATGACGATTACATCGCGGCCAATGGAGCTGAGCAGATTGAGGAAGCGGTGGCGTTCGGCCGGGTCGAGGCCGGCGGTAGGCTCATCGACGATAATGAGCTTGGGATTAGCGAGAAGCGCCTGGGCGATGCCGAAGCGCTGCTTCATGCCACCGGAATAGGTGCTCAGGGCTTTCTTGCGGGCGTCCCAGAGATTGGTCTGGTTGAGCAGGGCGTCGACCATCTCCTTCCGCTCGCGGCCGTCGGTGATGCCTTTCATCACGGCGAGATGGCTGAGCATGTCGAGAGCCGAGATCTTGGGATAAACGCCGAACTCCTGGGGCAGATAACCGAGCAGGCGGCGCACGGTGTCCTTCTGCTTGAGCACATTGATTCCGTCCAGCCAGATTTCACCGGAGTCCGGTTCTTGGAGCGTCGCGATGGTGCGCATGAGTGTACTTTTGCCTGCTCCGTTAGGACCGAGCAGGCCAAACATGTTGTTGCCGATGGTAAGATTGAGGTCTTTGAGCGCCTGGACCCCGTTGGAGTAGGTCTTCGACAAGCCAGTGATAGTCAGTGGCACAAAACTCTCCCGATATGCGCATGAAAGGCATGCGCGAAAAGTGCTTACAGTGCGAAAACCCTGGGGTCGTTCTCGTGTTAGTGAAGTATACGTATCCGGGAGCGGAAATGGTTCAGATAAAAATAATGGCAATGGCGCGGTTATGCGAGTCTTACCTCGTCAGATGAGACCAGGTGAAGGCCGCCTTTATCGGGAAAGGCGAGATTGTGGACATAAAAACTACCGCAGCATTTGCCCTTGCTCATACCGCCCAGCGTTACCGAGGGGGCTGAACACAGAACTATATTGCCGCAGGTTCCGATCCATTCCTTGTGCCGATGGCCGTGGATCACGAGAATACGCGACGCATAGGGCGCGATGGCGGCGAGAATATCGGGGGCATTGACCAGCGCGAGTCCGATACGCTCTCGTATCGCGATTGACGTAACCGGATATTCCACGAGTTGATGATGGAGCATGAGAATCCAGGAACGATCGGGATAGTTTTTGAGAATCAATTTCAGCGCTCGGAGCTCAGACGGGCGAACTATGCCGATTGCGTTGGTGAGGGAGAGGTGGCTACTCGCATTTGAATTCAGGAGGATCGCTCCGTATTTGTCATCGCCTTGCGGAGGTTCGACCATGGGAAAGATTGTCTGCCAAACCTTGGCTATCTCCTTGCGTCCGCGCATGCTGCCGCGTTGCGCGAGAGAGCGCAACAGATTAGGGCGTTCTCCGTGCTGTAGATAGTCTCTGAGCAAAGGGCCCAAGGCGCCTGTCTTGTGGTCTACCACGTGGGCCCGGTCACCTTGGGCCGCATCGAGGGCAAGCACTACACGGAGCTTGCGAAGTGCTGGACCAACACTCCAGGGCAAATCGAGGCGTCCCGGATTGGTGCGGTCAATGACATTCACATCGTGGTTGCCGGGAACAAATGACAAGCGTCTCCCAAGGTTGGGATTGCGGCGAAGAAGATCGACGAACTCCGCCCACTCCGACCGCGTGCCGGCATCGGTTACATCGCCGCTCAAGAGGACGCGATCCAAAGGGGTCAACGCGTCGATCGCTTTAAGCTGGCGCATGGTACTGCGAACGCAGAGATTACCTCGCGGTCCGTAAGTACCGCACTCCATGCGAAATCCGTAGCGCTCGCCGACCATGTGGAAATCCGAAACATGCGCCACTCGGATGGTGGGGAGTTCCTGGACTGAGTCAAGCGGCTTCCAATTTAGTACCGGCCCCTTGATGGAGAGCTCGCGCCAGATCCAGAACAGGCTGGCGACGGCGGTCGAGAGTCCGAGGAAGACCGCCGCGTTCCCCATCGCGGCTCTTATCTCCACCCACGGCTGCACTTGCCGGATATCGATCATCTGCAGGCCCAGACGGAGGTCCACAAAAATAGCCAGGGCCACGCCCGCACCGGCAAACAAGACCCCTGCAAGCACGGTGCCGAAGCGTCGTCCGCGATCAAGCTGCAGGGCAGTCGCGGATGGATCGCGGAGCCATTCCACAGCCGCTCGCAGGAGTTCCCGTATAACGACGAAGATCGGAAAGACCAGGGTGTAGTGGAGGTGCCAGAAATTGTCGATGGCCATAGCAAGCAGCGGCCTGCCGATCCATAGAGCTAGGCCAACCAAGGCGGCCAGGAGGGTGAGCGTTATGGTTGGACGGTACCCCAGCGATGCAGATGTATAGAACAGCAGTCGGCCATAGGTAATCACGACCGACGGTGCAATGCCGACCAGGAGTGCCGGCCCGAGAACCAGAGTCAAAAAGCTGATCGGCGCCTTAAGATTGAATTCCAGGAACGCCGAGAGGAGGATGCTCCTCAGGCCGAGACCATGGGGGCTCATCCGGTTATCGTCGTTGTCGCCGCGCCGCAAACTCCAAATGGACAAGACGCTAAGTCCTCATCGTGCGCAGTTGGCATGTAGAGGGCAAAGGAACATCACTTCCAACAGGTCTTGCAAAGGGGCACGGGTTGAGACCGTGTCCGGCTGCCTGAGTGGCAAATAGACTCCATCTTTCAAGGCGCCCCGATACATCTTGCGTGAGACTCCGACAGTCCTCATGCAACTAAGGATTAGGCAGCCGTCGCTAACGGACGACCTTTCAAGGCCATCAGGAGGCGAGTCGTGCCGCTGACAAGCATGCTGATTCCCACAATGATTCCCAATGCCCAGAAAGAACTAACGGGCCAACGCCTCCAAATCATCAGACCCAGAAGCAGGGTGACCACGCCATGGAGCAGCAGCCACTCAGAGCCCGGGTCCTTATGCGTCCAGACATAGGTGATGATGTCCATGGCGCCTTCTACAAAGAAGAACACCCCCAATATGAGTGTGAGACCGACAAGTCCTAACAAGGGCTGTGCCAGCAAGTAAAGGCCGGCACCGATGTACAAAATGGCCACCAGGAGCTTCCAGATCGTGCGCCCGACGCCTTTGGAGCGAAAGGCATGGACCAGCTGGAAAATCCCGTCAAAAAGCAGTAGCCATGAGATCACTCTGGCGACCCCGATGGACGCGAGAGTAGGCAAGATGACCGCCACGAGTCCGAGGACTATCAGCAGGATCGCCAATATGATCGACGATTTAGACGAACGACTGCTGGCGCTCATCTTTGTCCACCCCCGCGCTCAGGCTGAACACCGTCGTCATGTTTGTTCATTGAGCCGGTACCCACGCGCTATCTGCGGATATCAACTCTACACCCGAAACTTCGGTGTCCACAGAGACCGACTGCAAACCCGCTCTCCGGTTTGGCGCGATTCGAAACTCGAGAAGATATTGGTTGTCAAGACTCTTTTGGATACTCTCCAGAAATGGCCTGAAACTGACGGGAGCCCGGGTACCCAGAAAGAAGGCCTCACCGCCGGTTGCCTCAGATAATCTGGCCATACCATTCTGCCCGTTGGTCGCTTCAAGAAAATTCCGTGATAAGTGCCCTACTCCGGGGGTGAAGAGCCCATAGATGATTGTTCCGGTGCGCTGGCCAACTGTGGTTGCAGAATTCACGTCGGGATTCGTGCTCAGGCCGGGAGAGCGTGGTCCGCCTCTGGCTCGGTCGATTCCATCCGTCACCATGATCAGCACTCGGCGGTTGGGGTGCGCGGGCCAGCCATTCATCAGACTGATCGCGGAGAGAAAGGGGCTTCCGAACGAGCCGGCGTTACCCAAAGGCAATCGCACGGAGTTGGCTGCCGCAGCATGATCCGGTGTAAAGTTTTGCACGATCTGAATCGTGGCATTCCGCATGTAGCCCACACCGACGTTCGTAGTAGGCGGCTGAGCGTTGATAAAAGCACGCAGATCATTGAGCTGCGATCCCAGGCTCCTGTCGGCAGCGTCGTCGATTGCGATGAACAAATCAAGTCCCGCATGACTTCCGCGCGCCGCCTCCCAGCCAGTCACTTGCAGATGTTCGCGACGCTGTCTCACGGTCACATCGCTGCGCTTCACCTCTGGAGTTGGCCCATCGCCTGTAGCTGACGCGGTTACTGTCATGTGCACGGGGACGGTACCGGCTGTCTCCTGTGTGTGCGCCACGAGCATGCCCGCGAATACAGCAATAAGAAAAACGAAAACTCCACGTCTGACGCCGTATTGTTTCATCTGATTCCTCCGCAGTGCCTTAACATCGCTGAACGGGATCAACGCGGGCCCCGTATTAGAGAGGCCACCAAGAAAATCTCCCGACACGAGGCTTCGTATCGCGCTAAGTAGAAGCGCGCTAACTATAAGAATCTTTGTAGGAGGGACGCAATTGGACCTTGGTCCAATCGACGATTCAGGCCTCGACCATTTAGGCGGACATCGAGATATAGCGTGCCACCGTGAGCGGCAACTCCACCCGAAAAGCCGATCCTCCTTCCGGCCGGTTATCGAAACTGATACGGCCTCCCAGGGAGTCAAGGATGGAGCGGCAGATCGACAGCCCCATCCCGAGGCCTTCGTTCTTGGTGGTAAATAACGGCATAAACACCTTCGCCTTATCCCTTTCGGAGATGCCTGGACCATTGTCTTCCACCAGGATCATTCCCCAGTGCATGTCCGCTCGAACGCTCGTCGACACAGTAAGGACTCTTCGATCCTGCGGCAGATCTCGCATGGCATCCATGCCGTTATTGATAAGATTCATGAGGACTTGTTGCAGAGGAACCTCATTGCCCTGCACCCTGAGCGCATTGGCCGACAGCATCAATCGGAGTTCGACGCCGCGCAACAGCACGTCCCTTCTCACCATCCGGGTCACGCCCGCCGCGATTTCATTCAGGTCAACTTCATAACGAGGGATCGTTTGTTTCTTGAAGATAGCGCGCATGTTCTCGAGTACGGCCCGGGCCCGCTTATTATCCTCTCGAATGTCGGTCAGAGCTGCCCGGATTTCTCCGTAGTCGGGTGACGGTCTGGAGGCAAGGTGTTCTGCCGTCTGGGCGTTGCTAAGGATCGCCCCCAGCGGCTGAGCTAATTCGTGCGCCAGGGATGCAGCCATATGACCTATCGACGCTACGTGGTTTAGATGGGAGATCTCCTCCGCGATGAGCTGACGTTCCAGGAACTGCTGCGCCCGGATTCTTCGTTTGATCAGCCAAATCAAGAGAAACATGAAGGCAGACTGAGCGGCAATGAATGTCAGGACAGCAATAATTCTGTATTTGTACTTTTCCCAATCCGTAGGTGCCCGAAACAAGACCGTAGACTCGGCCGGGATCCTCGACTCTGGAATGCCCCAGCGTTGCAGTTGCCGCCAGTCGAAGAAATAGGCATTGGTACCCACTACGGCAGCGATATCCTGGGGTCTCTCACCGTTGAGAATCCTGTATGCGATCTTGCCGGCCTCGCGGCCCTGGCCCGCAAAACTGCTTACGTAACCGCCCATCGTTCCGTGGCCCAGAAGAGTGTCGAACAGGACAAAGATCGGCGCATTGGCGACCGATGCATTGGCTACCGAGACGGTCTTTGGGAAGTACGTTCCCCCCGCATCACGTTCGATGGTGGTAAACAGGACGATCGAGTCGCTCGGCAGCACCTTGAGGCGCTCAATGAGCGCGGGCATAGCCAGGTCGGTGAGGTAGGTTATATCGAGCCTATGTTCATAAGGGGGCAGGCTCTTCCTGACAGCTGCTTCCAGCTCCTTGTCGTACAATCCCGCGCCTCCGACGACAACCACGCGCTTAGTGTCAGGAAGCAACGTCAGGGCCGCGTCCAAAGTCCTCGCCGGTTCCCAGGTTAGCCAGACACCTGTAAAGTAGGAGTGGAACGGCAGAGTGCCTACCTGCTCCTTTGTCGCGCCGCAAAAGACTACCGGGATATCTTTGAAGTGGTTTTCGTGCGACTCGAGCATGAACTGAATCGGAGATGGACCGGCGGCGATAATCAGATCCAGTTTCCGATCCTGATACTTGCCAATATAGGCTTCACGAATCTGCTTCTGAGAAGCCTCATCCGGAAACAGGCCAGTTTCCATGGACTCGGTATAGAGCTCAACCTGGTAAGGCGCTGTGTTATCCAGAATAGCGCGCAGCTGTTGATCGATAAGGTGGTATGAGAGTGTCGACGGACCGGTCTCGTAGATAATCAGGACCTTGCGGACTTCCTGCCCGGGTCTCCCGGCAGTCGATCGGAATGGCAGACCGCACACCAGCAGCGCGAGCACAATCGTAGCTCGCCAGGGGCGGCGGCCGCGTTTATCGGCGGTTGGTGGCGGCCGGAAGCATCGATCGACATCACGACCCACAGGATGACGACCAGCAGTGCCAGGACCAGCGGGAGCTCCTCGATCATCCAGACGGCCGGCCACCACGTACCTCCGTCACGCTCGTAATCCAACTACCGAACCAGGAAAGATAGCCTCTGTCAGGTAGCACAATCTACCGGAGACGATGCGGGCGATCTCACGTAACCGATTGCAGGCTTTACAATTCGGACAAATTTTACCATTCCGAATGGTCGTTGTCTAAAGCGGGGATCCGCATATTGACTTGGGAAGGAGGCGACCTGGTGGAACGCCTCGACGTAAAGACTCCCACCAGCCCGGTCACTGGCAGTGTGAGCGGGGCTTGCTCGCTAATGATTCAGCCTGCGGCACTTATGGCTACATGGCTGGCGGTTGCCGCCGTTTTCAAGACAGTCTTGGAGGAGGCGGCAGATGACCGCCAGTGCGCAAACGTTCGACCAGGCGAACGACGTCTGTAATCGACTGCGCGCCTAGTTTCTGCATCACCCGGCCGCGCTGGACCTTGATCGTCTTCTCGGCGGTGCCGAATTCCCCCCCAATTTGCTTGTTGAGCATCCCTTGAGCCACTCGCAGGCAGACCTCGCGCTCTCTCCGTGTCAAAGTTTCGAAAATGGCACGATCACGGTTGAGTGCATCGCGACGAATACAGGCTTCCTGCGATCGCGCCAGCGCTGTTCCGACAGCGGCAAGCAGTTGGCTCTCATCGAAGGGTTTGGTGAGAAAATCGACGGCGCCCGCTTTCATGGCGCGAACAGTGTCGGGGATATCGGCATGTCCACTGATGAAAACAATAGACAGAGTTTCCGATACCTGGCTCAGCAGTTGCTGCAGATCCAGTCCGTTGATCTCCGGCATCTGGAGATCGAGGACGACACACGCGGGCCCGGGATCGAGTTGTTTGTCAAGAAACTCTCTAGCCGATGCATAGACTTGGACTAGTTGATTGTGTGAGCGAAGGAGCCGGCTCACCGCGCGGCAGATGCTCGGGTCGTCGTCGACGATGTGAACGGTACCTTCGGTGATGGACTGCGACTCCACGAATATTCCTCCGTTGGCGTTCCCCAGGCCAAGGGAAAATTCTTGGATCATTACCGCTCTACGAGTCTAGCAACCCGGGCGCCCGGGTGATGAGTTTTTCTATCGTGGCGAGCAGTTGATTGTCATCTACAGGCTTTCTCAAATACAAGCTGTCGCCCATCCGGACACTCCAATCGACAAAATCGGATTCCGCGTGCCCGGTGAAAAAAATATAGGGAATTGGCGAGCCAAGTTCAACCAGGTGGTCCCGCAGTTCAAAACCGTTCATTTCCGGAAGTTCAATATCGAGAACCAGGCAATGCATCCGGAGCAATTCGGGATCTGCCAGCGCGGCCTCAGCGGATTCATAAGCAGTACACTCGTACCCATGCGATCTGAGCAACCGGCCCATGGCTTTTCGTACGGAAAGGTCATCCTCGACCAGGCCTATGCGCGGCGCATTTGGAAGGCAATGGATCATCGTTGTGTTTGAACTCACTTCGCGGAGGTAGCGTGGGGGCAGCCTTGTCCAAGACGAAGGAATATACTTGGGTTGGTTGAATTTGCAATTGGGCCTTCTGCCTATAAGGCGTTGCCGGCTTTGTGGCAGGATCGCCCATTGGACCAAGGTCCTATTGTCGTCATTCGCCACGATTGTTATAGTCCGTTTCGCCTCATAGTTATGAGGAATCAGCGGTTACCTGGTTGTGAGGACGGGTGAGACTCTCAGCTCGATTCAGCTGTGCTCGGTGTGAGCGCCGTCAAGGGAAAGGTGGCAACATTACACGATGAAGTCGTATCGGCGGCTTGAACGCTTCTTGTTCATCGCGGGTTTGGTCATGGTGCTGGTGTGCGTGCTGGTGCGCGTTCACGGTGTAGTGATGGCTCGCGCCGCGATCTGGAGTTTTGAGGCGCACCAATCAAGGTCGCAGGCGGTGGATTCTGCGGGCGCAAAGCAAGATGCTTCTTCGATCAATTTCGCCCTCTGGTCCGAGAAGCGAATTCGAGCATACGAAGCGGCCTTGGGCATGAAGCTGGACGCTCCTCTCGCTGTCCTCTCTATCCCTAAAGTAGGCCTTGAAGTCCCGGTATTCGATGGAACCGACGACCTCATCCTCAACCGCGGAGCAGGCAGGATCGCAGGAACTGCGATGCCAGGGGAGCCGGGGAACATTGGCATCGCCGCTCATCGCGACGGCTTTTTTCGAGGACTGAAGGAAGTTCACGTTGGTGACAGTATTGAACTCGCAACAAACGAAGACCACTTTCTTTACAAGGTTGACGACATTCATATCGTGCAGCCATCCGACGTATCTGTTCTGCAAAGTGGTACGCAGTCATCAGTGACCCTGGTGACCTGTTATCCGTTCTACTTCGTTGGGGACGCACCTCAGCGTTACATAGTCCATGCATCGATGGTGGATGGCGACAAAGCCGCGACATCTGGATCCGATTCCGCAGTTCAGAAGGTTCGAAAGGAGCAAACACAATGAATTCAAAAGGTAGCTGGTCAAGAGTTGGGACGCTGCTTGCGGTGGGGGCTATTAACCTGGTCTTCGCGGTAAGTATGAGTGCGCAGGTAGAAAAGGAAACCGCTACGACCCATGGAGCGTCGACCAAGGAAGTCAGCGTCGAGAGCGGGGAAGTGGTCATGGTCGAAGGCAATGACCTGATCATCAGGAACGATCAGGGGCAGATCGTACATTTCCCGAACGTTCCAAACAGCACGAAGTTCCATGTAGGTGGACAGGAGCTTAGCGTTCACGATTTGAAACCGGGCACGAAGCTGGAGCGCACGATCACGGTCACGACGACACCTAAATTGGTTACGACGACGGAGACGGTCACCGGCACAGTTTGGCGCGTGACTCCGCCGACCCGTGTGATTCTCACGCTGGAGGATGGGACGAATCAGCAGTTCACTATTCCCCGGGGCACGACGTTCACGGTGGACGGCCGGCAAACGGATGCGAACGGCTTGCGGCCGGGGATGAAGATTTCGGCCACGCGAGTGGTCGAGACGCCGATGACGGTGGTCAACCAGCATACCCAGATAACCGGCACCGCGCCACCGCCGCCGCCACCTCCTCCCGCCGCCACTCCGATCCTGATTGTGGTCTCACGGCCGGTGCCGGCACCCGCACCGGAAGCGGCACCTGCACCTGAGCCGGAGAAACTGCCCAAGACCGGGTCGGGCGTTCCCTTGATCGGGCTAGTCGGACTCTTGTTCCTGGGCGCGTCGTTCGGTCTGATGATGTTGCGCAAGTCGCGCTTCATGGCCTAGAAAGAAGCGAGAGATTTCTGGCCCGCCGCACTCGGGGTGGCCCAATCCTCAGGAGTTTGGTCGCTTATCGAGTTCATTCAAGAGCAATATATGCAGACTAGCTTTAAGAACGAGACTTAGCCGAGTATCCGATGTAGGCGTTTGGGGAGTGAATGAAGGAGGTGCCGGTTATGTCTTCGTCTGAGGAGAAGATGTCGCGGCTGCAGCTGACCGCGATGGTGGTGGGCGGGATGGTGGGTGCGGGCATCTTCTCACTGCCGCGTACCTTCGCCGGGGCCACCGGGCCATTTG
>Ga0210393_10003018_pt1 | contig 13641 bp, 16 predicted proteins | sample IncBWC27OmetaG_FD_160068 | JGI IMG/M metagenome (GOLD analysis project Ga0210393, IMG submission 160068) | Forest soil microbial communities from Barre Woods Harvard Forest LTER site, Petersham, Massachusetts, United States - Inc-BW-C-27-O ... | reverse complement strand
CGCCCGGTGGCGCGATGACGGCGGTATCCGGTTGCAAGATCGCGTTCTGCTGCGTTTCGGGTTGCACCAGGCGCTGCAGCTGGGCAAGCCGCTGCAATTCCACGTCGGCTTCGGCGACCGGGACTGCGATCTGCATAAGACCAATCCGCTGCATCTGCTCGACTTCCTCCGGCAGTCCGGCGACACCCCGATCGTGCTATTGCACTGCTATCCCTACGAGCGCGAAGCCGGCTACCTGGCCCAGGCCTTCAACAACGTCTATCTCGACGGCGGGCTGAGCGTGAACCACCTAGGGGCTCGGGCGCCAGCGTTCATCGCCCGGCTGCTGGAAATGGCGCCCTTTTCCAGGATCCTGTACTCGTCGGACGGGTTCGGACCCGCAGAATTGCACTTCCTTGGTGCCAGGTTGTGGCGCAACGGTATTCACCGTGTGCTGCGCGATTTCGTGGAAAACGGCGACTGGTGTGAAAGCGACGCAAAGCGGGTAGTCGATCTTATTGCCTATGACAACTCTGCCCGCGTCTACAACCTCGACGTCGGGAGACGCTAAGACAGGATACGGAAATGGGGCTCCTGGGGGACGCGATGGAGTGGACCCGCCACCAAGTGGTGTCGCGAGTCCCCAAAGCCGACTTCGACCAGCGGGATCCGGACTATATCCGCGACCAGCTGCCAGGGACCTGGCTGCTGGCGTCGCTGTACTTCAGGGCAGACGTGCGCGGCCTGGACCGGATCCCCAGCGAGGGGCCGGTGCTGCTGATCGGCAACCACAGTGGCGGCAACGTCCCTCCGGACACGTTCGTATTCACGCTCGCGTTTTGCTCCTACTTCGGCGTCGAGCGGCCCTTCTACCAGTTGGCCCACAACCTCGTCGTCTCGGCGCCGCCGTTGGGCTGGCTGCGCAAATTCGGCACCGTCGCCGCAAATCACGAAAACGCGCGATCGGCGTTGGAGTCCGGGGCGGCGCTGCTGGTCTATCCCGGCGGCGACTATGAAGTCTTCCGGCCGTCGTGGGAGCGTCACAAGGTCGACTTCGGCGGGCGCATGGGATACGTGCAGCTGGCCCGGGACGCCGGCGTGCCGATCGTGCCCGTCTCCAGCGTCGGCGGCCAGGAGAGCGCCCTGTTCCTCAACCGCGGGCAATGGCTGGCCAAGCTGCTGATGGCGGACAAGCTGCTACGACTCAAGAGCATCCCGATATCGCTGGCGCTGCCGTGGGGCCTGAACATCAGCGACCTGGCCGGGCACATTCCGCTGCCCACCAAGATTGTGATCGAGGTGCAGGAGCCGATCGAGGTCGATGGCGATGACCAGGCGGTGCACGACAAGGTGATGGAAAGCCTGCAGGGCGGCGTCGACCGCCTCGCCGCCGAACGTCGATTCCCGGTGCTCGGCTGATGCGCGTCGAACGCCGATGCGTGATCAACGCCGACCGCGACGCGGTCTGGAAGATCGTCAGCGACCCGGACTGCTACCCGTCGTTCATGACGAACCTGGAGCGCTGGGAGTCGGCGAACGACCAGCGCACCGGCGTCGGTGCGCGTTACACCGTGCACTGGAAGATCGGCTCGGTGCCCGTCGGCGGCCTGATCGAGGTGGTCGAGTTCGACGACGGCCGCGACCTGGCCTGGGTAGGCATTACTGGTGTCACGCTGCGTGGCCGGATGCGGTTGCGCGACAGCGCCGACGGCCGAACAAACGTGACATTCCGGCTGTCGTATCAGGCGCCGGGCGGCATATTGGGTTACATCGCCGACCGGATCGCGGTGCGTCAGGTGGGCCGCACACTGTCCGAAACCCTGAAATGCCTCAAAAGGCTCGCCGAGTCTTAGCTGGCTGACGGCGCAGGCCGGTGGGCTAACCCAGCTGTAGCGGGAACGACACAGTCGCTAACTAAAGTGTTGTGACAGTTGCTGTTTGGACTGTGACTGGCGCGTCTGCGTCCTGACACCTCAACATATGGCACACCTCAACATATGGCGTCAGGTGCCGCCTTCCTTAGGCGTGTACTGCGGGCAATATTCTTTGATGCTCACGCCGACGAAGTAGCCGGCATGATAGGCAGGCATGTTACTGCTGTTCACCACGTCAGCCGCCACCTGGCTAGGCGTCATGCCCTGGTCAAGTTTCTGACAAACCACATGACCGGCCTCGATCGCGTGGTTGGGTGATACGTGGTCAGTGATGCCCTCGGACTTCAGCGCTGCCAGGAATTTGGTGTCGTTGGTGTCGGCATGAGCGATCGAGACTGCCCCCAGCGGGCCAAGCAACGCGGCCATCACGGCTACTAGCAGGCGGATAGCCATTTCAGATTCACTCCCATCGTCGCCGCCGCATGACGTGCGGCGATCCTCGAGTCAATACGTGCAATTGGTCAGCGAGCGGTGCGAGCGTCCCCCAAATAGCTTCAGCTCAACGGCTTTCAGTAAGTCGCTGGTCCCTTTGAACGACTTCCAGCAACTCGACTTTCCAGCAAAATCGCTCGCTACAGTGACGGGTAACCCCTGTCGCCTCCGCCCACACCTGCGATCGACAGAGTTCACCTGCAATCCACTAACCGGTTAGCTGCTGGTTAAGCACAGCAGCGAGATGCGACCCACGTTAGGGTGGTAGGCAGAAGCGCTGCCTAGTAGTCACCCTGCAGGTTAGGGGGCGAATCAACTGTAGGAGCTCTGTAAACCTGCGCCCAGCGGGGCATATGCCTAATCAGGTGTATAACCGTTGGTGGCACAACAGGTTTCAGATTCGCGTAGTCCGAGGCCTGACCGGAAGCGAAGAGGCTAGCCCATATTTTTCGAAAACCTTTCGCTGGCGGCTCAGAAGAACGGCGCCTTGGGCCACGGGCTGGATCCGCGGCGCAGGAAAACCCCGTCCCCTGCAGCAACGCACCCGCCGGAATGCGTGATAGCGGAAACACGTCGAACAGCGCAAAGCCCTGTTCACCAAGCCATCTCATCGTTTCCCCGATCGGCGGCGCGCCCTTGTTGTACTCCAGCAGCGACAGCTCGATAACGATGGCCTCGACGCCTGCAAGCGTCCGCCCGGCGCCGCGCAGCACATCGATTTCCGCGCCCTGCACATCGATCTTCAACAGGTCGAATTCGCGGCCGGGCATCTCGGCCAGCACGTCATCCAGCGTGCGCATGGGCAGCGAGATCGTGTCGCGCGGATAGCTGGTCTGCTCGTCATAGAGCGACGAACCGGAGGAATTGATCGCGGCATTCACATGATGGAACGCGACATCCGCACGGTTTTCCGCGCCCAACAGCACGATCCGATAGTCCACATCCGGCAGCTGCGCGGCAATGGCCTTCAGCTGCACCTCCTCGCCGGGTTGGGCTTCGAGCATCAGGATCGGCGACTGCGCAAAGAAATGGCGCGCCGTTCGCGCGAAAGCCCCTCGAACGCGCCGATGTCGAGAATGCCCTTGGGCCGAAAGCCCTGCCTTTGCAGCACATTCAGCCCGAAGGGAACTTGCGTCCGCGCCAGGTTGCCGTGCAGCCATTCCACGGCCGACTGGTAGGCGGCCAGTGCCTCGGCCACCCGGCCCTGTGGCGGACAGCGCGGCCGCCAGCAGATGCAGCGCCACAGGGTGCGCCGGTTGGGTTTTCAGAATCTCGCGGGCGATGGCTTCGACCCGCGCCATGTCATTTGCGGCCAGCGCGGCGGCAGCTTCATCCAGTGCTGTCATGACGCGGACGCGTCTCTCCCGAGATGTGAATGCTGTGACATCAGCCGCTGTGGCCTGGCGAATCCGACTTTAGACTAGGGATGAAGCATCAAAAATCCAGGACGTGTCCCCAGTTGCAAGGCTCTCGAAGTGATGGGGAGGCGCGAAGCTGACGAGGCTGTTCATGTCCCAATAGTCTTTCCAGACAGTGATTTTCCCATCGATCACTTTGTGGACCGTAACGAACCGCAACACACCCTGCTCGCCCGTCGTGAAAGTCCAAGTCTCCGAATGCTCGTAGAGGACATCGGAGCCGTTGGACACCAGCAGACCGTCGTGGTTCTCGTAGCCCGCCAGCGGCTCGAGCCCCATCTTGAGCCGTTTCACGATGTCTTCGGGACCGCGCGCCGACAACGCAGGGACCGGCATGTCGACGTAGAGGCAGTCGTCTGCCAGGAACGTCTTGACCGCACCCCAATCCCGCCGCGAAAGCGCCTGCCATAGCCCGATTACGACATCCTCGACCGCGATCGTAGAAACCTCTGTCATAGCGGCCAATAAACTCGGTTGCCGGGCGGGTGTCAACCACAGCTTTACGGCGGATACTCAGCAAGGTGACCCCGCTACAGCGCTACCTCGCCGAGGAGATCGCGACTGATGTCGTCGACGGTCTGCTGACCCGACGCGAAGCCATGAGGCGACTGGCTCTGCTCGGGGTGGGTACAGCGGCCGCCACCGCGCTCATCTCAGCCTGTTCCAAGCAGCAATCGGAAGAAGCTCCCACGCCCACGCCCCCTCCCGAAAATTCAACTGGCTCAGCGCAGCCGCCTGGCATGGCGAACGCACTGCCCACGTCGCCGATCAGCTGGGCCGGGCCGCAGGGCCAGCTGCAAGGGGCGTGGGCCCAGGCAGCCAATTCCAAAGGCGGCGTCCTGGTCATTCACGAGAACAAGGGCTTGAACGACTGGGTGCGGTCGGTCGCCGGTCGTCTCGCCGGAGCCGGGTATTCCGCGTTGGCGATCGACCTGTTGTCCGAGAAAGGCGGGACTGGCGCCTTCCAGGACCCTGCGCAGGCCACTGCGGCCTTGGGCACGATCGCGCCGGAACAGTTCACCCACGACCTGAACTCCGGTGTCGCCGAACTGCGGCTGCGTGCGCCCGGGCAGAAAGCTGCCGTGGTCGGGTTCTGCTTCGGTGGGGGATTGGTGTGGCAGCTGCTGGCCTCCGGCGCGCTGGGAGTGTCGGCCGCGGTCCCGTTCTACGGACCGTTACCCGATAATCCCGACTTCACCGGATCCAAGGCTGCCGTGCTGGGTATCTACGCGGCCCTGGACACCCGCGTCACCGGCTCCCAGCAGGCAGCCAAGGCGGCCTTGGATCGAGCCGGTTTGGTCAACGAGCTGGTTGTCGAGCCCAATGCCGACCACGCCTTCTTCAACGACACCGGCCCGCGCTACAACGCAGCGGCGGCGGCCGACGCATGGCGGCGGCTGCTGGACTGGCTCGGCCCCTACCTCGCCGGGCAGTGATCAGCGCTCGTCGCGTTCTTGGCCGGCAGCTGCGGCGCACTCGTTCGTGGATTTTTGGGGTGTCAGCCAGGATCCTCACGAGTGGATGGACGGCCATGGTTACCAGCTGGTGCACAACGACTAGTGGGCGAAAAAGCCGCGGCTGTGTCGCCAGAACACCCGCGGGTGACGCGCTCTACCACAGCGAAGAATTCCGCGGTAAAGCGATCGGATGGGCTTGGCAACTCACGATATTCACCGCAGGTACCTTGCCCGCGATCACCTTCGTCGCGATCACCGCGCTGCGGTGGCGAAGAAGATCTGTCGGCGGGGATCTCTAGGTGTCGACCCGAGCCATCGACCGTGCCGGCCCGAGGGCCACCGGCAGCGTCGACCAACCCCGCAGCACACGTGTGTCACGCCGACTTCCGATACCCGCCGCCCGCGCGTCTGGGAAGCGGTCAAAGAACGTTCGCAGACCGACTTCGCCCTCGGCACGGGCAAGGGCGGCCCCCAGGCAGAAATGCCGGCCCCCGGAGAACGCGAGATGTTTCCCGGCATTAGGCCGTTCGATGTCGAAGCGGTGTGGATCGGGGAACACCGACGGGTCCCGGTTGGCTGCGGCCAGATAGACCACCGCCAACTCCCCACGCTCGACCTGCCTGCCCGCCACCTCGACATCGTTGCGGGCCACTCGCGCGGTGAGCTGCACCGGCGATTCGAGCCGCAGGATCTCTTCAACGGCGTTGGGCCACAACTCAGGGCGCCGGCGCAGCGTCTCGAGGTGCTCGGGTGTATCCAGCAACATGCGAATCCCGTTGCCCAACAAGTTCACCGTGGTTTCGAACCCAGCGGCCAGCACCAGTCCGGCGATCGCCTGGAGTTCAGTCTCATCCAGATATGTTTCCGCAGAGCCGCTTTCAGCCGTCTGGATCAACTGGCTCATCAAATTGTCACCCGGGGCGCGCCGCAATTGCCGCAGATGCTCCGCGAGCCAGGCGTCGAATCCGGCGATCCCTTTCTGCACGGTCCGGTACTGCCGCCACGGCAATCCGATGTCCAGACTCGGCGCGGCCAACTCACCGAATTCCAGGATGCGTCGCCGGTCCTGCTCGGGTACGCCCAAGATGTCGCTGATGATCGCGACCGGAAGCCGCGAGCAATACCGCGCAACGATGTCTACGACACCGGAATTTTCGGCCAGCTCATCCAAGAGATCGGCCGCGGTCTGCTCGACGCGATCACGTAACGCGGCGACCGCCCTGGGGGTGAACACGGCCGACACCGTCTTGCGGTAGCGAGTGTGATGCGGCGGCTCGACGGCCAGCAACGACGGCGCCCGCAGCGGATGAAGAAGGTCGTCGCGAGCGCGCCGCTCCAGCCATCGCATCGGTGCCGGCAGATTTGATCCGAAAATCAGCACCCGGAAGTCGTCGGATCGCAGCAGCTCATGAGCGACCGCATGGTCGGCGGTGAGGTAGCTGACCCGGCCTTTCACCAACGGGCCGCGCGCGCGTACTTCGTCGTAAAACGACACCGGGTCGGCGGCCACCTTCGGATCGGCGATCAGCCTGCCCTGCAGATCTCCTCGCCGGGCCCCGATCGCCGCAACACCCCGAACAAACCCGTGCATCGCAAGCCAGTGCATTCTCTCCTTCACGGGTCCTCCATCGATGCGCCGGGCCGGTGCTATTTCACCAAGCCTAGGCCCGCCGCCGGAAGTGCCGGGCCGACTACCGGGCCGGCTTCAGCACTCGGCGCTGATCTTGAAGTCTGTCGTGATGACTTTGTTGGGATTGCTGCTGTTGATCCCGTAGGCACTGCCGGTGATGGTGTAGGCGCTGTTGCTGAGGTCGACGTGCGCGCTTCCGACCCCGCCTTCCCAGAAGCTGCCGGTGAACCCGTCGATATTGCGCATCTTCACCCACTGTGGGATGGCCCGGTATCCACTGAGCAGCACCACCGCTTCCACCTGGCCGTCGCGGTCACGGATGTCGATGGTCCGGTACGACTGCAATTGGCTGCACGCCGGAGGACGTGTGGTGTGAGTGGTCCCGTCGATGGTCAGACGGGCGGCCCTGAGCGGCGTTGTCTGCGCCTGCGAGCACCCTGCGACGCCGGCGACAACGACGAAAGCAAGCGCGACCAACCGGTTCCGCACCAGTTCACGTCTTTTACTGCCGTTTTGGCATCATCGCGGGCAGGGATTTGATGATGCGGCCCCGCACGAACTCCGGGCTCAGCCCCTTGAGCAGGTCGATCAAGCGAATGCTCTTGGGCACGTACCAATGCAACCGCTTCGGGTGGTGGTAGGCCTGCCACGCCGCCTTGGCCGCACTGGTCGCCGGCATCAGCCGGAACATGCCCTTCTTGGGCGCGGTGGCACGGAGTTCCTCGGCGGACATCGTCGGCACGGCATCGTCGGAGTGGTTGGGTGTCGTGGTCAAGATGGCGGTGTCGATCAGACCGGGAAGCACGTCGGCGACCCGCACGCCGTGTCGCTGCCATTCAACGCTCAGCGCTTCGGTCAGCCCCTTGACCGCATGCTTGGTCGACGAATAGACGGCGATACGCGGCATCCCGTAGGTGCCCGACGAAGACGACGTCGAGAACATCAGACTGCCGGGAGTCTTCTTGAGGTAGGGCAGCGCGCCATAGGCGCCGGTCAACACCGCTTTGAAGTTCACCTCGACGACGCGCATGGTCGCTTCATACGGGACATCCTCGAACCAGCCGGACTCACCGATGCCGGCGTTGTTCCACATCATGTCGAGTTCGCCGCCGGTATTTCCCGCACAGAAGTCGGCCAAGGCGCCGTCCAGGGCCGCCTTGTCCGTCACGTCGACGACACGGGTCCACAGCCGCCCGGCGCCAAGCTCCTGGCTGAGCGCCGCCAGGCCGTCGCCGTTGCGGTCCACCGCACCGACTCGCCAGCCATTGGCATGGAAGAGCTTGGCCCCCTCGCGACCCATGCCACTGCCCGCACCCGTGATAAAGATCGATTTCACCTAGCCCGCCTCGACCACATCTTTGATGCGGTTCAGCGTTTTGGTCATATCACGGACGTTGCGGCGTTTGCGCAAAAAGCCACCTAACAACCAATACACACCGAGCCACGGTGCCGGGTTGAGGCGGAATGATTCGGTTACGTCCGTGCCATCGCCGGAAGGCGCCAATCGGTAGTGCCAATTGTTCACCGCTCGGTCGCCGAGCAGGACCGCGAAGCCGAACTCACGGCCGGGTTCGCATGCGGTCACCTTGCACGTCGTCCAGTACACCGGCCCTATCTCGTTTCGCCGGACGTGGCCGCGGAATTTGGCGCCTAGCGCCGGGCCCGTCGCGTCGCCCAGCCACTTTGCCTCCATGACTTCCGGCGAGAATCGTCCGGTGTTGCGGACGTCTGCGATCAGCTCCCAGATCTTGTCCGCGGGGGCCGCCATATGAACTGTCGCCGAACCTTCCATGGCCTGATCCAAACACAGCTTTGTGCTCGGTCATAGACCAACGATGATCCCCGCGGTTGATCATCAATGCGGGATGCTTGCCTGGATGATCCCGTTGATGATTTGTTTGATGCCCTGTGCGGGATGCGAATACAGTCCGATCGGAAGGCCCGAGGCGGTACCGCACTTCGGCCATGCCTCAATCCCCTGGTCGGCCAGAACCCGGTTGGCCACCGCGATCTGTTCCTCCCTGGATGCGGCCGCCGGGTTGCCGACGCCGCCGTACCTGGCCCAGGTGCTGGGTTTGAACTGCAGCCCACCGTATTCACCGTTTCCGGTGTTCGCCTGCCAGTTCCCGCCGGACTCGCATTGCGCGACCGCGTCCCAGTTAGGGGCTACCGGGGCGGCGCTGGCCACAGCGGTGGAGGAAGTCAGTGACGCTGCAACGAACCCGCCGACCATCACGGACTTGACGAGGGACTTGCAGAGTTTCCTCATGTCAAACAATTCGGCAGGCGTGTCCGAAGCGTTACCAATTCGAAAATTGGGTGAGATAGTCCATCTATCAGCACAAATCGGTTATCAAGCAGCCGAACGAAAGCTTTAGAAATTGGTGAGAAATGAGTAAATCAACCCTGGCAATATGAGCCCGTCGCCAATGACAGCGCCTGTTGATAAAGGCTGTCGAGTTGGCGGGCCGATACGACGCCGCTCCTGGCGGCGTCGAGCTGCAGGGCACACGCCGGCGAATGCAACAAGTCCCAATTGGCCACGATCTGAGTCAGCATCGCTTGGTTGAGGGCATCGATCGCTGACCGCGACGCCGACAGGTCCGGCGAACCAGCCGGCACGTTGGACGGGTTGAGCTTCCAATCCGCGAAGCGGCTGTATTCGATTGCTTCGGTCGCGTTGATCTGATCGTCGAACACCCGAGTGACGTAATTCGGGTCGATGTGTTGGGCGGCGGCCTCGGCGCCCACCTTGGCAAGTTCTTGCGCCACGCGGCCCGGGTCCTCGATGGCGCCGTGCGTACTCCACTTCGCGGCAGCCACCGGCTCGGCCACCTGCAACCGCTGTGCGGCGGCGCCGACCAACTCGGTCAGGGGGCCGGTGCTGTCGGCTCGTGCCTGCGGCGCAAGCGCTGCGACCAGCACCGCCGGCCCACCCACCAACGATGCGAGCAGGGCGGCGCAGCGGCCGGGTCGACTGTTGATCCTGGACCCCTTAACGCGCTACTGCGCCTGACGATGTCGTCAAGCGCAGTAGCGATGTTCGGGCCGGCGGGTTATCCGCCGCCGCCGGGGGTCGCGCCCAAGCTGCCCTGCAGGTCAGGCTTCATGGCGTTGACCTGGGCTCCCCAGTACTCCCAACTGTGTGTTCCATTGGCGTTGAAGTTGAACACCGCGTTGTGGCCACCGGCTGCGTTGTAGGCGTCCTGGAACTTCAGGTTGCTGCTGCGCACGAAGTTCTCCAGGAACTCGGCGGGCATGTTGGCCCCGCCCAGCTCCGACGGTGTGCCATTACCGCAGTAGATCCAGAGCCGGGTGTTGTTGCCGACCAGCTTCGGGATCTGCACCGTTGGGTCGTTGCGCTGCCAAGCGGGGTCACTTGACGGACCCCACATCGCGTCGGGCTTGTAGCCGCCAGCGTCACCCATCGCGAGGCCGATCAGGCTGGGCCCCATCCCCGAGGACGGGTCCATAAGGGCCGACAGCGAGCCGGCGTAGATGAACTGTGCTGGATGGTTGACGGCCAGGATCATTGCCGCCGAGCCAGACATGGAGATGCCGACCGCGGCGCTGCCGGTGGGCTTGACGCTGCGGTTGGCGGACAGCCAGTGCGGCAGCTCGCCGGTCAGGAACGTCTCCCATTTGTAAGTCGAGCAGCCGGCCTTACCGCAAGCCGGCTGATACCAGTCGGCGTAGAAGCTGGACTGCCCACCGACCGGCATGATGATCGACAGGCCCGACTTGTAGTACCACTCGAACGCGGGAGTGTTGATGTCCCAGCCGTTGTAGTCGTCCTGGGCCCGCAACCCGTCGAGCAGGTATACGGCCGGGGAGCCGTTTCCGCCGCTCTGGAATTGGATCTTGATATCGCGGCCCATCGCTCCAGACGGCACCTGCAGATATTCGACGGGCAGACCTGGGCGTGAAAACGCCCCTGCGGTCGCCGCGCCGCCGGCAAGACCGACCAGGCCCGGGAGGGTGACAGCCGCTGCCGCACCGACCAAAAGCCGGCGCCCCCAGGCCCGGATCTTCTCGCTCACATCTGTCATACCTGCCCCTTGTCGTATGTCGTCGGGTGCCCTCGGCAGAATTTACCGTGGTTATAGGCCAAATGTCGATTGGGACGCGAAGCAATCTCAGTTTGGTATCGGTTACCGGCCACCAATAAAGCACCGATGATGTGTTCGCTTTCGTAGTCTCGGGCAGTTCGAAGCACCAGGCAGAGGCCGGTGCCAAGCACCAGGAGCCGGGGCGGCGGACTGCACAACGCGTAATACATAAAGCCTGTCTAACCAAAATGCGTGATGCGATTTCGCACACGCTCTACCGCGCCCGGCAATCTGTCGAAGGTTTGCCCGCATTGACGCGCTGATGCACCGGCAGACCCCGGCCGGTGGATCGATTAAAGGTGATCGTGCCGCGTCTTCGGCATCACCCGTCCGCCCTACGTTTTGGCTGGTCACACCAGCGCGCCTCGCCTTTTGAATTGCCGTGCGTCGGCCACCGACGGCGCGCCGAGACCACGATCTATCGACACGCGGGCTTTCATCTGTGAGTTTGTCGCGGGATCCTGCACCGGGGCAGCCGAACTTGGATCGACCGCGTAGGCTCTCACGAAGCAAGCCGACGGAGACCAACGCAATCCCGGTCCGTTCTGGCTCTCACGAATCACCGCACCAGCGGGTTTCATGGTGCGCGACGGTTGGCCGAGGGCGTTGGAGGTCCGGGAACGATTGAGGTGCAAATTTGGACGCGGTACTAGGGCTATCACTGACGCCGACCACCGTCGGGTGGGTCCTCGCTGAAGGGCACGGCGCAGACGGCACCATCGCGAACCATCGGGAATTGGCGCTGCGTGCCGGCCGCGGTGTGCGCGCCGTGAGTACCGCAGAGCAGGTGGCAGACGAGGTGCTGCGGGTGGACGCGCTGGCGGCCGCGAGCGATCATCACCTGCGTGTCATCGGCGTGACCTGGAACGACGAAGCGTCCGCGCAGGCCGCACTGCTGTTGGAAGCATTGACCGACGCAGGTTTCCACAACGTTGTGCCGGTTCGGTTGCTCGAGGCCGTCGAGACCCTGGCGCGGGCTATCGCACCCGTGATCGGTTACGAGCAGACCGCGGTCTGCATCCTCGAGCATGAGTGGGCGACGGTCGTCATGGTCGACACCCATGACGACGAGACGCAAACGGCCATCAAGCACGTGCGCGGCGGCTTCCACGGGCTGACCTGCTGGCTGACCGGAATGTTTGAACGCGACGGATGGCGTCCGGGCGGAGTGGTTGTCGTCGGCGCGGACAGCGGCATCAACGGATTCTCATGGCAACTCGAAAAGGCTTTGCCGGTACCGGTTTTCGCGCAAACCATGGCACAGGTGACGGTGGCACGGGGCGCGGCGCTGGCGGCGGCTCGGAGCACCGAGTTCACCGACGAGCAACTGGTGGCGCATACCAGTGAACCTGCCGCCGCGCCTGCGCGGCCTCGGCAGTTGTCCTATGCGGGGGCCGTGACCGCGCTGGCTACCGGCGCGGTTAGCTTCGTCGCGTCGGTATCGCTCGCTGTGGGCATTCAGCTGGCGCCGGACGCCCAGCAGGCACCAAAGCACGTGGTGCACGCACCGACACCGCAAATCGCCGAAGCCGTCGCTCCGGCTGTTGCACCGCCCCGCGAGACCGAGCAGGCGGTCCCTCAGTCCAAGGTGCCCGCCGGCGAACCGGTTGTGGAACCGGGCGGGCCGGACGAGCAGCAAGGCGCCCCTGCCGAGCCGCAACCGGACCCGAATAGTCGGCAACCCTATTTGACCAGAGTGCTTGAACACATACCTGGCGACACCGGCGACGCAGGCCCGCACGCACCGGCGCAGCCGTAAGCCACACTAGCGACCAGATCAATCGTCCTTGGCGTGAACCGCGGCGAAGGACACCGTCACGTCGTCAGCGACCTGCACCGAGCCCATCAACAGCGAGTAGGGCTTGACGCCGTAATCGGTCTGGCGAACGCCGGATTCGGCAGACATTCGCCACGAATCACCGAGATCCTCTGTGCGCAAGTCTATTACGTGTTGTCGTGACTTTCCCCTGATGTGAAGCTTGCCGGTCAGGCGGTATCCGTCGTCGGTCTTGTCGATAGTCTCAGCGGTGAAGCGGATCTCAGGGAATCGGCCGGCATCCAATGACTTCAACGCATTCGACCGCACCAAAGTTTTCTCGGGACCGGACAACCCTTTGACGCCACCCTCGCCGCGCAGCACGTCGAACGAATCCGTCTCGACCGCAAGTTCCGCGGCAACGGGTTCGGCACCGGCCCAGCTCACAGTCGCCTGCCACCGCGTCATCACGATAGTGAGACGATGACCCATTCGGGCGGCCCTGCCCTTGACGCCGGTACGAATGAGCAGTTCACCGTCGGATGCGTCCAGGCGCCACACCTCGGTCACATGGTGAGAACGGTGCGGTAGTGCGCCCGTCCGTGCTCCAGCGCCGCGAAACCTTCCGCGGCTTGCGACAGAGGTAGCTCCTCGATCCAGGCCCTCACACCCGACAAGACCGCGAAATGCATTGTGTCTTCGACCTCTTTCGCGGTCCCAGAGGGATGGCCGACAATGCTGACCCCTGGCGTTATCAGCTGAATCGGGCTGATCGGCAGCGGCTCAGGCGTGACACCGATCGTGACGAGCTCACCTTGGGGCGCTATGCCACCGACCGTTGCTGCCATGGCACTCGAGTTGCCCGCGGTAGCCAACACGACCGTCGCACCGCCCAGGGCCTTCAGCGCTTCGGCGGGATCATTCGC